>Ga0335083_10002628_pt1 | contig 23633 bp, 21 predicted proteins | sample Lox_Sample_42_FD_206716 | JGI IMG/M metagenome (GOLD analysis project Ga0335083, IMG submission 206716) | Soil microbial communities from Loxahatchee National Wildlife Refuge, Florida, United States - Lox_Sample_4.2 | ecosystem: Environmental > Terrestrial > Soil > Wetlands | place: USA...
CGCTCGGGCGCATCGCCGGCGTGACCGAGATGACCTCCTCGAGCGCGCTCGGATCGAGCCGCATCACGCTGCAATTCGATCTCTCCCGGGACATCGACGGCGCGGCGCGCGACGTGCAAGCGGCGATCAACGCCGCGCGCACGCTCCTGCCTTCGGGCCTGCCGAATAACCCGACCTATCGCAAGGTCAACCCCGCCGATGCGCCGATCATGATCCTGGGACTCACCTCGGACACCATGACGCAGGGCCAGATGTACGACGCCGCTTCGACCATCATCGCGCAGAAGGTCTCACAGGTCTCCGGCGTCGGACAGGTGAGCGTAGGCGGCAGCTCGCTCCCCGCGGTGCGCGTGGAGCTCAATCCCAAGGCGCTCAACAAGTACGGCATCGGGCTCGAGAATGTCCGCACCGTGCTCGCCGCAGCTAACGCGAACCGGCCGAAGGGCGCCCTCGAGGAGGGCGACAAGTACTGGCAGATCTACGCCAACGATCAGGCGAAGACCGCCGCCGAGTACATGCCGCTGGTGGTCGCCTATCGCAACGGGTCTGCGGTGCGGCTTACCGACCTCGGCGACGTGATCGACTCGGTGCAGGACGTGCGCAACGCGGGCTCGGCGAACGGACGGCCCTCGGTGCTCGTCATCGTCTTTCGGCAACCGAACGCGAACATCATCGAGACGGTGGACGCGGTGAGCTCGCTGCTGCCGGAGCTTCGCGCTGCAATCCCGAGCGCGATCAACCTTTCGGTGATGATGGACCGCACGACGACCATTCGCGCGAGTCTGCGCGACGTCGAGCGCACGCTGCTCGTCGCCGTGTCTCTGGTCGTGCTGGTCGTGTTCCTGTTTCTGCGCAACGCCCGCGCGACCCTTATTCCCAGCGTGGCGGTGCCGGTCTCGCTGATCGCGACCTTCGGCGCGATGTATCTCTTCGGCTACAGCCTGAACAATCTCTCGCTGATGGCGCTCATCATCGCCACGGGGTTCGTCGTCGACGACGCAATCGTCGTGCTCGAGAACACTTCGCGGCACATCGAGGCAGGGATGACGCCGAAGGAAGCGGCGCTCGTCGGCGCGCGCGAAGTGGGGTTCACCGTGCTCTCGATGAGCCTCTCGCTCATCGCGGTCTTCATTCCGATCCTCCTGATGGGCGGCATCGTCGGCCGCTACTTCCGCGAATTCGCGATCACCCTTTCGGTGGCGGTCTTCGTCTCGCTCGTGCTCTCGCTCACCACCACCCCTATGATGTGTTCGCGCCTGCTCGCTCCGGCGGACGAACGCCGTCCGTCAGGGTTTTACGCCTGGAGCGAGCGCGGCTTCGCCTCGGTGCTTTCCGGCTATCGCAACAGCCTCGCCTGGGGGCTCGATCACGGCGTGCTGGTCATGCTAATCCTGTGCGCTACGATCATCCTCAACGGCATCCTCTTCTATTACATTCCCAAGGGCTTCTTCCCGCAGCAGGATACCGGGCGGCTGATCGGCAACATCCAGGCCGATCAGAGCATCTCGTTCCAGGCGATGCGCAGCAAGCTCGCCGATTTCGTAGACATCGTGCGCGCCGATCCTGCGGTCGACAACGTGGTTGCGTTCACCGGCGGCCAGCAGCGCAACACCGGATCGATGTTCGTCGCGTTGAAACCGCTCTCGCAGCGCAAGGAGAGCGCGGACCAGATCGTCGCAAGGCTCCGCGTCAAGCTCGCCAAGGAGCCGGGCGCGAACCTCTTTCTCAACCCCGTACAGGACATTCGCGTGGGCGGGCGGCAGGCCAACGCAACGTATCAATACACGCTGCAGGCCGATGATCTCGCCGAGTTGCGCGCCTGGGAGCCGCGCATTCGGCAGGCGCTGAACGAGCTGCCGGAGCTTGTCGACGTCAACACCGACGTGCAGGACAAGGGTCTGCAGACCACGCTCATCATCGATCGCGACACCGCCTCGCGCCTCGGGGTGAGCCCGCAGCTGATCGACGCGACCTTGAACGACGCGTTCGGCCAGCGCCAGGTGTCGACGATCTACGCGCCGCTCAACCAGTACCACGTCGTGATGGAAGCCGCCCCGGAATACTGGCAGTCGCCCGAGGCGCTCGACAGCGTCTACGTCAGCACCTCGAAGGGCGCGCAAGTGCCGCTGTCCGCCTTCGCCCGCTACGGCCCGACGAATACGCCGCTCGCGGTCAATCACCAGTCGCAGTTCGTCGCGTCGACGATCTCGTTCAATCTTCCCGATGGCGTGTCCCTCTCGCAGGCCACGAGCGCGGTCGACGACGCGCTCGCGCGCATCGGCGTTCCGAACACCGTGCACGGGAGCTTCCAGGGCACCGCCCGCGCCTATCAGGATTCGCTCAAGAGCCAGCCCTGGCTGATTCTCACGGCGCTGCTGGCCGTGTACATCGTGCTCGGCGTGCTCTACGAGAGCTACGTGCACCCGATCACGATTCTCTCGACGCTGCCTTCCGCGGGCGTCGGAGCGCTGCTCGCTCTGCGCATTTTCGGCACCGAGTTCAGCATCATCGCCTTGATCGGCGTCATTCTGCTGATCGGCATCGTGAAGAAGAACGCGATCATGATGATCGACTTCGCGCTCGAGGCCGAACGGAATCGGCGCTTGAGCCCGCGCGACGCGATCTTCGAAGCGTGCAGCATGCGCTTCCGCCCGATCATGATGACGACCTTCGCGGCGCTGCTCGCCGCGCTGCCGCTCGCGATCGGGTTTGGCGAAGGCGCTGAGCTGCGGCGCCCGCTGGGAATCTCGATTGTCGGCGGCTTGCTTGTCAGTCAGGCGCTGACGCTCTACACCACGCCGGTGGTCTACATCTACCTCGATCGGTTCCGTCTGTGGTGCCAGCAGCGCTGGGGACGGAAGGCCGGACGCATGAACTTGACCGCCGGGCCGGCAGACTAAATTTCACCATGAGCGGCATGCCTGGACCGGTGATGCATCGCGCGCGCGCGGTCCTGCTCGGCGCGGCCTTGCTCGCCGGGGGCTGTACAGTCGGTCCCGATTACGTGCGGCCCGCGGTCGAGACGCCGGCCGCGTTCAAGGAGGCGCAAAACTGGAAGGTCGCGCAGCCGCGCGACAACCTGCCGCGCGACCGGTGGTGGGAAGCTTTCGGCGACTCGATGCTGAACGATCTCGTGGCTCAGGTCGAGATCAACAATCAGAACGTGAAGTTCGCGGAAGCCAACGTGCGCCAGGCGCGCGCGCTTACCGACCAGGCGCGTTCGGCATTCTTCCCCACGGTGACCGGCAATGCATCGGCGACGCGCGCGGGAGGGCAGCGCGGCAGCAGCGGCAACACGGGCAACAGCGGTGTTGGTAGTAGCGGTGGGGGTGGCCCTGCGAACCTCTACAATCTCTCGCTCGACGCGACTTGGGAGCTCGATCTGTGGGGGCGAGTGCGCCGCAACGTCGAATCGAGCGAAGCCGCTGCGCAGGCGAGCGTAGCCGATCTGGGCGGCGCGACGCTTTCGGCGCAGGCGCTGCTCGCGCAGGATTACCTGTTGCTGCGCGTGCAGGACGCCGACATCGACTTGCTGAACAGCACGGCCGCAGCGTACGAAAAGTCGCTGCAGCTCACGCGGAATCAGTACGCCGCCGGCGTGGCCGGACGCAGTGACGTCGTTCTGGCGGAAACGCAGTTGAAATCCACCCAGGCGCAGGCGATCAATGCGGGCGTGCAGCGCGCGGCACTCGAGCACGCCATCGCCGTGCTGATGGGCAAGCCGCCGGCGGAGTTTTCCATTGCGCCTGAACCGCTGAAGCGAAACTTCCCGGACATTCCTCCGGGCATGCCGTCCGATCTTCTGGAACGAAGACCCGATATCGCCGCGGCGGAGCGGCGCGCCGCTGCGGCGAACGCTCAGATCGGAGTGGCCGAGGCGGCGTTCTTCCCCACGGTGACGCTGTCGGCGACCGGCGGGTTCGCGAGTACCGCCGTCTCCAATCTTTTCTCGGCGCCGGCGCGCTACTGGTCAGTAGGGGCCGCCTTGGCGCAAACGTTGTTCGACGCAGGCTTGCGGCAAGCTCAGACCGCGCAGGCGATCGCAGCCTACGACGCGAACGTAGCGACCTATCGCCAAACGGTGCTCGGCGGATTCCAGGAGGTCGAGGACAATCTCGCCGCGCTGCGCCTTCTCGAGCAGGAGGCGGCGGTGCAGGACGAAGCCGTCAAGGCCGCTCGCGAATCGGTAACGATCACGATGAACCAGTATCGCGCAGGCACCGCGAACTATATTGCCGTCGTGGTCGTCCAGGCGGCGCTGCTCAACAACGAGCGCGCCGCGGTGACGATTCTCGGACAACGCTACGCGGCGAGCGTGGCGCTCATCAAGGCACTGGGCGGAGGCTGGTCGCTAAAAGAAGCCGCGCCCCAGACGGCATCGTCCAAGACAGGGAGCTGAGGATCGACGCACACACGTCCGCGGCGTGCGCCGCATGAGATGGGTATCGAACGCATGGGTTTCGGGCGCCAAGGGCCTTGCCATCGGATTCGCCGGCGGTCTGCTCGGCGCGGCCGCGCACATTCCCGTGCCCTGGCTCATCGGACCGCTCGTGGCCGTTGCGGGCAGTCGATTCGCGGGCGCCGAGGTGAGTGCATTGCCGGGCGGCAGACAGGCGGGCCAGTGGATCATCGGCACCGCGCTCGGACTCTACTTCACGCCGGAGGTCGCGGCGCTCGTCGCCCGACTCTGGTGGCTGCTTCTCATCGGCGGTGTGTTTGCGCTTGCACTCGGTTACGTGTGCGGTTATCTGCTTCACGCGTTGACGCGTGTCGACAAGACGACCGCGGTGTTTGCGAGCGTACCCGGCGGCGCCGCGGAGATGTCCGTGCTCGGAGAGCGCTACGGCGCGCGGGTGGACGTCGTCGCGGCGGCGCAATCGCTGCGCATCGCACTGGTCGTTCTGACCATCCCGGCGCTGTTTGCGGCGCTCGGATTGCATGGTGTCGATGCATTTCGGCCGGGCACGTCGGAAGTGCGGCTCCTCGGGCTTGTCGCATTGCTCGGCGCGACGCTCCTGGGCGGCCTCTCCTTCGCGCGCGTGGGCCTTCCCAACGCATTCATCCTCGGCGCCCTGGCAGTTGCGATTCCGCTTACGATTGCCGACGTCAATCTTTCGGCGGTGCCGCGACCGCTGTCGAATGCAGCTCAACTCCTCCTCGGCTGCGCGCTTGGCGCGCGCTTCGAGCGCGGCTTCCTGCATCAGGCGCCGCGTGTCGTCGGCGCCGTCGTGCTGAGCGTTGCGCTGGCGATGGTGCTGTCCACCCTGCTGGCGTGGGCGATGGCCGCGGCGACGAAGCTCAACGTCGCTACGCTCGTCCTCGCGACCGCGCCGGGCGGCATCGCGGAAATGGCGATCACCGCCAAGGTACTCGAACTCGGTGTGCCGCTCGTCACGGCGTTTCACGTGACGCGCCTCGTCATTCTGCTCACTTGCACCGGGCCGTTGTTCGCTTCACTGCGCCGTTATCGCGCCGCGCGCCACACGCGGTTGAACCCACGCGGCCCAGTGGCCTGACCGATTTTCCAATCGTATGCGCGTCTTACTCGCGACCGCGCACGCGTGCTAGAGTAAAGCTCAACCCGCGATCCGCGTGCGCGCGCAGTGTTGGCGCACGCTTCCCGTCTTCTCTCCTCTCTCGAGGACCATGAATCAATCCGAACACAATTTCGCTCACGCCGCCGCATCCGTGCAGGCGCCTGCATGCGTTCGTCACGCGGGACTCGTCTCCTGGGTAAGGCGCATCGCCGATCTCGCCCGGCCCGAGCGCATCGTATGGTGCGACGGATCGCAGGCGGAGTACGACCGGCTCTGCGAGCAGATGGTGGCGAGCGGGACCTTGATCCGGCTCAACCCGGCGAAGCGCCCGTCGAGCTTCCTCGCGCGCTCGGACCCTTCCGACGTCGCGCGCGTCGAAGACCGCACCTTCATCTGCAGCGAACGCGAAGACGATGCAGGGCCTACCAACAACTGGGTTGCGCCAGGAGAGATGCGGGCGACGCTGCAGCGCCTTTTCGCGGGCAGCATGCGCGGGCGCACACTCTACGTAGTCCCGTTCTCGATGGGGCCGCTCGGAAGCCCCATCGCCCACATCGGCGTGGAGTTGACCGACAGTCCATACGTCGCGGCCAGCATGCGCATCATGACTCGCATGGGAAAGCCCGTCCTCGAAGTGCTCGGCGCCGACGGCGCATTCGTTCCCTGCGTCCATTCAGTGGGGGCTCCGCTCGCGTCCGGAGAAGCGGATGTGCCCTGGCCCTGCAATCGCGAGCACAAGTACATCGTGCATTTTCCCGAGGAGCGCGAGATCTGGAGCTATGGCTCCGGGTACGGCGGCAACGCGCTGCTCGGAAAGAAATGCTTCGCGCTGCGGATCGCGTCCGTGATGGGGCGCGACCAGGGGTGGCTTGCGGAACACATGCTGATCCTCGGCGTGACGCCTCCGAATGGCGAGAAGATCTACGTGACGGCGGCATTCCCGAGCGCTTGCGGCAAGACCAACTTCGCGATGCTGATCCCGCCGCGCGACCTCGCCGGATGGAAAGTGACGACGATCGGCGACGATATCGCCTGGATCAAGCCGCACGCCGATGGCCGCTTTCACGCGATCAATCCCGAGTCGGGCTATTTCGGTGTGGCGCCCGGGACCTCCTATGAGTCGAATCCGAATGCGATGGAGATGCTCCGAGCCAACGTGATCTTCACCAACGTCGCGCTGACCGAGGACGGGGACGTATGGTGGGAAGGGATGACGCGCACGCCCCCTTCCCGGCTCACCGACTGGCAAGGGCAGCCCTGGACGCCCGAGATCGGCAAGAGCAAGGGGCGCAAAGCCGCGCATCCGAATGCGCGGTTCACCGTATCGTCGACCCAATGCCCGTCCCTCGACCACGAATGGGACAATCCCGACGGCGTTCCGATTTCAGCCTTCATCTTCGGCGGCCGGCGGAGCGATACGATGCCGCTCGTGATCGAGGCGATGAGTTGGGAAGATGGCGTATACAAGGCGGCGACGATGGGTTCGGAGACGACCGCGGCGGCGAGCGGCAAGGTTGGTGAGGTGCGGCGCGATCCGTTCGCCATGCTCCCGTTCTGCGGTTATCACATGGGCGATTACTTCCAGCATTGGCTCGCGATGGGCAAGGCTGTCGCGCATCCGCCGCGAATCTTCAGCGTCAATTGGTTTCGCACCGATGACCGCGGAGCCTTCGCGTGGCCTGGCTTCGGGCAGAACATGCGCGTGCTGAAGTGGATCGTCGATCGCTGTCGCGGCAGCGCGCACGCCGTAAAGACCGCGCTGGGATGGCAACCCGAGTACACCGATCTCGACTGGCGCGGCCTGGACTTCGGCGTCGACCGGTTTGGCCGCGTGATGGGCATCGAGCGCGAGATGTTGCAGCGCGAACTCGCTGCGCACGACGAGCTTTTCGCGGAGATCGGGGCCAAAATGCCCGCTGCGCTCGCAAGTCTGCGAAAGAACCTCGGCGGAAAGATCGCGGCATAAGCGCAGCCCTTGCAATGGGCCGGCGCTCGGCCTACAGTGGGCTATGTACCAGCTTTCTGCAACCGTTTTCTGAAAACGTATCCGGAAACCGGTTCAATAGTTCGCCCGAAGCAAACTTAAGCCGTGGTTCAGAGGAGTGCCTCGATGTCCGTCAAGCTGCGCGATGTCGCCCGTGCAGCCGGCGTCTCCACCGCCTCCGCCTCACGCGCGCTAAGTGCTCCCCCTCTCGTCAGCCCCAGCTTGAGGGCACGGATTCTGGCGGCGGCCGAGCGTTTGGGCTACGTGCCGAATCTGGCGGCACGGTCGCTCGCGACCCGGCGTTCGGGTCTCGTGGGGGTGGTCGCCGGGTCACTCGACGACCCGCTGACGACGGGGCTGGTGAAAGTGCTCGATAGCGAGCTGCATCGAGCCGGATACGGCATCATCCTTGCCTTCGCCGGCCGGAGCGCTACGGAAACCGCGGGGCGGATTCGCAGGCTGGTCGCCCAGGGATTGGACGGCTTGGTTGCGTTGGACGAAGCCGCCGTATCGCCCGAGGCCGCCGAGGCGCTCGGGGCCCACGGGGTGCCCTGGCTCGTCCTGGAGGAAGCAAACGGCGATCGGAACAGGGACACGATGGGCCGCGGCGCGGGGGCCGTGCTTGCCGCCCGTTATCTGCTCTCCGTTGGGCATCAACGCATCGGCATGCTCGCGGCGGAGCACAGCGGCGTCGCGGCGGCCCTGCGCGAGGCGCTCCCGGAAACGGCAGCCACCTTGCTCGGCGCAAAGCCCCTCGAGAACCGGGGTCATACCTACGGCCTGCAGGATGCACTTTCGGCGCTATTGAATCGACCCGACTCGGCGACCGCGATCCTTTGTCACAGCGATTCGCAGGCGATGGCCGCGGTTCGCGAATGCCATGCGCAGGGGGTGGACGTCCCGAAGCAGGTCTCGATCGTCGGCTTTGGCGACACCGATTTGGCGAAGCACACCCGGCCGTCGTTGACCACCGTGCGGGTGGCCGTAAACGACATTGGGGCCCGAACCGTCGAAGCTCTCCTGGCGATGCTTCGCGGTGAAGCTGCGTCCGTCATTGAGCCCGCAGTGAAGCTCGTCGTGAGGGAATCGACGGCAGTCGCGCCGGCGTAGGACGCTGCGAGGAGACTGTTTCACGTGGAACGGGGCGCACCGTGTTTCACGTGGAGCATGGGTCCAATCGGGCTCCTTCTGCCGGGTGGGCGTTTGCCGTATGATCGCTTCTCGGTTGTGCGGCGCGATTCTCCGGGTGTCTGTCATGCTGTTTCCCACGCGTTTCGAGGTCATCGTCGTCGGTGGAGGTCATGCCGGGACCGAGGCAGCGCTTGCCGCGGCGCGGATGGGCCGGCGCACGCTTCTGCTGACGCACAGCATTGAAACGCTGGGGCAGATGTCCTGCAACCCATCGATCGGCGGGATCGGCAAGGGGCATCTCGTCAAGGAGATCGATGCTCTGGGAGGGGCCATGGCGCTCGCGACGGACGAGGCGGGCATCCAGTTCCGCATGCTCAATTCGAGCAAGGGTGCAGCCGTTCGAGCGACGCGAGCGCAGGCGGACCGCTTGCTGTACAAGCAGGCCATTCGGCGCCGACTGGAAACACAGCCGAATCTCACGCTGTTCCAGCAAGCCGTCGACGACTTGACACTCGAAGGCGATCGCGTGACCGGAGTCGTCACGCAACTTGGCGTGCGCTTCGAGGGCGAGAGCGTGGTGCTGACCACCGGGACCTTTCTCTCCGGGCTGATTCACGTCGGGCTCAAGAACTACGAAGCCGGCCGGGCGGGCGACCCGCCGGCGAAGACGCTCGGCGCGCGTCTGCGCGAGCGCAAGCTCCCGGCGGGGCGCCTCAAGACAGGCACGCCGCCGCGTCTCGACGGCCGGACCATTGATTTCTCGAAGCTCCAGATTCAACCCGGCGACGATCCGAGCCCCGTGTTCTCGTTCCTCGGGGATTGCGCGATGCACCCGCGGCAGGTGCCGTGCTGGATCACCCAGACGAACGAACGCACCCACGACATCATTCGTGGCGGTCTCGACCGCTCGCCTCTCTACACTGGGGTGATCAAGGGCATCGGTCCGCGGTACTGCCCATCGATCGAGGACAAGGTCGTTCGTTTCGCGGAACGATCGAGCCACCAGATCTTCCTCGAGCCCGAGGGGCTCACGACGACCGAAATCTATCCGAACGGGATCTCGACTTCGCTGCCGTTCGACGTGCAACTGGACCTGGTGCGCTCGATCAAGGGCTGCGAGCACGCGCACGTCCTGCGCCCGGGCTATTCGATCGAGTACGACTATTTCGACCCGCGGGCGCTCAAGGCTACCCTGGAGACGAAGGCGGTGAGCGGGCTTTTCTTCGCCGGACAGATCAATGGCACGACCGGTTATGAAGAGGCCGCGGCCCAAGGACTTCTCGCGGGGATCAATGCCGCACGCTTCGTGCGAGGCGAGGAGGGGTGGTGGCCGCGCCGCGACGAAGCCTACCTGGGCGTGCTCGTCGACGATCTCATTACGCGTGGCGTGAGCGAGCCATACCGGATGTTTACGAGTCGCGCCGAATACCGCTTGCAGTTGCGCGAGGATAACGCCGATCTCCGGCTCACCGAAACGGGGCGGCGGCTCGGCGTTGTCGACGATGCGAGATGGGACAAATTCTCCGGCAAGCGCGACGCTGTCGCGCGGGAGCTCGACCGGCTGGCGTCGACGCGCATCACGCCCGGGGCGGACCGTGCGCACACGGAAGCGGTTCTCGGCCAGTTGCTCGAGCGCGAATGCTCGCTGGCCGAGCTGCTGCGGAGGCCGGGAGTGAGCTACGCGAACTTGATGCGGCTGCCGGGCGCCGGGCGCGCGGTCGACGATGATACCGTCGCCGCGCAGGTGGAGATCTCAACCAAGTACGCGGGCTACATCGAGCGCCAGCGCGAGGAAATTGCGCGCCACGCCGATCAGGAGACGCAGCGCCTTCCCCTCGATCTCGATTACCGGACCGTGCGCGGACTGTCGATCGAAGTCCAGCAAAAACTCAACCAGCATCGGCCCGAGACAATCGGACAGGCAGCCCGCATCTCGGGGATGACGCCGGCCGCCATCTCGCTTTTGCTCGTGCATTTGAAACGGGGCTTTCGCCGCAGGTCTTCCGAAGCCGAGCAACGAACGGCATGACGGCCGGCGAGGCGCTGGCCGAAGGGATCGCCGCGCTTGGCCTCGATCTCGACCATGCACCCCAGACGAAGCTGCTCGCTTATCTGACGCTGCTGGAAAAATGGAATCGCACGCACAACCTCACGTCCATTCACGGCGTCCTGCGGATGGTGAGCCATCACCTGCTCGATTCGCTCGCGGTGTTGCCGCATCTGCCGCATCGCGCGGGGTTGCGTCTGATCGATGTGGGCAGCGGAGGAGGGCTGCCGGGCATCCCCCTGGCAATCGCGCGGCCAGCCTGGCAGGTCGTGCTCCTCGACAGCAGCCAGAAGAAGTGCGCGTTCCTGCGGCAGGCTGCGGCAGAGCTGAAGCTCAGCAATGCCGAGGTCGTCAACTCGCGGGCGGAAAGCTTCGAGTCCGCGCGGCCCTTTGACGTGGTCATCGCACGGGCATTCTCGAGTCTTGCGGAGGTCGCAGCGAATGCGACGCATCTCCTCGCCCGAGGCGCCAGGCTCGTCGCCATGAAGGGCAACTATCCGAAGGCTGAGATCGCCGCGCTGCCGTCCCACGTCGCCGTGGTCGCCGTCCATCTGCTCGAGATCCCAGGCGTTGAGGGACAACGCCATCTGGTGATCATGGAGATGCAGCGCGCATGACCAAGATCATCGCGGTCGCAAACCAGAAAGGCGGGGTCGGCAAGACGACGACCAGCGTCAACCTGGCGGCAAGCCTCGCCGCGATGAAGCGACGGGTACTCCTCGTCGACCTGGATCCGCAGGGCAACGCCACGATGGGAGCCGGAGTTGATAAGCGTGCGCTCACTTACACCGTATATCAAGTACTGCTTGGCGAAAAGCGAATAGCCGATGTTAGGCTCACGTCCCCCTCGGGAGGTTTCGACCTCGTGCCTTCAAATCGGGATCTCGCGGGCGCCGAGGTCGAGTTGGTCGATCTGCCGGAGCGCGAGATGCGATTGAAAGACGCCCTCGCCGAGGCGCTCTCGCAGATTCGCACCGCGATCTCGGAGGTCATTCACGACTACGATTTCATCCTGCTCGACTGCCCGCCCTCGCTGTCGCTGCTCACGCTCAACGGCCTGTGCGCTGCCGACAGCGTTCTCATTCCGATGCAGTGCGAGTACTACGCGCTCGAAGGGCTATCCGATCTCGTGCAGACGATCCGCCGCGTGCGCGCACACCTGAACCCGAAGCTCGAGATCGAGGGATTGCTGCGTACGATGTACGATCCGCGAAATACGCTCGCGCTCAATGTGTCGGCCGATCTGCAAAAACATTTCGGCGAAAAGCTCTATCGGACGGTGATTCCGCGCAACGTACGGCTTGCCGAAGCGCCGAGCTATGGAATCCCTGCGCTGCATCTGGATCGGATGTCGAAGGGTGCGCAGGCCTATCTTGCGCTTGCCGGCGAGATGCTCCGCCGCGACGAGGCCACCGAGATGCCCTCGACGGCACCGACCATCGAGGCTGCGAATGGCTAGACTCAAGGGGCTTGGGCGCGGACTGGACGCGCTGCTCGCGGGCGCCGACGATTCGCCCTCGCGCGACGCGCTGCACTCGCTCGCGATCGACAAGATCCGTCCTGGACGCTACCAGCCGCGCACGCGGAGCGATGAGAGCTCGCTCGCGGACCTCGCCGAGTCGATCAGGGCGCAGGGCGTCGTGCAGCCGATTCTGGTGCGGCCAATCGACGGCGGACGCTTCGAGATCATCGCCGGCGAGAGGCGCTGGCGCGCTGCCGAACGCGCGGGATTGAAGGAGATTCCCGCTCTGGTCCGCGCCGTGCCCGATCAAGCCGCGCTCGCTCTCGCGCTCATCGAGAACATCCAGCGCGAGAATCTCAACCCGCTGGAGGAAGCGCAGGGACTCGAACGGCTGATCGAGGAGTTCGGGCTCACGCACGAAGCCGCGGCACACGCGGTCGGTCGTTCGCGCAGCGCGGTGACGAATCTGCTGCGGCTCACGCAGCTCGCCAAACCGGCGCAGGAATACCTGCTCGCGGGCAAGATCGACATGGGTCATGCGCGGGCGCTCCTTGCTCTGCCCGTTTCGCAGCAGGGCGCGGCGGCTGCACGAATCGTCGCGCAGGGGCTCTCCGTTCGCGACACGGAACGTCTGGCGCAATCTTCGCAGGGTGCGACCGCGCGGCGGCGAAAATCAGCGCGTGGGCAAGCGGCCGATGGTGACCTTCGGCGCCTCGAGAACGAGCTGGCCGACGCGCTCGGCGCGAAAGTGCGCATCGAGAGCTCGCGCGCAGGTGCCGGGCGCATCGTCATTGGGTACGCGACGCTTGAGCAGCTCGACGGACTCCTGGCAAAGCTCAAGCGATGAAATCGGGCGGGAACGCCTGACGACAAAAACGGCGCCTGCGGGCGCCGTTTTCCTGTAAGCGCGAGTAGCTTAGCCGAGTTGCGTGAGCATTGTCTCCGCACCCGAGACTTCGTATTTGCCGGGTGCTTCGACGTTGAGCTTTTTCACCACGCCGTCATCGATGAGCGCCGAGAACCGCTGGCAGCGAACGCCCAGGCCGCGCGCGACGAGGTCGAGCTCCAGCCCCAGCGCCTTGGTGTACGCGCCGCTCCCGTCGCCCATCATGCGCACTTTGCCGCCGGTCTTCTGGTCCTTGGCCCAGGCGCCCATGACGAATGCGTCGTTGACTGACATGCACAGAATCTCGTCCACGCCCTTCGCCTTGAGCTTGTCATAGTTGGCGACGTAGCTCGGCACATGCTTCGCCGAGCAGGTTGGCGTGAACGCGCCGGGCAGGCCGAACAATACGATCTTTTTGCCGCGCGTCAGATCGTCGACCTTGAATTCGTTCGGTCCCAGCGTGCAACCCGCGGTTTCAACTTCGATGAACTCGCTCAGGCTACCGGCGGGAAGCCGGTCGCCAACCTTGATCGTCATGGATTCTCCTCGTTGCGAACGCGCGCCGGCAATTCTGCGGCGCGACGAAATATTGTAACGGAAATGCGTTCCGGTACGTACGTTCGAGATCGCTGCGGAGGTTCACTCGCGGTCTTGTCGACCTCGCCGCGAAAGCGTAACTTTTGCAGTCCGCCGCCGGCACGAAAAGAACGAGGAGAGGAAGAATGAAGTCAACGAAGAGCGCTCGCGACCGCCGCGTGACGCTGCTGGTTTCGACTCGCAAGGGGTTGTGGCAGATGCAGAGCGATCCGACGCGCCGGAGCTGGCGCGTGACAGGCCCGCAGTTTCTCGGTCACATCGTTCATCACTGCGTCGCGGATCCTCGCGATGCCAAGGTTATTCTGGCGGCGGCGCGCACCGGGCATCTCGGCCCCACCGTCTTTCGCTCGACCGACCGCGGTCGCAGTTGGCACGAAGCGAAGCAACCGCCCGCGTTTCGCGAAGGCGGCGGGCGCGTCGTCGATCACACGTTCTGGCTCACGCCCGGGCACGCTTCGATGCCGGGTGTCTGGTTCGCAGGGACCTCGCCGCAGGGATTGTTTCGTTCCGACGACGACGGCGCGACGTGGCACGGCGTCGAAGGCTTCAACGAACATTTGCAGCGAAAGGCATGGTGCGGCGGCGACCAGGACGGTACGCCTGATGGACCCAAGCTGCATTCGATCCTGATCGATCCGCGCGACGCGCGACACATGTATATCGGGATGTCGGGAGGAGGCGTGTTCGAGTCGACCGACGGCGGGTCCGACTGGCGGCCGCTCAACCGCGGCGTGCGGGCCGACTTTCTACCGGACCCGGACCCGGAATACGGCCACGACCCGCATTGCGTGCGGCTTCATCCTGCGCTGCCGGACCGGCTGTACCAGCAAAACCACTGTGGCATTTACAGGATCGACCGGCCGGCGGAGCGCTGGCAGGAAATCGGGGCCGCGATGCCGAAGAGCGTCGGTTCGATCGGTTTCCCGATGGTCCTTCACCCGCGCGATCCGGATACGCTCTGGGTGTTCCCGATGGACGGATCCAAGGTCTGGCCGCGCGTATCGCCGGGCGGCAAGCCCGCGGTTTATCGCTCGGTCAACGGCGGGAGGAGTTGGCAGCGACACGCGACAGGACTCCCCAAGAATCAGGCATGGCTCACCGTCAAGAGACAGGCGATGACGGCCGATGCCGTCGACCCGGTCGGCGTCTACTTCGGCACCTCGAGCGGTGAGATCTGGGCAAGCCGGGACGAAGGACGGAGTTGGAAGTGCATCGCCGCGCATCTTCCACACGTTTATGCCGTGGAGACCGCGTAGCACCGCGCGGTCGCGATCGTGCGCGTGCTCATTCCCAACCCACTGCGCTCGTACACTGCGGACGCTGCGGCGGTGAACGCGCAGGGCCGTACGCTCGACGAGCTGGCGACCGATCTCGATCGGCAATATCCGGGGTTGCGCTTCAGGATCATCGACGAGCAAGGCGCCGTCCGCCCCCACATCAAGTTCTTCGTCAACCGGCTGCAGAAGCGCGACCTTACCCAAGCTCTTGCGGAAGGCGACGAAGTGATGATCGTATGTGCCTTGTCAGGTGGCTAGACTGAAGCCTTGACCTGAGGCAAACAATCGCCTTATCGCGACGCAACATTCGTTGACGCACCAGGGCAAAGAGCCCTAGAATTCAAACGTTTGCTTGGCTTCCGGTGCTTCGTCCCGCCGCGCCCGAAACCCCGTCGCGTTACCCTGCCTTCCGGATCGTCGGCTGGCAGCTGGTCGTGACGGCGGTTGTCGTAGCGATCGGGGGTTGGGCGGCGGGTTGGCACGGGGTGCTGTCCGGTCTTTTCGGGGGAATTATCAACGTCTCGGCCGGCATCGTCTTCGCGGTGCTGGCGGGGCTCGGCAATCCACGCACTGCCGTCACGACGGTAAGCGCGATGATCCGCGCGGAAGCCGCCAAGATCACGGTGATCGTGCTGCAGTTTTGGATCGTGCTGTCGATGTACAAGGACGTGGTGCACGGGGCGTTCTTCGGCGCTTTCGTTGCCACCTTGCTGGTAACGCAAGCGGCGATACTTTTTTGCGATTGAGAACATTCTAGGACCTGGCGATGGCTGCGGAAACTCCACAGGACGCAACGTCCTATATCCAGCATCACCTCACCTTCTTCGCCGAGCCGGTCGCGGAAAATGGTGGCTTCTGGACCCTTCACTACGACACGATCATCACCTCCTTCATCCTGGGCGTGCTCGTGTTGGGATACGTCTGGGTCGTGGTGCGCAAGGCGACGTCGGGCGTGCCCTCCAGGTCACAAGCGTTCGCCGAGCTGCTCGTGGAGTTCGTGAACGACCAGGTCCGCAGCATGTTTCACCACGATTACCGGATCGTCGCGCCGATCGCGCTCACCGTCGGGCTGTGGGTGCTGTTCATGAATCTCACAGACCTCCTTCCCGTCGACCTCATGAGTTGGGTCTACACCAACGTGTTCCACCTGCACGCCTGGCGCCACGTCGCCACCGCAGATGTCAACACCACGTTCGCGCTTTCCCTCTCGGTACTCGGCTTGATGATCTTCTACAACATCCGCATCAAGGGCCTCGGCGGCTGGCTGCATGAGCTGTACGGATCGCCTTTCGGAATGCGCCCGTTGTGGGCGGCGCCGCTGCTGATCGCGTTCAACCTGCTCTTCAATGCGATCGAATACATTTCGAAGCCGCTTTCGCATTCGCTGCGGCTGTTCGGCAACATGTACGCGGGCGAGATCATGTTCCTGCTCATCGCGCTCCTCGCGTCGAGCGGCATTGCCGGCGCCATTGGCGGAGGCTTGGCGCAAGCGCTGTGGATCATTTTCGACGGTTTCATCGCAATACTCCAGGCTTACATATTCATGATGCTGACCATCGCCTACATCGCGATGGCGCACGAGCAGCACTAACGATCCTCGCCACGATCGGCTCACCATCTAATATCGTTCAGAAGAAAGGGAAAGCGAAATGGATAAGTTGCAACTGGTCGCGCAGATCCAGGCCTTTACCGGCATCGGCGTCGGGCTCATGATCGGGCTCGGGGCGCTCGGCGCCTGCGTGGGCATCGGCATCATGTGCTCGCGCTTCCTCGAAGGTGCGGCGCGTCAGCCGGAGATGATTCCGGCGCTGCAAGCGAAGGTGTTCCTGCTGCTAGGGCTGATCGACGCCTCGTTCATCATCGGGCTGGGTATCGCCATGTTGTTCGCGTACGCCAATCCGCTGATTCCTGCCGGGCTCAAGTAGACCGAAGCAGACTGCGTTCCGGAGGGATGCTCACATGAACATGAATCTCACGCTCCTGATGCAGGCCGCCCTCTTCGCGGTCTTCATCTGGTTTTGCGCGACGTTCATCTGGCCGGTGTTGATGCGGGCGATCGGCACACGCCAGCAGCAGATCGCCGACGGCCTCGCAGCGGGCGAGGAGGGTCGCCAGAGTCTCTCGCGCGCCGAGAAGCAGGTCGGCGAGATGATTGCGCAGGCCAAGAGCCGGGCTTCCGAGATCATCGCCCAGGGAGAAAAGCTGCGCAGCGAAACCGTCGCGCAGGCGAAGACCGATGCAAAGACCGAAGCGGACCGACTGCTCGCCGCGGCGAAGGCGGAAATCGCGCAGGAAGCCTCGCGCGCGAAGGAAGTACTGCGCAATCAGGTCGCCGATCTTGCGGTGGCAGGCGCAGCAAAGATTCTCAAGCGCGAGGTGGACGCGAAGGCTCACGCCGAGCTTCTCGCCTCGATCCAGAAGCAGCTCTAGCGATATCGCAAAATGGCCGAGCCGGTCACCATCGCCCGACCCTACGCCGAGGCGGCCTTCGCGCTGGCCCGCGAAAGGAACGCGCTTCCCGTTTGGGCGGAGATGCTGCGGCTCGCGGACAATGTGACGAGGGATCCTCGGCTGCGGGCGGCGCTGGACAATCCGAAGCTCACAGCCGGCGACAAGGAAGCGCTCGTGCTGTCGATCTGCGGCGAGGGGCTCGACCATGAGGGCAGGAACTTCATTCGCGTGCTGATCGCCGCCGAGCGCATCGCGCTGTTGCCCGAGATCCGGACGCTGTTCGGGTTGCTCAAGGACGACGCCGACGGCGTGGCGCGCGCCCATATCGCCAGCGCCTTCCCGGTCACTGACGCCGAGCTCGCCTCACTCAAGGCGGCGCTGGAAAAGCGCTTCGGCAAGAAGATCGAGACGACGGTCAGCGTCGACGAGGAACTGATTGGCGGGGCCAGGATCACTGTTGGCGACACCATGATCGACGCGTCGGTGCAAGGCGAATTGCAGGCGATGGCGACTCATTTGCGGACCTGATCTGAACTGACGCGATCCCGTCGACAACAAGGTCGACCGAATCGGCGCGAGGAAAAAACCATGCAGTTGAATCCATCCGAAATCAGCGAACTCATCAAGAGCAAGATCGAGAGCCTCGAGGTCGGCGCCGAAGTGCGCACGCAGGGAACCGTCGTTTCGGTCTCCGACGGCATCGCCCGCGTCCATGGGCTCTCCGACGCGATGCAAGGCGAGATGCTCGAATTCCCCAAGGACACGTTCGGCCTCGCGTTGAACCTCGAGCGCGATTCCGTCGGAGCGGTGATTCTCGGGGAGTACGAGCACATCTCCGAGGGTGACACCGTCAAGTGCACCGGCCGCATTTTGGAAGTGCCGGTCGGGACGGCGCTGATCGGCCGGGTCGTCAACGCGCTCGGCCAGGCGATCGACGGCAAGGGCCCCGTGACCTCGAAGGAGAGCGACGTCATCGAAAAGGTCGCTCCGGGCGTGATCTGGCGCAAGAGCGTGAGCCAGCCAGTGCAGACGGGTCTAAAAGCGATCGACGCGATGGTGCCTATCGGACGTGGGCAGCGGGAACTCATCATCGGCGACCGGCAAACCGGCAAGACCGCCGTCGCGATCGACACCATCATCAATCAGAAGGGGAAGGAGCTGATCTGCATTTACGTGGCGATCGGTCAAAAAGCCTCGTCGATCATGAACGTGGTGAAGAAGCTCGAGGAGACCGGGGCGATGGAATACACGATCGTCGTCGCGGCATCGGCGGCGGAATCGGCGGCGATGCAGTACATCGCGCCGTACTCCGGCTGCACGATGGGCGAATATTTCCGCGACCGCGGCCAGGATGCGCTGATCATCTACGACGACCTCACCAAGCAGGCCTGGGCCTACCGCCAGATCTCGCTGCTCTTACGCCGGCCGCCGGGACGCGAAGCGTATCCGGGCGACGTGTTCTACCTGCACTCTCGCTTGCTCGAGCGGGCCGCTAGGGTCAACGAGGAATATGTAGAGAACTTCAGCAAAGGCAAGATCAAGGGCAAGACCGGATCGCTCACCGCACTGCCGATCATCGAGACGCAGGCCGGCGACGTGACCGCGTTCGTGCCGACCAACGTGATCTCGATCACCGACGGGCAGATCTTTCTCGAGACCGACCTCTTCAATGCCGGCATCCGGCCCGCGATCAACGCAGGGATCTCGGTATCGCGCGTCGGCGGCGCGGCGCAGAGCAAGGTCATCAAGAAGCTAGGCGGTGGGGTTCGACTGGCCCTCGCGCAGTATCGCGAGCTCGCCGCGTTCTCGCAGTTCGCTTCCGATCTCGACGAGGCAACGCGCAAACAGCTCGATCGCGGACGTCTGGTCACCGAGTTGATGAAACAGCCTCAATACTCACCGCTATCGGTGGCCGACCAGACACTCACCCTGTTTGCGGTGAACAACGGCTATTACGATGGCCTGCCGGTCGACAAGGCCCTGGCATTCGAGGCGGAGCTGCGCGCCTTCATCAAGAGCAAGTACGGCGCGCTTCTGGAGAAGATCGAGTCGGCCAAAGATCTGGACGCAGAGGGGGAGAAGCAGCTCAAGGCAGCTATCGAAGAATTCAGGAAAACGACCGCGTTGTTGGACGATGTTCAAGCGCCGAAAGAAAAGACGGCGGCTTCCGCGGCGACCGAAAAGGCCGAAGCTTCGGCGAAAAAGGCGTCTGCCTAGGATCGGCGGCAATGGCTCACGCCAAAGAGATCCGCAACAAGATCAAGAGCGTGCAGGGCACGCGCAAGATCACCAAGGCCATGGAAATGGTCGCCGCCTCGAAGATGAAGAAGGCGCAGGACCGCATGCGTGCCACGCGTCCTTATGTCGGGCACATGGTCACGATCATCAGGCACCTCGCACACGCGAACCCTGAATACAAGCACCCCTTCCTCGTGGCGCAGCCGGAGCCCAAGAATGCCGGGTTGATCATCGTGACCGCAGACAAAGGGCTGTGCGGAGGGCTCAACACAAATGCGCTGCGAGTGGCGCTCGCGAAGATCAAGGAATGGCAGGCCAAGGGCGTCGGCGTCCAGGTAACCGCGATGGGCAACAAGGGCGTTGCATTCATGCGGCGGTTGAAGGTGGACATCGCGTCCGAGGTTTCGAACCTCGGTGACAGGCCGCATCTCGAACGGCTGATCGGACCGGTGAAGATTCAGCTCGACGCGTACATGGATGGCAAGATCGACGAGCTTTACGTGATCGCCACGCGCTTCGTGAATACCATGAAGCAGACGCCGGTCGACGTAAAGATATTGCCGATCGCCGATCTCGGACTCGAAGAGGAAAGGCGCGAATACCCGTGGGATTACATCTACGAGCCCGATGCGAAGAGCGTGCTCGACGGCCTGCTCATGCGCTACATCGAGGCGGTGATCTACCAGGCCGTGGCCGAAAACATCGCCTCCGAGCAGAGCGCGCGCATGGTGGCGATGAAGGCCGCCTCGGACAACGCTTCGGCGATCATCGACGAGCTGCAGTTGATCTACAACAAGACGCGTCAAGCCGCGATCACCAAGGAGCTCGCCGAGATCGTCGGCGGTGCGGCGGCGGTTTGACGTTTCCCGCCAACGATCGCGGCATTTGAGGAAACTTTGATGAACGACGCAACAGCAGAAAAGCGGGCCCGCGAGGGAACCATCGTGCAGTGTATCGGTGCGGTGATCGACGTCGAGTTCGCGCGCGAGGAGCTGCCGGGGATCTTCGACGCGCTCCATCTCGAGGGCACCGAGCTCACGCTCGAAGTGCAGCAGCAGCTCGGCGATGGCGTCGTGCGCACGATCTGTCTCGGTTCTGCCGATGGCCTGCGGCGAGGCATGAAGGTGAAGAACACCGGGGCCGGAATCTCCGTGCCGGTGGGGCCGAAGACGCTCGGCCGCATCATGGATGTTCTCGGGCGGCCGATCGACGAGCAGGGGCCGATCGGTGCCGACAAAGCCATGCCCATTCACCGCGACGCGCCGACGTTCGAAGACCTCTCGCCATCCACGGAGCTTCTGGAAACGGGCATCAAGGTCATCGATCTCATCTGCCCGTTCGCCAAGGGCGGGAAGGTGGGACTCTTCGGTGGCGCCGGCGTCGGCAAGACCGTCGCGATGATGGAGCTCATCCGCAACATCGCGGTCGAGCACGAAGGCTCCTCGGTGTTCACGGGAGTGGGCGAGCGCACGCGCGAGGGCAACGACTTCTATCACGAGATGAAGGACTCCAAGGTCCTCGACAAAGTGGCGCTCGTCTACGGGCAGATGAACGAACCGCCCGGCAACCGCCTGCGCGTGGCTCTCACCGGGCTCACCATGGCCGAGTTTTTCCGCGACGAGGGCAAGGACGTGTTGCTCTTCATCGACAACATTTACCGCTACACGCTCGCAGGTGTGGAGGTCTCCGCCCTGCTCGGACGGATGCCCTCCGCGGTTGGGTATCAACCGACGCTCGCTGCCGAGATGGGCGAGCTGCAGGAGCGCATCACGTCGACCAAGACCGGGTCGATCACCTCGATCCAGGCCGTATATGTTCCGGCCGACGACCTGACCGATCCGTCGCCGGCCACGACCTTTGGCCATCTCGATTCGACCATCGTGCTTTCGCGCGACATTGCATCGCTCGGCATCTACCCGGCGGTGGATCCGCTCGACTCGACCTCGCGCCAGCTCGATCCGCACGTGGTCGGCGAGGAACACTACATCGTAGCGCGACGGGTTCAGCAGACGCTGCAGCGCTACAAGGAGCTGCGCGACATTATCGCGATTCTGGGCATGGACGAGCTTTCGCCCGAAGACAAGCTAGTGGTCGCGCGTGCGCGCAAGATCCAGCGCTTTCTCTCCCAACCGTTCAACGTCGCCGAGAACTTCACGGGGCAGAAGGGCAAGTATGTCTCCCTCAAGGACACCATTCGCGGCTTCAAGGCGATCGTTGACGGCGAGCACGACGATCTCCCTGAGCAGGCGTTCTACATGATCGGCGGCATCGAGGAGGCCGTCGAGAAGGCCAAGACGCTGCAATAGCCATGCCCAACACGATCCACGTCGAAGTGGTGAGCCTGGAAGAAGCGGTCTTTTCCGGGGATGCAGAATTCGTCGTTCTGCCGGGCGTCATGGGCGAGCTGGGGGTCTATCCGAAGCACGCCCCGCTCATCACCCAGATCCAGCCGGGAGAGGTGCGCATCAAGCTTCCCGGGCAGGACGAGCCGCAGATCGTCTTCGTGCAGGGCGGCTTCCTCGAGGTGCAGCCGGACGTCGTGACCGTTCTTTCGGACACGGCCATACGGGCGCACGATCTCGACGAGGCGAAGGCCCTCGAGGCCAAGCAGCGCGCCGAGGAGGCGTTGCAGAACAAGACTTCGAAGGAAGAGATCGCGACCGCCGAAGGCGAGCTCGCGAGCGCCGTTGCGCAGCTCGCCGCGATCCGGCGCCTGCGCGGCCGGCGCACCTAGCGACGCGCCGGGAGCTGCTGCTCGGCGAGCGTCACCCAATAGCTCGCGCCGATCGCGAGCGCGTCGTCGTTGAAATCGTATTGCGGGCTGTGGATGTTCGGCGTCTCCGGGCCGCGCCCGGCGCCGAGCCACACGTAGCAGCCCGGCTTCGCCTGGAGCATGAAGGCGAAATCCTCGCTGCCCATCTCCGGAGTCGGGTCCGTATCGACGTGCTCCGCGCCGACGACCGCAGCCGCGGCCGCAACGGCATGACGCGTTTCCGTTTCTGAGTTGACCGTCGCCGGATAGCGGCGCTCGTAGCGAACCGTGGCGCTCATGTCGAAGGTCGCGGCCACGCCGGCGACGATGCCGCGCATGCGCTCCTCAATCAGATCCTGCACATCGCGCTTGAACGTGCGCGCGGTGCCGCGAAGCACCACTTCCTGCGGAATGACGTTCCACGTGTCGCCGCCGTGGACCTGCGTCACGCTGACTACGCCCGCGTCCTGCGGATGCAGATTACGCGCGACGATCGTCTGCAGGGCGTTGATCGCGTGCGCGGCGAAGAGCATCGGGTCCTTGGCGGTATAGGGCATCGCTGCGTGGGCGCCCTTGCCGGTGGCGACGATCTCGAACACGTCGTAGGCGCCCATCAGCGGTCCGGCGCGCATCGCGAAAGTGCCGAGGGGCATGCGCGGCCAGTTGTGCATGCCGTAGACCGCGCGCATCGGGAAGCGGTCGAACAAACCCTCCTCGACCATCACCCGGCCGCCGCCTTCGTTTTCCTCGGCGGGCTGAAATATGAAATAGACCGTGCCGTGGAAGCTCTTCGTTCGAGCGAGCGCCTGCGCCGCGCCGAGCAGCATCGTCGTGTGGCCGTCGTGTCCGCAGGCGTGCATGCGCCCTTCGTGAAGCGACGCATAAGGCACGCCGGAGCGCTCGCGCACGTGCAGCGCGTCGAGATCGGCGCGCAGACCGATTGCCGAGTTGCCCCCGCCAGACCTGAGGACGCCAACGACGCCGGTCCTGGCGAGCCCGGTATGCACCTCGAGCCCGAAGGAGCGGAGCTTCTCAGCGACGAAGGCGCTGGTCGCGACCTCTTCGAAGGCGGTCTCCGGGTGCGCGTGGATGTGATGGCGCCAATCCATCATCTCGGGAACGATGGCGGAAATCTCGGTGCGGATATTCATGATCGGGAGGGAAGAAACAGGCGAGATCGTGATGGTAGCGCATAACCGCCCCTCGCTTCTTCGACAGGCTAGAATGCCTTAACGCCACCGCGTGCTCTGCCTCGATGCCCGCCTCCGACG
>Ga0335083_10002629_pt1 | contig 23632 bp, 23 predicted proteins | sample Lox_Sample_42_FD_206716 | JGI IMG/M metagenome (GOLD analysis project Ga0335083, IMG submission 206716) | Soil microbial communities from Loxahatchee National Wildlife Refuge, Florida, United States - Lox_Sample_4.2 | ecosystem: Environmental > Terrestrial > Soil > Wetlands | place: USA...
CGGCGGTGTCGACCATGTCGTCCATGATCACGCAGGTGCGGCCTTCGACTTCACCGATGATGTTCATCACTTCGGCGACGTTCGCCTTCGGACGACGCTTGTCGATGATCGCGAGATCGCAGTTCAGCTGCTTGGCGAGCGCGCGGGCGCGCACCACGCCGCCAACGTCCGGCGAAACGACCAGCAGGTTCTCGTAGTTCTGCTTGCGCAGATCGCCGAGCAGCACGGGCGTTGCATAGATGTTGTCGACGGGAATGTCGAAGAAGCCCTGAATCTGGTCGGCGTGCAGATCCATCGTGATGATCCGCTCGACGCCGGCGATTTCCAGCATGTTCGCCACGACCTTCGCCGAGATGGCGACGCGCGCCGAACGCGGGCGGCGGTCTTGACGGGCATAGCCGAAGTAGGGGATGGCTGCGGTGATCCGGCCTGCGGATGCGCGCTTGAGCGCATCGACCATGATCATCAGTTCCATCAGATTGTCGTTGGTCGGCGCGCACGTAGACTGGAGGACGAAGACGTCCTTGCCACGCACGTTTTCCTGGATTTCGACCTGGATTTCGCCGTCGGAGAAGCGGCTAACCATAGCCTTGCCGAGGGGAATACCGAGGATCTTGACGACTTCCTGGGCAAGCGCGGGATTTGCGTTGCCAGTAAATACCATCAGGCCGTCATGGCTGCTCATCATGCACCTGCTGCGGACTTGGGGGGCGAGAGGGACGACTAAGGCGAATTGCCCTTTCTAAACCACAGGGCGAACTGCCTGAAATTATTGGCAGGGGAGGAAGGACTCGAACCCTCGAATGCCGGAATCAAAATCCGGTGCCTTAACCAACTTGGCGACTCCCCTACACTCAACTTTGAGCCTGGTTGACCGGGTAGGGCCGCTCAACCACGCAAAACTATGCCGCGAAAGCGAAGAGTGGATGCGTATCCAGACTCGAGGCCACTGCGCTTCTCCAATCGGGCTGCTCCGCGAGCAGTTTGGCGTGTGCCGCTTCTGCCTCGGTCCGACTGGCGAATGCTGCAAAAACGCTGGCACCCGATCCGGTCATCCGCGCTGGTGCGATGCAATCAAACCATCGAAGCACCTGCGCGACTTCCGCGTATTTTCCTGCGACAACCGCTTGCATATCGTTTTGGCCGAAGCTGTCTGGCCAACCGGTTTGCGTTGCTTGCTGTGCAAGAAAGACTGCTATTTTGCAGGCCTTTGTGTCCCTTGTCAACGACTTTTCGGAAAAAATCTCAGCAGTAGGAACATGAACCCGCGGCGTCACGACCAAAAAATGACGCGGGGGCAATTGTACAGCCTCCAACGCTTCTCCGACACCCTCTGCAAATGCATTTTTCCCGAACACGAAGAACGGTACATCGGCGCCCAGTTTGAGTGCGAGCGCCTGCAATTCTTCGCGCGGCAGGTTGAGCTTCCAGAGACGGTTGAGGGCAAGCAGCGTCGTGGCCGCGTCGGAGCTGCCGCCACCGAGCCCCGCGCCCATCGGCAGACGCTTTTCGATGTCGATCTCCACGCCTTCCTGCGTGCCCGTATGCTGTTTGAGCAACGTCGCCGCGCGCACGGTGAGGTCGTGCTCGGCGGGAACACCTTCCACTTCGACGGTGCGCGTGATGCGCCCGTCCTGGCGACGCGTGAAGTGCAGCGTGTCGCCCCAGTCGAGCAACTGGAACACGGTCTGCAGATCGTGATAGCCATCGGGCCGGCGGCCCGTGATATGCAGGAAGAGATTGAGTTTCGCGGGCGCGAGACAGTCGCGCAGCGAGTCCTGGGTTTCGATCATGATGCGTGGTGCCGGCCAGCGCATGCCGGCCAGACGTTACTGGTGTTGGGTAGTCGGGCGCCCGCTTACTGGTCGAGCACGAGCTTGATCTGAAGCGGCGGTTCTTCGCGTGTGAGATTGACGCGCTTCACGCCGGTGCCGGGCGCGTCCGCGTACGCGACGTAGTCGATGGTCCAGCCATCCTGCTGAATTTGCGAAAGCCGTTGCGGGTCCTGTGGATCGGGTGTGGTGTGTGCGCGCGACGTGGGCGCAACCGAAGGCTGCAGCCAGTAGCGCAGTCCTTCCACGGGCAGCGCGAAGCCGAGCGCCTGCTGCATGAGCGTGCTGACGTTGTCGGCCGTGAGAGGCTGGCGGTTCGGCAACTCGAGCGTGGCCTGCGCCGGCGCCGAAGTCACGAGCGCGAGCGTTTGCCCGAGCGGATTGAGCAGTTGCAGCGTCACGGTCGAGTCGGTCTCGTGCCAGTCGAAGTTGCCGTAGGCGTTGCGCTGCTGGCCGTTCTGATCGACGTACTGCACGGCGAAGCGGCCGTGATAGGCGCGGTTCGTCTGCGTGGTGAGTGAGGTCGTGGCGTTCGAGGTGGACGGCTGGCGCGGCGGCTGCTGCGTGGCGCAGCCCGTGAGCACGATGAGCGCAGCCGCCGCCGCGCCGAGCGCCGCACGCCGCGCGAGGCGGGCGGCGTGCGTGGCGGGAAATGCCTTGGGGATAAATTCGGGGGGGAAATCAGCCATCAGAGATCGTTGACCTGGAAGCGCTTGAGCGTCTTCAGGAGGGTGTCGTTGTCGGGTTCGAGCTTGCGCGCCTCACGCCAGGCGGCGCGTGCGCCGTCCTGGTCGCCGTTCTTCCAGAGCACCTCGCCGAGGTGCGCGCCGATTTCCGCGTTCGGCTGGAGGCTGTAGGCCTTGCGCAAGAGCTTGATCGCGTCGGCGTTGTCGCCCATGCGGTATTTCACCCAACCCACGCTGTCCATGATGAATGCGTCGTCCGGTGCGAGCGCCGAGGCCTTTTCGACGAGCTTGTCGGCTTCCTGCAGGCGCAGATTGCGGTCCGCGAGCGAGTAGCCGAGCGCGTTGTAGGCCTGCGGATTGTCGGGCTGCGTCTGGATCAGCTTGCGCAACTGCGCTTCCATGACTTCGTAATGGCCGTTCTTTTCCGCGGCCATCGCGTAGTCATAGGTGAGGTCAGGGTCGTCCGGGAAGTCCGCGGTTGCCTTCGCCAGCCGCGCTTCGGCTTCCGGATAGCGTTTCGCGTCGAACAGGATCGCAGCGTCGGTGCGCGCGATCAGCGCCTGGTCGCGCGGGTCGTCGCTCTGGATGCTCGCGAGCTGGCGGCGTGCGTCGTCGGTCTTGCCTTCCTTGTCGAGGATCTGCGCGCGCGTGATCTGGGCCGGCACATACTGCTGGCTGCTGGGCTGGATCTTGTCGAGCCACTTTTGCGCGCCGGCGTCGTCCTTCTGCTCGACCGACAACTGCGCAAGGTAAATGTAGGCCTGGCCAGGATCGGCGGCCGGATTTTTCTCGGCGATCTGCGCGTATTGCGTCAGGTACTTCTGAGCCGCATCGAACTTCTTTTGCTGCACGCTGATGAGCGCAAGCGCCATGAGCGGCATCAGGTCATTCGAGTTGTCCTTGTGCAGGATCTCGAACTGCTTTTGCGCGTCGTCGAGACGGTCGGCTGCGAGGTAGGTTTGCGCGAGGGCGAGCCGGCCTTCGCGCGACTTCGGATTCTGCTGGACGTACTTCTCGATCGAAGCGATGCCTTCGCTGCGCTCCTCCGGTCCCATCTGCGCGAGCATCAGCGCGGCGGGCAGATAGTCGGCCTTGATTGCGAGCGCCTGCTCGAACGACTTGCGCGCGCCGGGCGCGTCGTCGGCGAGCAACTGCTGGCGGCCGATCGCGAGCTGCGCCTCTGGACGCTTCATGTCGTCCTTGAGCATCGTCTTGAGCACGTTCAGCCCGCCTACGCGATTGGGGCCGCGCGAGATCAGCAGTTGCAGCGAGAGGATCGCCTGGCCGCGGCTGTCGGCCGGCACGCGTGCGAGCTCCCGCGCGAGCAGCGGCTGGGCTTCGTCGGGCTTGCCGGCGAGCACGAGCAGCGACGCGTCGAGCTGCGCCGCACGCTCCGAGTCGGGCGCGTACTGCTGCCAGAGCTGCACGGCCGTGAGGGCGTCGGACGGGCTTTGCGCCGCGAGCGCGATTTCGGTTGCGCGCTGCGCCATGCGCGGATCGTGCGTGTCGCGCGCTAGCGCGAGATACGTTTGAAACGCGGGTGCAGGCTGGTCGCGCTGCAGCGCGATCTCTGCGGCGAGCACCTGGAAGACGATCTGGCTCGACAACGGGACGTCCGGCAGGTCCTTCAGTTCGTCCGGCGAGGCGGGACCGAAGGCGTCCGGCATGGTGACGGAAGTGTCGTCCGTGTCGGGGGACGGATCCTGCGCATATGCGCTCGACGTGGTCAACGCCCAGGCCGCGAGAACTGCGGCGCCGATCAGGCGGCGCGCGAAGGCGGCGGGCACGCGGGGCGTCGCGGGACGCTTCGCGAACAGCTTAACGAAAGGCAGTTCCATGGAATTCCGTCGAATGTTTCGGTCGATTGTAACGCGCTGGCTACAATACGCGCACAACGCGCACATAACGATTACGCAAGTTGTAGACCAACCCGAATCAGCATCCCATTCAGGCCATCAGTCATGCCAGAGTTGCCAGAAGTTGAGGTTACCCGAAGGGGGATCGAACCGTGGGTCGCCGGCCGCCGCGTCGAGCGTGTGGAGGTGCGCAACCCCACATTGCGCTGGCCCGTGCCGGCCACGCTCGGCCGCACGCTGCGCGGCCGCACGATTCGTTCGGTCGGGCGCCGCGGCAAATATCTGCTGTTCGAGGTCGACGCGGGCTGGTTCATCGTACATCTGGGTATGACCGGCACGTTGCGAGTGCTGCGCAATCTGCCGAAGCCGCCGGCCGCGGAAAAGCACGATCACATCGACTGGTTCTTCGACGACTTCACGCTGCGCTTTCGTGACCCGCGCCGCTTCGGCGCCGTGCTCTGGCATCCGCGCGAGGCGGGCGACGTGCTCGGTCATCCGCTGCTGGCGAGTCTCGGCATCGAACCGTTCACGCCGGCCTTCGATGGCGCGTTGCTCTATCGCGAGACGCGCGGCCGCAAGGTCGCCGTCAAGCAGGCGCTGCTCGCCGGCGACATCGTGGTGGGCGTGGGCAATATCTACACATCGGAAAGCCTCTTTCGCGCGGGCATCCGGCCCACGACCCCGGCGGGGCGCGTCTCGCTCGCGCGCTACGAGCTTCTCGCGGACGCCGTGCGCGCCGTGCTCGCCTCGGCCATCGAGAAGGGCGGCAGCACGCTGCGCGATTTCGTCGGCAGCAATGGCGAAAGCGGCTATTTCCAGCTCGAATACTTCGTTTATGACCGGGCCGGCGAGCCCTGCCGCGTGTGCGGCACGCCGATCAAACAGATCGTGCAGGGCCAGCGTTCCACTTATTTCTGTCCGCGCTGCCAGCGCTGACCGGCAAGCTCTTCCATGTACCGAACCTCGTCCACTTCTGCGCCGCTCGCGGCTGGCGCGTATCCCGTCGAACTGCTCACCGGCTTCGCGCCACGCCTGATCGCGTGGCAGCGCGAGCATGGGCGTCACGACCTGCCGTGGCAGAACACGCGCGACCCGTACCGCATCTGGCTCTCGGAAATCATGCTGCAGCAGACCCAGGTCTCGACCGTGATTCCGTATTACGCACGCTTTCTCGAGCGCTTTCCCACGGTCGAGGCACTCGCCGGCGCGAGTGACGACGATGTGATGGCCCTATGGGCAGGGCTCGGCTACTACTCGCGCGCGCGCAATCTGCATCGCTGCGCGCAGGTCGTGGCGCACACGCACGGCGGCCGTTTTCCATCGACGGTCGAGGCACTTGCGGAGCTGCCGGGCATAGGTCGCTCGACGGCGGCGGCGATCGCGTCGTTCGCGTTCGGTGCGCGCGCGACGATCCTCGACGGCAACGTGAAGCGCGTGCTGGCGCGCGTGTTCGGTGTGGAAGGCTTCCCGGGCGAAAAGCGCGTGGAGAACGCGATGTGGACGCTTGCCGAATCGCTCGTGCCGGGTGCCGCCGCAAGCGACGCCGACGTGAGCGCATACACGCAGGGCTTGATGGACCTCGGCGCGACGCTGTGCGGGCGCGGCAAGCCTGACTGCGTGCGTTGCCCGTTCGCTTCGGATTGCGTGGCGAAGACAACGGGGCGACAACGCGAACTGCCCGCTGCGCGTCCCAAGAAGGCGGTGCCCACGCGGCGCACGTGGATGCTCGTGCTGCTCGCCGACGATGCCGTGATGCTGGAGAAGCGGCCGCCTTCGGGCATCTGGGGGGGCCTGTGGAGCCTGCCCGAAGCCGCCGACGAAGCGGCGCTCGTCGAGCGCGCGCAGGCATTCGGCGCGAGCCGCGAGCGCGCGAGCGCGGGTTCGCCGCTCGCGCCGCTCACGCACACGTTCACGCACTTCAAGCTCGACATCGAGCCGCGAGTCGTCGAACTGCAGCGCGAGGCCGCGCCACTCGAAGCAAGCGATAACCAAACCGCATGGGTGCCGTTGCGCGAGATCGATGCGTACGGCGTGCCCGCTCCGGTGCGCAAGCTGCTCGACGCGCTGCGCGGGCCGTTGATCTAACGCCGCGACGCAAGCCTCATCAAAGCAACTGATGCTGCTGCATGTAGTGATGCACGACGTCGATGCGCGCACCGGCATCGTTCAGCTCCATGAGCTTCTGACGCGCGCGTAGCGCGATCGGCAGTACTTCGGCGAGACGATTCGAGACCCACGAAGGGTCGTCGAAGCGGAACGGTTCGGCGAATGGCAGGCTCGTCGCGTCGCGCTCGCGGATCGTCGCGATGATCCGCTCGAGCACTTCGGCACACGCGCCGAACCGCGCGAGCCGCTCGCTGCCTTCGAGCGGAATGTCTTCGGGGATCAGTTCGGCCACGCCCACGAGCAGGCCGTCGGCTTGCACGCGATGCGAGAGCAGATGAAAGCGCTGCGTGCCGTGCGCGCAGATGTGCAGCATGCCGAAGGTCTCGACATCGCACTCGTCGATGACAGCGAGGCAGCCCACCGACTCCGGCACTGCAACGTGCTCGTCGGGCTGCGCGACTTCGGCGCCGCTTTTGAGCAGGCACACACCGAACGGCGTGTGCTCGCGCAGGCACTCGCTCGCCATGTCCAGGTATCGCGCTTCGAAGATCTTGAGCGGCAAGAGGCCGCCAGGGAACAGCACCGTATGCAGCGGAAACAGCGGCAAATCGGCAAGCACGGCAGGAGACGAGGACATGGCGCAACGCTTTCCGTTAAGGGCCGCGCGATGCGCGGCCGGTTAGGCGATCAGGCGCGACGATTCTCCAACATCGAGAGGCGCGTCGCGGTGGCGCACGATAACGTTCGACTCGCCGGCAAAGCGCGTGGCGAGCGTCTGGGCGATATACACCGAGCGATGCTGGCCGCCGGTGCAGCCTATCGCGATAGTCAGATAGGTGCGGTTGTCGTTGCGAAAATGCGGCAGCCATTTCGCGACGAACGCGTACACATCGTCAATCATTTCGTGGACGGCAGGCTGCGCATCCAGAAAGTCAATCACGGGCTGATCGAGCCCGGTGAGCGGCCGCAGGCGAGCGTCGTAATGCGGATTGGGCAGCGTGCGCACGTCGAACACGAGATCCGCGTCGAGCGGCACGCCGCGCTTGAAGCCAAACGATTCGAAGGTGAGCATGAGCGAGCCGCGCTCGCCCTCGACGAACACCTTCACCCACTGTCGCAGCGCATTCGCGCTCAGGTTGCTCGTATCGACCTGATGGCCGAACTCGGCGAGGTTCGAGACGAGTTCGCGCTCGTGCTCGATCGCTTCCTCGAGCGACTTGAGCATGCCCACGTTCGCGTCGTGCGCGGGAGAGCCCGAGAGCGGATGGCGGCGCCGCGTTTCCGAAAAGCGCTGAATGAGCGACTGCGTGCTCGCGTTGAGGAACAGCACGCGCACGTCGTGGCGCTGTGCGAGGTCGCGGATCATCTCCGGCATGTCGTCGAACGAAGCACTCGAGCGCGCGTCGATCGCGACGGCGAGGCGCTCGTAGCCGTCCTCGCCGAGATATTGTGTGAGCTGCGGCAACAGGCGCGGCGGCAGATTGTCGACGCAGAAGTACCCGGCGTCTTCGAGCGCGTTGAGCGCCACTGACTTGCCGGAGCCCGAAATGCCGGTGATCAGGATGATACGCATGGGAAATTCGATGAACCCGATTGGGTCATCATAGCATCCGATCCGCGCGCCTGTACTGGCTCTCCGGGCCGCGCGGCACCAATGAGCACGCGCCGTGGCGTTAGATCAGCTTGCCGGGGAACTGGCTGTCGGGGTCCTGCATGGCGAGGCGCTGGCGGTCCATGAAATCGCGCAGCGTGTCGATGCCGCGCAGTTGCAGGATCGTATTGCGCACGGCGGCCTCGACCAGCACGGCGAGGTTGCGACCCGCGGCCACCTGGATCGTGACCTTGCTGATGGGCAGGCCCAGCACATCCACGGTCTGACTCTCGAGCGGCAGACGCTGGAACTCGCCGTCCGGGCGGCGCACGAGCTGCACGATGAGCTTGAGCTTCATTTTGCGGCGCACGGCCGTCTCACCGAAGATCGTCTTGATGTCGAGCAGGCCCAGGCCGCGCACTTCGAGCAGGTTCTGCAGCAGCGGCGGGCATCGGCCTTCGACGAAATCGGGGCCGAGGCGCACGAAGTCCACGGCGTCGTCGGCCACGAGCCCATGGCCGCGGCTGATGAGTTCGAGACCCAGCTCGCTCTTGCCGAGGCCGGAGTCGCCCGTGAGCAGCACGCCCATGCCGAGGATGTCGAGGAACACGCCATGCAGCGTCGCGCGCGGCGCGAGTATGCGCGACATGTAAAGACGCAGGCTGTCGATGACGGTGGCCGCCGACATCGGCGTGGTGAAGAGCGGCGTGGATGAGCGCGTACAACGCAGCACCAGCTCGGGCGGCGCAGTCATGCCGTCGGCGACCACGAGAAAAGGCGGTTCGAGTGCGATCAACTCGGCCATGTGGCGCGAGCGGTCTTCGTCGGTCTGGCGCTGGTAGTAGTGGATTTCGGCGTCGCCGAGCACCTGGATGCGGTTCGGGTGGATGAGGTTCAGGTGGCCGACGAGGTCCGCGCTCGCCGTGGCCGTGGCCACCGTCTCAGTCGAAAAGCCGCGCTCCCAGCCTTCGTGCCCCGTCAGCCAGCTGAGCTTCAGCGTGGTGGCGTTGTCGTCGAAGATGCTTTGGGCGTTGATGCTGGAAGTGTCCATGAGTCGCTGGCTCCGCGAGAGGGCTCGCTCAACTGCTGGCGGGATTGGCCGCCGGATTACGTCTGCCGATTTTTGACTGCCGGATTTGCCGGGCGCTTTTCGCTGGCGAGCTTGCTCGTTTAACGGCCTCAGGCGCCTGGGGCTTCAACCGTGTCCGGGCGCAGCGCGCGTTCGCTGCACGGACCACCCACTGGCGCGCGGCGCGCCGGCCGCAAATCCGCAAGACGCCGCAAATTACATCAAGGTTGCCACTGGGTGAGCAGGCGATGCAACGTTTCGCGGTCCTCTTCCGTATGGAGCCGCTCACGTGTTTCGCGATCCGACAGCAGTTGTGCGATCTCGGACAGGATTTCAAGGTGCTGCTGTGTAGCCTGCTCGGGCACGAGGAGGAAGATGAGGAGCGAGACGGGCTGCCCGTCCGGCGCTTCGAAGGCGATCGGCTCGGCGAGGCGCACGAAGGCAGCCTGCGGCTGCTTCAGGCCCTTGATGCGGCCGTGCGGAATCGCGACACCTTCGCCCAGGCCCGTGGAGCCGAGGCGCTCGCGTGCGAAAAGATTGTCGGTAACCGTGCTGCGGGCGATGCCGTTCTGGTTTTCGAAGATCAGGCCAGCCTGTTCGAAGACGCGCTTCTTGCTGGTAACGGACAGGCCGACGACGACGTTCTCGATGGGAAGTATTTTGGCTAAACGATTCATGTTGGCAGGCGAAAACGTGGCCTGAATGCTCCTCACCCCGACAACTGCCCGCTTCGCGGGACGCGTTGGATCTGGCGACGAAACCCGGTGCCGGGACCGTGGGGACGTTACACCCCGCACACAACTGGACCATTATAGAACAAGCGTACATGCCGATGGTGCGATGCGCCATGCATGAGCGCAACCGTCGTTGCGCGGTTGCACCCGCAAGAACACCCGAAGTTGCACGTACTCACGAAAAAGCCGCCCGGTCCGGGCGGCTTCGCTTGCGGGGTAGAGGATGATCTATCGACTCCAGCCTCGCGTCATGGCATGCATCGCCACGCTATTCATTGCGGCGGGACTTCGATGATCGGCGCCGGCTGGTGCTTTAGCGCCTCATGCTGATGTCCCTGCACGCGGTCCTTGTGACGTACGACCTGGCGGTCGAGCTTGTCGACCACGAGATCGATGGCGGCGTACATGTCACCGTTCGCGCTCTCCACAAAAATATCCTTGCCTTTCAGATGAAGGTTCACTTCGACCTTCTGTCTCTTATCCTTTTCCTTATGGTTGTCGACCGAGAGGACCACATTGCCATCGATTACCTGATCGAAATGTCTTAGCACCCTGTCCAGTTTGGTGATCACGTATTCTCGCAACGCTGGCGTTACATCGAGATGGTGTCCACTGATCTTCAGATTCATAGTGCTTCTCCAGGCTAATGGCCGCGTAACGCGTGAAGTGCGGCAATGCCGGTCGACTGACCGCCTGTGCGCGGCTCCCCGAAAGGCCTGCGACAACGGGTTAGCTCGGCCGGCCTTGCCCGCCAACGGGCGTAGCGGCCGGAAAATACCTGCTCCGCAAAAGCCGGAACAGGCTAAAGAGACTTGCGCAGGTTGACTGCCGGAATCTTCAGTGCCTCGCGATATTTCGCGACGGTGCGTCGCGCGACCACGAAGCCCTGCTCTGCCAGCAGCTCGGCTATGCGGCTGTCCGAAAGAGGGGATTTGGTGTTCTCGGCTCCTATGAGTTGCTTGATGAGGGCGCGGATGGCGGTGGATGACGCAGCGCCTCCGGTGTCCGTCGATACATGCGATCCGAAGAAGTACTTAAATTCAAGTGTCCCGAATGGAGTCAGCATGTATTTACCGGTTGTCACACGCGAGACAGTTGATTCGTGTAGGCCCAGCGTATCAGCAATCTCCCTCAAAACCAAGGGGCGCATGGCGATTTCGCCATGCACGAAAAAGTTCTTCTGACGCTCGACGATAGCCTGCGCGACACGCAGGATCGTCTCGAAGCGCTGCTGGATGTTCTTGATGAGCCAGCGTGCTTCCTGCAGCTGTTGGCGCAGCGAGCCGCAGCCCGGATCGCCGCGGTTGTTGCGCAGAATATTCGCGTAAAGGTGGTTGATGCGCAGCTTCGGCACCACCTCGGGGTTCAGTTCCGCATGCCAGTTCTGGCCGGTCTTCTTGACGATGATGTCCGGCACCACGTAGTCGGCTTCGGCTTTGCCATACGATGCACCCGGGAACGGCTCCAGCGAGCGGATCAGCGCATGTGCTTCGCGCAGCTCGTCGTCGCCTGCCTTCAGTTGCTTGCGCAACCGCGTGAAGTCGCGTGCGGCGAGCAGTTCCAGGTGATTCGACACGATCTCGAGCGCGAGCGTGCGCGTTGGCGACGAATTGACGCGCAACAGCTGCAGCTTGAGGCACTCGGAAGCCGAGCGCGCGCCCACACCCGCGGGGTCGAAGCTGTGCAGCAGCGCGAGCGCGGCATTGAGCTCGTCGGCGTCGACTTCCAGCTCCTCGGGGATGTCGGCAAGAATTTCCTCGCTGGTCGCGCTGAGGTAGCCGTCTTCGTCGAGCGATTCGATGAGGAACGTGATGAGCGCGCGATCACGCGGGCTCGCGTTCGTCTCGCGCAACTGGGCCATCAGATGGTCGCGCAGCGTGGTGGTCGATTCGTGGATCTGAAGTGGCGGCAGATCGTCGTCGTCGGAGGCGTTGCCCGAGCGGCCGTAGTCGTCGAGATTCCACTGGCTCGCGTCGCCGTTTGCTTCGCCGCCAAGACCGTTGTATTCGTCCACGCCTTGCGGTTCGCCCTCGCCGCTTTCGCCGCTGCCGTTGGACGGCGCGCTCGAACTGCTCGCGCCCTGCATCGGCTCGGCGCCGGCGGACGTGGGCGGCTGAGCAATGAGCGAGCCGTCGGCGGCCACGCGCAGCGGGCTTGCGATCCAGTCGTCCTCGTTTTCGAGCAGCGGGTTCTGGGCGATCGCCGTGGCGACCTCCTGCTGCAGTTCAAGCGTCGACAACTGCAACAGCCGGATGGACTGTTGCAGTTGTGGCGTGAGCGCAAGATGCTGCGAGAGGCGGAGTTGGAGGCTGGCTTTCATGGCGATGTGCGGATCATTGTAAAGAGTTTGCCACGCGGGCGAAACCACGGGGCATTCGCAAAAACGAGCGTGTGCCTCACCGCCGAATGCCCGAAATTTGGTGCGCAAACAGGGCTGCCGCGCATCTTGCTGTGCACCTTTTCGGGGCAAGGTCGATGCAACGGATCGAGACAGGGAAACTGAAGGGAAAACGCAGGAAAGCGTGGAGCGGATCGCTCACGTTCCGTGAGCGCCACGAGGTTGCCATGAGTGGCGAGCGGGCGCGCGAGGCGCGCCCTGGGGTTCACATGCGGAAGTGCTCGCCGAGATAGACGCGGCGCACGCTTTCGTTCTCGATGATGTCGCCGGGCGCGCCGGCCGCGAGCACCGAGCCGTCGCTGATGATGTACGCGTGATCGCAGATGCCGAGCGTCTCGCGCACGTTGTGGTCCGTGATCAGCACGCCGATGTTGCGCTGCTTGAGGAACTTCACGATCTTCTGGATTTCCAGCACGGCGATCGGGTCGACGCCCGCGAACGGCTCGTCGAGCAGAATGAAGCTCGGGTCGGTTGCGAGCGCGCGCGCGATTTCGACGCGCCGGCGTTCGCCGCCCGAAAGCGAGAGCGCCGGGTTCTCGCGCAGGTGCGCGATCTGCAGTTCGTCGAGCAACGCCTCGGCGCGATCGGTCATGACGTCTTTCGGCAGACGTTTGCCGTTGGCGTCGACCTGCAGTTCGAGCACCGCGCGGATGTTCTCCTCGACGGTGAGCTTGCGGAACACCGAGGCTTCCTGCGGCAGATACGAAAGGCCGAGCGCCGCGCGCTTGTGGATGGGCAGCAGGCTGATGGACTGGCCGTCGAGGTCGATCTCGCCGGCGTCGAGCGGCACGAGCCCCACGATCATGTAGAACGAGGTGGTCTTGCCGGCGCCGTTGGGCCCGAGGAGCCCAACCACTTCGCCGCTTTTCACATCGAGCGAAACGTCCTTGACGACCGTGCGCGAGCCGTAGCGCTTCTTCAGGTTGCGTACGACGAGCGAACTCGTCTTGCCGGCGAGCTGGCGTCCGTGGCTTTGGGGAGCGGTGACGGTGTTCACTGTTGCGGCGCTCCCTGCAGCGTGTCGGACGGGGCGAGCTTGGCCGGGGCGCCGGTGATCTGCTGCGGGCCGCTGTTGCGCGGCGAGAGCATCGCGCGCACGCGGCCCGAGGGGTTGCCCGGGCCGGCGACGTCCTTGCCCGACCTTGCCGTGTAGAAGTCGTTCTGACCGTCGTAGGTGACGACGCTGCCGTGGACCTGGTCCATCACGGTCGAGAGGCCCTGGAGGCGGCGCACCGTGGCGCGCGTCGTGAGCGTGGTGAGATCCTGCTTGCCGTCGTAGTCGATGCGCTCGGCGGTGCCGTCGATGTACTCGTCGAGGCCTTCGCGCTTCTGGCGGAAATAGGCGAGCTTGTCGTCGGGCGTGCCCGGCGCTACGGTGCCGGTCGCGAACTGGTAGCCCTGCGGGTCCTGCGTGACGACGAGCTTGTCTGCCTTGATGAGGATCGTGCCCTTGGTGGCGACCACGTGGCCGGTGAAGACGGTCTGCTGTTTCAGGTCGTCATAGGTCATGTTGTCCGCTTCGATATTGAGCGGCTTGTCCTTGTCGGCGCGCTCGGCGTGTGCCGTGGGCGCGAGGCCTGCGAACAGCAGCGCCGCAGCGAGCACCGACCACGCCGCAAAAGCGACGTGGCGGGTGCGGCGCGCGTCAGGCGAACGGCCGTTCAGAGGACGGGAAAGCGAATCGTTCATGCAATCATGCCTTGCGTGGACGGCCCGGCGTTCAGGACGAGCCGCCGGAGTCAGCCGGGGCGATCGAGCCACGGACGTTGCCGAAGAGCTGGATGACCCGGGAAACATTGTTGTAGTTCATGCCGCTGGTGGCCGTCATGACCGACTGGCCGCGTCGAAGTTTAACCGGCTTTTCGGTCAGGATCACATCGTCGTTCACGAGCACTTTGAAATGTTCGGAATCGGCCTGCATTTCGGGGTCGCCATAGCCGGCCGCGCGCAGGATACGCGCGTTGTCGTACAGATTGACGATCGAGGCGTCGCTGTTCACGGTGCCGCGCAGGCCCGTGGCCGTGACGATCGGCTTGCCGGGCTGGAACGCGCGCACCGCCGGATTCGTGAGGTCGCTGTTCTCGTCGTCCTCGTAGTGCACCATGTGCGTGGCCGTGAGCCGGTACTGCGTAGCGCCCGACTGGTCGAGTTCGGACACGGAGAAGTTGTCGGCGAAATAGTCGGGCGAATGCGTGGGCGGACGCGGCGGCGCCTCCTTTTCGCGCGGCTGGACGGCCTGCAGCAGCCACCACGTGAAGCCGGCGAGCGCGGCCACGCATACGAGCGGCACGAGCGAAGTGAGGCGGAACTTCTGGTGATTCATCGCGGCTCCGCGCCGTGCGAGGCGTTGGGCGCGCAGGCCGCGGCGAGCATGGCTTCGTAGCGGTTCTGCGCGCGCAGGATGAGGTCGGTGACTTCGCGCACGGCGCCGTGGCCGCCTCGCTTGTCGGACACCCAGTGGGCGCGCGAGAGCACGTCCGCATGGGCGTCTGCGGGCGCGGCAGCGAAGCCGCACTGGAGCATCACGCCGAGGTCGGGCCAGTCGTCGCCCATGTAGCCGCATTCTTCGGGCGCGACGCCCGTCTGGGCGAGCAGCTCTGCAAATGCCACGCGCTTGTCCTCCACACCTTGCCACAGGTGCGTGATCTTCAGCTCCTTCGCGCGCACGGCGACGATCTCCGAGCGGCGCCCGGTGATGATGGCCGTGTCGATGCCGGCTTCGCGCAAGAGCTTCGCGCCGTGGCCGTCTTGCGAGTTGAACGACTTCATCGTGTCGCCGGCGCCGGTAAACATGAGGCTGCCGTCGGTGAGCACGCCGTCGACGTCGAAGATCATGAGCCGCACGCGCGCTGCGCGCGCGGTTGCGTCGAGTTGGGGAGCCATCAGATCACCTTCTTGGAGAACAGGTCGTGCATGTTGAGCGCGCCGATCAGCGTGCCCTCGGCATCGACGACCAGCATCTGATTGATGCGATGGCGCTCCATCAGTTCCACGGCTTCGACCGCGAGCTGGTCCGGGCCGATGGTGCGCGGGCCCTTCGTCATGACCTGCGCGATCGGCAGGTCGCGGAAGTCGCCCACGCGCTCCAGCACGCGGCGCAGATCGCCGTCGGTGAAGATGCCTTCGACGCTGTCGTTCGCATTCACGATCGCCGTCATGCCCATGCGCTTGGCCGTGAGCTGGAAGAGGGCGTCGCGCACGGAGACGTCGTCGCGCACCTTCGGGATCTCGTCGCCCGTGCGCATGACGTCGCGCACATAGGTCAGCAGGCGCCGGCCGAGCGCGCCGCCCGGATGCGAGCGCGCGAAGTCGTCGGCGCCGAAGCCGCGCGCGTCGAGCACCGCGACCGCGAGCGCGTCCGAGAGCGCGAGCGCCGCCGTCGTGCTCGCGGTGGGCGCGAGGTTCAGCGGGCAGGCTTCCTTCTCGACCGCGGCGTTCAGATGCACATCTGAGAGCTGGCCCAGTGTGGATTGCGGGCGGCCCGTCATGCCGATGAGCTTCGCGCCGATGCGCTTGACGAGTGGCAGGATCGCCACGAGTTCTTCCGACTCGCCGGAGTTCGAAAGGCCGATGAAGACGTCGTCGGCCGTGACCATGCCGAGGTCGCCGTGGCTCGCTTCCGCCGGATGCACGAAGAACGCGGGAGTGCCCGTGGAAGCCAGCGTGGCCGCGAGCTTGCGGGCAATGTGGCCCGATTTGCCGATGCCGGAGACGACTACGCGTCCGCGGCAACTGAGAATGAGATCGACCGCGCCGACGAAGCTGTCGTCCAGGCGGTCACGAAGACCGCGCACGGCGTCGGCTTCGATGTCGAGCACGTCGCGAGCGAGCTTCAGCGCCCGGTCGCCATTGATTTTCGCTATCATTCGCGGAGTATAACAAAGGCGTCTGCGCGCCGCGCCGACGCCCCCAGCGCGAAAACCTCGTGCGCGAGCCACGAGGCTCGCCCCCGCAGCTCTCCCCCAAGGGGGCTTCCTGAGACGTTCCCTTCGGGGACGTCCTGCGGTGCGCACCCCAGGAGTACGTCCTGCGACGTTCCCTACGGGAATGTCTTGCGGGGCGCCCATGGTTTCCCCGGTAGCACTTCCCATCGCGCCGCCTTTGCGTCGATCATTGACCTCGGATTGGACTGGATCGGTGCGAGGCAGAATTGGCATCGCCCGGTCACGCTGACGAACGAGGACGCTTCACACGATGATCTCCCCGCTGGAAATGACGCTGTTCCTGCTGCTCGCCTCGGTGGTCGGCGTCGTGCTGTTCCGTTTTCTGAACTTGCCGCCAATGCTCGGCTACCTCACGGTCGGCATTCTCGTGGGCCCGCGCGCGCTCGGCATCGTGCCGGACACGCACGGCGCGCAGAACCTGGCCGAGTTCGGCGTCGTGTTCCTGATGTTCTCGATCGGGCTCGAATTCTCGCTCTCGAAGCTGCGCGCCATGCGCCACGCGGTATTCGGCCTCGGGCTCCTGCAGGTCATGGGCACGATCGCGGTGGCGCTCTTGCTCGGTTTCGTGCTCGAGCCGTGGGTGCACATCACCTGGCAGGCGTGCGTGGCGCTCGGCGGCGCGCTCGCCATGTCGTCCACGGCCATCGTCAGCAAGATGCTTTCCGAGCGGCTCGAGATCGAATCGGAGCACGGCCGCAATATTCTCGGCGTGCTGCTCTTCCAGGACCTGGCCGTCGTGCCGCTGCTCATCGTGATCGCGGCGTTCGGCGGGTCGTCGGCGTCGCTCATCGAATCGCTCGGCATGGCCGCCGTCAAGATCGTGCTCGCCCTCGGCATTCTGCTCATCGTCGGCCAGAAGTTCATGACGCGCTGGTTCAACGTGGTCGCGCGGCGCCGCTCGCAGGAGCTGTTCGTGCTCAACGTGCTGCTCGTCACGCTCGGCGCGGCGTTCATCACCGACAAGTTCGGCCTGTCGCTTGCGCTCGGCGCCTTCATCGCGGGCATGCTGATCGCCGAAACGCCGTACAGGCATCAGGTGGAAGAGGACATCAAGCCGTTTCGCGACGTGCTGCTCGGCCTCTTCTTCGTGACGACAGGCATGCTGCTCAATCCGCACGTGATCTGGCAGCACCCGCTCATGGTGACGGGGTTCCTCGTCGGGCCGGTCGTGCTGAAAGCCGTGCTCATCACGGCGCTCACGCGCTTTTTCGGCGCCTCGCCCGGCGTGGCCATGCGCACCGGCCTCGGCCTCGCGCAGGCCGGCGAATTCGGCTTCGTGCTGCTGAACCTCATTCTCGACAAGCATCTCGTCGACCCGACGCTGCTCCAGGCGATTCTCGCCGCCATGCTGCTCTCGATGCTGGCCGCGCCCTTCCTGATCCAGAACGCGGACCGCATCGTGCTGCGCCTGTCCTCGACCGAATGGATGCAGCAGTCGCTGATGATGACGCGCATCGCCACGCAAAGCATCAAGCAAAGCGGCCATGTGATCGTGTGCGGCTATGGCCGCGCGGGGCAGAACCTCGCGCGCATGCTCGAATACGAAGGCCTCTCCTATGTCGCGCTCGACCTCGACCCGGACCGCGTGGCGGCCGCGGGGGCGGCCGGGGAGTCGGTGGTGTTCGGCGATGCGGCGCGGCGCGAATCGCTCGTCGCCGCGGGCATCCACCGTGCGGCTGCCGTGGCGATCACCTATGCCAACACGCAGTCGGCGTTTCGCGTGCTACATCACATCCACGAGCTGGAGCCCACGCTGCCCGTGATCGTGCGCACCGTCGACGACGCCGATCTCGAGCGCCTGCTCGCCGCGGGCGCGACCGAGGTGATTCCGGAGATCGTGGAAGGCAGCCTGATGCTCGCCTCGCACATGCTGGTGCTGATGGGCGTGCCGATGCGGCGCGTGGTTCGTCGCGTGGAAGAGCTGCGCGACGAGCGCTACAGCCTGCTGCGCGGCTACTTCCACGGCACCGACGATGTGGGCGAGGACGGTCACGAGCAGGTGCGGCTACAATCCGTACCGGTCGACGAGCGCGCCGACGCCGTGGGCCGCACGCTCGCGGAAGTGGGCCTCTACGACCTCGGCGTGGAGGTGACGGCGATTCGCCGCCACGGCATTCGCGGCGTGGAGCCGGACCCCTCGACGAAGCTGCGCGAAGCCGACATCGTCGTGCTGCGCGGCCTGCCCGAGCAACTCGCGCAGGCCGAGGAGCTGCTCTCGCGGCACCGCAAGTCCGGCGCGGCCGGCGCGGGCGCGGCGGCGGCCTGAGGCACCTCAGGCACCTCAGGCGCGTCAGGCGCGTCAGGCGCGTCAGGCGCGTCAGCCGCCACAGGCGCCTTTGGCCGACCGAAACGCGAGAGCTCGCCCGCGACTCCCGCCCCGTTTACTGCTTGTCGTTTGCTTATCTAGATATCGCCCGGAGAAATCATGTCCAACGCGCCAGCGAACCCGAACGCTGAAGCCGCCCAGTTCGTCAACAGCCTGATCCGCACGGTGCCCGATTGGCCGCAGCCGGGTGTGCAATTCCGCGATATCACGCCGCTCATTGGCCATCCGAAGGGCTTGCGCGTGCTGATCGACCTGTTCGTCGAGCGTTACGTGGACGCGAAGCTCGACTACGTCGCGGGTCTCGATGCGCGCGGCTTCATCATCGGGCCGATCGTCGCCTACGAGCTGAACGTGGGCTTCATTCCGATCCGCAAGATCGGCAAGCTGCCGTACAAGACCGTATCCGAGACCTACCAGCTCGAATACGGTGAAGCGACCGTCGAAATTCATGAGGACGCCTGCGCCAGGGGCGACCGCGTCGTGATCGTCGACGACCTGATCGCCACTGGCGGCACCATGATGGCCGGCAAGCTGCTGCTCGAACGCCTCGGCGCGAGCGTGGTGGAGGGCGCGGCGATCATCGACCTGCCGGACCTGGGCGGCTCGAAGCTGCTGACCGAAGCGGGCCTTCCGCTCTTCACGGTGACTACCTTCGGCGGTCACTGAACGCTGTCATGGTCGCCGCCGCATTCGGCCATTGAATGTGGCCACTGAATGCGGCCACTGAACGCTCATCGCCACGGATCACGCCCCATGCCGAATTTCGCGCTCTTTCTCGCTACATCCATTGCCATCACGTTTGCGCCCGGCCCCGACAATCTGCAGGTGCTCGCGCGCGGCATTTCGCAGGGCCGCGCGGCCGGGCTCGTGGCCGCGCTCGGCTTCGCCGCGGGCGTGACGTTCCACACCACGCTCGCCGCGCTCGGCGTGGCCGCCGTGCTGCGCTCGTCGCCGCTCGCGTTCCAGATCCTCAAGCTCGCGGGCGCGGCCTACCTCGTGTGGATCGGCGTGAAAGCGCTGCGCAGCCAGGGCCTCGCCGCCGCGGGCGACCGGCCGCGCCAGCCGCTTTCGGCGATCTTTCGCCAGAGCGTGCTCGGCAACATGATGAATCCGAAGGTGACCCTCTTCTTCGTCGTGTTCCTGCCGCAGTTCGTCGATGCGCATGGCGCGCAGAGCGTCACGCTGCAGATGCTCGAGCTCGGTCTCGTGTTCATGGCGCAGACGGTCGTGGTGTTCTCGATCTTCGGGCTGTGCGCGGGTACGATCGGCGGCTGGCTCAAGCGCCGGCCGCGCGCGGGCGTATGGCTCGATCGCGTTGCCGGCCTGACGTTCATCGCCATCGGCATTCGTGTCGCCCTGCGCGATTGAGCGGTTGAACGAGCGACCGAACTCCGGAGTCCTTCACGATGACCTTGCCTTGCATTACGGATGCACGTCGTTTCGACGTCGGCGCGCATCTGCCATTTCATATCGGCGACGAGCGCGTTGGCTGGATACGCGAGAACGACGTGGCGCTGCTCGCACGCTGGCCCGACGTGTTCGAGATCGACGGCGACGCGCCCAGTGCGCGCGTGGCGCTCGCCTCGCGGTTCGACAACGTCACGGCGCGCAGCGCGGCGCTCGGCTCCGTGATCGGCGCGCTCGCCGCGGAGGGCCGCATTCCCGGCTGGCGCAACGAAACCTACGCGATCCGCAACGCGTTCGACGCGCCGCCGCTTGCCTTCATCGAGCGCGCGGCCTCGCGCTTCTTCGGCACGATGACGTACGCGGTGCATCTGAACGGCGTCGTAGAATATGCGGGCTCCGGGTCGCCCGGCGCGCCGCGACTGTGGATCGCGCGGCGCAGCGACACCAAGGCCACCGACCCCGGCATGCTCGACAATATCGTGGCGGGCGGCATTGGCTGGGGGTTCGGCGTGGAGGCCACGCTCGTGAAGGAGTGCTGGGAAGAGGCGGGCATTGCGGAGGACCTGGCGCGCGAGGCGCGCGCGGGCCGCACGGTCCACGTGCTGCAGTCGCTGCCCGAAGGCACCCAGGCCGAGCAGATCTTCGTCTACGATCTCGTGCTGTCGCCCGATTTCGTGCCCCACAACCAGGATGGCGAAGTCGGCGAGCACCGCCTCGCGCGCATCGACGAAGCCGCGCGCTGGATCGAGGAAGGCGCGATGACGGTGGACGCGAGCCTCGCGACGCTCGACTGCCTGCTGCGCCGCCAATGGATCGACGAAGACGCGTGCGAGGGCATTGCCGCGATCTTCGAGCCGCCGACGCTGTGAAAGGGCGCCGGTCTTACGCCCGCAGCCTGGCTGCAACAAAGCAATAGAAGGGAGTTATCGAGGTCATGTCGACCGAACACAGCTTTATCCTCAAACTGTCGTGCGCCGACCGGCCGGGCATCGTGCATGCCGTGTCGGGCTTTCTGTTCGAGCGCGGCAGCAATATTCTCGACTCGGCCCAGTTCGGCGACAGCCATACGGGCGAGTTCTTCATGCGCGTGCACTTCCAGCAGGTGGGCGGCGACCCGGGGCTCGAAGGCTTGCGCCACGCGTTCGCGCCGCTCGCGCAGGAGTTCGGCATGTGCTGGGAACTGCACGACGCGAACGTGAAGCCGCGCGTGGTCATCATGGTCTCGAAGATCGGGCACTGCCTGAACGACCTGTTGTTCCGCTATCGCACCGGCCAGCTGCCGATCGAAATTCCGGCGATCATCTCGAATCACAAGGACTTCTATCAGCTTGCCGCGAGCTACAACATCCCGTTCCACCACTTCCCGCTGCTCGGCGGCACGGCTGCCGACAAGGCTGCGCAGGAAGCGCGCGTGCTCGAAGTGGTGAACAACGAGCGTGCCGATCTCGTGGTGCTCGCGCGCTACATGCAGATCCTCTCGCCGCAACTGTGCGATGCGCTCGAAGGTCGCGCGATCAACATCCATCACTCGTTCCTGCCGAGCTTCAAGGGCGCGAAGCCCTACTACCAGGCGTTCGATCGCGGCGTGAAGCTCATCGGCGCGACCGCGCACTACGTGACGACGCATCTCGACGAAGGCCCGATCATCGAGCAGGAAGTGGAGCGCGTGGATCACAGCATGACGCCGGACCAGCTCACGGCGATCGGCCGCGACGTGGAGTGCGTGACGCTCGCGCGCGCGGTGAAGTGGCACGTCGAGCACCGCATCGTGCTCAACGGCAGCAAGACGGTGGTCTTCCGCTGATCGACTGCGACATCATGCCGTAGCGCGTTGCACGACACGCTACGGCTTTTCGAAATAGTCTTGTTGCTCACGGGCGCATCCGCATGCATGCGGTCTCTCCTCGCGCACCGTTTCAATCCCCCCGTACTACTCCGTAAGATGTAGCGGCGCGTCGTCGCGCACTCCCTGCGGAGAATAGTCCGCGCCTTTCGCGTTTCCTACCCTTGTCATGTCAACCGACGACAAGAGGAAACATCATGAAAGCCGCCCCATCCCCACAGGCGGATGCCGTATCCGATAGCCGTGCATGGCGCGTGCTCGGCTCGAGCACCTTCGCGTTCACGATCTGCTTTGCCGTCTGGATGATGTTCGCGATCCTCGGCATTCCACTCAAGAAGCAGCTCCATCTCACCGATACCGAATTCGGCCTGATCGCCGCGATGCCGGTGCTCACCGGCTCGCTCGCTCGCGTGCCGCTCGGCATCTGGACCGACCGCCTGGGCGGCCGCGTCGTCTTCTTCTTCACCATGCTCGCAACGGTCGTGCCGATCTGGCTCGTCTCGTACGCGACGCAACTTTGGCAATTCCTCGTGCCAGGCCTTTTCGTGGGCTTCGCGGGCGCCTCGTTCTCGGTGGGCACGCCATACGTCGCGCGCTGGTTTCCGAAGTCGCGCCAGGGCCTCGCCATGGGCATTTTCGGCGCGGGCAACTCGGGCGCCGCGCTCAACAAGTTCGTGGCACCCGTGCTGATCGTCGCGGCCGGCTCCTGGACCATCGTGCCGAAGGTCTACTCAGTCGCGATGCTCGTGACCGCGCTGCTGTTCTGGGTGTTTTCGGCGAGCCATCCCGCGCACCGCGTGGCGAGCTCGACCAGTGTAGCGGGCCAGTTGCGCGTGCTCGCCGATCCGCGCGTGCTGCGTTATTCGCAATACTACTCAGTGGTGTTCGGAGGCTACGTGGGCCTTTCGTTGTGGATGCCGCAGTACTACGTGAACCAATACGGCTTCTTCATGCTGATGTTCGGCGCCACCGCGGTAAGCCTGCTGTTCATGCACTTCTCGTTGCGGCCCGAAGCGCTCGCGCATGGGAGCACGAAGCTCGCGCGCAAGGCGCGGGGCGCGAGCCTCGATATCAAGGAGGCTTCGCAGTCCGAATGATGAAGAAAGCCGCTTGAATTCACTCGCGCTGCGCGTGCGGCGCTTATTGTCCAGACATAAGGTCCGAGCACAATCATGTCCAAATATCTCCTGACCCAATGGCAGCCGGAGAACGCAAAGTTCTGGCAGGCCTCCGGCGAGTCGATCGCCACCCGTAACCTGGACTCGAAACGCTGCAACTGCTGGTGGAGGACCTACCGGACGCCGCGGTCGTCATGCTCACCGTTTCCGAAGATGCCGACGAGCTCACCGCCGCGATGCGCGCGGGCGCGCGCGGCTTTCTGCTCAAGAGCATCGAGGCGGACACGCTCGTCGCCGCGATCCGCAAGGCCGCGAGCGGCCAGCCCGTGATCACCGAGCACATGAGGGCGAAGCTCGTCGAGCAGATGCGCAAGCCCGCACCGGCGCCGGGCGCGCCGAGTACCGGCGTCGTGCGCCCGAGCGCCGAGACGCTCACGGCGCGCGAGCGCGACATCGTGCGCGAACTCGCGCGCGGCGCGAGCAACAAGGAGATTGCGCGGGCGCTCGATCTTGCCGAAAGCACAGTGAAGATCCACGTGCGCAACATTCTGCGCAAGCTGAACCTCACGAGCCGCGTGCAGGTGGCGATCTACGCGATGGGGCAAGACGGCATGACGGGCGCCGTGGGTGGTGCGGGCGAACGGGGGGTAACTGAGCCCACCCGCCGGCACCGCGGGCGCGCGGCTCAAACGAGCCGCAGATAGATGAGTTCGCGCTTGATA
>Ga0335083_10002632_pt1 | contig 23618 bp, 24 predicted proteins | sample Lox_Sample_42_FD_206716 | JGI IMG/M metagenome (GOLD analysis project Ga0335083, IMG submission 206716) | Soil microbial communities from Loxahatchee National Wildlife Refuge, Florida, United States - Lox_Sample_4.2 | ecosystem: Environmental > Terrestrial > Soil > Wetlands | place: USA...
GGCGTCGCGGGATTCGCGCTCGTCCATCCCGACGACGTCGGGAGTTTCCTGGCGAACACGCGCGCGCTCCTCGCGGGCGCGAAAGAGACGACGGCGCCGGTGCGTGAGCACCGCTTCCGCACGAAGAACGGCGGCTGGATGTGGCTGCAGGGCAATCCGACCGTCCTGTGCGACTCCCACGGCGTGCCACAGGAGATCGTCAACGTCTTCCGCGACATCTCGGACAGAAAAGAGATGGATACCGCCCTCGCCGATGCGACGCGCGAGGCGGAGGCGGCCGCCGTGGCGAAGGCCGAATTCCTCGCGAACATGAGCCATGAGTTGCGCACGCCGCTCACCTCCATCATCGGCTTCTCGCAACTGTTGCAGGAGCGCAAGGACCTGCCCGAGCCGGCGATGCGGCACGTGTCGCGCGTGGTGCAGGCGGGCCAGGCGCTGCTCGCGCTCGTCAACGACATCCTGGATTTCTCCAAGCTCGAGGCCGGCCAGATCGAGATCCGGCCCGAGCCCTGCGCCGTCATGACGCTCGCCGCCGACGCGCTCGAATTGTTCACGCCGCAGGCGAAGCAGAAGGCGATCGCGCTCTCGTTCAGGAGCGGCACGGCGATCCCCGAGACGCTCCTGCTCGACGAGGGCCGCGTGCGCCAGGTGCTGCTCAACCTCGTGGGCAATGCCGTGAAATTCACCGAGGCCGGCTCGGTCACGCTCGCGCTCGATTACGCGAACGGCAAATTGTCGGCGCGCGTCACGGACACGGGGCCCGGCATCCCGAAGGACGCGCTCAAGAAGCTGTTCCAGCGCTTCTCGCAGATCGACAGCTCGAACGGGCGCACGCATGGCGGCACGGGCCTCGGCCTCGCCATCTGCAAGGGCCTGATCGAGGCGATGGGCGGGGAGATCTTCGTCGAGAGCGAGGAAGGGAAGGGCTCGACCTTCGCCTTCGTCATTCCCGCGGCGCGCGAGGTCAGAAGCGCGCCTCAGCCGGCCGCGAGCGACACGCTCGACGACCTCAAGGTGCTCGCGGCCGACGACAATCTCGCCAACCGCAACCTGCTCGAGGCGATGCTGAAGCCTTTGGGCGTGGCGCTGACGCTCGCGGAGAACGGCACGGGCGCGGTCCGACTCGCGCGCGAGCAGACATTCGATGTCATCCTCATGGACGTGCACATGCCCGACATGAACGGCGCCGATGCGGCGTCGCAGATCCGCCAGGAGAGCCGCAACAGGGCGACGCCGATCTTCGCCTTCACGGCGGATACGGGCTTCGACCCCAGGGCGTCGCGCAACGCCGTGTTCGACGGCATCGTGCACAAGCCCCTGACGCTCGCGGTGCTGAAGAAGGTGCTGCGCGAGACGCCGGCGCGGGCGGCGTAAGATGGCGGCGAACGAGACCCGCGTGCTGATCTGCGAGGACGACGAGGCGCTCGTCGAGCTCCTGCAGACGCGCTTCGAGCTTGCGGGCTATCGCACCTTCGTGGCGCGCTCGGGCGGCGTGGTGGTGGACGCCGCGCTCAACAACAAGCCGCATGCGATCGTGCTCGATATCGGATTGCCGGTGATCGACGGGTTCAAGGTGCTGGAACGGCTGAAGGCGGATGCGCGGGTGAAGGACATCCCGGTGATGATGCTGACGGCGCGCCATGCCAAGGGCGACGTGCAGAAGACGATCCAGATGGGTGCGAAGGACTATCTGACGAAGCCGTTCGACGACAAGGTGCTGCTGGCGCGCGTGGCGCGGCTGATCTCGATGGCGGCGGCGAAGGCGGGCCCTGCGAAGGATCAGGGCGAGGTCACGTATCTCTGAGTGCGCGAAGGGTGGCTTGCCATCCGCAGCTGCGCGATGTCGATGGTCTGCCTGCGCCAAGGCTTCGGCAGACGCACCATCCTCCGCTGCTGCGCAGCGCAGGATGGTGGGCGCGACAGGGATCGAACCTGTGACCCCTACCATGTCAAGGTAGTGCTCTCCCGCTGAGCTACGCGCCCGTGCCTCGAGGGAGGGGTTCTATAGCCTCCGCCCCCGGACGCGGCAAGCCAGCCGCGCCGGCCCTGCGGGCGGCGCGAAAATTCCGCCCGGACGGCCCCGCAAAACGCCGGAAAAAATGTCGCCTCGGGCCGGGGCGCCGCGTCCTATGCTGGCAAACCAGGAAAAGGGGAGAAATCCCGTGCGCTATCTCTGCATCGTCCACGCCGACCCGCAGCTCATGGCGGCGCTGAGCCCCGAAGAGCATCGCGCGCTGTCGGCCGAATGCGGCGCCTATGACCGCGCGCTGATCGCCCGCGGCAAGCTCATCGCGGCGGAGGCGCTCGCCGCGCCGAAGACCGCGCGCATCGTGCGCACCAAGGGCGGAAAAGCGGTCGTCACCGACGGGCCTTATGCGGAGTCCAAGGAAGTGCTGTGCGGCTTCCTCTTCATCGAGGCGGCGAGCTTCGCCGAGGCCGTGGAGATCGCGCATCACTGTCCGATGTCGCGCGTGGGCGCGATCGAAGTGCGGCCGCAGATGACGGCGCGCGCCGGCGCGGACGACGCGACGTGGGACGAAGCGATCAACCGGCCGTGAGGACCGTCCTCCCCCATTTCTTTGCGCTGGCGCGCAAAGAAATGCCCCCTCCCACGAGCGGGAGGGGGCAGGATTGTCAGCGCATCGCGTTCCTGAGGTCGAACTTCACCATGGCTTCGGCCGTCGTGGCGACGGCGACGCCGTCGTGCGTCGCGGGCTGGTAGCGCCAGTTCCCGATCACCCAGCTGACGGCGGCCTGGTCGAGGCGCGCGCTGCCGCTCGAGTTCTCCACCGTCGCGCTCGTCACGCGGCCTTCGGCGGAGATCTCGAGTTTCAGCGTCACCGTGCCCTGCTCTTCCATGCGGATGGCGAGCGGCGGATAGGGCGGCTCGCGATCGAAAGGGCCCCATGATCGGGCGGGCCCGCCCACGGATTGCCGCCACCCGCGCCAGGGGGAAACTGGATGGTGTGGTCGCCCGGATTGTCATTGGGGATCGGCGGCGGCGTCGGATCGCCCGGGACCACGATGTGTGTCGGGACGACCGGTCCCGGCGGCGGATTCTCGCGCACGACTTTTTTCGGAATGATCGTGGTGACGATGTCCCTGATGTTCGGCACCGAGATGTTGGCGATCAATCCGGCCATCAGGGCCCAGATGAAGATTGCCGGAATCACGCCGCCGAGAACGAGCGCGCCCAGCCGCTCGGACGTGATGCTCTTTTTCGGACTCGAAATCCGATGTTCAGGATGCTGCATGTTTTCCCTCCCGATTTTCCGGCGGCATAATTTCCGCCGGACTTTCTGTTTTGTCGCGCAGCCGGACGGAAAACCGCTTCACACTTTTTCCTGGCTGCGCCGGACTTTCTGTTTTGTCGCGCAGCCGGACGGAAAACCGCTTCACACTTTTCCTGGCTGCGCTCCTCCCGGTGAGGCCATGATCGGTCTCGTCACCGGATCATGTTGCGAAGTCTAGCAACGATTGCGGTCGGATCGTGTTCGTACGCGGCGCGTGTTGGTGAAGCCAAGTGCTGACGGAAAGTCACGCGAAACGTGTTTTGTCGTGCACCGCGCGTCACTTGAGTCCGATTGACGGAAAGTCAGAGCGTTAATGGACTCGCGCGTCCGCGTGCGGCGGACTCTTTATTTGCAGGCGTTCGCATCACGCGTGTTCTATTGACGGAAAGTCAGCGCGTTTTCTGCGGCGCATCCCGCGTGGCGAGTGTTAGTAGAGCTGACGCAGAGGGCGCAGTGGGATTTCGCAGTGGCCGCTGGGGAAGAGATTGCGCCTTCGGCGCGCCAACTCGATATGCGCCGGCAGGCCATGAATCGCGAGCGAAGCGAGCAATCCTTTCCCCCGCGCCCACCGCGCAATTCCACTGCGTCCACTGCGTCAGCTCTACCAAGACGCGCCACGCAACGAACCGCAGATCTGGAAAGGAATGCCCCAAAGAAGAGCCCCCGCGGACGTCAGGAGGGATATCCGCAGGGGCCTACACGGTAGCCCGGATGAAGCGAGGGAACGCCGTCCTGACTATCGCATGTCCTTCATATGGGTGTTTCAACGCCTGCTCGCGAATCCTTTCAAGAGCAATCGTCCGTCACACGGATCAAATCTTCTTCCGTTCCAGACTTTCCCGTTCTGGGTCCCCGCTTTCGCGGGGACGCCTTCGCGGGGACGGTGACGTCCTCGCCTGGCCGGGGCGTCAGCGCGCGTTCTTGAGACTGAACTTCACGGCGGCTTCGCTCGTGGCGGCGACAGCCGTCCCGTTCTGGATCGCGGGCTTGTATTTCCAGTGCGCCTTCACCCATTCGACCGCGGCCTGGTCGAGCGCCTGGCTGCCGCTCGACTGCTCGACCTGGGCGTCGGTCACGTTGCCGGTGTTGTCGATCTGGATCTTCAACGTCACGGTGCCCTCATGGCCCATGCGCCGTTCCATTTCCGGATAGGGCGGGATGGTGTGCGTGCTCGTCACGCCGGTCACCGCGGTCGAGACGGGCGACGGATTGACGGGCGCCGCCGGCGTCACCGGATGCGGCGTCATCTGCACGCTGATCGCGGGCGCGGGTGCCGGCGTGTTCACCTCGATGTCCGGCGGCGTCACCTGCGGCAAGGTCGGCTGCTGCAACTGTGCCGGCGGCGGCGGAGGCTTGGCCTCTTCCACCTGTTTGGGGATGACGACGGCGGTGATCTCCTTGGGAATGGCAAGCGCGATGCGCTGCGCGAGACCGGCGGCGAGCGCCCAGATCAGCGCGACATGAAGCACGGCGACGAACGCGATTCCTCCGATCCGCTCCGGCGAGTACCGGTTCGCGGCGACGGACATATGCTGGGGACGCTGCATCCTTTTCCTCCCGATTCACACTCGAAAGCGCGACACCTTTTTTCGTCGCGCTCCACCTGCCCCTCTCGACAGGCAAGTCCGGGAAGACCAACCCGGACGATTATGTAACGTGTGAATCCGGCGATGGTCCGGCGCGATTTTGGCGGCGCCGCCATAATCCGCAGGCGGAAAAATTTTTGCGATTTGCGGGAACGATCGCAGCGTGCAGAACCGGAGTTTCCTGCGACTGTTCCCGTTGCGCGGAAGAAAGATTCAACGCAAAGGTCGCAATGGGACCACAAAGGACGCGACGGCACCGCGATGCAGCACGTCTTCAGGGCGCGGCTCTCGCAGAAATTCGGCGCGAAGCGCAATCAGCCACATGCCCTGCGTTGTGATGAAGGGGATTGACTGCGCTTCGCGCGATTCTTCTGCCTGGCCGCGCAATACAAGTGACGCCATCGCGTCCTTTGCGGGCGACCTTTGCGTTGAATCTTGCTTTCTTTGCCGCGGCGCGAACTCCGCTAGCAGGACTACGCCGCGATCATGCGCTCCACTTCCTGCACGATCTCGCGCAGGTGGAAGGGCTTCGACAGGACCTTGGCCTGTTTGGGCGCGTTGGAGGCGGGATGCAGCGCCACGGCGGCGAAGCCGGTGATGAACATGATCTTGAGCGCGGCGTTCATCTCGGCGGCGCGCTTGGCGAGCTCGATCCCGTCCATGCCGGGCATGACGATGTCGGTCAGGAGCAGATCGAAGCGGAAGCCCTTGAGGCACGCGAAGGCCTCGTCGCCGTCGCCGAAATCGGTGACCTCGTGGCCCGCGCGGATGAGCGCCTGCGCCAGGAATTTGCGCAAGGACTCGTCGTCTTCGGCAAGAAGAATATGCGCCATGGCCCGCTCCGCCCGGAGACTAAAGCCTATAAAGGTGAAAGCGTAAATGCGGGTTAACACCGGGCGGCGATTTGCCCGGATTTGGGCCAGGTGGCGGGTGTTTTTGCGTTGCGAGGCGTGTCGAGCCAACGCGGTGGACGCGGGGGAAAGCGCGGTGGACGCGGTGGTCTGTCCGCGTGTCGTTCCTGTTCCCCTCGCCTTCAGAATTTGGTCGGCGCGCGCGCCACTGATCTTATCGCATTGCGACCTGACGGCGTGCGCGCGCCAACACAAAATTCGATTACGGGGTAAGGCTACGCCTTCCTGCACGCCCAGCACCCACTGCGCATGTCCACAGCGCCCACTGCGTTGGTTCTACGCGCGCCAGCACGCAAAGGTCGCGGAAAGCCTTGATCGACGCCCCTTGATGATGGTCCACTAGGCTTGTGAGAACCGAATCGCAGAACAAGGCGGGCCGGGGAGTCCGAGCAGAGGGGCGCGACGAGACGCTCGACACCCTCTATGCCGAACCGTTTCGCATCGAACGCCCCTTCCGGCAGACGGTGCCGTTCGTGTTCGCCTCGCCCCATTCGGGCTCGCTCTATCCGGAAAGTTTCGTCGCCGCATCGCGGCTGTCGGCGACGTCGCTGCGCCGCTCGGAAGACGCGTTCGTCGACGAGCTGTTCTCGGGCGCGGTCGCGCTCGGCGCGCCGATGCTGGCCGCGCGTTTCCCGCGGGCCTTTCTCGACGTGAACCGCGCGCCCGACGAGCTCGACCAGGCGATGTTCGAGGGGCCGTTGTCGGTCGCGGTCGATGCGCCGTCGGCGCGCGTCGCGGCGGGGCTCGGCGTCGTGCCGCGAATCGTGCGGGACGGGGCGGAGATCTACAGAGGCCGCATCGCGGCGCGCGAAGCCGAAGAGCGGCTGATGCGCCTTTACAAGCCCTATCACGCGGCGCTTGCGGGCCTCGTCGAAGAGACGCGGGCCCATTTCGGCGCGGCGGTGGTGATCGATTGCCATTCCATGCCTTCGGCCGCGGCCGCGCCCGACATCGTGCTCGGCGACCGCTATGGCGCCAGCGCCGCGCCGATGCTGACGCGCCATGCCGACGCGGCATTCCAGCGGCACGGATTCTCGGTGGCGCGCAACGCGCCTTATGCGGGCGGGCACACGACGTTGCTGCATGGGCGGCGCGACCGCGATTCGCATGCGCTGCAGATCGAGATCAACCGCACGCTCTATCTCGACGAAGAGCGCATCGTGCGCGGGCCGCGCTTCGCGGACGTGCATGCGCGGCTGACGGCGGCGCTGACCGAGCTTGTGGCGATCGAGCTGCATGTGCTGAGACGGGCGCGGCCCAATCCGCGGCTGGCGGCGGAGTAATCCTGAAACGGCGGTAGAGCGGCGACTTCGTGTTCAACGCGGGGGTCGCGGGGAAACGCGCGGGGGGGCGCGGGGAAGAGATCGCGCTTCGCGCCGATCATTCTGATGCGCCCGGGTGTGCTGCGAAGGGCGCGCCCGAACCCGCGGCTGGCAGCGGAGTAATCCTGCAACGGCGGCAGAGCGGCGACTTCGTGTTCAACGCGGGGACACGCGCGGGGGGCGCAGGGAAGAGATTGCGCTTCGCGCCGATCATTCTGATGCGCCCGGGTTATCGTCGGCGTCGCGCCGAAGGCGCAACACTTCCCCCGCGAACCCCCGCGCCTTCCCCGCGACCCCCGCGTTGAACAATGCCGTGGAGAGCTGCTGGCCGCGCCGAACTGGGTGGCCGGGTCGAGCCCGGTCATGGAAAAAAAGGCCGCTCCGGTGAGGGAGCGGCCAAGTTCAGGGAGGAAACGCCCAGGAAGGGCGGCGGCAACCGAATGCCGCGCTGCAACAATATGACGGAGGGCAATTCCGTGTGCAAGTGCGAAATAGGAGAAAATTCAGGAATTTTACCGCGGAAATCCTGAGTTTTCTTGCCGCTTCGGCAGGCTTTTTCCTGCCCAACATGGCAGCAATTCCTGTTGTGCAGTGCGATATCACCCGCGAAATGTTGGGGGTTTCATAGTGGGACAGCACAAGATTCATGCATTCGTCGTTGCACTGCAACAAAACTTTCGTGCGGGCACTGTAGGGCATTCCACACTTCCGCGAGGGTGATTCGCGGAATTGAACAGGGAGCCCGCGTATGGCCGAGACCGCCTGGACCCCCAGTCCTTATGCCCGGAGCGAGCCGAAAGGCGCCCGGCTGAAGCCGCCGCCGCGTTCGCGTTTCACGCCCCATCCCGTGGGCCACGCGCCGCGCCGGCATCGCACCATCTTCCTCTCCGACACGCATCTGGGCACCAGAGGCTGCAAGGCCGAGCTGCTCGCGGATTTCCTGTCGAAGAACAGCTGCGACACGCTCTACCTGGTCGGCGACATCGTCGATGGCTGGCAGCTGAAGCGCCGCTGGTACTGGAACGCGGCGCAGACCCAGGTCGTGGCCGAAGTGCTGCGCAAGGTCGATGAGGGCACGCGGGTCATCTACGTGCCCGGCAACCACGACGAATTCCTGCGCGAGTATTGCGGGCGCAGCTATGCGGGCGTCGAGGTGGTGCGCGAGACGATCCACATGACCGCCGACGGGCGGCGCCTGCTGGTGCTGCATGGCGATCAGTTCGACGGCGTCATCGCCTATGCGCGCTGGCTCGCGCATCTGGGCGACTGGGCGTATTGCACCGCGTTGAGACTCAACGACATGCTGTCCTTCGTGCGGCGCTCCTTCGGGATGCCTTATTGGTCGCTGTCGGCCTATCTCAAGAAGGCCGTGAAGAACGCGGTCGAGTACATCTCGCGCTACGAGACTGCGGTGGCGCGCGCGGCCGAGGAACGCCAGGTCGACGGCGTCGTCTGCGGCCATATCCACCAGGCCGAAATGCGCCGGATCGGCGGCGTGCTCTATCTGAACGACGGAGACTGGGTTGAAAGCTGCACAGCCCTTGTCGAAGATGCCCGCGGAAATCTGGAGATTCTTCGCTGGGCCACTCCCACCGCTGCCCAGCCGGCCCTCGCCGGCACAGCCGCACGCGAAGCCGCGCTTATACCCGCGTAGGATCCGCCGCATGCCCCCGGGTCGTGGCCCGGGGCAAGGGCCTGGCGTGTTGACGCCGGCGCAAGCCGTGACGCAGGGCCAGGAGAGGCTCAAGGTCTTCATCGTCACCGATGCGTGGGCGCCGCAGGTCAACGGCGTGGTGCGCACGCTCGAGATGCTCGGCAAGGATCTGCGCGCGCTCGGCCACGAAGTGCGCTACGCGACGCCGGAAGGGCGTTTCACGCTGCCGCTTCCGACATACCCCGAGATCCGGCTTGCGATCTTCCCGCGCAAGGATCTCGAGCGGCAGATCAGGGAGTTCGCGCCCGACGCGATCCACATCGCGACGGAAGGCACGCTCGGCATGAGCGCGCGCGCTATCTGCCTGCGCTACGGCATTCCCTACACGACGTCGTTCCACACGCGCTTTCCCGAATACGTCAACGCGCGCTTTCCCTTCATTCCGCAATCGGCGGTCTATCGCTGGCTCAAATGGTTTCATGCGCCGGCGACCGCGATGATGGTGGCGACGCCGTCCTTGAAGCGCGAGCTCGAGGAGCACGGCTTCAGGAATGTGCGCATCTGGTCGCGCGGCGTGGACGTCGATCATTTCCGCCCGATCGCGGACGCGGCGCTCCCTTACGAAAAACCGATCTTCCTTTATGTCGGCCGCGTCGCGATCGAGAAGAACATCGAGGCGTTCCTCAATCTCGACCTGCCCGGGACCAAGGTGGTCGTCGGCGACGGGCCGGCGCGCGGAAGCCTCGCGCGCAAATATCCGGACGCGAAATTCCTGGGCCCCAAATCGGGCGAGGATCTCGTGCGCGCCTATGCGGCGTCCGACGTGTTCGTCTTCCCGAGCAAGACCGACACGTTCGGGCTCGTCATTCTCGAGGCGCTCGCCTGCGGCGTGCCCGTGGCGGCCTATCCCGTGCAGGGCCCCAAGGACATCGTCGCCGACGCGCCGGTGGCCGCGCTGGACGAGGACCTGAAGGCCGCGTGCCTCAAGGCGCTGGCGATGGCGAAGAGCCCGGTCGAGCACGCGAATGTCTCCGCCCGGGGCTTTGCGCTCGCCCATTCCTGGCGGGAGTGCACCAAGCAGTTCCTGTCGAATCTGGCTTTGGAGCCGCCTCCGCCCGGGGAGTAAGGGCGGACGGTCTCCGGACACACAGCCCCATTTTCCGGATTCGCGGGCATAGGCTAGAACCCTTCCGCCCTCCCGGAAGCGCCTCCCTCCCCCATGCATGCACCCTCCGAAACGGTCCGGAGTCCGCTGCGCACGTTCGCGCTGACGGGCGGGGAATGGGCGTTCCTCCTCGCGGTGGTGCTCGGCTGGTCGTTCTTCGTGGTGGCGCTGGGCAAGGACACGTCCTGGGACTTCCGCAACTATCATTGGTACATCCCCTACGCCTTCCTGAACGGGCGGCTCGGCTTCGACGTCGCGGTGGCGCACCAGGCGACCTATTACAACCCGCTGCTCGACATCCCCTTCTACTGGCTCGCGACGCACACCCATTCCTGGCTCGCGCTCGGCGTCCTGGGCGCGGTGCAGGGGCTGAACGTCTTCCCCCTCTATTTCCTCGCGCGCGAGACGCTCGAAATCGAGGAGAAGACGCTCGCCGCCGGCGCGCTCGCGCTCCTGGGCACATCGGGCGCGCTGACCGTCAGCCTCTACGGCACGACCTACTACGACAACGTCATGAGCGTGTTCGTGCTCTCGGCGCTCGCGCTCGTCATTGTGAAGCGCGAGACGCTGCGCGCAGGGCCGCTGCTCGCGACGGCGCTGATCGCAGGCGGCGCCGGCCTGCTGTGCGGCATGGCGATCGGTTTGAAACTGCCCGAGGCGCCGTTCGCGCTCGGCTTCGCCGCGGCGCTCCTCGCGCTCGGCGGCGACATCAGGCATCTGGCGACACGGCTCGTCGCGGGCGGCATCGGCGGCGCGCTCGGGACCATGCTGTTCGCGGCGTACTGGATGCTCAAGATGGATCACCTGACGGGCAATCCGCTGTTTCCGTATTTCAACGAGTATTTCAAATCGACGCTCGCGCTCGCCGCCCCTTATCGCGACCTGCGCTTCGTGCCGACGCATTTCTGGCGCGAGCTGTTCTTCCCGATCCTGTTCTCGATCGACTGGCACGTCGCCGACGATCTGGGCTTCCAGGACATCCGCGTCGGCATCGCCTATGTGCTCGTCATCGCGGGCACCGTGCTCTGGCTCCTCGGCCGCCGCGCGAAGGCGCCACTGGTCGCGCCCGACGCGGTGTGGCCGCTCTTCGCCTTTGCGGGCGCGTCGTACCTGATGTGGCTCAAGATCTTCGCGATCTACCGCTACATCCTCCTGCTCGAGATGCTCAGCCCCCTGCTGATCGTGGCGGCGCTCGGGCTGATGCCGATGGCACGGCGCACGCAGCTGATCCTGGCCGGCGTGCTTTTCTTTGCGGTGCTCCTGACCGCGCGCAGCGACTTCAACGAGCGCGAGCCTTTGGGCGATCCCTATGTGCAGGTGGCGCTGCCCCCGATCGAAAATCCCGACAGGACCGTGATCCTGATGACGGGCGACGGCCCGCTCGGCTACATCGCGCCCTCCATCCCGCACCAGATTCCGATCCTGAGGATCGATGGCTGGATGGTGCAGCCGCAGGACGGAACCAAATTGACACAAGCAATGAAGAGCCGCGTCGACGCGGCACGCAGGAAGCACGAGGATCTCTTCCTGATCGCCGAGGCCTTCGACATGACGCGCGCCCATGACGCGCTGGCCGATTACGGGCTTGCCATCCGCTGGACGGAGTGCCGGCTGTTCGACACCAACCTCGCGGGCGCCTATCAATTCTGCCCGCTGGCGCCGAGGCAGCCGAGATGAGCGTTCAGACTGCCCGCATTGCGGTGCTCGTGCCCTGCTACAACGAGGAAGCCGCGATCGGCAAGGTCGTGCAGGATTTCCGCGCCGTCCTGCCGCAGGCCGTCGTCTATGTCTACGACAACAACTCGAAGGACCAGACGGCCGAGCGTGCACGCGCGGCCGGCGCGGTGGTGCGCAAGGAGCTGCGCCAGGGCAAGGGCGCCGTGGTGCGGCGCATGTTCGCCGACATCGAGGCCGACATCTATGTCCTCGTCGACGGCGACGACACCTACGATGCCGCGGCTGCGCCCGAGCTGATCCGCGCACTCGTCGAGCAGGGGCTCGACATCGTTTCCGGCAAGCGCATCGCGACCGGCACGGAGGCCTATCGCGCCGGCCATGTGCTCGGCAACTGGCTGCTCACGGGCCTGACCGCGCTGATGTTCAACGCGCATCTCTCCGACATGCTCACCGGATATCGCATCATGTCGCGCCGCTTCGTGAAATCGTTCCCGTTCACGACCGACGGCTTCGGCATCGAGACCGAGCTCACGGTGCATGCGGTGCGCCTCCTGATGCCGATGATGGAAGTGGCGACCAAATACAAGGAACGCCCTGCGGGCTCGGTGTCGAAGCTCAACACCTGGCGCGACGGCTTTCGCATCCTCTTCACCATCGTGGGCCTCGTGCGCGAAGAGCGGCCGCTCTTCTATTTCACGACCATCGCGCTCCTCCTGGCGCTCGCGTCGCTCGGCATCGGCGGGCCGGTCATCGTGGAATTCTTCCAGACGGGCCTCGTGCCGCGCCTGCCGACGGCGGTGCTCGCGACGGGATTGATGCTGCTCGCCTTCATCGCGCTCGCCGCCGGGCTCACGCTCGACAGCGTCACGCGCGGGCGCTGGGACCAGAAGCGCATGGCCTATCTCGCCATCGAAGGACCCCAGGGCCTAAGGCTGCCGTGACGCGCAACGATCTCTTCAAGCTTCTGGCGAGCTCGCAATTCATCCGGTTCGGCATCGTGGGCGCAGGCGGCTATGTCGTCGACGCCACGGTGCTGTTCCTGATGCTGCACTGGGCGAAGCTCGATCCCTATAGCGGGCGCATCGTCTCCTATCTCGCGGCGGCGACGTTCACCTGGGTCGGCAACCGCTATCTCACCTTCGCCGATCAGCGCGCGCATCTCTTTCGCGGCATCCTGCGCGAATGGGCGCGGTTCCTGGCCGCCAATGCGATCGGCGGGCTCGTCAATGTCGGGCTCTACGCCACACTGGTGCGCTACGCGCCGCCGCCGGTGGACAATCCGTTCGTGGCGCAATTGTTCGGCGTCCTGGCAGGGCTCGCGTTCAACTTCACGCTCTCCAAGCGCCTCGTCTTCCGCGAGCCGCCTATCGCCTGAACTAGGCGGAGACTTGCGGGTCGACGGTGACCGCCTTGACGATTGCGAAGACGGGGACGCCCGGGACGATGCCGAGTCTTTCGGCCGAGGAGCGCGTGATGCGCGCGACGAGCTGGGTCGGGCCGCAGAGCAGGGTCACGTCGACATGGGCGCCCGTCTTGTCTGCCAGCGAGAAGACGAGGCATGGCAGCACGTTGTTGGCGCTGATCGCGCGCGGCTCCTCGCGCGCCAGCATGATGTCGGTGGCGGCGATCCGGACGCGCAATTTCGCACCCGCCTCGCGCGCCAGCCGCGGCACGAGCAGGCTGCCGCCCGCAAATCTGAGCACGCTTAAGGAATCCGCGCGATGCTCGCTGATCTCGGCCCGGATGAGGCTTCCCGCCGACGCATCGAGCATCGGCATCAGCTCGAACACCGTTCCCTGCGCCTGCACCTTGCCGTCGCGCAGGAAGACGATCTCGTCGGCGAGGCGCGCCACCTCGTCGACGGCGTGGCTGACATAGAGCATCGGCAGGCGCGCCTCGTCGCGCAGCCGCTCGAGATAGGGAAGAATTTCCGAGCGCCGGGCGAGATCGATCGCGGCCATCGGTTCGTCGAGCAGGAGCAACTCGGGCGAGGACAACAGCGCGCGTCCGAGCGCGGTGCGCTGGCGCTCGCCGCCGGAGAGATGGCGCGGGCGGCGCTTGATGAGCTGTTCGAGGCCCAGGAGCTCGATCACATGCGCGATCTCGCGCGAATCCGCCCGTGTTCTGGCGCGGCGCCAGCCGAAGAGCAGATTGTCCTCGACGCTCATGTGCGGAAAGAGTCGCGAGTCCTGGAAGACGTAGCCGATGCGCCGCGCGCTGGCGGGAACGACCTGCCCACGCTGTGTATCCAGCACGACGCGACCGTTCACGACGATGCGCCCTTCGTCGGGTTGAAGCAGGCCCGCGATCGCCTGCACGATGCTCGTCTTGCCCGCACCGGACGGACCGAACAAGGCGGTGACGCCCGGACGCCTGAGCGCGAACGCAGCATCGAGCGAGAACGTGCCGAAATGATGCTTGAGAGAGACCTCGATCGTCATTGCGGCGCCCGCGCGCGCCGCGCGGCGAACTCGCCGAGCGTCATGAAGATCAGGGCAAGCAGGATCGAGAGGGCGGAGAGGCGTGCGGCTTCCGCCTCGCCGCCCGGTGTCTGCAGCGCCGTGTAGATCGCGAGCGGCAAGGTGCGTGTCTCGCCCGGAATGTTCGACACGAAGGTGATGATGGCGCCGAACTCGCCGAGACTCGCGGCAAAGGCCGTGATCAATCCTGCGACGATGCCGGGAAAGGCAAGCGGCAGCGTGACGTTGAACAAGCGGTCGAACGTGCCGGCACCAAGCGTCTTGGCAGCGTCGGAAAGGCCCTTGTCGGCGCTCTCGAGCGAAAGACGGATCGCGCGCACCTGGAACGGAAACGTGATGAGACCGGCGGCGAGCGCCGCGCCTGTCCAGCTGAAGACGAAGCGGATGCCGAAATTCTCATACAGAAAGGCGCCAAGGCCCGCACGCGTGCCGAGCGCCATCAGAAGCAGATAGCCGACGGCGACGGGCGGCAGCACCAGCGGCAGATGGATCAGGCCGTCGACGAGGACCTTGCCCGGGAATTGCGTGCGCGCCAGCAGGAGCGCCGCAGCAAAGGCAAAGGGAAGAGCCGTGAACACCGCCACGCCGGCGATGCGCAGGCTGAGCAGCAGCGCCTCGGCTTCCGCTCCGGTGAAGAGTTCCGTCATTCCCGCCCCGAATCGCGAAGGCTTATAGCCGACTCGACGGCCTGCCTGTTTGCCGCCATCCGAGAAGCCTGAGCAGCCATGGTTAACACGGCTAACCGTACCTTGACCGCTTTTCCGCGCCCGCTACCGTTTGGGCATGGGCGGGTGGGATATGCGTTGGAGCCACGCGGCTCGAGCGGTCGCGCTGGTGTGCTGTGTGACGGCTGCGCCAGTCAAGGCGGCCGACGCTCCCGTCCCGACCGATCTCGCCGAACAACCGACCGCGATCCCGAGCGCCCAGGCGCAGGCCGCAGCCGCGGTGCTCTATGTCGTGCGCTACGACCATTGGAGCGAGGCCGACGAGCGCGGCTTCGGCGAGTTCATCACGGCGATCGGCAATTCCTCCTGCCGCACGGTGAACACCTGCCTGCACGATCCGGCCAATCCCTTCCGCGCCTCCGACCCCGAAGGGGTCGAATTCCGTTCGGACTGCGCCGATCTTCCCTATGTGCTGCGTTTCTACTACGCGTGGAAGCGCGGACTCCCGTTCGGCTATGTCAGCGCGGTCGAGCCGCGCGGCCACACGCGCGACATCCGCTACACGGCAAAGGGCAACGCGGTGACGGAGCGCGCAGACGCGCGCAATGCCGGCGTGTCGGGCTACGCCATCATGGACACGCTGCGCGATGCGATCTCCTCGGCCACGTACCGCATCCATCCCGATCTCGACGATCCGGCGCCCGACCTCTATTCGCCGGCGCTCGATGCGAAATCGATCAAGCCGGGCACGGTGATCTACGATCCGAACGGACATCTGGCGCTCGTCTTCGAGGTCGAGAGCGACGGGCGCATCCACTACATCGACGCGCATCCTGACAACGCGCTCACGCGCGGCATCTATGACCAGCGCTTCGTGCGCTCCTCGCCGGGCATGGGCGCGGGCTTCAAGAACTGGCGGCCGATGAAGCTCTTGGGCGCAAGCCGCCGCGGCGACGGCGTCTACCAGGGCGGCGTCGTCACGGTCGCGAAGAACGCCGAGATCGCAGATTTCTCCGACGAGCAATTCTTCGGCAACGGCAAGCGCCCGGACGACGACCATGACTGGAAGGACGGCACCTTCACGCTGAACGGCGAGGTGCTCGACTATTACGACTATGTGCGGGCGCGGCTTGCGGGCGGCAAGCTCGAATTCGATCCGCTGCGCGAAGTGCACGACATGGTCGATTCCAATTGCGCCGACCTGCATTACCGCGCGGACGCGGTAAACGTGGCGCTGGCGGCGGGCCTTCAGAAACAGCCCGAGCCGGACACGCTGCCCGACAACATCTATGGCAGCGAGGGCGACTGGGAGACCTACTCGACGCCGTCGCGCGACGCGCGCCTCAAGACCGCATTCAAGGAATTGCGCGACATGACCGAGCGCTTCCTGACCATGGCGCGCAACAAGGATCCCCATCTCGTCTACAAGGGCAACGACCTCGCGACCGACCTGCTTGGCGTCTACGACCGCGAGGCGGCAGCGTGCCGGCTTATTTATGCGAGGAGCGACGGCTCGCCCGTGACGCTCGGCTATGAGGAGATGCGACGGCGACTCTTCCTGATGTCGTTCGATCCGTATCAATGCGTAGAACGGCGCTGGGGCGCGACGGACCCGCGCGAACTCGCGACCTGCCTCGACGGCGCCGACAAACGCGCCTGGTACACGGCCGAGCAGAATCTGAGGAACCAGATCGAGCGCACCTACGAGGCGCAAATGGATTTCACACGCGAGGAACTTCTCGAGCCGGGCGCCGGCAAGGGTGTCGCGACGCCGCCCGATATCGATGTGCGTGCCTATCTCGCAGCGCTGGCGAAACCAAAGAAGCCGGCGCCGCCGCCTGCGCCCCAACAGCCATCATCACGCTGGCCGTTCGGCTTCTGACCGCTGCAAAGAAAAACCCCCTCCCGACCGGGAGGGGGTTGGTCTCTTGTCCCGAGCCGGACGCGTTTATTTGCGCGCGTAGAGCGCCCAGAGATGGGCGATCATCTGCTGGTTCGGGTTGTCCTTGACGGAATTGAAGGCGCGGAGCGCCGCATCCTTCTGGCCGGCGCCGAGATAGGCCATGCCGAGGCGGATCTGCGCGTTGCTCGCGTCGGTCACGCCCTTGGCGATACCGGCCTGGACCGCCTTGATCGCGTCCGGGAACTTGCCCTGGCCCCACAGGTCTTCGCCGAGTTTCACAAGGGCGTCGCCGTTCTTCGCAGCCTGCGCCGCCTGCATGTTCTTGGCCAGGTTGGCCGCATCCTGGCCGGCCTGCGTCTGCGCCATCGTCATCAGGCGCTTGGACCGGTCGTCGGTGAGAAGGTTCGCGGACATGCCCTTCTGGATGACGTTCTGGGCCTCGCCGGGGAAACCGAGCTGGATCGCGAGTTGGGCGAGCAGCGTGTAGTCGTCCTTGCCCTCGAGCGTGCCGGAGAGAAGCTTGAGGCGGTAAATGTCGAGCGTCTGGTGGTCCGTGAGGCCTTTCGCACGCTCGGCCGCCTTGAGGAGCTGCTTCCAGTATTCGGGCTTGCCGGTCGAGCTGACGAGCTTCTCGAGTGCGCCGCGCATCGATTCGTCGTCGCCGATGTCGTAGGCGCAGCGCATCAGCATCTGCAGCAGGCCTTCGCCGGCACCGCCGCCGAAATTGTCCTTGATGTAGCGGACGCACTCGGCCTTCTGGCCCGACTGGTAATAGGCCTGTGCGACGATGCGCATGCTCTCGCCATCGAGCTCGCTGTACTTGCGCAGCGCGTCGGCATCGGGGCCGATCACGTCGCGATAGCGGCCGGCGTTGTAGTCGTTGGCGAATTTGATCTTGGCGCCGACAGGGCCTTCACCCGACTTCGCTTCAACGTAGGTGCGCATTTGCGCGATGATCTGGGTCTCGGCCGGCGTCTTGTTGGGAACGCCTTCGGCCTCCTGGATCTTGGCCAGCGCCGCCTGGCCCTTGCCAGCATCGGCGAGCGAACGGGCCTCCTGCAGCGGCTTGCCGACAGCGGGGCGAACGCTGGCTGCATAGGCAGGCGCGGCCGTCTGGACGGCCACGAGGCCGACCGAGGCGCCGCCGATCAAAACCGCGGCGGCTAGGCCACGAATTGTTCTGAAATTCATCGTCCAAGACCTCTTTCAATCGCTGCGCGCGGGTCTTGGTCTGCATGCGACCGCATGCCAGTCCAATCCGCGGTCGCCCCTCACTTTACTGGTTGTACTGCTCGATGCCGGTGAATCCGATATGCGTCACTCCAATACGCTGGGCGTCCGCCAGCACTTTCGCGACGTTGTCGTACTTGGCGAGTCTGTTCGGATTAAGGTGGATTTCGGGCTGAGGATCGGCCGCCGCGGCGTTCACGAAATAGGAATCGAGCGTCGCGCGGTCCACGGCCTGCCCGTTCCAGGTCACGGTGCCGTCGAAGTCCACGCCGAGCTCCACGATGGTGGGCTGGATCGGCGGCGGCGGCTGGTTGGGCCGCGGCATGTCGAGCTTCACCGCATGCGTCTGGATCGGGAGGGTGATGATGAGAAGCGTAAGAAGGACGAGCATCACGTCGATGAGCGGCGTGGTGTTCATCTCCACCATCACTTCGCCATCACCGCCGGAGTCGCCGACATTCATTGCCATGACTGAAATACCTTCTTCCTGCCGGTCTACTGTTCCTGGTTTCGCGGCTCGGTGAGGAATCCGACCTTCTGGACGCCGGCTTCCTGCGCCGCGAGGATCACGCGGCCCACCGCCTCGAACCGCACATCCTTGTCGCCGCGGATGTGCACTTCGGGAAGCGGCGTGCCGTGCGCGAGCGAGCGGCGCAAGGCGTCTTCGAAACGGTCCTTGAGCTCGCCCGCGCTGACCGGCGCGTTGTTGTAGTAGATGTTCTCGTCCTTATCGACCGCGACGACGATGTTCTCCGGCTTCGTGACCGTCGCGATATTGCGCGCGTTGGGCAGCTGCACCGGAATGGTCTTCACGATGACCGGGATGGTGACGAGGAAGATGATGAGCAGGACCAGCATCACGTCCACGAGAGGCGTGGTGTTGATGGTCGTGTTCAGATCCGGATCGTCATGCTCGCCGGTCGTCTGGACGTTGATCGACATGGTGGTGACTTTCTCGCGACCGCGAAGCCTTATTTGTTCTTCGTGATCAGGTAGGTCTGCAGGTCGCCCGCGAAGGCGCGCAGCTTTTCGTTTATCACCTTGTTGCGGCGGACGAGGTAGTTGTAGAGGAGCACGGCAGGCACGGCGACCGCGAGACCGATAGCGGTCATGATGAGCGCTTCACCGACGGGACCTGCGACCTTGTCGATCGAGGCCTGGCCGGCGACGCCGATGGCGATAAGGGCCTGCAGAATGCCCCACACCGTGCCGAACAGACCGACGAACGGCGCGGTGGAACCGACCGAGGCCAGGAAGGCGATACCGCCCTGAAGCTTCGCGTTGGCGTCCTCGAGCTGGCGCGTCAGCGACATGCCGATCCAGTCGTTGAGATTGACGAGCGTGGTGCCACCCTGCGCCGCGCGCACGCCACTCTCGGCCACGCTGCGGAACATGGAGTTCTTCGGCAGCTTGTCGATGCCCTCATTGAGGGTACCGGAGGTCCAGAACCGGCGCTCGACGATGCGCGCCTGCGAGAGGACCCGCGACTGCTCGAAGTACTTCATGAAGAAGATGTACCAGGTGCCGGCCGACATCACGCCCAGCAGGATCATGACGCCCTTGGTGATGAGCGTGCCGGTCGACCAGATGTGCTGGATGCCGTACGGGTTCGACGTCTCGGCTGCGGCAGGCTTCGGCGCATTGATCGCCGGGGCTTCTGCCGGTGCAGCGGCAGGCGCGGCCGCAGGTGCAGCGCCGGGCGTAGCTGCGGGAGCCGGCGCGGTGGGGCCGGCCATGGTCGGCGCAGCCGGGGCCGGGTTGGTTTGCGCAAGCGCCTGACCGACGGTGAAGCCGGAAATCAGGACGATAGCGGCTGCAATCGTCAGGTGTTTCACGCTCATTTCTTACTCCGTATCTTCCAAAAGGATCTCTCAGTTTGAACGATGGCGATGGCTGCTATCTGAGCTTCCATTGCACGGCGGTCTGCCAGGGAACTTCGACGGGCTGGCCGTTCTGCATGGCCGGCTTGTAATGCCAAGCCTGCGCGCATTGCACGGCGGCGTTGTCGAGACGGTCATGACCGCTCGAATTCGCGACATGAACGTCGGTCACGCTGCCATCGGCAGTGATCTTGAAACCCAGCGTCGTCGTGCCTTCCTCGTTGAGGCGCTGCGAGATCGCCGGATAGTCCTGCATGCAGGTGTGCGGACGGCCGATCGAGGCGGGCGAGGAAATCTGCGGCACGGGCTTCGGCGTCTCGACTTTGCTCTGCGTCGTGATCGCGTTGGTGTTTGTCGTTTCCGCCTGGATGTTGATTTCCGGCGGCGGCACGAAGGGCGGCGGCGGCTTTTGCAGTTCTGGCGGCGGCGGCGGCGGGGTCTTGTCTGGAATCTTTTCCTGGACGACCTCAGCCTTCAATTCTTCGGGCAACTTCTCGAGGAGCTGCGCGGCGAGGCCCGCAGCGAGCGCGTAGATGAGGCCCACCTGGAGCAAGATCGCAGCAGCGGCGGCTATGATTCTTCCCGGCGTGGCCTGCGCTGCGGAGACCGCGGAGTGTGCTCTCAAGTCGTGTGTGGGTTGTTCCATCGTCCTTACCTGACAAAACTAAACCCGGCGCAAAGACGCCGGGTCTGGCACAAGCGGGTCAAGCTCATTCCGTCCCCAACTCCGGCGCCATGTTGATTCTGGCGCTCGCAATTTCTTGCTCGGTCTTAAATCCATCCTAACCACGCTTGGCAAGGGGGTCTACCTCTTAGAGGCCGCAAAGTTGCGCCTCGAAAGGGGGTTGGTTAACGTGTTGACGGCGCTAGCGAAGCTGACCCGTCCGACATCCTGTGGACGCCGGCTCCTTCGCGGCTTCGGGCGGCACGCCAAAACGGCGGTGCACCCGGTTGCGATCTGGAACCGCGTCTCCATCAGAAGCGCGTTACGCATAGCTCAGACGAGCGTTCCCAAACCGATTTCCTTTGTGCGGCTAATGGTATCACCGGAGCCACTGCAAGTGGAGCGACGATCGTTCGCCTACCCGACAAAATTGCGTTTCCATTGTGCCGGGAACGTGAACGCGCCCGACCGTTCGCCAAGCATGATTCTCCTGCTAGCGTGCGCGCTTAGCAGGAAGCGCGCGAAACGAAGTAAAACTGACAGAAAGTCTGTCGGCGAAGATTTCCGGTACGCCAACCGCGAGGAGGAGTGAAACGATGCGCTATCTGCACACGATGGTGAGGGTGGGAGATCTCGAGAAGGCGCTCGATTTCTACTGCACCAGGCTCGGCCTGAAGGAGATCCGCCGCGTCGACAACAAGGCGGGGCGTTTCACGCTCGTTTTTCTTGCAACGCCTGAAGATGCGGCAAAAGGCGAAGGCGACAACATTCCAATGGTCGAGCTGACGCACAATTGGGACGAGAAGGACTACACGGGCGGCCGCAATTTCGGGCATCTCGCCTATCGCGTGGACGACATCTACGCGGTCTGCCAGCGCCTGAAGGATGGCGGTGTCACAATCAACCGCCCGCCGCGCGATGGCCATATGGCCTTTGTTCGCTCACCGGACGGGATATCCATCGAGCTGCTGCAACAGGGCGGTGCCAAACCTCCAATGGAGCCCTGGGCGTCCATGCCCAACACCGGGACCTGGTAGAGGCGTTCGCACGCAGGCCAGGCGCAGAGAATGAATTTCACGTCCGACAATTCCTACGGCGCCTGGCCGGAGATTCTCGCCGCTGTCGCTGACGCCGGACGCGGGGCCGCAGTTTCCTATGGCGGCGACGAGATCACGGCGCGCCTGGAGGCTCGTTTCGGCGAAATTTTCGAGCGTGACGTCGTCGTCTATCCGGTGATCAGCGGCACCGCCGCGAACGCACTTGCACTCGCGACATTGGTACCGCCGCACGGCGCCATCATCTGTCATGCGGAAAGCCACATCGCCGTCGACGAATGCGGCGCGCCCGAATTCTTCAGCCATGGCGCCAAACTCGTCGGTCTTGCCGGCGCCGGCGCCAAGATCGTGCCCGAAGCCGTCGAGGCATCTCTGGCGCACTTCCAGAAAGGCTTCGTTCATCACGCACAGCCCTGGGCGATCAGCATCACGCAGGCCAGCGAACGCGGTACCGTGTACCGGCCGGAAGAAGTCGGCGCCCTCTCCGCGCTCGCCAGGCGCCATGGCCTGAAGATCCACATGGATGGCGCCCGCTTCGCCAACGCAATCGCGCACCTGAAGTGCACGCCTGCCGACGTCACCTGGCGCGCGGGCGTCGATGTTCTGTCCTTCGGCGCAACCAAGGGCGGTGCGATCGCTGCCGAAGCCGTCGTCTTCTTCAACCGGGACGACGTCGCAGACTTCGAATACCGCCGAAAGAAAAGCGGGCATCTCGTATCCAAGATGCGCTTCGTCTCAGCCCAGCTCGAAGCCTACCTCGCCGAAGGTCGCTGGTTGCGACACGCGGCGGAAACGAATGGCCGCGCCAAGGCGCTTGCCGAAGGACTGTCGCGGATTGAGGGTGCCGAGCTCGCGCATCCCGTCGAGGCGAACGAGATTTTCCTGCATCTCCCCAACCGGATCGTCACAAGGCTGAGAGAAGCCGGTGCGCGCTTCTACGATTGGACGCCACCCGAGGCCGGAAGAACGCTCATCAGGCTGGTCGTGGCCTTCGCCACGCCGGAAGAAGACATCGCGCGCTTTCTCAGCGTCGCGCGCGGCTGAACCTCAGATCCGGCCCAGCAGGGAGACGGTGCCGACTTCCGTGGTGCTGCCGTGCGAACCGCGCACCCAGTCGAAGTTGAGGCCCATGCTCCACGTGTCGGTGCTCGCCCCAAGCGTCGCGCCTGCCACGACGTTGCCGCTCGAGGGATCGGGACCGACGAGCACGAAAGGATTGTTCGGATCGGACAGGAACGCGCCCTTGATCTTCACCGCGCCGTTCATGAAATCGTAGCGATAGCCGAGACGACCCTCGGGCTGCAGCGTGAAGTCGCCGAGATCGATGTCCTGGCGGACATCCGCGCCCAGGAACGCGCGCAGCGAACTGGCGTAGTAGGGCTGGACCCTGAGATCGAAGCCCTGACCGCCGCCAATCTCGGTATAGCCCTCTTCACGCATCGACATGCCGTCGACGCTCAAAGTCGGCATCATGACGGTGTCGCCCCAATTGTAGACCGCGCCGGTCGTCACGCCGAAGGCGCCAACAAGACCCGCGCGCTTGCCGTCGGCCTCGCGCGAAATCGTGGCCGTCGCTGTGGAGCCCGGCACCGGAATGGAGATGTTGAGGAAGCGCTTGCCCCTCAGGCTGCCATAGCCGAGGTCCAGATGCGTATCGAGGAACAGGTGCGGGCCGCGCCAGTCGGTGTAGCCCGTCAGCTGGTACCACTCGGTCTGGTTCTTGGAATTGTTGGGCAGCGATTGCGTCGCATCGCCGGCAAAGAACGAGAACGCGCCGCCGTACCAACCATCGTCCGGATCGCCGCCGTCGCCACCGAGCACGAAGCCGAAGCCATGGCTCTTCGATTGCGTCGTCGCGCCGCCGGATGAGCCCTTGTTGTTGATGTATTGCGCGAATTCCTGTCCCCACAGGGTGAAGTCGCCGCCCTGATCGGCATAGGAGCGCAGCAGGCGCTGGCGTGCCGCAACCGGACCGGTGGCCGAGTCGGTGATGCCGATCACCTCCGCGCGCACGTTGCCGGAGACGTCGGGCGCGAATTGCGAATAGACGCGCTGCGCCGTGATCGTGTTGGTGATGCCGTTCACCACGGCCGCGCCCAGCACGTCGTCGTTGAGCAGCGCATGGTTCTCGAA
>Ga0335083_10002637_pt1 | contig 23585 bp, 25 predicted proteins | sample Lox_Sample_42_FD_206716 | JGI IMG/M metagenome (GOLD analysis project Ga0335083, IMG submission 206716) | Soil microbial communities from Loxahatchee National Wildlife Refuge, Florida, United States - Lox_Sample_4.2 | ecosystem: Environmental > Terrestrial > Soil > Wetlands | place: USA...
AGAGCACATAGGGCATCGCCAAGAACAGGGCGACGAACATCGACAGCTTGAACGGCGTCATGAACGGCGACATCACGCCCGTGGCGACCAGATGCGAGTTCGGCGGCAGCTTATGCAGGATCGGCAGCGCGATGAAGGTGAACAGCCGATTCGAATAGGACGCGCAGGGTATGAGCGCAATGATCACCGCGACCATGGCACGAATGAGCCGCGTGCGCAGCTCGATCAGGTGCGAGATCAGGGTACCTTCGGCGAGTTTCTCTTCGGGCTCCGGGCTCATCCACGCATCCGTCGCTCATTCGCGCGCTGCGGTTGCGGGCGCGGAATCCGACTCGGCGGCGGACGACTCTGGCGCGCGATCGCCGTGAGCGCCGACATCGTGCTGAGCGCCGAGGTCTCTGTGCGCGCCCAGGTCGCGGTGTGCCTCGGAAACCTGATGCGTCTCCGGGCCCAGCGTGCCGGGTGGGATCGCTTCGTGCGGTCCCGGAACGTCCCAGCCGTGCGCCGAATGGATGGCCTCGGCCGCTGCCGCATCGCCGGCAGCGCTATTACCAGGTGCGTTACTGGCCTGCTCCTGCGCTGTTGCCTCGGCCGCGCCGGGCGTTGCCACCGCGCCCGGTCCGGCATGCACTCCGGGCTTGGGCCTTTGATTGGTATCGAGCGCACTCTCGACGCTGTTGACTTCCTGCTCGAGCTGCTCGCGGAACTGGCGCGCCATGGAGCGGGCGCGGCCGAGCCAACGGCCGACCTGTGCGGCAACGCCTGGCAGCTTCTTTGGGCCCAGCACCACGAGTGCCAGGGCGAAAATGATTAGTACCTCGGGAAAGTCGATGCCGAACATCCTGCCAACATAACGCGATTGGCAACCAAACAGCAGCCGCTTGCGAGCGCGCCGTCAGCTGCGGTCCCGCTCGGCGCGCTCACGCGTGGCGGTGACCTCGGGGAACTCCGCGTCGGGCTGCTCAGCCGTGACCTTCACGGCCGGCCGTGCGCTGCCCTCCGCCATGCCTTTCTTGAAGCCCTTGACGGCTGCGCCGAGATCCGAGCCGATGTTGCGCAGCTTCTTGGTCCCGAAGACCAGGAGCACAACCAAAAGGATCACCAACAAGTCGCGCATTGCCGTTACCTACGAGCCCGCGGGCTCTCGCCTGCATTGCAGCGCAGGCCGAAATGATAGGCCAAATCCCGCCCCGGGCCCAGGAAACTTCCGTGATGGTTTTCAAGTGTTTGGGGAGCTTTCCAGCCAGAACGTCACCGGGCCGTCGTTGACGAGGGATACCTGCATGTTTGCACCGAATTCGCCCGTGCCCACCGGACTGTGCTGCCGGCGCGCCTGCTCCAGTAAATAGTCGAACAGCTCGCGCGCCCGCTCGGGGGCAGCCGCGGTCGTGAAGCCCGCCCGGGTTCCGGAGCGGGTGTCCGCCGCCAGGGTGAACTGCGGAACGAGCAGCAATCCGCCGCGCGCAGCGCGCAAATCGCGATTCATCCGGCCCTGCTCGTCGGGAAAGATCCTATATGTGAGCACGCGCTCGAGCAGGCGCTCGGCGCGTGCACGGTCGTCGTCACGCCGCACCCCGATCAGTGCGAGCACGCCCGTGTCGATCGATGCGATGATGCGACCGGCGACCTCCACGTGCGCATGGCTCACACGCTGCAGGAGGGCGATCATGGCGCAGACGGCCCGGCCCGGTGCATGCCGAGGTAGGGCCGCCCCGCAGTGCCGCTGCGCTGCGGCTGTGGCATTCGGCGGCGCGAATCCTTAAGATTCGGGGCCATTTTTGCGCTCGAGGATGGATATGGGCCCGCGCCTCCGCTTTCTTGTGCCGCCAGTGCTGAGCGCGTGCGCGATGCTGGTTGGCGCGCCCGCGCGTGCGCAGACCTCGACGCTGCACGCAAATCCGGAGCACGGCAAGGCGATCTCATACACCTGTCTGGGCTGTCACGGTATCAAGGGATACCGCAACGCCTATCCCAACTACGAAGTGCCGAAGCTCGAGGGACAGTATCCGGAGTACCTCGTGGCGGCCCTGCAAGAGTACAAGAACGGCGAGCGCTCGCACACGACGATGCATTCGCAGGCCGCATCGCTCTCCGAGCAGGACATGGCCGATGTCGCCGTGTATTTCGCCGGCAAGCCCTTACAGCCGACGGCCGCCCCCGCGAGTGCTCACACTGCGCCGCAGTCCGCCGCGGTATGTGTCGCGTGCCACGGCACCAATGGCATCGGGATCGTCAACATGTATCCGACGCTCGCCGGCCAGCACGCGGATTATCTGGTGCAGGCGATCGAGGAGTACAAGAGCGGTTCGCGCAAGCACCCGGTCATGGATGCCATGGCGGCGCAGTTGAAGGAGTCGGACGTGCGGCAGATCGCCGATTTCTACAGCTCGCTCAGTCCATCCCTGCACACCCTGGAGCGGCCCTACACACGGCTGACGCTGGAGCACTGATCCCTGAGGCTACCGCCGTGCTGCGGCGGTGCGCACCCTCAAGGCGCGGGTTGCGCCAGGCGCGATAGAAACAGCGCGGCCACCGAGAGATACGCGTCCCGATTGCCCTGCTTGCGAAAGCCGTGACCCTCGTCTTTTGCCCCGAGATACCATACTTCGCGCCCGTAAGCCCGCAGCTGGGCCACGAGCCGTTGGGATTCCGCCGGCGGAACCCGCGGGTCATTGAGTCCCTGCACCACCAGCAGTGGCCGGCGAATCAGCCTTGCATTGTTGAGTGGCGAGATGCGATTGAGGAAGTCGCGCATCCTGGGATTGCGCTCGTCACCGTATTCGGCTCGGCGCAGGTCGCGACGATACGCCGAGGTGTGCTCGAGAAAGCTCACGAAATTCGTGATGCCGACCAGATCGATGCCGCCCTGCAAGCGATCGTTGTAGGCGATGAGCGAGGCAAGCGCCATGTAGCCGCCATAAGAGCCGCCCATCACGACGACACGCTGCCGGTCGAGATCGCGCTGCAGCCCGATCCACACGAGCAGTGAGCCGATATCACGCACGGCGTCCTCGCGCAGGACACCGTTGTCGAGCTGCATGAAGCTTCTGCCGTAACCGGAGGAGCCGCGCACGTTGGGTGCGATCACCACATAGCCGAGCTCATTGACGAGAAATTGAGTGAACGCGTCGAAAGCGGGTGTGTACTGCGCCTCGGGTCCACCGTGGATGTCGATCACGACGGGGTGCGGACCGGGCTTGACCGGATTGTAAAGATAGGCGGAGATCATCCGCGGCCCGCCCTTGTCTCGATCCCAGGTGGGATAGCGCACCAGCTGCGCAGGCACGAAGCTGCTCTCATCAAGAGGACCGACTTCGCTGTGTGTCCAGCGCACGAGCGAGTGCGTGTCGATCTCATACACATAGACATCGCGCGGCGCTTGCGCGCCTTCGGCGGAGAGCGCCAGGCGGCGGCCGGTGCGATCGAAGCGCAGTCGGGTGATCGGGCCCGCGGGCAGTCCGGGTGGTGAGAGCTCGAGCTTCTGCTGAGTGTCGAGCACGGTGAGACGGCTGCGACCGTCCTCGTTGGACACGTATGCGACATAGCGGCCATCGACGCTCACGTCGAAATCATCCACGTCCCAGGGGATCGTGGCGGTCAGCTCGCGCGCCTCGTGGGTGGCGAGATCCAGGTGACGCAGGACGGCAAACTCCCCGCCCTCGTCCGATGCGAGGTAGATGGCGTGGCCCTCGGGCGCGAAGCGTGCCGCACGAATGCCGACCTTGTGGGCATTCGGATCGAGTGGCGTGAGCATCCCACTCGCCACATCGGCCAGGTACAGATAGCTCTCGGTGATCGAGAGATAGTGCTGCACGAGCAGCTGACTTCCGTCCACCGACCAGTCGAGCGGGTACCAGGTGCCGTGCTGGCCGCCGATGACCAGTCGCGGTGCGCCGCCGGCGGCGGCCTCCCAGACGTAGATGTCATCGTCGATGCCGTTGCGTTCCTCGCCGAAGAATGCGAGCCGCCGACCGTCCCGCGACCACACGAGAGAGCCGTGGCGCGACTTGCCGTCCGTCAGCATGCGTACGCTGTGGTCCGAGAGCCGGTAGTAATAGACCTGCGCGTTCTCGTCGCCGCCGCGGTCCTCGAGATAGGCGAAGCCCGCGGCTCCCGCGATCTGGGGGACGGCTGCGGTCGTGATCGGCTCGGCGGAGTAGGTGAGCTGCTCGCGCATCCCGAGCGGCGTCGCAACACGATGAATCTGCGCCGCGTCGGCGAAGCGGGTACTCACCAGCATGCCACCATCCGGAAGCCAGTCGAGGAAGGTGGCCTGGCGCGAGCTCAGGTAATGCGCGAGCCGCTCCTCGAGCGCGCCATCCACGGGCGGGATGCCTTCCATGATTAGATTGCCGTGCTGCTGCTGTGTGAAGCCAGCGCCAGGCGGCTGCGCCTGAGCGATGGACAGGGCGCATGCGAGTGCGGCGATTATGAATGGAATGCGAACCAGGGTCGTCGTGTACATGAGACGTGCGCAGATCTCAGGCAGCTGCGAAGGACAAGGGTAGCAGGCTCCTGCTATGGTGCCTGAGGCCACACGCACTTGCGTGGCGTGCGTCGAGATTCCAGCAGAAGCGCAGTCATGTCCGAACCGCTGCCAAAATGCATGCTCATCCGCTATCCGCACGGCATCAGCGCGGTCGATGCGCAATACGTGCGGCCCGGTCTCGCCGCTGTGCACATCATCGAGCACTCCGGGCGTGCCGCCGTGGTCGATGTCGGCACCAATCACTCCGTCCCGCACCTGCTCGCCGCGCTCGCGGAGCTCGGCATCGAGCGAGGCGCGGTCGAGCTCGTCCTCTTGACGCATGTGCATCTGGATCATGCCGGCGGCGCGGGTCTTGCGCTGCGCGAGCTCCCCAATGCGCGTGCGGTGCTGCATCCGCGCGGCACAACGCACATGGCCGATCCCGCCCGCCTCATCGCCGGCACCATCGCCGTGTACGGCGAGGAGGCGTATCGAGCTCTCTATGGCGAGCTGCTGCCGATTGCGCGCGAGCGCATGGTCGCGATGCACGATGGGCAGCGCCTGAGCCTCGGCGGGCGCGAGCTCTTGCTGCTGGAGACACCCGGTCACGCCCTGCATCATTACAGCATCGTCGACCTCGCCTATGCCAACGTGTTCACCGGCGACACTTTCGGGGTCTCCTATCGCGAGCTCGATGGGCCGAACGGTGCCTTCATCGTGCCGGCGACCACCCCCACGCAGTTCGACCCCGAGCAGCTCGTCGCCTCGATCGAGCGGTTGTTGAGTTACGCTCCACAGGCGGCCTATCTCATGCATTACAGCCGCGTAACCGGCCTGCCGCGTCTCGCGGAACTGCTCAAGATGCAAGTCCGCGAGCTCGCCGCCATTGCCTATCGACACGCACGGGCCAGCGATCGGGCGGCTGCCATCCGCAGCGAGATGCGCGCACTGTGGCTTCAGCTTGCCCGCCGCGAAGGCGTCGCGGCACCGGAGCCCGTCATCGACGCGGTTCTCGGCATGGACCTCGAGTTGAACACCCAGGGTCTCGTGTCCTTTCTGGAGCGCAAGTCCTCCGCCGCGTATTAAGATCGAGGCTTTCAGGCCGGGCCGCCATGTCCTCAGCAGCCACACCGGGAGCGCGCCTGCGCGCCGCGCTCGAGTCCGAGAGACCATTACAGATCGTAGGCACGATCAATGCCTACGCGGCGCTGCTCGCGCGCTCGGCGGGCTTCAAGGCCGTCTACGTTTCCGGCGCCGGGGTTGCCAACGCCTCCTTCGGCATGCCCGACCTCGGCATCACCTCGCTCGACGATGTCTGCGAGGACGTGCGGCGTATCACCGGGGCGGTGGAGCTGCCCTTGCTGGTGGACGCCGATACGGGCTTCGGCAGCGCCTTCAACATTGCTCGGACGTGCCGCGAGCTCATCCGCTCGGGAGCCGCCGGCATGCATCTCGAGGATCAGGTGCAGGCGAAGCGCTGCGGCCATCGTCCCGGGAAGGCACTGGTGGCGGCGGGTGAGATGGTGGATCGGCTCAAGGCGGCCGTGGATGCCCGGCACGATTGCTCCTTTGTCATCATGGCGCGCACCGATGCGCACGCGGTCGAAGGTCAGCAAGCGGCACTCGAGCGGGCGCAGCAGTACGTCGCGGCCGGCGCCGACATGATCTTCGCCGAGGCCCTCACGAGCCTCGAGGAGTATCGGCAGTTCACTGCCAGCATCGCCGTGCCCGTGCTCGCCAATCTGACGGAATTCGGCAAGACACCTTGCTTCACCACCGCTCAGCTCGCCGCCGCCGGCGTGCGTCTGGTGCTATATCCGCTCTCGGCATTTCGCGCCATGAGCCGCGCAGCGCTCGGTGTCTACCAGGCGATCCGGCGCGACGGGACTCAGAAGGCGGTGGTGGCGCAGATGCAAACGCGCGAGGAGCTCTATCAGGTGCTCGATTATCACGCCTACGAGGAGCAGCTCGATCGGCTCTTCGGGCGCGATCCGGAGGTGACCAATGAGTGAGCCCGCACCCACGGGATTCCGACCCAAGAAGTCGGTCGCGCTGTCCGGCGTCACGGCCGGGAATACGGCCCTGTGCAGCGTCGGGCGCACGGGCAACGACCTGCATTACCGCGGCTATGACATCCTGGAGGTCGCCGAGGCGGCCGAGTTCGAGGAGATCGCCTATCTGCTGATCCACGGCGAGCTGCCGAACGCGGCGCGACTTGCTGCCTACAAGGCCAAGCTCAAAGCCTTGCGCGGGATACCCGCGGTGCTGCGCGCAACGCTCGAGAGCCTTCCCCCCGCGACACATCCGATGGACGTGCTGCGCACCGCGGTGTCCGCGTGCGGGTGTCTGCTGCCCGAGAAGGAGGATCATCAGAGCGCCGGTGCACGCGAGATCGCCGATCGCCTGATCGCCTCGCTAGGCTCGATGCTCGCGTACTGGTATCACTACAGCCATTCGGGTCAGCGCATCTTCGTGGAGACCGAGGACGACTCGATCGGTGGACACTTTCTGCATCTGCTGCACCGGCGACCGCCGCCGCCGTCTTGGGTGCGGGCGATGCATACCTCGCTCATTCTGTACGCCGAGCACGAGTTCAACGCCTCTACCTTCGCGGCGCGCGTGATTGCCGGCACGGGCTCGGACATGTACTCGTGCCTGACGGGGGCGATCGGCGCGCTGCGCGGCCCGAAGCACGGCGGCGCCAACGAGGCGGCACTCGAAATCCAGCTGCGCTATGACAATCCCGAGCAGGCCGAGGCCGACATTCGGGCGCGCGTGGCCGCGAAGGAAGTGATCATCGGCTTCGGCCACCCGGTCTACACCGTCTCGGACCCCCGCAATCAGGTGATCAAGGAAGTCGCGCGGCGCTTGGCGAAGGAGGCCGGCGATGCGCAACTGTTCGCGATCGCCGAGCGGATTGAGTCCACCATGATGACCGCGAAGAAGATGTTTCCGAATCTCGATTGGTACTCGGCGGTCTCGTACCACCTGATGGGTGTGCCGACTGCGATGTTCACACCGCTCTTCGTCATCGCGCGCACCACCGGCTGGGCGGCGCACGTGATCGAGCAGCGCATCGACGGCAAGATCATCCGCCCCGCAGCGAGCTATACCGGGCCGGAACCGCGCAAGTTCGTGCCGCTGGCAAGGCGCTGAGGGCCGCATGATTTCCGAGGTCAAATCGGCGCAGCGACCCGAGCCTGACCCGCTGCTGGTCGAGATCGCCGAGTACGTCAAGCGCTTCGAGCTGAAGAGCGCGCTCGCGTTCGATACCGCGCGTCATTGCCTGCGCGATACGCTTGCGTGCGGCTTTCTCGCCCTCAAGTATCGAGCTTGCACGAAGCTGCTCGGGCCCCTCGTACCCGGCGCCGTGATGCCCGGCGGCGCGCGCGTGCCCGGCACCTCCTACGAGCTCGAGCCGGTGCATGCGGCCTTCTGCATCGGCACGATGGTCCGCTGGCTCGATTTCAACGACACCTGGCTCGCAGCGGAGTGGGGCCACCCCTCGGATAATCTCGGCGCCATTCTGGCCATAGCGGACTATCTCGCGCGCAAGGCGCTGATGGAGGGGACCCGTCCCCTCACGGTGCGCGACGTGCTCGCCGCGATGATCAAGGCGCACGAGATTCAAGGGGTCCTCGCGCTCAAGAACAGCTTCAACCGCGTGGGGCTCGACCACGTGCTGCTGGTGCGAGTTGCATCCACCGCGGTTGCCGCGGGCCTGCTCGGAGCCACACGCGAGCAGATCATCAATGCCGTCTCGAACGCGTGGCTGGACGGGGGGGCGCTGCGGACCTATCGCCACGCGCCCAATACGGGCTCGCGCAAGAGCTGGGCGGCGGGTGATGCCACCAGTCGCGGCGTGCGTCACGCGCTGATCTCGCTGACCGGGGAGATGGGCTACCCCTCCGCGCTCAGCGCTTCGCACTGGGGTTTCTGCGACGTGCTCTTCAAGGGTGTGCCGATTGCGGTGGCGCAGCCTTTCGGCAGCTACGTCATGGAGAACGTGCTCTTCAAGATCTCCTATCCGGCGGAGTTCCACGCGCAGACGGCCGTCGAGTGCGCCATCGGCCTGCATCCGCAGGTGCGCGAGCGGCTCGATCAGATCGAGCGCATCGTGATCGAGACGCAGGAGCCGGGCGTGCGCATCATCGACAAGACCGGCCCGCTCGCCAACCCCGCCGATCGTGACCACTGCATTCAGTACATGGTCGCGGTGCCGCTCATCTTTGGCCGCCTCACGGCGGAGGATTACGAGGACGCGGTCGCGGCCGATCCGCGCATCGACCGGCTGCGTGATCGTATGCAGGTGCGCGAGAATCCCAGCTTCACCCAGGACTACTACGCGCCTGACAAGCGCTACATCGGCAATGCCGTGCAGGTGTTCTTCCGGGACGGGTCCGCGACCGCTCGGGTAGCGGTCGATGTGCCGATCGGACATCGCAAACGGCGCGCGGAAGGCCTCCCGCTACTGATCGCCAAGTTCAGCGCCGCCGTCGCCGCGCAGTTTCCCGCCCGCCAGAGCGAGCGCATTCAGGCCCTGTTCGCCGATACCCGCCAGCTCGATGCGATGCCCGTCAACGAGTTCATGGCGGCGCTGGTCACGAATGGCCGCACATGAGCGTGAGCAGCTGATCGAAGGCGCACGCCGTATGGGCCTCGAGCTCACCGAGGCTCAGACGGCCGCTCTGCTGCAGCTGCTCGATGAGCTCGAGCGCTGGAACACCGCCTACAACCTCACGGCCATCCGGCAGCGGCCGGGAATGCTTACCCATCACCTGTTCGACAGCCTTTCCGTCCACTCGGATCTGCAAGGGGTGAGGATCGCGGACCTGGGCACGGGCGCCGGCTTTCCGGGGCTGCCCCTGGCGTTGACCAATCCCGACCGCGAGTTCACGCTCATCGACGCCAATAACAAGAAAGCTCGCTTCGTCACCCACGCCGCACGGGAGCTCGGCCTCGCGAACGTGACGGTGAGCCACGCTCGGGTGGAGAGCCTGCACGCTCCCAACGCCTTCGATACCGTGATCGCGCGTGCCTTTGCGCCCTTGCCCCGCCTGCTGCGGGCCGCCGAGGCGTTGTGCGGTCCCGGCACTCGCGTGCTCGCCATGAAGGGCAAGCGCCCCGCTGCCGAGATCGCCGCGGTCCGAGCGCCTTGGAGCGTCGCCTCCGAGCGACGGCTCTATGTGCCGGGCCTCGCCGGGGCGCGTCATTTGGTCGTGCTCGAGGCTCGCCGGCTGTAGACTTCCGTCATGAAGCGCGTCATTGCGATCGCCAATCAGAAAGGTGGCGTGGGCAAGACGACGACCGCGGTGAATCTCGCCGCCTCGCTCGCCGCGACCAAGCGCCGGGTGCTGCTCGTCGATCTGGATCCGCAGGGCAACGCCACCATGGGCTGCGGCATCGAGAAGGCGCAGGTGCAGCGCGGCGCCTGCGAGGTGCTGCTCGGTGAGGCCGATGTCCTCGGAGCACTGATTGCCGTGGAGCCGGCGGGCTTTCGCCTGTTGCCCGCGAATCAGGACCTGACGGCGGCCGAAGTGCGGCTGCTCACGATGATGGCCGGCCGCGAAGTAAAGCTGCGCCATGCGCTGCGGCCCATCCGCGCTTCCTTCGACGTGATCCTGATCGACTGCCCTCCCGCCCTCAATATGCTGACGGTCAATGCGCTCGTGGCCGCCGACAGCGTGCTGATCCCGATGCAGTGCGAGTACTACGCTCTGGAGGGCCTCTCGGCGCTGCTCTCGACGATCGAGCAGATCGCGGCGGCCGTGAATCCGCAACTCGAGATCGAGGGCGTGCTGCGCACGATGTTCGATCCCCGAAATAACCTCGCCAACGAGGTGAGTGCACAGCTCCTCATGCACTTTCCGGACAAGGTGTTCCGCACCATCATCCCGCGCAACATCCGGCTCGCCGAGGCGCCCTCGTTTGGCAAACCCGTGCTGTTTCACGACAAGGACTCGCGCGGCGCGCTGGCCTATCTCGCGCTCGCGGGAGAGATGATCCGGCGCGAAGAGGAGGAGCACCCGACGGCCGGGCAGCCCGCGCAGCCCGTGCGCGACAGCGCGGCCACGAACGGTGAGCCAGGGGCGCAGGAGCCGGTCCCGGGTCCCACGGCTTCGCGTGATCCGCTGCCCGCGAGCCCGCCCGAGCCCAGCCCGTCGGACTCCCCCGAGACCGCCTCATCGAGCGCCGGCGGTTGAGGCGCCGTCGCTCACTCTGCGTACCGCGTGCACGGGCCCAGCTACTTCGGCTTGCGAAACAGCAGCATGAAGCGATCGGTCAGCTTGCCGCGCATCTCGGGTGCGAAGAATGGCTTCTGGCGGTCATCGTCGGGGTTGCGCAGCGCATTGCTCTCCTTGGCGAGTACGAACCCCGCGTCGTGGAACATCTTCTTCGCGTACTCCTCGTCGATGCGGTGCTGACCATCCGCCTTGAGTGCGTACTCCTTGCCGGTGCCCGCCGGCGCCGAGTGATCGACTACGCCGACGAAGCCACCGGGCTTCAAGGTCGCGTAGAGATTCTTGAGGACGGCGTCGACGTGATCGTCGGTCGCGTAGAACATATCGTGGAACACGAGGTTCATGACGGCGCCGTCCACCGAATGGGGCGGCAGACCAAGGTCGTCGAAGGGCCGATCGAGGCGCACCACGTTCGGCAGCCGATTGTTGGCCAGCCGATCCTCCACGAGCTTCGTGGTGGGCACACCGCTCGGGCTGACCCGCTGATAGAAGGCGGGCGGATTCTGCATATACACCTTGCCCTTCGGACCGACCACGCGTGCGAGCAACTCGGCCGTATTGCCGCCGGTTGCGTAGTACTCGATGAGCGTCTGCCCGGGCCGAATGCCGAAGAACTGCAGCACGATCGCCGGGCGGCGGCCTTCGTCCCGCTTCTTGTCAGCCTCGGGCCGATCGGGGCTGTCGATGGCGGCTTGGATCGCGGGGCTGATCGCGGGTGTGTCCGCCGCAGGCGTAGAGTACGCAGCGATGATCAGGCTGAGCGCTGCAGGAGTAGCCAGGAAGGAAGACCATTTGAATGCTCGCACGTGTTGTTCTCCATTGGTGCACCCTAGGGTCCAGGGGAGGCCAGCCTAGGCAGGTGCTGGCCGGGACACAACAGTGTGCAGCGAAGCGACACAGATTCGCTATGATCGGCCCTCATGATGCAGAAGAAACCTAGCCTTGGGCGCGGCCTCGAAGCGCTCATCGGCTCGGCCGCGAGCCGTCCTGCCGCTTCCGATGTACTTGCACCCGCAGCCGCGGAGCCACGGGAGGAGCTCGCGAAACTCCCGCTCGAGCGCTTGCAGCGCGGGCGCTACCAGCCCCGCCAGGACATGCGCGCCGAGTCGCTGCAGGAGCTCGCGGACTCGATCAAAGCGCAAGGCGTGGTGCAACCGATTGTCGTACGGCCGCTCAAGAGCGCCGACCCGTTCGAGGTGCCACGCTACGAGATCATTGCCGGGGAGCGCCGCTGGCGCGCTGCCCAGATTGCCGGCCTCGCGGAAATCCCGGCCATCATTCGCCCCATTCCCGATGACGCCGCCATCGTCGTCGCGCTCATCGAGAACATCCAGCGCGAGAATCTCAATCCGCTCGAAGAGGCCCGCGCGCTCGATCGGTTGATCAATGAGTTCCAGTTGACGCACCAGCAGGCCGCGGATGCGGTCGGCCGCTCGCGGGCGGCGGTGAGCAACTTGCTGCGCCTGCTCGAGCTCGCCCCCGAGGTCTGCGAGCTCGTGGAGAAGCGGGAAATCGAGATGGGCCATGCGCGGGCTCTGCTCGGACTGCCGGGACGGCGCCAACAGGTCGAGGTCGGCGCGCTGATCGCCAAGAAATCGGTCTCGGTGCGCGAGACCGAGGCGATCGTGCGCCGCATGCTCGTGCCTGGCCGCACTGCGCAAGGCGCAGAGCCCAGTCGTGATCCGGATGTGCGGCGACTGGAGCAGGAGCTGCAGGAGAAGCTCGGTGCCAAGGTCACCATCCAGCATGCGAGCTCGGGCAAGGGCAAGCTCATCGTCGAGTACCACAGCCTGGATGAGCTCGACGGCATCCTGGCGCACATCCAGTGATGCATCAGCCGCGGCGCCTGCCGCCGCATTTGCAGCTGCGGCACGCGCGCTCTGGCCGGAGCGCACAACCGTGTAGCCTTTTGCGGCGCACGTCTCTATAATTCCGCGGCTTTGTCGCCGGGGCCGCGTAAGTGGCTGGTAGATAAAGTAAAAGCCGCGACGTTTCCTCGTTACCTCTCGTCAGGGAGCGCGACTCGGCAACCCCGGGGCGAGCGGCACGGCAACGACCACCCACGCAATCGAGTGACACGCGACAGCGTGGAGCATCCGGCGCGGGCGTGTCACGGACATACCGTGGGATCCGAAGACGCTTTGAGCACGATCGAGCTGACACCACTTCGGCGCCTGGCCCGCGGCGTTGTGCTCGGTCAGGCAACGATCACGGTGCTCGTGGCGCTCACGGGTTGGGCGTTGGGCGGCCGACAGGCAGCGCTTTCGGCGTTGCTCGGCGGAGGTATCAGCACCTGCGGCACGCTTGCCATGGCGCTGGTGGTCTGTGGCCGTCAGCCGCGCGCTGCCGTGCAGGTGCTCGTCGCGCTGTTCGTCGGAGAGGCCGCGAAGCTCGCCGTGGTGGTTGCGCTGTTCGTGGCCGTGTGGAGGTTGATAAAGGTCTCGCCCGCCGCCATGTTGGCAGCGTACGCGGCGACCTTTCTGGTCTACTGGATAGTGCTCGCGCGCGAGCTGCCCGTGTTCGGCGCAACACGGCGGGGGCGTGGCGGGCGTGGTCGAGGTGCGGACGCGCTGTCCCTACGAGAGATGCGGTAGAGCTATGTTTCTGCGACACGTGGCCGGCGAATCTCCGAACGAGTACATCCTCCATCACCTGACCTTTCTCAGGAACAAGAGTCCGAACGGGCTGCTCGACTTCTCTACCGTCAATCTCGACAGCGTGTTCTTCTCGGTAGTGCTCGCACTCGCGTTCGGTGGTCTGTTCTACGCCGCGGCACGCCGGGCGACGACCGGAGTCCCGGGCAAATTCCAGAACTTCATCGAGTGGGTCGTCGAGCTGGTCGACTCGCAGGTGAAGGACGTCTTCCACGGCCAGAGCAAGTTGATCGCACCGCTCGCGCTCACCATCTTCTGCTGGGTATTTCTCTTCAACGCACTCGATGTGCTGCCGCTCGATCTGCTGCCGGGCGTTGCCGGGGCAGCCGGTGTCGGCCATCTGCGCATCGTGCCGAGCACGGATCTCAACATCGTCTTCGGCCTGTCGCTCACGGTACTCCTGCTCATCATCTTCTACGGCATCAAGATCAAGGGCCCCGTGGGCTTCCTCGCCCAGTTCGCGCTGCACCCCCTGCGCATCCAGAATCCGCTGGCTCAGGCGCTGGTCGCGCCGTTCAACATTGTGGTGGAGTTCGCCTCGTTCCTGGCGCGTCCCGTGTCGCTCGCGCTGCGCCTGTACGGCAACATGTTCGCCGGAGAGATGGTGTTCATTCTGATCGCGCTGCTCACCTTGACTTACGGGTTCGCCGGTCTCGCCTCGCTGGGCGGGTGGGTCTGGACAGTGGCCACGCTGATCCTTGGAATCGCATGGTCGCTCTTCGACCTGTTCATCGGCTTCCTGCAGGCGTTCATTTTCGCGATCCTCACGGTCGTGTATCTGTCGGAGGCATCCGAGCACCATGACTGACCGCAACAACACACTCACTACGAATCGATCGAGCACTTAGGAGACTTTGATGGAAAGCATTGCGCATATCGAGGCCATGACCGTCTTGGCCGTCGGCATCATCTTCGGCATGGGCGCGTTCGGCACTGCCATCGGCTTCGGGCTGCTCGGCGGTCGCTTCCTGGAAGGCATGGCGCGTCAGCCCGAGCTCGGTCCGGCGCTGCTCGGCCGCGCGTTCATCTTCGTCGCGCTGCTCGACGCGGTCACCTTCATCGGCATCGGCTTCGCGCTCTTTTTCACGTTCGCGAATCCGTTCGTGTCCGCCGTGCAGCAGCTGCAGTCGGCCGCGCACTGAAGATGACCGGCCACGACCGGGCGGCCGGTGTGGTGTAGGAGGCGAGAGTGAACATCAACCTGACGCTCGTCCTGCAGATGATCGTCTTTGCGGTCCTCGTGTGGTTCACCATGAGGTTCGTGTGGCCGATCATCCTGGGCTCTCTGGAGGAGCGCTCGCGCAAGATCGCGATGGGGCTCGCGGCGGCGGAGAAGGGCCAGCAGGAGCTCGCCCAGGCCGAGCAACGCATCACGGCGATGATCCGCGAGGCGCACGAACGCGCCAATCAGATCGTCGATCAGGCGCAGCGCCGCGCGAACGACATGATCGAGGGGGCGAAGCACAGCGCGAGCGAGGAGGGTCAGCGACTGCTCCTTGCCGCGCAGCAGCAGATCACGCTCGAAGCGAACCGCGCACGCGATAGCCTGCGCAAGGACATCGGCCAACTCGCGATCGAGACGGCCGCGAAGGTGCTCGAGCGCGAGGTGGATGCGCGCGCCCACGCCGATCTGATCAGCAAGCTCGCGGCACAGATCTAGAGCGCAATCGGAGAGCTGAAGCGCATGGCTGCCGACAAGATGACGATCGCGCGTCCCTACGCCAGGGCGGCGTTCGCAGATGCGACCGCCAAGAATCAGCGCGCCGCCTGGGCGGAGGCGCTTGCCACCGCGGCCGAGGTCGTCCGTGATGCGCGCGTCGCGCACTTACTGGATAACCCCAAGGTCACCCCCGGCGAGCTCGCACAGCTTCTGATCGGTATCGCCGGGCCACGCTTGACCGAGGACGGCCGCAATTTCGTGCTGACGCTCGCGGAGAATCATCGCCTCGCTTACCTTCCCGAGATCGCAACGCTCTTTCATGAGATGAAGGACGACGCGGAAGGCATTGCGGAGGTCACCGTGACCTCCGCCGCGCCGCTCGACGGCAAGCAGCAGCGCACGCTGAGCGATGCGCTCGCGCGCCGGCTCAAGCGCGAAGTGCGCCTGCACTGCGAGGTCGATCCGGCGCTCATCGGCGGAGCGGTGCTGCGCACGGGCGATCTGGTGATCGACGGCTCGCTGCGCGCAAGACTCGAGCGCATGGCCTACGAGCTCACGGCCTGAGGGCCTGAGCGAGCATAGCGACGACAGGAATTCACCGAGGAAGACACGCATGGCGATCAAGGCAACCGAGATCAGCGATCTCATCAAGCAGCGGATCGAGAATTTCCGCTCGGTCACCGAAGCGCGCAACGTCGGCACCATTGTCTCGCTCACCGACGGTATCTGCCGCATCTACGGGCTCGCGGACGTGCGCTACGGCGAGATGCTCGAGTTCCCGGGCAACACCTTCGGGCTCGCGCTCAATCTCGAGCAGGATTCGGTCGGCGCCGTCGTGCTCGGCGAGTATGAGCATCTGTCCGAGGGCGACACGGTCAAGACCACTGGGCGCATTCTCGAGGTGCCCGTGGGCCGCTCACTACTCGGCCGCGTCGTGGATTCGCTCGGACGGCCGATCGACGGCAAAGGTCCCATCCAGGGCGAGCGCAACGCAGCGATCGAGCGTGTCGCGCCCGGGGTGGTCCATCGCAAGTCGGTGAGCCAGCCCGTGCAGACCGGCTACAAATCGATCGATGCCATGGTGCCCATCGGCCGTGGCCAGCGCGAGCTCATCATCGGCGACCGACAGACCGGCAAGACCGCGCTCGCCGTGGACACGATCATCAATCAGAGAGACAGCGGCATCAAATGCATCTACGTGGCCATCGGCCAGAAGCAGTCCTCGATTGCGAACGTGGTACGCAAGCTGGAAGAGTACGACGCGCTCAAGCACACCATCGTCGTGGCGGCCTCGGCCTCCTCGCCCGCTTCCATGCAGTACATCGCACCTTACAGCGGTTGCACCATGGGCGAGTACTTCATGGACAACGGCGAGGACGCGCTCATCATCTACGACGATCTCACCAAGCAGGCATGGGCCTACCGGCAGATCTCGCTGCTGCTGCGGCGTCCGCCGGGACGCGAAGCCTATCCCGGGGATGTGTTCTACCTGCACTCGAGATTGCTCGAGCGCTCGGCACGTGTGAACGAGCATTACGTGGAGGAAGTCACCAAGGGCCGCATCAAGGGCAAGACCGGCTCCCTGACCGGACTGCCGATCATCGAGACGCAGGCGGGGGATGTGACCGCCTTCGTGCCCACGAACGTCATCTCGATCACCGACGGACAGATCTTCCTCGAAAGCGATCTGTTCAACGCGGGCATCCGCCCGGCAATGAACGCCGGCATCTCGGTCTCGCGCGTCGGCGGCGCCGCGCAGACCGGCATCATCCGCAAGCTCGGTGGCGGTATTCGCCTGGCGCTCGCGCAATTTCGCGAGCTCGCCGCCTTCTCGCAATTCGCCTCGGACCTCGATGAGTCCACGCGTCGGCAGCTCGAGCGCGGCCAGCGCGTGACCGAGGTCATGAAGCAGAAGCAGTACGCGCCGATGTCGGTCGCGGAGATGGCCCTGTCGATCTACGCCGTCAACAGCGGCTACATGGACAAGGTGGAGCGCACGAAGATCCAGAGCTTCGAGGCCGCCCTGCAGGCGTTCGCCAAGAGTAACCATGCGCAGCTCCTCAAGGCGATCAACGCGAATCCGAATCTCACGCCGGAATTCGAGCAGGCTCTGAAGAAGGTCTGCGAGGAGTTCGCCCGCACGGGTAGCTACTGACATGCCAGGCACCAAGGAAATCCGCGCCAAGATCGCCAGCATCAAGAACACCCAGAAGATCACCAAGGCGATGCAGATGGTGGCGACGAGCAAGATGCGGCGCGCGCAGGAGCGCATGCGCGCCGCGCGCCCGTACGCCGAGAAGATGCGTTTGGTGCTCAGCGATCTGAACCAGGCGAATCCCGACTACCACCATCCGTTCCTGCACGAGCGTCCGGTGAAGGCAGTCGGGCTCATCGTGATCAGCACGGATCGCGGTCTCGCGGGTGGCCTCAACGTCAATCTCTTCAAGCTCGTGCTGCAGAGCGTGCGCGAGTGGCAGCAGCAGGGCGCGGAGGTGAATCTGTGCCTCATCGGCGCGAAGGGCGTTGCCTTCTTCAGGCGTCTGCGCCTGAACATCCTCGCGCAGGCCACGCATCTGGGTGATCGCCCTCACGTGAGCGATCTCATCGGCGCCATCAAGGTGATGCTCGATGCCTATCGCGACGGTCGCATCGATCGCCTGCAGCTGCTCAACTGCCACTTTTTGAACACGATGACCCAGAAACCGGAGATCAAGCAGTTGCTGCCGGTGCCGTCCTTCGATACCGCGGAGCTCCCAGAGCATTGGGACTACATCTATGAGCCCGAGGCCTCGGCCATTCTCGATGGGCTCCTCATGCGCTACATCGAGTCGCAGGTGTACCAGGCCGCGGTGGAGAACGTCGCCTGCGAGATGGCCGCACGCATGGTCGCGATGAAGAGCGCGACCGACAACGCCGGCAAGCTCATCGATGAGCTGCAGCTCGTCTACAACAAGGCGCGGCAGGCGGCGATCACCAAGGAGCTCGCGGAAATCGTGGGCGGCGCGGCCGCGGTGTAGCGCGAGACAATTTCAGATTCGAGGATTGATCAATCATGGCAACGGCACACGAAGGCAAGATCACCCAGATCATCGGCGCGGTCATCGATGTCGAATTTCCGCGCGCGTCGGTCCCCAAGGTCTACGAGGCGCTCAAGCTCAGTGATGGGGTCGACCTCACGCTCGAGGTGCAGCAGCAGCTCGGCGATGGCGTCGTGCGCACGATCGCCATGGGCTCCTCGGAGGGGCTAAAGCGCGGCATGGCCGTGACCGCGACCGGAGCGCCCATCGCGGTGCCGGTGGGCACGGGCACGCTCGGTCGCATCATGGACGTGCTCGGCCGTCCCATCGACGAGGCCGGCCCGATCAAGACCGAGGAGCGCTGGCCCATCCACCGCCCTGCGCCCGCGTTTGCCGACCAGGCCGGCGGCCAGGAGATCCTCGAGACCGGCATCAAGGTCATCGATCTCATCATCCCATTCGCCAAGGGCGGCAAGGTCGGACTGTTCGGCGGTGCCGGCGTCGGCAAGACCGTGAACATGCTCGAGCTCATCAACAACATTGCCAAAGCGCACTCGGGACTATCCGTGTTCGCCGGCGTCGGTGAGCGCACGCGCGAGGGCAACGATTTTTACCATGAGATGAAAGAGTCGGGCGTCATCGACAAAGTGGCGATGGTGTTCGGGCAGATGAACGAGCCGCCCGGTAACCGCCTGCGAGTGGCGCTCACCGGCCTCACCATGGCGGAATACTTCCGCGACGAGCGGCGCGAGGGCGCGCGCGGACGCGACGTGCTGCTCTTCATCGACAACATCTACCGCTACACGCTCGCCGGCGTGGAAGTCTCGGCGCTGCTCGGGCGCATGCCGTCGGCGGTGGGCTATCAGCCGACGCTCGCCGAGGAAATGGGGGCGCTGCAGGAGCGCATCACCTCGACCAAGACAGGCTCGATCACTTCCATCCAGGCTGTATACGTGCCGGCGGACGACCTGACCGACCCCTCGCCAGCGACGACCTTCGCGCACCTGGACGCGACCGTGGTGCTCGACCGGCAGATCGCGGCCATGGGAATCTATCCGGCCGTGAATCCGCTCGACTCGACGAGCCGTCAGCTCGACCCGCTCGTCGTGGGCGACGAGCACTACAGCGCGGCGCGCGGCGTGCAGGCCGTACTGCAACGCTACAAGGAGCTGCAGGACATCATCGCGATCCTCGGCATGGACGAGCTCTCCGAGGATGACAAGCTGATCGTGTATCGCGCGCGCAAGATCCAGCGCTTCTTGTCGCAGCCCTTTGCGGTGGCGCAGACGTTCACGGGGCAGGAGGGCAAGTACGTCCCGCTCAAGGAGACCATCCGCGGCTTCAAGGGCATTCTCGCCGGCGAGTATGATTCCCTTCCCGAGCAGGCCTTCTACATGGTGGGCACCATTGACGAGGCGGCCGCGAAGGCCAAGACGCTCCAGTAGGCGCGCCGCGCCGGGAGAATCCGATGGCCGATACCCTACACGTCGATATCGTCAGCGCCGAGGGCCAGATATTCTCGGGCGAGGCACGCGAGGTGTATGTGCCCGGTTCGCAGGGTCCGCTCGGGATCCTGCCGCGTCATGCACCGCTCCTGACCCTGCTGAAGCCGGGCGAGGTACGCGTGAAGCCCCCGGAGGGCGAGGAGCAGCACTTCTACGTCGGCGGCGGCGCGCTCGAGGTGCAGCCGAACCGTGTGACGGTGCTCGCCGACACCGCGCTGCGCGCCCGGGATATCGATGAGGGCGCGGCTCTCGCCGCCAAGCAGCGTGCGGAGGAAACCCTGCGCTCCAAGGCCGACAAGATCGATCTGGCGCATGCGCAGGCGGAGCTGGTGCGCGCGGCCGCGCAGCTCAAGGTGATCGAGCGGCTGCGCAAGGTCCGCGGCTGAGCAACTCCATGCACCCCTTGCGCACCGCTGCGCTGCGCGTTGCATGTTCAGTGCTGGTGTGCCTGGGCGCATTCGGGTCGGGAAACCGGCAGCTCGCGCGCGCGAGCACCGAACACACCCTGACGAGCCAGCAGCAACGCATTGCACAGGCCGTCTCTCACATGGCGCCGCGCCGCCGCGGCGCCGTCAACGTGTTCTTCGTGGGCTTCGCGGGCTATGGCGAGCAACGAGTCTTCCGCAAGGAGGCGGAGCTCGCCGAACGGGTGTTCGGGCAGCGCTTCGGCTCCGCTGACCGCTCGCTCGAGCTCGTGAACGACGTCCACGACCGCCACAGCTATCCTCTGGCGACGCTCAATAATCTGCGCTACGCGCTCGAGCTCATTGCTGCGCGCATGGACCGGGGCGAGGATGTGCTGATGCTGGTGCTCACCTCGCACGGCTCGCGTGAAGATGGCATCGCGCTCACGAACGGCAAGCTGGTCGACGATGCGCTCACTCCCGAGGATCTGCGTGCGGCACTCGATCATGCCGGCATTCGCTGGCGGGTCGTGGTCGCCTCGGCTTGCTATGCCGGTATGTTCATCCCCGCGCTGAAGAGCGACTCAACGCTCGTCATGACCGCCGCGGATGCCCGTCACAGCTCCTTCGGCTGCGCAGACGACCGCGATCTCACCTATTTCGGCGAAGCACTGCTTCAGGATTCGCTGCCGCGGGCCTGCTCGCTCGAGGATGCCTTCGCCAGTGCGCGCGGCATCATCCAGCGACGCGAGACCGTCGAGGGCGAGGTCCACTCCAATCCTCAGCTCTATGTGGGCCACGGCATGCGTTCAAAGCTGCAGAGCCTCGCGCAGGCTAGCGCCTGCAGTGCTCACGGCCGCGAGCGCAGCGGCTGAGCGGTTGCGCAGCGATGAAGGGGGGCAAAACCAGCAAGCCGGGCCGACGGATGAGCACGGGGCGTCCCGTTATGCCAGGACGCTTGCGCCACTCGAAGCCTTCGAGCCCAGCGCGCGCACAGCCGCTTTCGATCGTGATTCTCGCAGCAGGTCAGGGCAAGAGGATGAAGTCCGACCTGCCGAAGGTCCTGCAACCGCTCGCCGGCCGCCCGCTGCTGCGCCACGTGACCGAGACGGCGCTGCGCCTCAAGCCCGCAGCCATCTACGTCGTGTACGGCCACGGGGGTGAATCCGTGCCCCAAGCTCTGCAGGATCTGCCGGTGCAGTGGGTTCTACAGTCGGAGCAGCGCGGCACGGGCCACGCGCTATTGCAGGTGGCGCCGCTGCTCAGCGACGAGCATCGAGTGCTCGTTCTGTACGGCGATACCCCGTTGATGCGCGCCGCAACGCTCGTCGAGCTCGTGAGCCGGGCCGGGTCGAGCGCCCTCGCGCTGCTCACCGCGCTGCTCGATGAGCCGAGCGGCTATGGCCGCATCATTCGCGACTCGCGCGGCCGCGTCCGACGGATCGTGGAGCAGAGCGATGCCACTTCGAAGGAGCTCGCTCACAAAGAGATCAACACCGGTGTCCTGGTTGCACCGGCGAGGCCCCTGAAAGCGTGGCTCGCTCGGCTGCGCAGCGATAACGCGCAGCGCGAGTACTATCTGACGGACGTCATTGCGATGGCGGTTCGCGAGCATGTTACGGTGAGGCCGTTGATCGCGGCAACGACCGCGGAAGTGCTCGGCGTGAACGACAAGGTGCAGCTCGCCGCGGTGGAAGCGGCGTATCGACTGCGGCAGGTCCGCGAGCTCATGCTCGCGGGCGTGACGGTCATCGATCCCGCTCGGCTCGACGTGCGCGGTCAGATCGAAGCCGGTCGCGATGTCGTGCTCGATGTCAACGTGGTGCTCGAGGGCCGCGTGAAGCTCGGTGATCGCGTGCGCATCGGGCCGAACTGCCTGGTGCGCGATAGCGAGATCGAGTCCGACACGCAGCTACACGCCAACTGCCTCGTCGATTGCGCTCTCATCGGACCTTCATGTGTCATCGGGCCCTTTGCCCGCATCCGCCCTGCCTCGGTGCTCGCCCGCGAGGTGCATATCGGCAACTTCGTAGAGGTCAAGAACACGAGGATCGCTGCCGGCAGCAAGGCCAACCATCTGACCTATCTCGGTGATGCCACGGTCGGCGAGGCCGTGAACGTCGGTGCGGGCACCGTGACCTGCAACTACGACGGCGTGAACAAATTCGAGACGCACATCGAGGCGGGTGCATTCATCGGCTCGGGCAGCATGCTGGTTGCTCCCGTTCGCATCGGTGCAGGGGCAACGATCGGCGCCGGATCCACGATCACGCAGGATGCCCCGGCAGGACAGCTGACGCTCGCACGCAGTGCGCAGGTCTCAATCGCCGGTTGGCAGCGACCGAAGAAGCGCGAGGGCTGAGTCGGGGAGATCGCGACGGCGCCGCCGCGCCATCCGCCACTTCGTCAAGTGCGCACGCGGTGCCAGCCGCTCCAGTACTGGCCCAGACGCGCTGCGAAGGTGTGCGGCTTCTCCTCGTAAATCCGCTCACCGAGCACCAGTGCCTTGTCCTCGAGCTCGGTGCGACATTGGTCGATGAGGGCCAGCAGCCCGCGCCGCGTGGCGAGATCCGGAAAGAGGTCGCGGCGCTCCAGGACTTTTGCTCGCAGCACGGCGAGATCATGGTCGTCACCGAGGTAGTCGGCCAGCTGATGAGCCTGATCGGCAAGCTCCCCGAGGAGTCCGGGCCAGAGCGGTGTCAGGAGCTGGAGCTGGTGCCAAAGGTACTTCACGTGCTTGCGCCATTCGTGCAAGTTCTCGGGCGAGCGCTTAGTGCGCGCCACGGCGAGCGCACTCCGTCCGCTCGCATAGACGCGCTTCACTCCGGCTCCGAGCATCGTCCATCCTTGCCTGCCGACGCGCCAGCGCACGCTGCGATCGTGCACAGCTTGCAGCTCGGCTAGGTGGCGCTCCAGAGACTCGGGCTGGCGCAGCTTGCGGCGTGCCGCGCGATGCTCTCGCCGCAGCTCCTGCCGCAGAGTCTCGAGCGAGAGCTCGCGGGCCGGCGCGCCGTAGCGATCCGTGAGCTTGTCGAGCTGTGCGAGCAGTGCCGTGCTATCACGCGCGAGGCTCAGCGGCCGCGCGGCGTCGCGCAGAGCCGCGTTCTCACGCTTGTACGTCGCTGCGCCGAGCGCCGTCCGCAGCAAGCGCAGCGTCGCGCGCGCCTTCTTCAAGTCTTTGCGCGCCGAGTGGACGGCGGCGTCCGAGAGCTCACGCCGCGCAAGTGCCTGCAGAGCGCGCTTTACCTGCTGGCGCAGTATATTGCGCGCGGCGAGCGTTCCTGGCTCGTTGCGATTCAGCTCGTACGCCATGGTGCGTGCCGCCGACGCTAGCGACCTCGGTTGCGCCCGCGAATGCGCTCCACCAACGCGGATGTGGATTTCTCTGGCACCAGCGGCACGAGCGCCACGCGTCCGCCGATCGATTCCATGAAATCGCGCCCAATCACCTGGTCAGCGCTGTAGTCGGCGCCTTTGACGAGCACATGGGGACGAACGGTTTGCAGCGTCTGCAACGGCGTATCCTCGTCGAAGATCGTCACTGCATCGACGAACCCGAGTGCAGCAAGCAGCGCCGCCCGCTCCCCCTCCGGCACCAGTGGGCGGTCGGCCCCTTTCAAACGGCGCACGGAGGC
>Ga0335083_10002638_pt1 | contig 23582 bp, 17 predicted proteins | sample Lox_Sample_42_FD_206716 | JGI IMG/M metagenome (GOLD analysis project Ga0335083, IMG submission 206716) | Soil microbial communities from Loxahatchee National Wildlife Refuge, Florida, United States - Lox_Sample_4.2 | ecosystem: Environmental > Terrestrial > Soil > Wetlands | place: USA...
CGGAAGCGAGGATCGACGCCGACCTCATGCTCGGACGTGAGGCGGAGTTGATCGGCGAGCTCGAGCAGCTCGTGCTCGCGCATCCTCTGCGCGAGCACGCCCGCGCCCAACTCATGACGGCGCTGATGCGGTCGGGTCGGCAGGCGGACGCCCTGCGCGTGTATCAATCGGCGCGCGCGATCCTCGTCGAGGAGCTGGGGTTGGAGCCGTCGCAGGAACTGCGCGCCCTCGAGACCGCGATCCTCCAACAAGATGATTCGGTCGCTCGCGCCGACTCCGCGCCCGGGTCGGCGCACCCGCGAACGAACCTTCGAGCGCCGCTGACGACCCTGGTCGGTCGAGGTCACGATCTGGACGCGCTTCGTCCGTTATTACGTGCGCAGCGCCTCGTGACGCTTGTGGGGCCGGGCGGCGTCGGCAAATCGCGCCTCGCGATCGAGATCGCGCGTGAGTGGCTCGAGACGGGCCTGGTCGACGTTTGGCTGGTCGAGCTGGCCGATGTCAGCGACGCGGACGAAGTCGTGCCCGCGTTGATGGCCGCGCTCGGTGTTCCACGCGCCGGCAGCGCGCGCGAGGATGCTCGCCGGGTGATCGAGGTTCTGAATCGGCGACGAGCCGTCCTCGTCCTCGACAACTGTGAGCATCTCGTCACGGTGGCTGCTCGGGTCGCGCAGTACCTCCTCGAGTCCTGCGCGACGTTGCGGATCCTGGCGACGAGCCGGGAGGGCCTGGCCATTCCGAGCGAGGTGACGTGGTCGGTGCCGCCGCTGCCACTCGATGATGCCGTCGCGCTCTTCATCGAACGGGGCCGGGCCGCCGATCCCACGTCTGATCTCGCCCGCAACTCCGGGAGCGCGCACGCCGTGTTGGAGGATGTCTGCGCCCGACTCGACGGACTGCCGCTCGCGATCGAGCTTGCAGCCGCGCGGCTGCGTGCGATGCCGATAACCGAGCTCTCAGCGGGGCTCGAGGACCGCTTCCGGCTGCTCAATCGGGGCGCGCGCACGGCGCTTCCCCGTCAGCAGACGATGCGCGCCGTCGTCGACTGGAGCTACGACCTCCTGTTCGATGATGAGCGGCGAATCTTCGAACGTCTCTCGGTGTTCGGCGGGAGCTGCACTTCCGCCGCGGCGCGCGCCGTGTGTGCCGACGCCGACATCACGGGCGACGACGTCGCCGAGTTGGTGACGCGGCTCGCGGACAAGTCGCTCGTCACGGTTCAGGCGGATGAGGTCGACGGCTACACGCGCTTTCGCATGCTGCAGACGATCGTCGCCTACGGCCGCGAGCGCCTCGAGAGGTCGGGTGAGATCGAGCGCGTCTACGCGGCACACGGGCGCTACTACGCCGATCTCTCCTTGCGCAGTCTGGCCGCGTTGTACGGCGACAAGCAGCGCAGCTGGCTTCGCTCGGTAACCGGCAACTTCGCCAATCTGCGCGTGGCGCTCGATACCGCGGTGCGCGACGGTGACGCCGAGACGGCGCAGAGCATCGCCGGGTGCCTGGGTTGGTACTGGTGGTTCACCGGGCGCACGCTCGAAGGTTCGCAATGGCTCGCACTGGCGGCCCGCTGCGACGGCGCGGTGCGGGCCATCACGCGAGCGCGGTTGCTGGCGTGGACCGCCTTCACGAGCGCGCCGGGTCTCGTGCGGTGGCTCGAACCGGAAGGGCCGCTTCAACCGGTGGAGCAGCGCTCCGGCGCGCAGCTCACCGCCGACGAGACGGATGCGCTCTGCTCCGAATCCCTCGCGCTCTACCGCGAGGCCGGAGAACCGGATGAGCTCGCGCTCGTGGAGACTGCGCTCGCCGTCACCTACTCGAATCGCCGCAATCAACGTCGCGCGAGCGAGCTGCTCGCGGACGCCCAATCGCTGCTCGCAGCCAGGGAGCCGACACCGCGAGTGCGGGCGTTGCACACGCTCGTCGCCGCGCGACGCGCTTTGGTCGAAGAGCGGTACACCGAGGCGGAGGAAGCCTTCCGGGTGAGTGCCGACCTCCTCGACGCCATCGGCGCCGACGCGTTCAGCGCGTTTGCGCTCCGCAACGTCGGCCGTCTCGCCGCGAGACGTGGCGACCACACAGCACGCGTCGAGGCGATCGAGCGATCGCTGAAGCTCGCGCGCGGTCTCGGACTTCCCGGTCTCGTCAACGCCCTGATGGCCGATCGCCAGGAGTCCCTGGAGGCGAGCGCCGACCGGGAGTCTGCCGTCGACGTTTTCTAGCGGGTACCGTTTCGAAACTCGTACGGCTCCCTGATCGACACCGGGCCTCAGATGGCGGGGCGGCGCAGCTCCGACCGGCCCGGACGTTCCCAGCGGTCGCGGGCGATGGCGCCCGCGGCCCGGACGGCGTCGTCGTCGGGATACTCGGCGAGGTGTTCCCGCGCGAGGACGAGCACCCGGGCGTAGTGGCCCCTGGCCAAGGCGGCCGCCACTTGTTGTTGCTGGCGTTCGCGACGACTCATTTTGCCTCCGTAAGGGCCCGACTCGTCCACTCTCGCGACCTCGACTGACGCCGCGCTCCGGTGACGCCGAGCCCGAACGCGGCGCCACGTCAGCCCGGGGGGAACGCCCCGTCAGCCCGGCGTTGGACAGTCACGGGCATGAGTGCGACCGAAGCAGACGCAATGATGCTCCGGGGCGTGCTCGACGCGTTCCGGCGCCGAGAACCCGACGCCGTGCGCGTGTTGTACCGCGAGTACGGACGCCAGGTTTACGCAGTCGCGCGCCGCGTACTCAACCGCGCCGACCTGGCCGAGGACGCCGTGCAGCAAACGTTCCTGCACGCCTGGCGAGCTGCCGACCGAATCGACGTCCACCGCGATCCGGCGCCCTGGCTCGCGACGATCGCAAAGCGCGTCGCCATCGACATTCGGAGGTACGAGGGCCGCCGTCCTGCCGGCATGCTCGCCGACGCCGGGCCCGGCCGCGAGCTCGGGGGCGCGGCGCCCGACCCCGACGCGCTCGACGCGGTATGGCACGTGCGACGCGCGATCGACGAGCTTCCGTCCTCGTTGGCAGAGATCGTCCGGCTGCATCACCTCGACGGCCTCACGCACGGCGAAATCTCGGAGAAGCTCGAGATCCCCGTCGGAACAGTGAAGTCACGTTCGTACCGTGCGCACCGGATGCTGGTGGCGCGGTTGAGACAGTTCCGGAACTCGTAGCGAAGCTCGGCACGCAACACGCGGGACCGTCGCACCGGTGTCTAAACGCCGTCGCGCGGACCCGCGATATAATGAGGCTGGCGTGCCGGGAAGTCTGGTCGGCGTTCATAGCGAAACTGACCATTCAGAGGCTCCCGATGAGTGAAACGCCCCGCCTTCGGCTCGGTGTCACCGACTCTCGTCCGTGTCGCGCGAGTGTGCCCGGGCGTCGGTCCCGGCATTTGCCGTCCCGGCAAGTGATTGACGGCCGATCGTGGCGCGGTCCCAACGCGCTCGATCGACCATCCAGCTCCGCGCCGTCTGCGTAGTCGCCCCGAGTCTCGGGCCCGGCACCGGCGAGCGCGGGTTCGATGACGGACGCGCGCGCCCGAACGCAGCCGCGTCGCGCCCATCGCTGGGTTGCATCGGGTCGGCCGCACGCCGGTCGATGCAGCCGCACGCGAACCCCGATCTGACTCGTCAGATCACTACGAGAATGGGAGAGGAGGAGTCGTGAAGAACGGCAAGGGACAGACGAAGAAGCCTGCCCAGGACAAGCCGAAGGCCGCGAAGGTCAAGCCCGCCAAGCAGGCGAAAGTGGCTTCCCGGTCAAAGGCCCAGTAGCCCGGGAGCCGGGGTGGCCATCGTCACCCCGGCCCCGGTGCACCCTCGCGTGCCGACGTCTTTATCGTGCCGTGTACCGGCATCAGCTCACGGCCGCCTCTCGCAGCAGACGGTCGCCGGCCGCGCGCAGGTTCTCGGCGCTCGGGGGCTTCACCATCACACCGCGGACGGCTGCGGACGCCACGGCATCGGCGGTCCGAGCCGATGACGAGCGGCGAGCGCGCTCCGACCACGTCATCGTCGCTTCGACGGCACCGAACACGAAGTCGGTCACGAACTCGATCGGCCAGGACACGAGCATGTCGCCTTGCCCCATCTCGCGCACCAGTGTGCGATAGCGGCCGCGCAAGCGCGACCGCTTCGACCAGAAGTCGGAGAACCGCGAGTCACGCGCCTCCGGAAGGAGCTGGAGCGCAGCAAGATTCTGACGGCTTCCGAACAGGTTCATAACATCTTGTCGCGCGAGGACGTACAACCGGACCGGCGCAGGTTCCGCCCGGCGTATCAGCCACGCGGTCGACTCGAGCGACGGCGAGACCGTGCGATCGAGGAGCTCGGCAAGGAGATCCTCCTTGCGCGCGAAGTAGTGGAACAGCGATGCCTGCCGCAGCCCGACCGCGGCGGCAATCTCGCGCGTGCCCGTCGCGGCGTATCCGTTCGTGGCGAAGAGGTGCGCGGCAACATCGAGGATGACCTCGCGAGTGTCGGCCGGCGCCGGCACCAGTGTGGCGCGTGGACGCCCCGGGCGGCGTTTCGCCGGCTCGCCCGTCGACAGCTCCCCGGGTTTGTACTTTTCGATCGCTCGATAGATAATAGAGAGATGGTATCCGATCCCGGCGATGGTGCCTCCGCATCGACGACGACGACCCGCGGCGCTCGCGAGCACGCCCGTGCGCAGGCCGGAACGACGGTCCTCGGGATGCCCACGCTGCCCGTATCCGCCGCGAGCGACCTACCGCCCGGCGTGCGCGCGGACGACCTCATATGGGACGAGATCCTCGAAGCCGGCGAGTACGCCGCGCACCTCCTTCCTCGAGGAGGCGTCCTGAGGGTCACCGACCTCGCGGGCGATGCGTGCGCGCACGTTGCACTGCATCACGCCGATCTCCCGAGTGAGCGACTGAATCTCGCGGATACCACCAAGGTGCAATGGCAGATGTACCCGACCCGTGGTTCGTTGCTGCTCTCGGATCGCGGGCGCGTACTTGCCGCGATGATTGCGGACACGTCGGGCCGGCACGACACGATCTGCAGCGCGCCGAACCGCTCCGACCACGACGCGAAGTACGGCGACGGCCGCGTCGAGGGAGCAGCTCCGAACGCGCGTGACCGCCTGATCGTCGCGCTGGCCAAATTCGGACTGGAGCGTCGCGATCTGCCGCCGACGATCTCGTTCTTCAAGGGTGTCCGTGTCGCCGCCGACGGCTCACTGCAGTTCGACGAAGTCCCGGGGGCCAACTCCTCCTTTGTCGAGCTCAAGGCCGAGCTGAACCTCGTCGTCTCGGTTGCGAACGTGCCGCACATTCTCGACGCCCGCCCGCGCTACACGTGCACCCCTCTCCGGCTGACGGCGTGGCGCGCGGAGCCGACCGCAGCGGATGATCCGATGCGCTCCACGTCGCCCGAAGCGCAGCGCGCGTATCTCAACACCGACGACTGGCTGCTCGGGTGTGAGCCCGACGCCGGCCAATGAGGGAATCATGACGAAACTCGTCGACGAGACCGTCGCAGCCCGCGCTCCCTGGTCGGGAATCGTCCCCGCCGGCGGCACCATCACGATCACGGATCTGGAAGGGAATCAGGCGGTCGACTGCCTGCTCTACAACGCGCAGGATCACAGCGAGCGCTATTGCGGGCCCACGACCATCGCCGCGCAGCGCAACATCTTCCTCACCACCGGTTCGGTACTGCGCTCGAACGAGGGAAGGGCAATGCTCGAGATCGTCGACGACACCTGCGGTCGCCACGACACCATCGGGGGCGCCTGCAGCCAGGAGTCGAACACGCTTCGCTACGGGCATCACACGAAGCATCAGCATGCGTGTGTCGAGAACTTCCTCTTCGAGGCATCCAAATGGGGCATGGGTAAGCGAGATCTCGTCAGCAACATCAACTGGTTCATGAACGTCCCCGTCGAAGCCGACGGCACCATGGGAATCGTCGACGGGATCTCCGCACCCGGATTGCGGGTGTCGGCCCGCGCCGCGTGCGACGTCCTCGTGCTCATCAGCAACTGCCCGCAGATCAACAACCCCTGCAACGCGTTCAATCCGACGCCGATCGGCGTCGTCGTGACCGGTTCCTGAGCGAGCGAAGGCGTGTTCGACAAGGTGCTCGTCGCGAACCGCGGCGAAATCGCGTGTCGCATCATCTCAACCCTTCGGCGCCTCGGCATCCGGTCGGTGGTGGTGTACTCCGAAGCCGACGCGGCGACGTTGCCCGTGCGTCTCGCCGACGAGTCCGCGTGCATCGGTCCGGCTCCCGCGGCCGCGAGCTATCTCGACGCGCACGCGATCGTCACCGCGGCGCTGGAGCGCGGCGCGGAGGCAATCCATCCTGGCTACGGCTTCCTCGCCGAACGCGCGGAGTTCGCCGAGCGCGTCGAAGCGGCCGGGCTCGTATTCGTCGGACCGACGCCCGGGCAGTTGCGCATGTTCGGCGCGAAGCATTCGGCCCGCCGCCAGGCCGAGACCGCGGACGTTCCTCTCTTGGCGGGCAGCACCATCGTCGACTCGCCCGCCGAAGCGGTGCGGGCCGCCGAAGCCGTCGGCTTTCCGGTCGTGGTAAAGGCAACGGCCGGCGGCGGCGGCATCGGGATGCGCGTCTGCCACGACGCCGAAGAGCTCGCGCACTCCTTCGATGGGGTGCGCCGCCAGGCCGGCGCCGCGTTCGGCGACGAACGCGTCTATATCGAGCGCTGGCTGTCGGCGGCGCGGCACATCGAGGTGCAGATCGTCGGCGACGGTGCAGGCCGAGTGGTCGTCCTCGGCGACCGCGACTGCTCGGCCCAACGCAGGAACCAGAAGGTGCTCGAGGAGTCGCCGGCACCCGGGATACCCGACTCGCTCCGCGCGCGCCTGCACGAGGCCGCGACGCGCCTCGCCGTCTCGGTCGCGTACCGCTCGGCCGGCACGGTCGAGTTCCTCGTCGACACCGCGACCGACACGATCGCATTCCTCGAGGTGAATGCGCGCTTACAGGTAGAGCACACCGTGACGGAAGAACTGTTCGGCGTCGACCTCGTGGAGTGGATGCTCGCCATCGCGGCCGGCGACACAAGCCTCCTGGACAAACCGCGGGTACCGCGTGGCCACGTCATCGAGGCACGCGTGTGCGCCGAGAACCCGTGGCGCGGTCACGAGCCGAGCGCGGGAACCCTGGTTGCGGTCGCCTTCCCCGATGACGTGCGCGTCGACACATGGATCGAAAGCGGCACCGAGGTCACGGCCAACTACGACTCGCTGCTCGCCAAGGTGATCGCCCGCGGTGAGACGCGGCATGACGCGCTCGACCGGCTGCGCGGCGCGCTCGACGTCATCCGAATCGACGGCGTGACCACGAACGTGGATCTGCTGCGGGCCATCGTCGTGAGCCCGGACTTCGCACACGGGCGCCTGTCGACGTCGTTGCTCGCGAACATCGCGCCTGCGGGCCGCGCGGTCGAGGTGCTCGCCGGCGGGACCATGAGCACCGTGCAAGACCACCCCGGCCGTCTCGGCTACTGGGCCGTCGGGGTTCCCCCGAGCGGGCCGATGGACGACCTGTCGTTCCGGATCGGCAATCGCGTCGTCGGCAATCCCGAGGGCACGGCCGGCCTCGAGCTCACGGCCCGGGGACCACGCCTGTTGTTCCACGCGGACGCGACGATCTGCGTCGCGGGCGCACCCTGCGAGGCGGATGTCGACGGCGTCGCACTCGCGATGTGGGAGGCGACCGAGGTCGCCGCGGGGGCGACGGTGACAATCGGCGCGATCGGACCACCGGGCTTGCGCGCGTATCTTCTGCTCGGCGGCGGGGTCGACGTCGCTCCCGTGCTCGGCAGCGCGTCCACCTTCGCGCTGGGCGGCTTCGGCGGGTACGCCGGTCGCGCGTTGCGAACCGGAGACGTGTTGCAACTCGGTACGGCCGCCACCGACGGGCCATCGCCGGCACCGGGGACGTTCGAGCGGCCGGAGATCACCGACGACTGGACGATCGCGGTGCTCGTGGGACCACACGGCGACGACGAGTTCCTCACCCGCGACGACATCGCCACGTTCTACGCCGCCGACTGGCGCGTGCATCACAACTCGGCGCGCACCGGCGTGCGGCTGCTCGGCCCGACGCCGTCGTGGGCCCGCGCCGACGGTGGTGACGCCGGATTGCATCCGTCCAACATCCACGACACCGCGTACTCGGTCGGCTCGATCGACTTCACCGGCAACCTCCCGATCATCCTCGGTCCGGACGGCCCGAGCCTGGGTGGGTTCGTCTGCCCGGCCGCCGTCGTCGCGGGCGACCGGTGGAAGCTCGGCCAGCTCCGCCCCGAGGCGACAGTGCGCTTCGTCCCGGTCGACGAAGCCGAAGCCGAGGCACGGCGAAGCGCGACGAAGGATGCCCGCCGCCGCGCGTCCCCAGCGCGCGGAGCCGAACCCGACCGGCGCGGTGGCGTGCTCGATCGGTGGGAGGCCGACGCCGACCGCCCCACGGTGCAGTGGCGCCGCAGTGCCGAGGACTACCTCCTCGTCGAGTACGGGCCGATGGTGCTCGACCTCGAACTGCGGTTCCGCGTGCACGCGTTACAACAGTGGATCGAAGAAGCCACCATCCGCGGTCTGATCGATGTCACCCCCGGCATTCGATCGTTGCAGGTGCACTTCGACCCCGACGTCGTGTCGCCACCACGGATGCTCGAGACCCTGCAGGCCGCGGAGGGCGAGCTCCCATCCGGCACGGCGGTCACGGTAGACAGCCGCATCGTGCACCTGCCGCTGAGCTGGGACGATCCCGCGACACGCGAGGCCATACACCGTTACATGTCGACGGTGCGCGCCGACGCGCCCTGGTGCCCGTGGAACATCGAGTTCATCCGCCGCATCAACGGACTCGCGTCGGTCGACGACGTGAAACGGATCGTCTACGACGCCTCGTACCTCGTTCTCGGACTGGGCGACGTGTATCTGGGCGCGCCGGTCGCAACGCCGATCGATCCCCGCCACCGGCTGGTCACGACGAAATACAACCCGGCGCGTACGTGGACGCCGGAGAATGCCGTCGGCATCGGTGGTGCGTATCTCTGTGTGTACGGCATGGAGGGACCGGGCGGCTACCAGTTCGTCGGCCGTACCGTCCCCGTCTGGAATCGCTTCCGGCGAACCAAGGATTTCTCCGAGCCGTGGCTGCTGCGGTTTTTCGACCGGCTGCGCTTCTTCGAAGTGAGCGCCGACGAGCTGCTCGACTGGCGGCGCGACGTTCTCACCGGTCGCGCCGAGCTCCGGATCGAGTCGGACGAGCTGCGTCTGGCCGACCACCTCGAATTCGCGCGCACCAATGCCGAGACCATCGCGGCATTCCGTGCGCACCAGCAGGACGCGTTCAACGCAGAGCGCGCTCGCTGGGCCGAGGCCGAGCTGCTGCAACCGAGCGAACCGGAGGTTGTTGCCGACGTGCCGCTTCCGCCCGACGCGTTCGTCGTCGAAGCGGGCTTCCTCGCAAGCGTCTGGAAGGTGCTCGTCGAAGCCGGACAGACGGTGGCAGCGGGTGACCCCGTCGTCGTGCTCGAGAGCATGAAGATGGAGACCACGGTCAACGCGCCGATAGCAGGCACGGTCGCGCGCGTCATGGTGAAGAGCGGTCAAGACGTCGCGCCCGGACAGGCGTTGGTGGCGCTCGCATGACGCACGCCACGGAAGCCCGCATTCGGGCCGCGCACGCGGCGGCGGGTCGCGCCGACGCGCTCGGGGCGTGGATCACCCCTGTGGCCTCCGGTGCCGTGCTCGACGCGGCCGCGCGCCTCACGGGCGGCGAGCCGCTCGCGGGATGCACGCTCGCAGTCAAAGACAACATCGACGTACTCGGGCTCCCTACGACCGCCGGTCACCCGGCGTTCGCGCGAGTGCCCCCGTCGAGTGCACCTGCGGTGCAGGCGCTCGTCGACGCGGGGGCGATCGTCGTCGGCAAGACGAACATGGACCAGTTCGCCACCGGGCTTGTCGGTACCCGTTCGCCGTTCGGCGTCTGCCACAACCCGCACGCAGTCGATCACATCGCGGGCGGATCGAGCTCGGGATCTGCGGTCGCGGTCGCCGTCGGAGCCGCCGACCTCGGCCTGGCGACCGACACCGCCGGGTCGGGTCGCGTGCCCGCCGCGTTGTGCGGGATCGTCGGCTTGAAACCGACGCGCGGCCTCGTCAGCACGCGCGGCGTGGTTCCCGCGATTGCCGGTCTCGACTGCGTGTCGGTGCTCGCGCGAACGGTCGGCGAAGCCGCGGCCGCACTCGGGCTCATCGCGAGGTTCGATACCGACGACCCGTGGAGCCGCGTCTCGCGCCTTACCCCGTCAGTCGTCGTACCGCGCTCGCTGCGCATCGGCGTCCCCCGGGCCGTTGACCTCGACGGACTCGACATGCACGCCATGATCGCATGGACCGACGCGCTGGACGCGCTCGCGAATCTCGGGACCGTCGCCGAGATCGACTGCTCGCCCTATCTCGAAGCGGGCGCGCTCCTGTATGAGGGCGCGTTCGTCACCGCGCGCTGGAATGCCTTCGGCGAGTTCCTGCTCGCGCACCCGGACGGCGCCGACCCCACGGTCACGAACATCGTGCGCGATGCGCGCAACCTTCCCGCGTCGGCCCTGGTCGCCGACGTCGAACATCTGCGCCGTTGCCATCGACGATTTGCACGCACGTGGGACGCGGTCGACATAGTGGCGATGCCGACCGTCGGCATCGCGCCGACGATCGAGGCCGTCGCCGCAAGTCCCGTCGGCGTCAACCGCGCGCTCGGCCGGTTCACGAACGGTACGAATCTGCTCGATCTCTGTGCTGCGGCCGTCCCCGCCGGAACACGCGGAGATGGCATCCCGTTCGGACTCACGTTCCTCGGCCCCGCCTTCGCCGACACGCTCGTCGCGATTGCCGCCGCCCGCCTCTGTCGTGAGCCCGACCCACCGTCAGCGGTCTGGGACGGCTCGGACACCGTCGGATTCGCAACCGTCGTCGTGGTTGGCGCCCATCTCAGTGGCCAGCCCTTGAACTACCAGCTCACGAGCCGCGGCGGCCGCCTCGTGCACGCGACGACGACCGCGCCGTCGTACCGGTTGCACGCGCTGCCGACGGATCCGCCGAAGCCGGGCATGGTGCGCGTCGAAACCGGTGGCGCGGCCATCGCAGTCGAGGTTTGGCGGCTCCCTCTCGACCGCTTCGGGGAATTCGTACTCGACGTACCCGCGCCGCTCGTGATCGGAACCGTCGAGCTGGCCGACGGCAGCCGGCATCCCGGCTTCCTCTGCGAGGACGTCGACGCCGCGTGTGCACCCGACATCAGTCGCTACGGCGGTTGGCTCGCGTACCGGAACACCCTCTCGCAGGAAGGACAACGATGACGCCGGCACCCGCGCGGTTCCTCCTGGCCCCCGGCGCCTACACCGACGCCGCGTGGTTCGCACGCGAGCAGCAACGCGTGTTCACGCACACCTGGCACGTCGTCGCGCATGTCGAACAGTTGTCGAACCCGGGCGACTTCGTCACCGTCACGATCGGTGGCGCGCCCGTCGCGATCGTGCGTCACGACGATGGCACCTTGCGCGCGTTCCACAACCTGTGCCGACATCGCGGAATGACGCTGCTCGAAGGCGACGGCGACACCGGGAGCGAGATCGAGTGCATGTACCACGGTTGGCGCTATGACCTCGACGGTGCGCTCCGAGTGGTCCCGCAGCGGCGCGCCCAGTTCCCCGACCTCGACCCTGCATCGTGCTCGCTCATACCCGCATCGGTCGATGTGTGGGAAGGCATGGTCTTCGCCAACCCGGACCCCGATGCGATGCCGCTCGACGAAGCGCTCGGAGCGCTTCCCGACCACATCGGAAGCCACCGGCCGGGCCACCTCGCGCTGGTCGGCGCCGCCGACGTGCGCGCCGCGTGCAACTGGAAGCTGCTCGTCGAAAACCATATCGACGTGTATCACTTGTGGTACCTGCACCGCGAGTCGCTCGGCGACTTCGACCATAACCAGTTCGAACACCATCAGATCGGCCGCAACTGGGCGAGCTACGAACCGCTCCGCAGCACCGATGTCGACGCGGCGCGCCTCACGGCCGGGACGGTCGCCCTCCGAGAGCTCGACGACCGCGACCGCAACGGGCTCGGCGCGCATCTCGTGTTCCCGAACACGTTGATGGCCTCGAACGCCGAATTCTTCATGAGTTACGCAGTCGTCCCCGAAGGTCCCGACCGGTCACACGTCGAGATCCGCATTCGCGCCGAACCCGACGCCGACGGCTTGTCCCTGGTTGGCGCGGCGCGCTCGTTCATCGAAGAAGACGTACACGCGTGCGAACGTATCCAGACCGCCCTCTCCTCGCCCTGGTTCGCGGTCGGCCCGCTCGCACGCACGCACGAAGCGCCGATCACGACGTTCCAACAGAACCTGCTCGACCTCCTCGCGTGAGCGTGCCGGCGCGCTTTGTCGGCGCTTGGCAGCGCGAGTACCTCGCAGTCGACGGGTGCGCCGTCGTCGGCATCGGGCGCACCATCTGGATCGAAGCGGGCGGCACGTACGTCGACGTACGGGCGCCCGGAACGATCGCGAGCAACACGAGCTTCGGCGGGCGCAGTGGTTGGCGGCCGCCGCACTTCACCTGGCACCACGACATCGACCTCGATCCGCGTCCGGACGCCATTGACCGCGCCGAGCTCACCGTCGTCGGTGATCGGATCGTCGAACGCGGCTTCGGGCTCACTGCTGCCGCCGTGCCTTATGTGGAGCATTGGCATCGCCTCCCCACGACGTCCCGCGTGACGTCGATTGCCGCGCACGAATACGGCCTCGCCGTGCGCGTCGGCACCTACGCCGCCGCACTGCTCGCGTCGCCGAGATGCGCGTGCTGCTGGGAGCACGGGGGCGGACGTTGGCGCACCGTAATCTCGCTCGGCCCGGTCGCGGAGCTCCCCGAACCGTCCGCCGGCGGCTGGGCACTGACGCGGGGGTGGTACGCGCGCTGACGCGGCCTACAGCACGATCCGCGGGTCGGCGAACGCCTGCAAGATATCGACGAGCGCGTTGATGACGACGTAGAGGGCGCCGAGCAGCAACGTCACGCCGGCGATCGCGGGTAAGTCGGCGCGATTGATGCTCTGATACGTATACAGGCCGATCCCGGGCCAGTTGTACACCACCTCGACGACGAGAACCCCCGCGAACATCAATCCAACTTGCAAGCCGGCCATCGACAGCGCGGCGCCCGCCGAGTTCCGCAACGTGTGGCGCACGAGAACCGTGCGCTCGCTCAAACCTTTCGAGCGAGCTGTACGTACGTAGTCGGAGTGCAGCGCGCTGGTGATGCTCGAGCGCAGCACCCGGCCAACGCTGATCGCGGGAATGAGCGCGACTGCAATGCTCGGCAGGATCAGGTGGCGGATGGCATCGATCGTCACGTCGGGCCGACCGTGCAACAAGCCGTCGACGGTGAGGAGTCCGGTTGGCCCGGTCGGCGCATTGAGGTACGACGTGCGTTGTGGGGGCGGCAGCCAGTGCAGCTTGTTGTAGAACACCACGATCCCGAGGATTGCCACCAAGAACGCGGGAACGGATCCCCCCGCGACCAGCGTGAAGCGGAAGATGCCCGCGCCGCGCCACCGAGCTGCCGACGCGATGCCCAGCAGTACCGCCAGTATCGTCGCGATGATCATCGACGCGATCGCGAGCTCGAGGGTCGCGGGAAGCGCATGCCGCAGATCAGTCGCAACCGGCTGACGCGTGCGCAGCGACATCTGCAGGTTCCCGTGCAGGACATCCCACACGTAACGGACGTACTGCACGGCCAGCGGGCGGTCATACCCGAGTTGGTGGCGCGCCGCGGCAATTTGCGCCGGCGTGCTATTCGCGCCGAGGTAGTCGTGCACGGGATCTGTCGGCGAGAGTTGTTGGAGCCCGAAGACGATCGCGATCAGCACCATCAAGATGCCAACCATGGCCGCGAGACGTTTGAGGATGAGTTGCGTCATTGTGTTCCCAACATGTCGCGCAACCCGTCGCCGGCGATGTTCGCGACGAGCGCGAGCAGGAAGATCGCAAGGGCGGGGATGACGGCGATCCACCAGTCGGTGAGGATGTATTGCAGCCCGTGTGCACTATTGAGCGCGAGTTCGGACGACGGCCATTGCGCGCCGAGACCTAGGAACGAGAGGATCGCGAGCAACAGGACCAAGTTGCCGACGTCGAGGCTCGCGGTCACCAGCGTGGCAGGAACTGCTCCGGGCAACAGGTGACGCCACGCGAGCCGGAATCGACCGACGCCGCTGAGACGCGCAGCTTCGACGTGTGGTCGGGCCGCGATTGCCTTCACCTCTCCGCGCACGATACGCGCGTAGAAGGGCCACCAGACGATCATGACTGCGAGCAGCGTGTGGTTGAGGCTCGGGCCGAGCGAGGCGACGACCGCGATCGCGAGCAGCGGGGCGGGGAGCGCAAGGAAGATGTCGGTGATCCGCATGAGGAGGCTGTCGCTCCAACCTCCGAAACCGCCGGCGATCACGCCGATCGTCCCGCCGACGACGACACCCGACGCAATCACGACAAGCGATGCGAACCACGTTGTCCGCATGCCGTAGAGAACGCGGGAGAAGATGTCGTGGCCGACGTCGTCGGTCCCGAAGAGGAAGCCGTGATGGAACGGAGGAATCGGCAACGCCGAGGTTGACACCAGCGCGGTTGGCTTGTGCGGCGCGATCCACGGTGCGATGGCGGCGAGCACCGTGATGCCGATCAGCAACCCAACTCCGACGCGATCGCCCCAGGAGACGCGTGCGAGGAACGACGGCCGCCGGGTCAGGGCCCGGCCGCGCAGGGTCCGCCGCGTCATGTACGGCTCGGCGACGGCCATCAGCCGTGCTCCGCTTTGACGGGCGCGTAGCCCGGTGCGCGCACACATGCACACGCGCGTTCCTTGTTCGGTCCGAAGGCAACCTCGACGGGCACCTCGATGCTGCACTCGTCAACGGCGACCGGGCAACGGGGATGGAACGCACATCCGCTCGGAGGTCGTAACGGACTCGCAGGCTCGCCGGCGAGTCGCCGGTGCTCGCCGCTGCCCGGGACCGCTTCGAGCAACGCACGGGTATACGGATGCGACGGATCACTCGCCAGCACCTCGGCCGGCCCCTCCTCGACGATCCGACCGAGGTACATGACCGCGATCCGATCCGCGACGATGCGGGCGGCCGCGAGATCGTGCGTGACGAAGAGCAACGCCATGCCGAGTTGCCGGCGCAATCGTCCGAGCAAGTTCAACACCGTCGCCGCGAGCGATACATCGAGCGCGGAGGTCGGCTCGTCGCACAAGAGCACCTCGGGCGGCACGACGGTTGCGCGCGCGAGCGCCACGCGCTGGCGCTGGCCGCCGGAGAGCTGGCTGGCCTTCGCATGGGCAACCTCGGGCAGCAAGCCGACGAGTTCGAGCGCGTCTGCCACCCGTTCGCCACGCTTCTTGCGGGACAGCCCCTCCTCTCGCAGGCGTTCACCGACGAGCTCCCCGACCGTCAGCCACGGCGTGAGCGAAGCCCCCGCGTCCTGGAACACCATCTGCGGGCGTGCGCCGCGTCCGAGTGAGATATCGCCGCGGTCGATCGTCATCAAGCCCGCGATCGCGCGTAGCAAGGTCGACTTCCCGCAGCCGCTCTCACCCACGAGCGCGAGTGAACCGCCCTCCGGAACCGAAAGGGTCACACCGCGCAACGCCTCGAGGTGATGCTTCTTGCGAAAGCCCGCGCTCAACACGAAGGTCTTGTGCACGTCGTCCACGGTGACCGCGATCGGCGGGCTCGCGGTCGGCATCGCCGTCGGCCATTCGAGGTTCGACTGCGCCATCGCGTCGGCGCTCTCTCGCTCATCGGCGTGTACGCATGCAACCGACGAGTCATCGCGACGGGCCACGAGGACCGGCGGCTCGAGTATGCATTCCTCGGACGCGAGCGCGCACCGCGGCGCGAACGCGCAACCCTCGGGCGGATCGCGCGGGTCGGGCGGATCGCCGCGCAAAGACGGCAGCGGGCGCCGACGATCGGCGTGCATCTCGAGCCGTGAGCGCAAGAGCCCACGAGTGTAAGGGTGCGTCGGATTGTGCAGCACCTCCTCGGTCGTGCCGAGCTCCGCGAGCCGTCCCGCGTACATGACGGCGATGCGATCCGCGACTTGCGACGCAACACCGAGATCGTGCGTGATGAGCACGAACGTGCATCCGATCTCGTCTCGCAGATCACTGATCAACGCGAGGATCTGAGCCTGTACGGTGACGTCGAGCGCGGTCGTCGGTTCGTCGGCGATCACGAGCGACGGGCGGCCCGCGATCGCCATCGCGATCATCACGCGCTGGCGCAATCCGCCCGACAGCTCGTGCGGGTAGCTCGCCATCCGGCGAGATGGCTCCGGGATGCCGACCGCGTCGAGCAACTCCAAGGCGGACGCGGTCGAACCCGCCGCCTCCGCGACCTGCCGGCCGACGCGCATCGTCGGATTCAGCGAGGTCATCGGGTCCTGGAAGATCGCGCCGAGATGATTCCGACGCACCGCCCGGCGCACGTCGGGAGCGGCCTGCGTCATGTCGACCCCGTGCACGATGGCGCTACCGGTGACGCTGGGCGCCGGCGAGGTCGGCAACAGCCCGAGCAACGACAGGCCGAGCACGCTCTTGCCCGAGCCCGACTCGCCCACGAGGCCGAGGATCTCTCCCCGCGCGAGGGTGAGATCGACGCCTCGCACCGCGTACACGTTCGCCTCGCGCCGGCGGAACGTCACGTGGAGGTCGGTCGCCTCGGCGACCACCGGCGATTCGAGGGGTACGTCCTGCGTCATCGCCCTCCGGTCACCCGGCCGACTTCAGATCGCCGAAGCGGATCGTGAACAGCGTCGGTAGCTGGTGCACGTAGTCCGTGTAGCCCTTCCGGGCGACGACCGTCTCCTTCACGTCGGCGATCGTGATGAAGCAACCGGACTGGGCGATGAGGTCGCCCGCCTTGCCGTAGTCGGACGCGATTCCCGCGGGGTCGGTCGACGCGAGGCCTTGGTCCATTGCCGAATCCGCCGCCGGCACGGAGCACTGCAGGTAGTTGAGGGCGCCCTTGGTATTCATGTAGATCCGGATCCACGTGTCGGGGTGCGACGCGTCGGGGTTGGTCGAGTCGATCAACAAGTCCGGTGCTTGCCCCGGTTCGCTCGGCAATGCGAACACTTGGGAGATCGGGATGCCGCGTACCTGCACGCTCAGTCCCGCGCTTTGCAGCTCGGCCTGCACCTCATCCGCGACGCGCTGGTTCGTCGGATCTTGCGTGTCGTACTCGAGCTCGACGCTTTTGTCGCTCAGGCCGGCAACCATGTCCTTCAGCTTCGACGGGTCATATGTCGGCGTGTCGGCGCCGAGGTTCGCGGGCAACTCGCCCGTCGGGTAGATCTGGTTCGACACCGTGGCGCGTGAGCCGTACACGCTGCTCACGATGCTGTTCTTGTCGATCGCACTGCGCAGTGCCGTGCGCAGCGCGGAATCCTTGAAGATGCCCTTGTTCTCGTTCACGAAAATCAGCGTCTTCAGGTTCGCCGGGAACTGGTGCACCTCGAAGCCCTTCGCCTGTAGTGACTGCACATCAGGCGTCGGCAGGCCGTGCAGGATCATGTCGAGCTGGCCGTTTTCGAGATCGAGCTCCTGGGTCGCGATGTTGGGCTGGATCGAGATGTCGATCTCCTGCACGTACGGCTTCCCACCCCAGTAGTCGTTGAACGCCGACAGCACGTACTTCTGTCCGGGAACGAACGACGAGATCGTGTAGGGCCCGGTGCCGGCGTCGTGCGACTTCAACCACGACTGCGCCTCGTCGTTGCCCGCGTGCGCGGCAACGACTGCCGGGCTCACAACCTTCGGTCCGTAGGGCGCGGCAAGGTAGTCGAGGAAGGGACTCACGGGGTTCTTCAACTTGACGATGAACGTCATCGGGTTCGGCGTTTCGTACGAGGCGACGTCTGCGAGCATGTACGCGGGAGACGAGTTCACCTTTGTACGGCGCTGGAAGCTCTTTTCAACGGCGGTCGAGTCCATGACCGTGCCGTCGTGGAACTTCACGTTGGGGCGCAGAGTGAACGAATACGTCTTGCCGTCGGGCGAGACGGTCCAGCTCGTCGCGAGCGCGCCTTCGAACTGATTCGAGTCGGGCTTGTACCGCACCAGGCCCTCGTACACCGACGTGACGACCGCGTTGCCTTCGAGCTCGTAGAAGATGTCGGGGTCGGGAACCTGCATGTCGGCGCCGAACGCGAGGTGCAGCGTGGTCGGGGCCGCTGCGGTCCCGCCGCCCCCGCCGCCGCTCGTGTTCGAGGAGCCCGACGAACCGCACGCGGCCAGCGCTATGCATGCGGCGGCCAGCGCGGCCACCGCCCAACGAGAATTCTGCAGACGTGAACGACCCAGCAACGTGGCTCCTCTGGACGAGACGATCGGATGTTTCAAGACGTGACGTTCAGAACATGTCGAAGTACTTGGTGCGCTCCCACTCCGTGACGTGTCCGTGGAACTCGTCCCACTCCGCACGTTTCATCGCGACGTACTCGTCGATGAATTGGCGCGGGAAGACCGCCGTCACCAACGGGTCGGCCTCGAACGCGTCGACCGCTTCGAGCAGCGTGCGGGGCAGGCGGGCTCCCGACCCGCCGCGCGGCGACCAGTCGTAAGTGAGATCATCGACCGGATCGCCGGGATCGAGCTGCGCGAGCACACCTTCGAGGCCCGCGGCGAACAGGAACGCCGAGGCGAGATACGGGTTCGCAGCAGAGTCCACACCGCGGTTCTCCACGCACGGCCGGTTCCGCGGCAGCCGCAGGAGACACGAGCGATTGTTGTCGCCGTAGGTTGCCCACACGGGAGCCCACGAGTTCGTACCGTCGGTTAGGCGCTCCGTCAGCCGCTTGTACGAGTTGACGGTTGGCGCGCATATCGCCGAGAGCGCGGCCGCGTGCTTCAGGATCCCGGCCACGAACCCGTATGCCGTCTTGCTCCAACCGCGACCACGCGCATCGTCGGGATCCCGGAAGAGGTTTGCGCCGGTCTCGAGATCGGAGAGGCTCATGTTGTAGTGCGCCCCGCTGCCCCACGCCTCGGTATAAGGCTTGGGCATGAACGTCGTGACGAGTCCGTGCCGCTTCGCGATCTGTTTGGCCGCGAGACGAAAGAAGGTGAGCTTGTCGGCCATGTCGAGCGCCGACCGGTGATGGAAGTCGAACTCGTACTGTCCGTCGCCACCTTCGGCGTCGAAGCTGAAAACCTCGAAGCCGGCTTGATCGAGCGTGCGAACCATCTCGTCGAGCAGGCTGAGGGAGTCGAGAGACACCTCGATGTCGTACGCGGGTGTGGGCTTGAGCGAGCCGCTCGGCGTCAACGGATGGAGGTAGCCGACCGGACCCACTGCGTCGGCCCGCACCATGTACACCTCGCATTCCACACCGATGACGCAGTCGAAGCCCGCGTTCGCGGCCTCGGCCAGCTGTCGCTTCAGAATCGATCGCGGGCACAGCGCAAACGGCTCGCGACCCCCGAAGTACAGGTCGGCGCTCATCCACGCGACGCGGCGGTCCCACGGCAACACGACGAGCGAGGTCGCGTCGGGGAACGCGACGCACTCGTCCTCCGCCGCATTCATGGCTCCGAGACCGCCGAGCCCGCGCGGCGTGTAACGCTCGTGTCCCGCGAGGAGCTCCGGCAGGTGCGCGATCGGGACGGCCTTCGACTTCGACCGTCCGTTCACGTCGATATAGCCGGCGAGCGCGTACTCGACACCCTGCTCGGCTAGAGACAGCGCGAGCTGGCGGTGCGCGTCGTCGATGGGGTGGATGGTGTCCAAACGAAGCTCCGCGGTTCAGGCCCGGCGTTCAGCCGGCTCGGGCGACACAGTGAGGGGAGAGACTTCGAGACGACCGCGCCGGACGCGGTCGACGAGCGCGTCGACGGTGAGACCGAACAACTTCGCACCGAGCTCGGGGGTGGCTTCCGACGGACGGCCGGTCACGCCGTTCGTCGACAGGGCCGGCGCCGTGTACCGGAACACGAGCGAACCCGTGCGATCCGGGTCGTCGGCGTCACGAATACGACCGACGTGCACCAACTCGGGCGCGATATGCATCATCAGCGCCGTCTCGGCCCGGTTCGCGTGCACGTCGTCGCCATCCGCTGTCATCTCTGCGGACACCACCTGATCAAGGGCCCACCAGTTCGCGATGCCGACGCGGAGATCCGTCCGGTGCAAGCGCAGATCGTCGGTGGCCGAAAGCAGCGCGCCGACGTTGCCGAAGTGCGCGTTCACGAACAGCAGACGACGAAGCCCGGACTGCGCCGCCCATTGCGCGTACTCGCGCAACACCGCCGCCAGCAGCTCGGGCGACAGCGAAAGCTGTCCGGGTAACTCGGTGCCGTGGCCGTAGCTGCAGCCGATCGCGATCGCGGGAAGTACCGGCGCGCCGGTCGCCACGCTCGCGGCGTCACACAACGCCTGCGCGATGATCGTGTCGGTACCGGTCGGGAGGTGCGGGCCGTGTTGCTCGGTCGCGCCGACGGGCACGAGCCCGACGTCGGTGTCGCGATCGAGTGCGGTGAGCTCGGGCCACGCCAGATCCGACCAACGCCTGGCGCCCTCGGCGCCTGCCCCTTCTCGCCACCCGTTGGTCACGCCGCGAACGTAAGGAGGCCGCGTTTCGGGCGTGTTTCGATACAGTTTCGAGAACTCGCAACCGGGCACGCGCCGCCTAGCCCAACAGAATGTTAGCGCAATATCTCGACTTTGTGACGGATACTTAACGTCGTATGACGACTATTTCGATGCGCTATCGAATCACGCGGGCGTACCCGCCCGAGGGACGGTCATCGAAACCGGCGGCTTCGGCCTGGAGCTCCGCGAGCTCCTCGGGACGCCGCAGCAAGGCGCGGAGCATCGTCGACGCGGTGTATTCCGCGGCCTGGTCACCGCCGAAGGCGGGATAGCCGAACGACGTGGTCCCGCCGGGGCGATGCTCGGCCGAGTGACGCATCCAGTGCTGCATGCCCTCGTCCAGCGACAGCAGCCCGAGCGCGGTGAGATCGGGATCGACGGCGACGAAAATGCCCTCGTCCATCCCGGCCCGTACCAACGAGACGACCCAGTCGTGCAGGCGCTGACGATCGTGCCAGTACTCGGGAAAGGCTTCGGGCTGGCGCATCGCGAGTGCCGACACCTCGAGCACGTCGCACGGCGACTCACAGAGCTGCGCGGTGTCGAAGCGGATGAGTCGATACAGCTTCAGTGCCGGCGATCCCGAACCCGCACCAATGCGCTCGATGAATTCGAGCGGGCAGCGATTCACCGCGACGACGGCCTGGAGGATCAGCTCCTTGCGGGCGAACCAGTAGTAGAGCGACGACTGCTGGAGGCCGGCGGCGCGTGCGATCTCGCTCATCGTCGTATGAGCAAAACCTTGTTCGGCGAAGAGTCGGGTCGCGGCAGAGACGATCTCATCGCGCGGGGATCGCCCGCCTCGCGTTGCACCGCGCGCGCGCGGCCGCCCGACCTGCGTAACCGTCGGCTCGGATTCGGTCCCGTCTGCGACGCGATTCGGCTCACCTCGGCTCACGACCCGGCACGATACCGACGCGCCGCTCCGGATGCACAGCCGGTAGAACCTCGAGAAGCAACGGATGCGACTGCGCGAGCCGATTTCCGCGAGCCGTTACGATGACGCGCGTGGCGACGGTCGACGAGTGGTTCACATCTGTTCGCGTCGACGACGGTTTGTGGCATCTCTCGGAGCCTTTCGTGCATCCGTTCGCTCGTTGCAATATCTGGCTGGTCGCCGGACGGGATCGGGCCCTGTTGATCGACACCGGGCTCGGTGTCCGTGCGCTCGAACGTCTCGTGCGAGACTTCGTAAAGCAGCCGTGCGCCGCGCTCGCGACGCACTACCACTTCGATCACACCGGGTCGCTGCACGAATTCTCCGAACGGCTCGGTCACCGGGAGGCGGTTGCTTATCTCGAGTCGGCCGACGCAATCGGCGGAGCACTGCACCGACGCGGATACGACCCTGATACATGGCGCAGCTTCATCGACGCCGGGTACGACCTGCCCGACGAGCTCCTGACGGCTCTTCCGAACATTGCGTTCGACGTCGATCGCTACGCCGTGACGCCGTGTTCGCTCACGCGAGTGCTCGAGGAAGGCGACGTGATCGATCTCGGAGACCGTGCCTTCACCGTCCTGCATCTCCCCGGTCACTCTCCCGACTCGATCGGGCTGTACTGCGAGTCGGACGGCGTGCTCTTTTCGGGTGACGCGGTTTACGACGGTCCCCTGCTCGACAGCGGCGACGACGCCGACGTCGCCGACTATGTCGCGACGATGAAACGCCTGCGCGAGCTCCCGGTGAGCGTCGTGCACGGGGGACATGAGGCGAGTTTCGGTCGAGCCCGACTCGTCGGGCTCTGCGACGCGTATCTCCGGAAGGTCGACGAGACCCGCGGCACGTCACGTCAACGCGGGTAGACCCAGCCGGCGCGCTCCGTTCCGTGCAGGGCGGCCGGCCGCTTCACGGTCGTTCCGCCTGACGTGTTGCGGTGACGTATGACGTCGGCGACACACCGGGACGATCGGGCCATCCTGACGGCCGTTGCGTCTCAAGACGGGCTGGGCCGGGTCCGATACGCGGAAGGTGGGGTCTGGGACTCGGCCGGGGCTTGGGATCTGGGTCGGCATGCTTGTCGGCGGGACGGGACTCGAGGCGTGGCTTCTCCTCGGGCCCTTGTCGAAGCGGACGTGGACGTCACCCGTCGGTTTGTTCGTGATCGTGACGGTGGCGGCATCGTTGTGTGCGGTCGCGGCGATCCCGGTGCTGGTGCGCGCCAACCGAACGGATTGTGCCGAGGTTGGAACGCTGGGCGCGGCAATGTTCGTCCTGTCGGTGTTACCACTTGTGCACGGCTTGACCGCGCCGGGTGTTTGGTACGGGCCGAACGCGGCAGTGACGACGTCGGTGTTGTTGGCGAGTCCGGTTGCGGTGGTGACGTGCCTTCCGTTGTTGGCGTCGCGTTCGCGGCTGGGACGGTTGCTCGCGTGCCGCTGGCGGTTGTGGACGACGGCATGCATGACCGGTGCGATGGTGCTGGCCACGACGCTGCTCATCCGGCCCGACGTGATCGCGGCTCCGGCGCCGCGAAGCGTCGTCCCGATCGCGATCATGATCGCGTGCTTTAGCGCGATGGTGTCACTGTCTTGGCGTCAACTGCGCCTGTACTGGATCTCGCACCATCCCGCGTTCCTCGGCGCGTCACTCGCTGTTGTGTCGATCGCGTTGACGTCGACTGTCTGGATGGGCCGCAACCCGTTCACGTTCGGCTGGTGGGCCGTGCACGCGTTCGATGTATTCGGCGTCTTCGGTGTCCTCGGCGCGATGTGGTACGCGCCACGTTTGCGGGACACGGTGCTCGAGGTCCTCGAACCCGTGTTGGTACGCGACCCGCTCGCCGCGTTCGAGATTGGTCTCGCGCCCGTCGTGCACGAGTTCATAGCCGCGCTGGCACGGAAGGATCAGGTCACGCGCGACCATGTCG
>Ga0335083_10002639_pt1 | contig 23567 bp, 24 predicted proteins | sample Lox_Sample_42_FD_206716 | JGI IMG/M metagenome (GOLD analysis project Ga0335083, IMG submission 206716) | Soil microbial communities from Loxahatchee National Wildlife Refuge, Florida, United States - Lox_Sample_4.2 | ecosystem: Environmental > Terrestrial > Soil > Wetlands | place: USA...
GTGATGCGGCGGATCACCGGGGCGATGAAGCCGCCGGCCATCAGCACGAAGCTCTGGATGAACACCCAGGTGAGGCCCGCCTCCCAGGCCTGCACCGGATCCTTGCTCGCGAGCAGGATCGGCAGCATGACCACGAAGACCACGACGAACATGTGCGGCACGCTGATGCCCGAAGGCAGCGCGCAGACGTCGGTGCGGCCGGTCTCCTTGGCGAGCTTGTAGGCGAGCCAGGCGTAGTACACCGTCGACAGGCAGAGCATCAGGCCGGTCGCCGGCAGGATGCGGCCGAAGACCAGCTCGTCCGGCATCTTCAGCACGAAGCGCAGCAGGCCGGTCAGCACCAGCATGTTCACCAGGATGTTGGTGCCGAAGCCGAAGAAGGCGTTCCAGTCGCCGGGAACCCAAAGTTTCGGCTTGTCAGTCGATGTCATCGCCATGTGTCTGTCCCCCTGAAGTCGATCGATCACCCCTTGCCGATAGCCGCGTGAATGGCGGGCGAGCTGGTCACCCAGCCGAAGATCCCGCCCTGAGCCTTGATCATCTTGAGCCCCATTTCCTGGAACTCCGGGAAGTAGGAGCCGACGCAATCTTCCGGCACGAGACAGTCGTAGCCGCGGTCGTTGGCCTCGCGCACGGTGGTGTTCACGCAGACTTCCGTCGTCACGCCGGTGACCACCAGTTGGGTGATGCCGCGATGCTGCAGGATCGAGTGCAGGTCGGTGGCGTGGAAGGCGCCCTTGCCCGGCTTGTCGATCACCGGCTCTCCGGCCAGCGGATAAAGTTCGGGGATGATGTCGTGGCCCGCCTCGCCGCGGACCAGGATGCGCCCCATCGGCCCCGGATCGCCGATGGTCGTCTTGCTCCGGCCGCGGATCTTCTTGGCCGGGGGCAGGTCGGACAGATCGGCCCGGTGGCCCTCGCGGGTATGCATCACCGCGAGGCCGGCCGCGCGCCAGGCCGCCAGCAACCGGCGATTGGGCTCGATCGTGCGGCGGAGCTGGCTAACGTCATTGCCCAACATCTCGCCAAAGCCGCCGGGTTCCAGGAAGTCGCGCTGCATGTCGATGATCAGGAGCGCGCATTCGGCCGGCTTCAGGTCGAACTCATAAGGCTCGGCTGCAATTGGGTAGGTCTTCGCCTGCATCTTTGACGCGCCCCCGCGGCTTTTCCCCGGATTCCCGACGCAAGCGCCGTGCCACGCGGAATGGTCCGTTGCGAGGCAAGCCCCGGCCGGGATAAGCATGGGCGGCCTTGGGAGAAATGTTGATGCGTCTTGCCTTTTTCGCCTGCCTGCTGGCCTTTGCGGCAGGCCCCGCCGCCGCGCCCGCATGGGCGCAAGGGCAGGTGAATGTCTACAACTGGTCCGACTACATCGCCCTCGACCAGCTCAAGGCCTTCACCAAGGATACCGGCATCAAGGTCAATTACACGACCTATGACACCAACGAGATCCTGGACGCCAAGCTCAAGACCGGCCGCTCGGGCTATGACGTGGTCGTGCCCACTGCCTCGCCCTTCTTCGTGCGGCAGCTCGGCGCCAAGCTCTACCGGCCGCTCGACAAGGCTAAGCTCAAGAACTACGGCAATCTCGATCCCAAGATCATGCAGCAGCTCGCCAAGTACGATCCGGGCAACGAGCATGGCGTGCCCTGGATGTGGGGCACGATCGGCATCGGATACAATGTCGCGGCGATCAGGAAACGCATGGTCAATGCGCCGGTCGATTCGCTCGCCATGATCTTCGAGCCCTCGATCCTGTCGCGCTTCTCCGATTGCGGCGTCATGGTGCTCGACAGCGCCACCGACGTTATTCCGGCGGCGCTCAAGTACCTGAATCTCGATCCCGATTCGAAACGGCCCGAGGACCTCGAGAAGGTCGGCGCGCTGATCAAGGGCGTGCGGCCCTATATCCGCAAGTTCCACTCCTCGGAGTACATCAACGCCCTCGCCGGCGGCGACATCTGCCTCGCCTTCGGCTACTCGGGCGACATCCTCCAGGCCCGCGACCGCGCCGCCAAGGCGACCGAGAAGCGGGACATCGCCTATGCCATCCCAACGCAGGGCGCGATGCTGTGGATCGACGTCGTCGCCATCCCGAAGGATGCGCCGCATCCCGAGCAGGCGCTGAAGTTCGTGGACTTCATGCTCGACCCCAAGGTCGCCGCGGCCTCGAGCGCGATCACCGGCTACGCCAATGCGAATATCCCGGCGACGGCGCTGCTCGACAAGTCGATCTCGGGCAATCCGCTGGTCTATCCGTCGACCGACAATCGCGCGAAGTTCTACACGATCAGCGCCGGCAACGCGGAGCAAACCCGCGAACGCACGCGGCTCTGGACCGCGATCAAGACCGGGCAGTAGATGGCCGCCGGACCGATCGTCGCGATCGAAGGCGCGGAGAAGCGCTTCGGGGCGGTCACCGCCGTCGACAGGGTCGATCTCGAGATCGTGCGTGGCGAGCTGTTTGCGCTGCTGGGCGGCTCGGGCTGCGGCAAGACCACCTTGCTCCGCATGATCGCGGGCTTCGAGACACCCGACAGCGGTCGCGTGCTGATCGACGGCGAGGACATGACCGGCGTGCCGCCGCATTTGCGCCCCGTCAACATGATGTTCCAGTCCTACGCCCTCTTCCCGCACATGGATGTGGCGGCGAATGTCGGCTACGGGCTGCGGCGCGAGGGCGTCGACAAGGGAGAAATCGCCAGGCGCGTGGCGGAGGCACTCGCCCTGGTCCGGCTCGAAGCGCTGGGTGCGCGCAAGCCCGCGCAGCTTTCCGGCGGCCAGCGCCAGCGCGTGGCGCTCGCGCGCGCCATCATCAAGCGCCCGAAACTGCTGCTGCTCGACGAACCGCTGGCCGCGCTCGACCGCAAGCTGCGCGAGGGCACGCGCTTCGAGCTGGTGCGGCTGCAGGAGCAGCTCGGCCTCACCTTCGTGATCGTGACGCACGACCAGGAAGAGGCGATGTCCATGGCGTCGCGGCTTGCGGTCATGAACGCCGGCCGCATCGTGCAGACCGGCACGCCGCATGACCTCTACGAACGGCCCCGCTCGCGCTTCGTCGCCGACTTCATCGGCGTGGCCAATATCCTCGCGACAGGCCAAGGCAAGTGGTTGGCCTTGCGGCCCGAGAAGATCGCGCTGAGCGCCGAACGCCCCGCCACGCCGCATGCCCTGAACGGCCGTATCGTCGACATCGCCTATGAGGGGGGCCGCTCGCTCTACCGCGTGGCCGTCGAGGGCGACCGGGTGATGCAGGTCACCAGCGCCAACGTCGTGCGCGCCCGATCGAGCGCCTGGAGCCGCGGCCAGCAGGTCTGGCTCGGCTGGAGCGACGATGCGGGGCAGCCGCTCGATGAATAGGACGCGCATCTCGGTGGGCATCCGCGCCGTGATCGCGCTGCCCTACCTGTGGCTCGCCCTCTTCTTCCTGCTGCCCTTCGTGCTGGTGCTGATCCTGTCGCTCGGCACGAACTCGCCCGATTCGGTGCCGCCGGTCGAACTCGGTTTCTCCTTCAACAACTTCCGGCGCTTGTTCAGCGACCATCTCTACGTGGTGGCCTGGCTCTCCTCGCTCCGCATCGCCGCCACCTCGACGCTCGTGACGCTGCTGCTGGGCTATCCCATGGCCTATGCCATCTCGCGTGCCGATCCAAGGCGGCGGCCGTTGCTGCTGATGCTGGTCGTGCTGCCCTTCTGGACGTCGTTCCTGATCCGCATCTATGCCTGGATGGGCCTGCTGGCCGAGAACGGCATCCTCAACCAGTTCCTGCGCTGGCTGGGCTTCGGCGATCATTCCGGCACCATCCTCGGCACCGAATGGGCCGTACATCTCGGCATCGTCTACGCCTACCTGCCCTTCATGGTGCTGCCGCTCTACGCCACCCTGGAGAAGCTCGACTGGAGCCTACTCGAGGCGGCGGCCGATCTCGGCGCCAAGCCGCTCGGCGCCTTCCTCACCGTCACCCTGCCGCTGTCGCTGCCCGGCATCGTCGCAGGTTGCCTGATGGTCTTCATCCCGGCGGTCGGCGAGTTCGTGATCCCCGATCTGTTGGGCGGCACCAGCACGCTGATGATCGGCAAGGTCCTGTGGGACGAGTTCTTCACCAATTCCGACTGGCCACTCGCCTCGGCCGTGGCGATCTGCCTGCTCGTGCTGCTGGTCGGCCCGATCACGCTCTTCCAGCGCCAGCAGGCCAAGAGCCTGGAGCGCCGCTGATGATCGGCCGCGCGCGTTTCGCTTTCGGCGTGCTCGCCTTCGGCTACGCCTTCCTCTACCTGCCGATCCTGCTGGTGATCGCCTATTCGTTCAACGATTCGCGGCTGGTCACCGTCTGGGCAGGCTTCTCCTTCAAATGGTGGCACGCGCTCTTCCACAACGAGGACATGTTGAGCGCCGCCTGGTTGTCGCTGCGCATCGGGCTCGCGAGCGCCACCCTGTCGACGATCCTGGGGCTCGCGGCGGGATATGTGCTGGCGCGGGTGCCGTCGTTCGTCGGCCGGACGCTGTTCGGCAGTCTGGTCATGGCGCCCATGGTGATGCCCGAGGTCGTGATGGGCATCTCCCTGCTGCTGTTGTTCGTGGGGGGCGAACAGTTCCTGGGCGGTCCGGATCGCGGCTTCGTCAGCATCGTCATCGCCCACACGACCTTCTCGCTCGCCTTCGTGGCCATCGTCGTGCAGGCCCGCCTCGCCGACTTCGATCGCTCGCTGGAGGAGGCGGCGATGGATCTCGGCGCCACGCCCTGGGTCACCTTCCGGACGGTGACCCTGCCGATGCTGATGCCGGCGCTGGTCTCGGGCTGGCTGCTCGCCTTCACCCTGTCGCTCGACGACCTGATCATGACCCAGTTCGTCTCGGGCGCGCAGTCGCAGACCCTGCCGATGCTGGTCTATTCCAGCGTGCGCCTGGGCGTCGATCCGCAGATCAACGTGCTGGCCACTATCGTCGTCTGCATCGCCGCCGTGGCGCTGATCATCTCCGGGCGCCTGGCACGGGCACGGCCTGCGCGATGACGACCACGGCCGCCATTCGGCGCACCACCATCGCGCTCCTCTGGGCGGTCGCGCTGTGGGGTAGCTGGGAATGCCGCGGCCTCTATGCCGACGGCGCGATGTACCTGGTGATCGTCATCGAGAAGGGCTCGTTCCTGCGGCCGGACGACAAGGCCCGCGAATATGCGATCGCCGCCACCCAGATCCCGCTGGTGATCGCTCTGAAGCTCGGCATCACCGACATGCGATGGCTGTCGCGCGCCTACTCGCTGGGGCTGTTCGCGGTGCCGACGGTCCTCTACCAGATGGCCCTGACGCGTGCCAAGGACGACACGCTGCTGCTCGCCGCCGTAATCGCCGCCATCGCCCTCGCCTTCTTCACGACCTCGACCTTCATCGTCGGCGAATACAATACCGGATACGCGCTCGCCGTCGCGGCCGCCGTCTGGATCTCGACCTGCCGGCGCTGGAACATGCTGGATGGCTCCGTCCTGACCTTGTTCGGCCTCGCCGCTCTGCGCTCCTACGAAAGCTTCCTGTTTTTTGGCCCATTGCTTGCGGCGATGATCGTCCTCATCGCGCCGAAGATCGATCTTCGTCTGCCCCGGCCCGGAACGACGAAAGAAACGCTGCTTTTCATGTTCGTGCCGATCGCCGTCTCGGTCCTGGCGCTGGCCGACGTGAAGCCAATGCTCGTCGCGGCCGCCGCGGGACTTCCGTCCCTGCTGGCCTATGCCTGGCTCCGGCCCGCCAAGCGCGGCGACATCGCGACGTTCCTGGGGTTCCTGGCGATCCTGCTCTTCCTGGCGAGCGCGCCGGTCGCCATGGCGTCGGTTGTCAGGATCGGCAGCCGGTATCTCGTGCACGTGACCGACACGAGCTTCGTCACCTGGCGCCACATTCCGCTCGACCTGATGGTGGCGGCCAGCCTGTGTCTCGTGGCCTGGGCGATCGCCCAGCCCACCGCGTTGCGCGGCAATCGCCCCTATCTCGCGGCCGCGCCGCTGCTGGTGATCCTCGCCCTTTCCCCGCTGGCCGCCCTCGTGGCGCCTGCCTATCCCGCGCTCACCGCCGAGCACTACCTCGCGCGCGCCATCGCCGTACTGATCATTCTCGCCATCGTCGCCGTGATCGCCGTCCGGAAGATCGACGTCGTGCGCGCCCTGCCGGTCTTCTCCACCCTCGAGACGGAGGCCGCCGCCCGACGCTGCCTGCTTTTCTTCTTCGCCATGCTGCTCGCGGCGCTGCCGTCGGTGGTGGCGTCGACGATCACCTGGAGCGCCTTCCTGGACTCGGTGCGCGCGACCGTCCGCGGCCAACAAGGCGTCATCGCCCTGAAAAACCTGCCGCCTCTTCTCGGCCGGGTATACTGGTTCGAGGAAGACGCCGTTTCCTACCCGTCGCTCAGCCTCGTCGTGCGCGCGTCGCTCGACGATGGCATGATCGAGGCGCCTCGGCCGTTGACAGAGGGAGAGTTGCCCAAGCTCGGCAACTATTTCTGGAGGGACTAGAAAATGAAGCTCGGCCTCTCGATCGGCTATTCCCGCGCCACCCTCGACATCCCCATCAAGCTGATCCAGCGCGCCGAGGAGCTGGGCTACGATTCGGTGTGGACGGCCGAGGCCTATGGTTCGGATGCCGTCACGCCGCTCGCTTACATCGCGGCGCTCACCAAGCGCATCAAGCTCGGCACCGGCATCATGCAGCTTGCCGCCCGCACGCCCGCCAATGCCGCCATGTCGGCCGCGACAGTCGATGCGCTGGCGGGCGGCGGCCGCTTCATCGCAGGCCTCGGCGTCTCGGGTCCGCAGATCGTCGAAGGCTGGTATGGCCAGCCCTGGGGCCGGCCCTACTACCGCATGAAGGACTACGTCGCGATCATGCGGAAGATCTTCGCGCGCGAGGAGCCGGTGACGCATGCTGGCAAGGAAATCTCGCTGCCCTACACAGGCGAGGGCTCAGCGGGACTCGCCAAGCCGCTGAAGTCGATCCTGCACATGAACCAGATCCCGATCTATCTTGCCACGGGCAGCGAGAGCACGGTGAAGCTCACCGCCGAGATCGCCGACGGCTGGCTTCCCATGGGCTTCGTGCCGGGTGCCATGGACGAATACCGGCCGTGGCTCGAAGAGGGCTTCAAGCGCGCCGGCAACGGCAAGGGCTTTCACAATTTCGCGATCCAGGGCTCGGTCCATGTCGAGGTCGAAGACGACGTGAAGGGCGCCCTGCAAAAGCTGAAGCCCGAGGTCGCGCTCTATGTCGGCGGCATGGGCCACAAGACCAAGAATTTCCACAACGATATCATGGTGCGGCGCGGATTCGGCGACGCGGCCAAGCGCATCCAGGAACTCTATCTCACCAAGCACAAGGACGAGGCGATCGCCGCCGTGCCCGACGAGTGGGTCGACATGAAATCGCTGGTCGGCCCGCCCGCGCGCATCAAGCAACGCTATCGCGCCTGGGAGGATAGCGGCGCGGATTCTCTCAGCGTACGCTCCCGCCAGCTCGCGGCAATCGAGGTGATGGCCGAAGCGGCCAGGCTCAACTGAGGAGACCGGACATGTTGGATCAGCCGACGGAAGTGACCCAGAGCTGGATCGACCAGCGCGTCTTCGATCTCTACGACGAATATTGCCACGGCCGCATCGACCGGCGCTCGTTCTTCAAGCAGGCGGCCGCGATCGCGGGCGGGCTCGCCATGGCGCAGGCCCTGATGCCGCGCTACGCCCAGGCACAGACGATCTCGTTCACCGACGAACGCATCAAGGCGCACTACGTCAACTATCCCTCGCCCGGCGGCAATTCCGGCCAGATGCGCGGCTACCTCGTGCAGCCGGCCGGCAAGGGACCGTTCCCGTCCGTGCTGGTGATCCACGAGAATCGCGGCCTCAACCCCTATGTCGAGGACGTGGCGCGGCGCTGTGCCGTCGAAGGATTTCTCGCCCTGGCGCCGGACGGCCTGTTCCCGGTCGGCGGCTATCCCGGCAACGACGACGATGGACGCGAGCTGCAGGCCAAGCTTGACCAGAACAAGCTCCGCACCGACATGGTGAACAGCGCCAAGTTCCTGAAGGCGCACGCGCTCTCCTCGGGCAAGCTCGGCGCCACCGGCTTCTGTTGGGGCGGCGGCACGACGAACTTCCTCGCCGTCGAGCTCGGGGCCGATCTCAAGGCCGGCGTTCCCTACTACGGCGCGGCACCCGTGACCGCGATGGTGAAGGACATCAAGGCGGCGATGCTGATCAACTACGCGGAGAACGACGAGCGCATCGATTCGATGTGGCCCGCCTACGAAGCCGCGCTCAAGGCCGCCGGGGTGAGCTACGAGCAGTACACCTATCCCGGCACGCAGCACGGCTTCCACAACAACTCCACGCCGCGCTACCAGGAAGCCGCCGCCAAGCTCTCCTGGGAACGCACCATCGCGCACTTCAAGAAACACCTCGCCTGAGGGCATCGCTGAAGCGGGCGCCTGAGTCGGCCCAGCTCGGCAGAGCCTTCGCTGCTTCGCGGCCGCCGTTCGCCAAGGTCTCGCGAAGTGCCTTGTCGGCAATGATATCGCGCAGCGCGTCGGCCAAAGCATTGACGTCGCCGGGCGGCACGAGGCGGCCGGCGGACTCGGGTACCGTGCCGGGTATGGCGCCGCCGGTCGTGCCGATCACCGGCAAGCCGTGCGCCAAAGCCTCGGCATAGGCCATGCCGTAACCTTCGAAGAGCGAGGCCAGCACGAAGACATCCGCCCGCTCGTAGAGCGCGGCGAGCCGTTCGGCCGACACCGCGCCGGTCGTCTCGATCCGCTTGCCGAGCCCATGGCGCCGAATGGCCTCATCGAGCCGCGCCGCCGCAGCCGGATCGCGCGTGCGGTCGCCGGCGATGGTGAGATGCCAGTCGAGATCGCCAAGCCGCGCCAGCGCCTCGACCAGCAGCTCGAAGCCCTTGCGCGGCAGGATGCTGCCGACCGAGAGCAGGCCGCCCCCGCCACGAGAGAAGGGCACGCGATCCGTGCCCGGCGGGACGACGACGGTACGCTCGCGCGGCACCGCATAGTCGGCGATCAACAGGCTGGCCGTCGTCTCACTGGTCGCGATGACCTTCTGCGCCGAAGCAAGTGCCCGCCGTTCGCTGTCGCAGAGCCGCGCCGCCTCTTCTGCGGAGAGACCGGTCTCATAGGCGAGCGGATGATGGACCAGCGCCACCATCGGCCGGAGCGCCGCCACCTCGGGCATGAGGGCGAAGGCGAGCCCGTCGACGACGATGGTCCGCTCCGCCTCGACGGCGAGCAGGCACCGCGGATCGCCGAGTCGGACGATCTCGACATCCCAGCCGAGGCCCCGTAGCTCGGCGATGATGCGGCGGTCATAGCCGTAGCCGCCGGTCGGCGCATCGAGGTCGCCCGGAACGGCGAAGGTCAGCCGTTGGGCCACAGCGGCGCCTCGTACCAGGCTCGCGCCACGTGCGATTCGAGCACGGTGACCCGGATCGCCTTCAGCTCGTTACCTGCACGCCCCAACCCGCCCTCGCGCGCCGTCTCGGCGAGCCGGTCATGGATGTGCCGGCAGATGACTTCCGTCGTCGTGTTGCGGCCAGCGAAGGCCGGGATCTCGTCGAGGTTCCTGTAGTTCAACGGGCCCAGGATCGACTTCAGCGCCTCGTGCGCACGCCCGATGTCGATCACGATGCCGTTGGCGTCGAGCGTCTCTGCCATGAAAGCAGCATCGATCACGAAGGTCGCGCCATGCAGCGCCTGCGCCGGGCCGAACACCGCGCCCTTGAAAGAATGCGCGATCATGATGTGGTCGCGAACCTCGACTGCGAACAAACGAGCCTCCTCAATAGTCGATGCGTTGGCACAGGATGCCGCTGCCGGGCGCCAGAATTCGCGGCAACGTGGCAGGCAAGCCGGCGAAGGCCACAGGCGGCTCGAGCAGTACGTCGAGACGGTCGTCGGCCAGCAGGCTCAGCGCCTTCTCCAGACGACGGCGGTGCGACCATTCACGGCGATGCGACGGCGCCACCTTGCCGACCTGGCTCGCGATCAGCTTCAGCCGCCGGCTGTGGAACGCGCCGCCCAAGGGCGCGGAGACAGGCGTGTCGCCGTACCAGCTCAGTTCGATGATCGTGGCCTCGTCGGCCGCGAGGTCGAGCGCCGTTGCCAGACCGGCTGCGGTGGCGCTGGCATGAAAGACCAGGCCGCAGTCGGCCGGCGGCACACCGAAGCGCAAACCGAGCGCCGAGGCAACGGCGGCACGCGCCGGATCGGTGTCGATCAGAGTCACGTCGGCCCGCGCGAGCTTGCGACACAGATAGCCGGTGAGCGCACCGACCACACCGGCGCCCACGACGGCAACATGTTCGAACGGTCCCTCGCCTGCATCCCAGAGGGCATTCAGCGCCGTCTCCATGTTGGCGGCAAGGATTGCCCGCTCAGGCGGCACATCGGGCGGCACCGGAATTGCCGCTGCAGCCGGAATATCGAACAGCGTCTGATGCGGATGCAGGCTGAAGACCGTCTGGCCGTCGGCCTCGCCCACCGTCGCGTAGCCGTATTTCACCGGAAACGGGAACTCGCCCGCCATGAAGGGCGCGCGCATGCGCTGGAATTCCGAGGACGGCACCCTGCCGGCCGACACCAATGCCTCAGTGCCGCGACTGAGCGCCCCATGCAGTGCACGCACGCGCACACAGCCGTCCGCCAACGGCCCCAGCCTCTCCTCGCGAATCTCCGCCCGGCCCGGCGCGACATACCAGAGCGCGTGCGCCGATTCGCTCAAGGCGATGTGATCTCGTTGGCCATTCGGCACGCTATCATGGCTCTCCTTCGGAGCGCATTCCCTGACCGATCGCATCCTCGTCCGCCGCCTCGTCTTCACGGCGCTGGTGCTGCTCTCGACTGTCGTCCTGTTGACGCTCGCCGCCCTCACCTTGTCGGCGGGCGGCTTCGACGGGCTCGACCTGCTGCTGCTCCTGCTGCTGGCGCTGACTTCGCCCTGGTTCACGGTCGGCTTCTGGAACGCCGCCATCGGCTTCGTCATCATGCGCTTCACGCGCGCTTCCGTTGCGGTCATGCCGCCTGAAATCACCGCCTCGACCGCCATCGTCATGTGCGTGCGCAACGAGCGGCCCGACCGGGTGGTGCGCAATCTCGACGTCATGATGGACGACATCGTGGCCGACCGTCTGGCCGACCGCTTTCACGTTTACGTGCTGAGCGACACCAGCCGGCCGGACATCGCCGCCGCCGAGGAAGAGGCCTTCGGCGCGCTGTCGGCCAAGTGGGCAGCTCATCTGCCGCTCATCTATCGCCGGCGCGAGATCAATGCGGGCTTCAAGGCGGGCAACATCCGCGACTTCCTCGAACGCTGGGGCGACAGGCACGAACTGATGGTCACGCTCGATACCGACAGCTTCGTGACGGCCGCGGCGCTTCGCCGGATGGTCGGCGTCGTGCAGGCGGATCCCAAGCTCGGCATCCTGCAGGGGCTGGTGATCGGCATGCCGACGACCAGCGCCTTCGCCCGCCTCTTCCAGTTCGGCATGCGTCTCGGCATGCGCTCCTGGACCATCGGCAGCGCCTGGTGGCAGGCCGATTGCGGGCCCTACTGGGGCCACAACGCGGTGATCCGCATCGCGCCCTTCAAGGCGCATTGCGAGATCAAGCCGCTGCCCGGAAAGGGCATCCTGCGCGGTCCTGTGCTCAGCCACGACCAGATCGAGGCGGCGCTGATGCGCCGTGCCGGCTATCACGTGCGCGTACTGCCGGAAGAAGAGCTCGGCTGGGAGGAGAACCCGCCGACCCTCATCGAATACATGCGCCGCGACCAGCGCTGGCTGCAGGGCACCTTGCAATATGTCTTCTTCATCGGCCTGCCCGGCCTCAAGCCCACCAGCCGCTTCCAGCTCTTCTTCGCCATGATGATGTTCCTCGGCTCACCCGCCTGGGTCGGGCTGCTGGTCGCCGGGACCTGGGCGCTCGCGCGGGGGCCGACGCCGTCGGCCGTGCTCGATCCCGTCTATGGCACGGCGCTGCTGGCGATGGTCCTCTTCATGTGGTTCTCGGCAAAGATCGCCACGACAATCGATGTGCTGGCCCGGCCCGAGCTGCGGCGCGGCTTCGGCGGCCCGCTGCGCTTCCTCGCCAGTGTCCTCCTCGAGACGACGTTTTTCCTGCTCTTCTCGCCCATCCTGTGGGTCTGCCACACGCTCTTCTTCGCAGGACTGCCCTTTGGCCGCGCCATCGGCTGGATCGGCCAGACGCGCGACGATCATGTCGTCGGCTGGAGGCAGGCCTGGAAGCAACTCTGGCCGCAGACGATGCTCGGCACAGCGAGCCTCGGCACGCTCGCGATTCTGCAGCCTTCGGCGTTGCCCTGCATGTTCGTCTTGATCGCGGGTGGCCTCGCGCTTTCGGTGCCGTTCTGTGTCGCGACCTCGCGCCCCTCGGTCGGCCAGTTCCTCGCGCGCCTCGGCATCGGCCGCCTGCCGGAGGAGACCGATCCGCCCGACTTGCTGAAGCGGCTCGGCTTGCCGGCGTTGCGCCCTAAAGCAGGCCGCCGGGATAACCGTGGATCGGTCGAACAACCGGCGAGTCGCTGAACACGGCCGGCAGCAGGTCCTTGAAGAGGTCGTCCATCCGGTCGGCCGGCGCCCGCCCCATGGCCTGCGACATCGGCTGGCTGGCACGGCAATAGACGGCGAAGACCGACAGGCGACGATCGACGGCGGGCATCGTCGGCGTCTCTCCGCGACAGACCCTGGCCGCCGTGATCCCGGGCGCGGGATCGAACACGAGCACGAGGCGATATCGAACGGCCGTATCGCCCACGACAAAGGTCGGCCACGAGCGCGGCGCGCCGGCCTGCAGCGACGCCCGCACCCGGTCGGGCGACGGTGCCCCGGCAATGACGACCGCCACCTCCCGTTGCGCACGGAATTCCCGGTAATCGTACGGCACCGCGTAATCCTCGTCGCTGACGACAGTCGTCGAGGCGCACGCACTCGCCAGCGCTGCGAAACAGAGGGTCCAGACGCGCTTGATGTCGCTCATGGTCCTGCTACGAGAGGGGCCGTCGAAAAGATCATCGCGGGAGCCGCCATTGCTGAGGATTCTGGGCCGGGCGAATTCGTTCAACGTCCGCAAGGTGCTGTGGATCTGCGACGAGCTCAACATCCCCTTCGAGCGCGAGGATTGGGGCCGCGGCTACACGCCGACCTCGACCCCGGACTTCCTCAAGATCAACCCGATCGGCCTGATCCCCGCCGTGATCGACGACGGCGTGATCCTGCGCGAATCGAACGCCGTGGTGCGCTATCTCGCGACCAGGCACGGGCCCGATTCGATCTATCCGCGCGATCCCGTGAAGCGCTGCCATGTCGAGCAATGGATGGACTGGGCCAACTACGAGACCTCGATCTCGCTGCGCGGCGCGTTCCTGGGGGGCATGCTGAACGAGCCGCCGTGGAACAATCCCTGGTTCGTCGAGACCGGCCGCAAGCAGATCACCAAGGAAGTCGGCCAGCTCGAGGAGCATTTCGCCAAGTCGGGGCCTTATGTCTGCGGCGATACCTTCACCGTCGGCGACATCCCCATCGGCCTCGTGGTCAATCGCTGGTTCTGCCTCAAGTTCGACGACAAGCCGCACTATCCGGCCGTCGCCGCCTATTACGAAAAGTTGACCGAGCGTCCGGCCTATCGCGCGCATGTACGCAACGGTCTGCCCTGAGCTAGGATCGCGGCCATGAAAACCAAGCCTCTCGGCCGCACCGGCGTCTCCGTTTCCGAACTCTGCTTCGGCACCATGTCCTTCGGCGGCGATGCCGACGAGGCGACCTCGGCCGCCATGTACAGGGCGGTGCGCGATGCCGGCATCAACTTCTTCGACACGGCCAACGAATACAGCAAGGGCAAGTCGGAGGAGATCCTCGGCAAGCTGATCAAGGGCGAGCGCGACGACCTCGTCATCACCACCAAGGTGTTCAATCCCATCCGCCCTGACGTGAACGCCAGGGGCGGTTCGCGGCGCCACATCGCGCATGCCGTCGAACTGTGCCTCAAGCGCCTGCAGACCGATCGCATCGACGTGCTGTTCATGCACCGCTACGACGCGGTGACGCCCATCGAGGAGACCATGCGCGCGCTGGAGGACCTGACTCGCGCCGGCAAGATCATCTACTCCGCCGTGTCCAACTGGTCGGCCTGGCAGACGCAGCGCGCCGTCGACATCCAGGAGCAGAGCGGCTGGTCGCGGCTGCAGGTCATCCAGCCCATGTACAATCTCGTGAAGCGCCAGGCCGAGGTCGAGATCCTGCCCATGGCGCAGCACAACGGCATCGGCGTCATCCCCTACAGCCCAGGTGCTGCGGGCATGCTGTCGGGCAAGTACGTCGCCGGCAGCAACTCGGGCCGGCTCAAGACCAACAAGATGTACGAGGCGCGCTACGGCGACGAATGGATGGCCGAGGTGGCCGAGAAGTACGTCGCCTTCTGCAAGCAGCGCGGCCTGCATCCGGTGAGCGCCGCCATCGCCTGGGTCGGCTCGCACCCGGCTGTCACCGCACCCATCATCGGCGCGCGCAACACCGACCAGCTCAAGGACTCGCTCGCCTCGGTCAAGATCGACATGACGCCCGAACTGCGCAAGGAGCTGGCCGACCTTTCGCGCACCCCGCCGCCGGCCACGGACCGATTGGAAGAGCAGCGGGTCGTCGCCCGTTAGACTACGAGTCTCACGCCCCCGAACCTCGAGTCTCAGGGGCGTGAGATCGGTTCGATGCCGATTCCATAAGGCTTTTGGCGCCGAGTCTCGGAGTCTCACCACCCCCCTTCCGCTAAGTGATTGAAATTCCACAAAAGTGGCCAAACCGCCTAGCTGAAGTGGCGATAGACGAACTCAGCCGGCAGGCGCGACGTCTCGTTGAGCGCCTGCTCGACCAGCACATGGTCGGGTGATAGCGCGCAGACTGGATCGGTCCGCGCGGCATCGCCCGCCAGCATCAGCGCCTGGCAACGGCAGCCGCCCCAGTCGATCTCGCGGCGATCGCAGCTCTGGCAGGGCTCGGGCATCCAGTCGGTGCCGCGGAACTTGTTGAACGCCTCCGAGCGATACCAGATGTCGGCGAGGCTCTGCTCGCGCACCGACGGGAAATCGAGATCCTTGATCGTCTCGGCGGCATGGCAGGGCACCGCCTTGCCCGACGGTGTCACGTTCAGGAACTGGCGCGCCCAGCCGTTCATGCAGGATTTCGGCCGCACCGCGTGATAGTCGGGCACGATATAGTCGATCGCCAGCACGCCCTTCAGCCTCTCGCGCGCCGCCTCGACGATGCGCGTCGCCTCGTCGAGCTGCTCGCGGCTCGGCAGGAACGCCGCGCGGTTGATCAGCGCCCAGGCGTAGTACTGCACATGCGCAATCTCGAGCCGCCGGGCGCCCAGCGCCTGCGCCATGTCGATCATCTGCGGCAGGCCAGCAAGGTTCTGGCGGTGCACCACCATGTTGACCGTGAGCGGCAAACCCACCGCGCGCACGGCGGCGGCGAACTTCATCTTCTTCTCGTGCGCGCCGGCAAGGCCTGCGATGCGGTCGTTGGTCTTAGCGGTGAAATCCTGAAAGCTCAGTTGCACGTGCTTCAAGCCCGCCGCCGCGAACTCCCGCAGCTCGGCCTCGCCGCCCAACGTGCCTGACGTTATGAGGTTCGTGTAGATGCCCTTCCCGTTGGCCGTGGCGATCAGCGCCGGCAGGTCGCGCCGCACCATCGGTTCGCCGCCCGAGAGATGGACCTGCAGCACGCCCAACGCCGCCGCTTCGGTGAACACGCGCTGCCATTCCTCCCGCGACAGCTCGCTCGCCGAGCGCTCGAGCTCGACCGGGTTGGAGCAATAGGGACAGCGCAACGGACAGCGGTGCGTCAGCTCCGCCAGCAGCGCCAGAGGCGGGTCAACCTGCGTTGGCATCGGCCAGACAACCCTTGTCGGCCAGGTCCTGCAGCATGGCCGTGACATCCTTGGCGATCTCTTCACGCGGCGCCTGGGAATATTTTTTGGCGAGCGAATCGATGATACCGCCGACGCTCGTCTTGCCGTCGATGAGCTGCAGGATCTCGACCGCCTGCTCGTCCGGCAGCATCAGCCGCTCGGGCGCCATCATGATCCATTTCTGCCGCGTCTCGTCGAAGCGGAAGACGATGTGCGGCGCGATCCGGAGCGCGCTTGCGTCAGAGACGGTGAGTCGTTCCATGGCTACTTCGGCACGAAAGCGCCCGGCGGGATGAAGCCGGGCTCGACATAGGCGAGATAGAGTGCGTCGAGCTGCGACCACAGAACGCCGCATTTGAAGCGCAGCGCGTCGAGCACCAGTTCCTGATCGGCGCGCGTCCTGGCCTCGGCCTTCACATAGCGCAGCGCGAAGTCGACATCCTGCGGCGCCTGCGTGAGACGCGGCGTAAAGTAGGCGAGCGTGTCGCGCGTGATGAACGAATAGTTGGCGAGCATGCCCGCCACCCGGTCGGCGATGATGTTGGGCGAGAACATCTCGGTGAGCGACGAGGCAATGCCCTCGAGCGGCGGCTTGTCGCGCACAAAGTTCACGTAGGCCTCCACGGCGAAGCGCGTGCCGGGAAGGATGCCCTTGGTCGAGATCACATAGTCGCGGTCGAGGCCCACGCCCTCGGCGAGCTTCAGCCAGCGTTCGATGCCGCCCGTGCCTTCCGCATCGCCGTCGTGATCGATGATGCGGCGGCGCCATTCACGGCGCAGCTCCGAGGTCGGCAGCTTGGAGAGCGCATGCGCATCCTTGATGGGAATCATCGCCTGGTAGTAGTAGCGGTTCAGCGCCCAGGCCTGGATCTGCTGGCGGTTGAGCTTGCCGCCGTGCAACAGCTTGTGGAACGGATGCAGGTGGTGATAGCGCTCGGCGCCGATAGCGCGCAGCTCCGCCTCGAGCTCATCGCCGGTCCGCAGGCGATCGTCGCGCTGGGCCTCACTCCTCACGGGCTCACCTCCATGCCGTCATAGGCCACTTCCCAGCCATCCCTGGCGAGACTGCGGCGTTGATCCGAGTCGTCGATCAAGATCGGATTCGAGTTGTTGATGTGGATCAGGATCTTGCGCCGCACAGGTATGTCGCGGAAGGCCTCGACCGTGCCCTCGGTCCCGCTCACGCTCATATGGCCCATGCGCTGGCCGGTCTTGGGACCGAGACCGAGGCGGATCATCTCGTCGTCCTGCCACAGCGTGCCGTCGAACAGCACGACCGACGCGCCCGCGAGCCGCTTCTTCAGCTCGGGTGTCATGCGCGCGCAGCCGGGGACGTAGGCCAGCCGCCCCGCTCCCTGACGGATCTCGACTCCGACCGTGTCGCCCGGCCTGCCGGCCAGCTCCTGCGCCGTGTCACCTGTCTCCATGAAGAGCGCGACCTTGCCCGGCACGTCGAACAGCTCGACCTGCAGGCCGCTCGCACTGCCGTCGACATGTCTTGGCTCGAACGGCCGGCCGAGCGGTATGGAACAGCGTTTCACGCATTCATCCGACAGCACGTTGAAGATCGGATTGGCTCTCAGGACCGCGAGCACGCGCTCGCTGCCATAGAGCGTGAAGGTCTGGCGCTCGCGCATGTGCAGCAGCCCCGCGATCGCATCCACATCGGCGCCGGTCAGGATCACCCCCTCGATGGGCGAGGACCGCAGAGCTCGTTTGGGATGAAGGATCGACTGCGCCTGGATCTGCTCGCGCAGATCGGGCGAGGCGTTGATCAGGAACCAGCGCTCGCCATCGCCGCTCACCGCAAGCGACGCCTGGGTGCGCGCCCTGGCGCCCCTGTCGCCTGCCCGCGCACGGCGGCAGGCCTCTGCGTTGGAGTTCCACTGGGGAAAGCCGCCGCCGGCGGCGGCACCCAGAACGACGGCCCTCATGCCGACCGCCCGAAATGACAATCCCGCGGCCGTTCAGCCGCGGGATGTGTCGATAAGCCGATTACTTCTTGAGGTCGGCGCAGGCGTAGGAGTTGATTTCCATGCCCACGGCGATCTCGACGATACGCGGAGTCTTCCAAGCCACGGTGATTCTCCTCTGAACAAGCCACCCGTCAGTGTGAAACAGCCACCGAGGGTGTCAAGACACATCCTACGCCAGGGCCCTCGCCCATTTTTCCGACCAGAGATGCAGCGGCAGGAAAAGCTGGAACAACTCCCGGCCCAGCGCCGTAAGGCGATAGCCTGCGTCCGGATCCAGCTCGACAAGTCCCGCCTCGCGCAGATCGGCCAGGCGCGTATTGACGATGGTCGGGCTGGCGCCGATCGCGTCCTGCAGGTCACGGAACCGCCTCGGCTCGTCACGCAACTCCCAGACGATACGCAGCACCCAACGCCGGCCCAGCAGATCGAGCAGGACCATGATCGGCCGGCCGGTGCGCGAGCCGCGGACCCTCTTCACCATCTATTTCACTCCATTGCTACATTTTGTGTAGCATTCGATATCGAATTGCTCCAGAAACTGTAGCATGACACGCATCGAACCCGCCTCCTCTCCCTATTCGCCGGCCATCGCCGAAGCCCTGGCCCGCGTCATGCCGCCCGGGGTCGCCCCACTGGTCCTGTTCCGCACCATGGCAAGGAGCCCCCGCATCTTCGGCAAGGTGTTCGCCGGCGGTCTGCTCGACAAGGGACCGCTCAGCCTCCGCCAGCGTGAGATCGTGATCGACCGCACGACGGCCCGGCTCGGCGCCGAGTACGAATGGGGCGTGCATATCGCCTTCTTCGCCGAGAAGGTGAAGTTCGGCGAGGCCGAGATCGCCGCGACCGTGGACGGCCCGGCCGATGCCGCCTGCTGGACCGCTGAAGAGCAGACCTTGATCGCCGCCGTCGACGATCTCGTCAACCGGCGCACCATCGGCGAGGAGACCTGGACCGGCGCCCGGATGCATTTCGACGAGGCGCAGATGCTCGAGGTGATCGCGCTGGTCGGCTATTACCACACGATCAGCTTCCTCTGCCGCGCCCTGGAGCTGCCGCTGGAGAGCTACGGCGCGCGCTTTCCTAGCGCCGTCTGAAGACCCGCTCCAGACCCAGCACCAGCAGGCCGAAGACGAGGCCCCAGAAGGCCGAGCCGACGCCGAGCAGGGTCACGCCCGAGACTGTGACGGCGAGCGTGCCGGCCGCGGCCAGCCGTTCCTTCTCGTGCGCAAGCGCCTGGCCCATGGCGCCGGCCGTCGAGCCCAAGAGCGCAGTGCCGGCGATGGTCGCGAGCAGCGCGGGCGGCAGGGCACCGAACAGGCCGACCAGCGAGGCGCCGAACAGCGACATCAGCCCCCAGAAGAAGGCGTAGAACATCCCCGTCTTCCAGCGCTCGGCCGGATCGGGATGCGCGTCGGGACCGGCGCAGAGCGCTGCCGAGATGGCGGCGAGGTTCGACGTATGGGCGCCGAGGAACGCCGTGACGACCGATGCGCCGCCAGTCACCGCGAGCGAGGCCTGGGTCGGCGGCTCGTAGCCGGCGCTGCGCAGCACGGCGAAGCCCGGCAAGTTCTGCGAAGCCATGGTGACGAGATAGAGCGGGACGCCGAGGCCGATCAGCGTGGCGACATCCCATATCGGAACGATGACTTCCAGGTGGGACAGACCGAGCGGCGGGATCGGCTTCACCAGGCCTAAAGCCCAGGCGATCAGCCCTCCCGCGAAGAGCACGATCAGCGAAGCCAGCGCCGGCATCAGCACACGCACGACGAGGAAGAGCACGATCATGGGCAGGACGAGCAACGGCTGGACAGGCACCTGCTCGACCATGATCACGACCAGGTGCAGCAGGATACCGGCGAGCATGGCCGAGGCGATGCTGGCCGGAATCTTCTCGATCAGGCGCGCGAGCGGCCGCACGATCGCCGTCAGCAGGATCAGCGCGCCTGCCAGCACGAAGGCACCGACGGCGGCACGCAGGCCCGGCACGCCCTGCGTCGAGGCGATCAGCGCCGCGCCCGAGGTCGACCACGCGCCAGTGATGGGCATGCGATAGCGCGCCGAAAGATAGAGCGAGCTCGCGGCCGTGGCGATGCCGAGGCCCGCGACCCAGGAACTTGCCTCGGCAGGCGTCGCGCCCATGGCGTGCGCTGCGGCAAGCACGACCGGCAAGGTGCCACCCACGCCCGCGACCGTTGCCACCAGCGCCGCCGTCCCGGTCGAGACCAGGCTCCCACCGCGCGGTTCGATGCGCGGCGGCGGTACGACTTCCGTGTCAGGCATTGGCCCGTTCCACCATCGCCTGCAGCAGGATCTGACAGCCCGCACCGATGTCGGGCTTGTTCGCGTCCTCGATCTCGTTGTGACTGATGCCGTCCTTGCAGGGCACGAAGACCATAGCCGTCGGTGCCACGCGGCTGACATAGCAGGCGTCGTGGCCGGCACCGCTCACGATGTCCATGTGCGTATAGCCGGCCGTCTCCGCGCCACGGCGGACCGACTCGACAAGCTCCTTGGCGAAGGGCGATGGCGGGAAGTACCAGATCTGTTCGATCTTGACCTCGAGGCGATGGCGCTTGGCGATGTCGGCCGCCGCCGCACGCATCTCCGCGTCCATCTCGGTGAGCTGATCGTTGTCGGGATGGCGGAAGTCGACGGTCATGAACACGCGGCCGGGGATCGTGTTGCGCGATTGCGGCTGGCTCTCGATCACGCCGATGGTCGAGCGGCCATTGGGCCGGTTGCCGATCTCACGGGCCTTCACGATCAGCTCGGCCGCCCCCACCAGCGCATCGCGCCGGCCTTCCATCGGCGTGGTGCCGGCATGGCTCTCCATGCCGGTCCACGAGATCTCATACCAGCGCTGACCCTGCGCGCCCGTGACGACGCCGATCGTCTTCCTCTCGCGTTCCAGGATCGGGCCCTGTTCGATATGCGCCTCGAAGAAGGCGCCGACTTTCCGCCCTCCGACGGGTTCCTTGCCGTCATAGCCGATCTGCTTCAGCGCCTCGCCGAAACTGACGCCATCGCGGTCCTTGATCGAGAGCGCGTGGTCGAGCGTGAAGGCGCCGCCGAACACGCCCGATGCCACCATCGCCGGGGCGAACCGGCAGCCTTCCTCGTTGGTCCAGACGGCGACCTCGATCGGCGCCTCGGTGACATAGTTTGAATCGTGCAGCACGCGCAGCACTTCGAGGCCCGCCATCACGCCGTAAGCGCCGTCGAACTTGCCCCCCGTTGGCTGCGTATCCAGATGACTGCCCGTCATAATAGGCGGCTTGCCGGGATCGCGGCCCTCGCGACGCGCGAAGATGTTGCCGAGCTGATCGACCTTGATCGTCGCGCCCGCCTCCTTGGCCCAGCGCACGAAGAGATCGCGGCCCTGGCGGTCGAGATCGGTGAGCGCGATGCGGCACACGCCGCCCTTCTCCGTGCCGCCGATCTCAGCCAGTTCCATCAGGCTCGACCACAGCCGGTCGGCATCGATCCTGAGATTGGGGCGGTCGGCGGTTTGCATGGCAACTCCTCGGTCGAGGCATCAGTGGCACACCGCCGACAAAGGCGCTACTGCTCGGGACATGCTTCCGCTCTCCGACACGCTGGTCCTCGACCTCACGCAAGTCATCGCGGGTCCCACAGCCGGCCAGATCCTGGGCGACATGGGCGCCGATGTGATCAAGGTCGAGCCGCTGCAGGGCGAGCATTTCCGGCCGCACTTCAACGGGCGCTGGGTGCCGTCAATGAACCGCAACAAGCGCGGTCTGGCGCTCGATCTGCGCACCGAGGGGGGCCGCGGGGTGCTGATGCGCCTCGTCAGGAAGACCGACGTCTTCATGGAGGCCTTCACGCCGGGCGTGATCGACAAGCTCGGCTTCGGCTGGGATGTCGTGTCGAAGGAAAATCCGCGCTGCATCTACGCCTCGGTGTCGGGCTACGGCCAGACCGGTCCCTACTCCGGCCGCGCGGGCTACGATCCCTGCATCCAGGCCGAGGTCGGGCTGATCGAGGCGACAGGTCCACAGGACGGCGAGATGTGCCGCGTCGGCACCGCGGCCGTCGACTATTCGACCGGCGCGTTCTGTGCCGGCGGCATCGCCTTCGCCCTGCTCGCCCGCCACAAGACCGGCAAGGGCCAGCGGCTCGATCTCTCGCTGTTCGATGTCGGCATGCACCTGATGAGCCACTGGCTCACCAATCTCGGCCTCACCGGCGAGAATCCCATGCGCATGGGCACCGGCAACTCGATCCTCTTTCCGCTGCGCGTCTTCAAGACCAGGACCAAGCCGATCTACATCGCCGGCACCAACGATGCCTTTTGGAAGATCCTGTGCACGGCGCTCGGCTGCCAGGACTGGCTGGCCGACTCGCGCTTCGCGACCAATGAGGGCCGCGTCACCCATCGCGCCGAACTGGAGCCAATGATGGAGATGCGCTTCGCCCAGCACACGTGCGAGGAGCTGCTGGCGACGCTGCTGCCCGCCGGCATGCCTTGCTCGGCGGTGAACCTGGTGAGCGACCTGCCCGACAATCCTCAGGTCAAGGCACGGCATTCGATCCTGACCTACGACTATCCCGGCATGGGGCCAGTGCTGGCGGCCAACAATCCGATCAAGCTCTCCGATGCTCCCGTCGAGGTGCGCCGGCTGGCGCCGAGGGTCGGCGAGCACACGGCCGAGATCATGAAGAGTGTGGGCTACAGCGACAGCGAGATTGCGGCCCTGCGCGACGCCAAGGCGGTCGGGCTGCCATGAAGATCGTCTATTCCGACAAGCATGCGAGCCACGATCCGCAGACCTTCTTCATCCGCGGCGTGAAGCAGAGGAGCGCCGAGCAGCCCGAGCGCGCGACGCGGCTCCTCGCGGCGGCAAAGGACGCGGGCCACGAGGTGCATGCGCCCAAGAGCTACGGCGCTGCGCCGGCCGCGAAAGTCCACACGCCCGAGTACATCGACTTCCTGCAGGTCGCAGCGCGCGACTGGGCGAAGCTGCCCAATGCCTCGGCCGAGGTGATCCCCAACATGCATCCGGCGCGCGCCCACGCCTCCTATCCGAGGGTGCTGGCAGGCCGCGCGGGCTGGCATCAGGCCGATCTTGCCTGCCCGATCGGGCCACACACCTGGGAGGCAGCGCTTGCTTCGTCCGAAGTGGCCATGACGGCGGCCGACATGGTGCTCGTGGGCGAGGCCTGCGCCTACGCGCTCTGCCGGCCGCCGGGGCATCACGCCTTCGCCGACATGGCGGGCGGCTTCTGCTTTTTGAACAACACCGCCATCGCCGCCCAGCATCTGCAGGGCCGTCACCGGCGCGTGGCGATCCTCGATGTCGATGTGCATCACGGCAACGGCACGCAAGGCATCTTCTACGAGCGCGCCGACGTGCTCACGATCTCGATCCACGCCGATCCGGCCGACTACTACCCCTATTTCTGGGGCTATGCGCACGAGACGGGCGACGGCGCGGGCATGGGCTTCAACCTCAACCTGCCGCAGCCGATGGGCTCCCCCGATTCGGTCTGGCTTGCCGCCGGCGACAAGGCCCTCGCGCGCATAAGGGAGTTCGCGCCGACCGCGCTGGTCGTGGCGCTGGGCCTCGATGCCAGCGAAAGCGATCCGCTGCAGGGGCTGAAGGTGACCG
>Ga0335083_10002641_pt1 | contig 23563 bp, 19 predicted proteins | sample Lox_Sample_42_FD_206716 | JGI IMG/M metagenome (GOLD analysis project Ga0335083, IMG submission 206716) | Soil microbial communities from Loxahatchee National Wildlife Refuge, Florida, United States - Lox_Sample_4.2 | ecosystem: Environmental > Terrestrial > Soil > Wetlands | place: USA...
AACTCCCCGGCGGCGTCGAGATCGGCGCGAAGGGCACCGCGCCCTCTCCCTGCACGCCGTGCCTCTGCAGGTAGTGGACGCGGCGCGACGCGGGTGTCAGCGCGGGCGTGCGCGGCGCCGGGCGAGCCAGGCGAGGGAGGCGGCGCCGGCCGCCGCCAGCCAGAGGGGAGACGGCTCGGGCACGTCGACTGCCGGCTGGCGCAGCAGGCGCTTGGCCTCGCGGATGCCGGTCTGGAACGCACCGTCGGCGTAGCCGAAGCGGGCGGCGCTGGTCGCCTCGCCCGCGAACAGGAGACGCCCGCCGACGGGCGCCGCCAGCGTGTCCTGGTCGGCCGGCGTCGCACCGAGCGGGAGGAAGGAGTAGGCGCCGAGCGCGTAGGGGTCGGTACCCCAGCGCGTGACGGCGCTGTCGAGCGGCGCGGGCAGGCCCGACCCGAAGAGCTCCTCGAGGATCGCCCGCACGCGCGCCACGACCGTCCCGTCGTCCTGCGCGGTGAGCCCCGCCGCGAAGTCCGCCGAGCAGAGCGCCACCAGCGCGGGCCCGCTCACGAAGTCGGTGAGGTCGATGAAGAGCGGGAACTCGCCCATCGTGTTCGACAGGTACACGAAATTGATGTGGCCGGCGTCGCGCCAGAAGGCCTCGTCGTAGCGAAGTGCGACCTTCTCGAAGTGGCCGAAGCCGAGCGCGGCGATCGCCGCGACCTTGTCGTCGGGGAGCGCCGGCGAGAAGGCGATCGGGCCGGCCTTCAGCACGCCGAGCGGCACCGTCACGATCGCGTGCGATCCCGTGTAGACGGCGTCGCCGACGTGCACGGAGACGCCGGCATCGTCGTACTCGATCGCGCTGACGGGCTGCCCGAGGCGCACGTCGAGGCCCTGCGCGAGGTAGTCGATGATCCGGACGTAGCCACCTTGCGGAAACTCGTCGTCGCCGCCGTAGCTGATGCCGGCGTCGTACTCGGCGAGCGAGATCACCTCCGCCGGAGCGGCGTCGTACTGCTCCGCGAGGAGCCGGATCCCAAAGGCCGCGCGGCGCCTCGTGTCGGCGTCGAGCTGCGGAAAGCCGTCGAGGTACGGGCTGATCGCGTCGGCGACCGAGGCGTTCGGACCGAGCGCGTCCGAGAGCGCGGCGAGCGAGCCCGGATCCTGGAACTCCTCGGTCAGCAGGAACGGGACGCCGAGCACGGCCTGGGTGAGCCAGCTCGCCGTCGTCGCGTCGAAGCCGGTGAGCCGCGTGATGTCCTTGGCGTCCGCCGGCAGCAGCGCCACGCCGGCCTGCGCGGCGAGATCGCTCATCGGGTTGCCCTCGTGCGTGTGCACCCACGAGCCGCCGAGGTCGACGGGGTCTCCGCCCACCGAATGGGTCCAGGTGCGTCCGCCCAGGCGGTCGCGCGCCTCGAGCACGGTCACCGGGATGCCCGCGTTGCGGAGCGCGTTCGCCGCAGCCAGGCCTGCGAAGCCCGCGCCGATCACCAGCACGCGCTGGGGATCGCCGATCACGCCGCCCGGGACGTCGCGGTTGCCATCGTCGAAGGTCGCGGCACGCGCGATGCGGCCCGGCAACGCGGCCGCGGCGGACGCCGCAGCGAGCGCCTGGAGGAAGCGCCGGCGGGAGAGGCCGCCACGCGGGTTCACGAGCGGCCCCGCTCGGCGTGCGCCAGCGCGGCGTGGAGCGGCATGCCGCAGGCCTCGAAGGTGCGGCGCGCGCGCTCGGCGTAGTACTCCGCGCGCCGCTCGTCGCGCCCGCGCCGACACAGCTCGGCGAGCGCGAGGTGAGCGTCGGCGAGGTGCGGCAGAAGCTGCAGCTCGGTCGCCAGCGTCACCGACTCGGAGAGCGCGCGCTCGGCGCTCTCCCGGTCGCTCGTCTGGGCCAGGCCGAGCGCCAGGCCGAGCGTGCGGAGCGCGCGCAGCCGCACGAGGCGCGGGGGTGCGGTGGCCAGACATCGGTTCGCCATCTCTGCGGCCTCCTCGAAGTGCCCGATCTCGAGGCGCGCGACCGCGAGCCAGTCCAACGTGGTCGGCCAGCGCGCGTTGGTGCTCGCGAGCCGCTCCAGGGACTCGGCCGCGCGCTTCGGCTCGTTCTGGAGCAGGAACGCCATCCCGGTCCACGCGTCCGCGTTGTAGACCGCGCTCGCCTGCCCCGATCGCAGCCCGAGCTCGCGCGCCTCGGCGGCGGCCCGGAGCGCGGCGTCGCAGTCGCCGCGGAAGACGTGCGCCTTGGCGAGCCAGGCGGCCGCGAACGCGAGCGCCACCTCGTGCCGAGCCTCGCGCGCGAGGGCGTACGCCTCCGCGCAGAGCCGATGGGCCGCTTCGACGTCGCCGGCGTCGCAGCGCACGTAGCCCTCGTTGCCGATGCCGAACACGACACCGAAGCGCTCGCCAGACGCCGTCGCCAGCTCGACCACGCGGCGCGCGCTCTCCGTCGCAGGTGCGATCGCGCCGTCGAGATGGCAGATCCGGATGCGATAGGCGTGGGCGCGCGCCTCGAGGTTGCGGCCTCGCGCCTGTCCGTCGGCTGCGGCTGCGAGGCCGCGCTCGAGCAGCGCGAGCGAGCGAGCGCCCTCTCCCGCGTCGCAGAAGCGCACCCACGCGCTCTCGATCCACGCCTCGGCCAGCCGCGCCCGGTCCTCACCGGCCACGTCCTCGGCGGACATCGACTCGAGCACGGCCCCGGCCTCCTGGGAGCGGTCGAGCAGATTGAGGCCGCGCGCGAGGTCGAGCCCGACGGCGATGCGCAGCGGCGCGGGCACCGCCGCCGGCGCCTCCGCGGCGATCTCCCACGCGCGCCGGAGCTGCGCGACCCCCTCGCGCGCTGCGAAGAGCGCGAGGTGTCCATCCCCGGCGCGCGCGTACGCGCGCGCCGCGCGGCCGAGCTCCCCGGCGCGGTCGTAGTGGAGGCCGATCTCCGCCGCACGCGCGGGCGTCGGCGGATCCCCGGCCGCCGCGAGCACGCTCGCACAGCGGCGGTGCAGCTCGCGCCTGCGGCTGTGGAGCATCTGCTCGTAGGCGACCTCGCGGTGCAGCGCGTGCGCGAAGTCGAGCTGATCGCCGCTCTCCTGCAGGAGGCCGCGGTCGAGGAGCCGCGCGCAGCAAGCGCCGATCTCCTCGACCTCGCCCGCGGCGAGCTGCTCGATCAGATCGAGCGCAAAGCTCCGCCCCACCACGGTCGCGATCTGCAGGACCCGGCGGGCGCCGTCGTCGAGTGCATCGAGGCGGGCCGCGATGACGTCGCGCAGCGTCGCCGGCAGCCGCGCCGGCGAGCGACGCCAGGCCGCCTCGAAGCGCGCGGCGTCGCGCAGATCGTCGTCGCCCTCGCGGAGGGCGCGCGCCAGCTCGATCACGAACAGCGGGTTGCCCTCGCCGCGCGCCGCGGCGAGCGCCGCCAGCGGCTCCGGCTCGGCGCGATCGGCGAGCACCGCCAGCGCGAGCGCTGCGGCGTGCTCCCGATCGAGCGGTCCGAGCGCGAGGCGCTCGCTCGGCCCGGGCGGATCGAGCAGCGGGAGGCCCTCCGGCCGCGCCGTCACCAGGAAGCGGATGCCGCGCGCCGGTGGCCTCGCGAGCAGCGCGCGCGCCAGGCGGAGCGACGAGACGTCGATCCAATGGGCGTCCTCGATCGCGATCGAGAGGGGACCCGGACCGGGCGCGGCCTCGAGCAGCGCGCGCAGCGCCCGCTCGACCGCCTCCGGCTCGCGCGGACCCTCGCGGCCTTCGAGCACGGCGACCAGCGAGTTCGCGTCCTCCGGCGCCCACTTCGCCTCGATCCAGCGCCCGATCACGTCGAGCCACAGCGCGTAGGCGTGCGCGCCCTGCAGCTCGCGCGCGCGCCCCTCGAGCCAGGCACCACCGTCGCGCGCGCGGAGCTCGGTGGCGAGGCGCGACTTGCCGATGCCCGCCTCGCCCACGATCTCGATCCAGAGCGCGCCGCCCTGCGTCCCGCCCTCGAGCCGCGCTGCGAGCCGGGAGATCTCGACCGCGCGGCCCGCGAACGGCAGCCGTCCGCTCGCCGGCTCGAGCTCGCGGCTCGACGACCCGGCCGCGGGTCCGACGACCTCGAAGGCCTGGAGCGGCTCGGGCGCTCCGCGTGCCTCCAGCGCGCCGAGCGCGCGGAGCTCGATCGCGCCGCGCACCCGCTCCGCCACCTCCGCGCTCACCAGGATCTGTCCGGGCCCGGCCGCCTGCTCGAGCCGCACCGCGAGCCCCGCGATCGGACCTTCGGCGGTGTAGTCGCGCCGCAGCTCCGCGCCGATCGCTCCGACCCACGCCGATCCGCTGTGCACGCCCATCCGCAGGACCAGCGGAACGCCGAAGCGCGCGCGCACCGAGCCGCTATAGCTCTCGGCCTGGCGCCGCAGCGCCAGCGCGGCGCGCACCGCGTGGAGCTCGTGTCCGGGCCGCGCGGAGGGCGCGCCGAAGAGCGCCATGAAGCCGTCGCCGCGGTACTGGTTCAGGAAGCCGTGCTCCGCGTGCACGGCATCGAGCGCCAGCGCGAAGAATCCGTCCATCAGCGCGTGGAGATCCTCCGGGTCGAGCCGGTGCGCCATCGCGAGCGATCCGGCGACGTCGGCGATCAACACCGTGACGTGCTTGCGCTCGCCCTCGCGCGCCACGACGCGCTCGACCACGTCGCGCAGATGCTGCGGCGTGTAGGAGGGCGCGCCGGCGGGAGCGGGCGCATCGAGAGGGCCGAGCGCAGACCCGCAGTGCAGACAGAAGCGGCTCTCGCCCGGAAGCTCGGTCGCGCCGCACGCGAGACAGCGCCGACTCATGCGGCGCGCTCCGCGCCGCCTAGGGCGAGGGCGACGCCAGGCCGATGCGCACCGCGTACGGCGGGACTCCGGCGGGCAGCGCCGGAATCCACGTGATCACGTAGGCGGCCAGTCGCGGATCGCCGGGGTCCGGCGGCGAGACGCACGGCGCCGTCCGGTAGTTCAGCGCGGCGCGCGCCTGGATGGTGGCGCCGTAGTCGGCGTCGCGCTCCACGATCGTGTCCCACGCCGTCCACTGGTAGCCACTCCCGGAGAGGTCGGGAAGGCCCGTCGATCCGCGGCTCGATCCGACGAGGCCCGGCAGCAGCATCTTCTCGAGCCCGACGTTGCGCTTGAGCAGGACCCTCTCGCCCCCGTAGATGAGGGGAGCCGAGCGGTCCAGCGTGCCCTCCGCCACGTCGACGCCGCGCTGGAGCGGCTGGAAGGCGTCGCGGCCAGTGGCGCCGACGGGCAGCGGCACCACCAGCACCATGTCGTAGACGGCGTCGACGCGCTCGTGGTTGCGCTGGAATCCCTCGATGTGGAGCTGCCAGTCGCAGTGATCGGAGGCGGCCGCGAGCGGGGTGAACTGCAGGGAGGCGTCGCTGTCAGCCACCTGCAGCGTGCTCGGGAGGGCGGGAGCCGGGCTCGCGAGCTGCGATACGGTGCTCGAGCCGACGGCGCTCTCGTAGTAGGTGGGCGTGGCCGCCGTCGTCGGATCCGGCGCGACGTGCGCTCCGTCGCTCGCCCATCCCGGGGACGCAGCCAGCAACGCCACCGCGGCGAGCGCACTCGCCGTCCAACGCAAGCCCGGTCGTGCGGTCATCTCGTTCTCTCCTCGTGTGCGGTGGAGTCGATCCACCGTGAAACCCTCGGCACGGCGCGCGAGCGCGAGACCAGCCCCGCCAGCGCCGGCAGGAAGAGCGCCGCGAGCACCGGCGCGTCGCCGAGCGCGACGTAGGGAGGCGCCGGCCGCGGCGGCGGCGCCGTCGCCGCGCCGAATGCGGGAGTGTCGGCGTCGAGCCGGGCGATCTCGCGTCCCCAGGGATCGACCCACAGGCTCGGCCCCGTGTTGGCGACGCGCGCCAGCGCGAGCCCCGTCTCCACCGCGCGCAGGCGCACCAGCGCGGCGTGCTGTCGCGCCGACCAGGGACCGCTGTCGGCCTCGTTCGCCACGCTCACCAGGAGCTCGGCGCCGCGCCGGCGAAGGCTGCGCGCGAGCGCGGGATGCGCCGCGTCGATGCAGATCAAGATGCCGACGCGGACGCGGTCGCCGCGCGCGGTCGGCACCTCGACGATTCCGGCCTCGCGCGCCGCGCGCACGGTGCCCGGCCAGGGAACCAGGCGCGCCAGCGCTCGAGCAAGCCGGCCGCCGGGCGCGCGCTCGTAGAAGGGGAGCGGGGTGACCTTGTCGCCCGCCACGCGCGTGAGCCCGCCCGGAAGCGCGAGCACCGCCGAGTTCCAGCGCCACGCGCTCCCGGGCTCCGGCCTCCGCGCGCCCGCCAGCACCGGCGTGCCGAGGACGTTCGCGATCACGCCGAGGAACGGCTCGCCCTCTGCATCCGCCGGCCGCAGCCACGCGCCCTCGGGCCACACGATGAGATCGGGCGCGCCGGCCGCCGCGCCGCGGCTCAGCGCGAGCAGGCGATCGAGGTTCGCCGCGAAGTGCGCAGGGGAGAGGCGATCCGCGGAGCGGACCGCCGGCTGCACGGCGGCGATGCGCGAGCCGCCGGGGCGGAGGTTCGCGCCTCGCAGGACCAGCGCACCGAGGAGCGCGCCTGCCGCGAGGCCGAGCGCCAACGGCACGCCCGCGCGCCGCCGGCCCCAGACGGCGGCCGCCAGCGCGGCATTGACCGCGGCGATCCACGCGGACACCAGCGTCGCGCCGCCGAGCGCGGCGCACTGAATCAGCGCCGGCCACTCCGCGACCGCGTCCGAGAGCCGAAGCCACGGGAGGCCGCTCGGGCCCTCCGAGCGCGCGAACTCGAACGACGCCCACAGAAGGGGCACTGCGGCGAGAGCCGCTCCGGCCCCGCGGCGGGCGAGCAGGCCCAGCGCGCCGCCAAGAGCGGCAGCGAGCGCGCTCAGCACCGCGACCAGACCCACGAACGCGCTCCAGATCAGCGGGTCGTGGAGGTTCCACGGGAACTCGGCGAAGCCGATCCCGAAGAAGACGAGCCCGCACGCGCCGCCCGCGAGCGCGGTCTCGAGCGGACGCCGTCTGGTCGCGACGGGTCGGAGCAGCGGGACCAGCGCGACGAAGGCGAGGAGGCCCAGGCCCAGCGGAGCGGTCGCGGCGGCGAGGAGCAGACCGGAGAGCGCGCCGGCGGCCGCGCTGTGAGCTCGCGACGTTGCACTGGAAGCTGCGCCTGTGGTGGAAATCGCGCACCTCTTCGGGCCAGGACGACGTGGTGCCGGCTGAGCAAGGACCGTTCCGCCGCGCGGACGCCGCTCAGCCGCTCCTCGCGCTCCCGAATGGCTGCCGATGCTGTTATGATGACTCGGCTGTTATCGAATCGATGCAGCCCCTTCATACCCTCCCCGCGCAGCCTGCCTTCCTGGGCAGCTGGGAGAAGGCTCACGTGGACAGGATCGAGATCCTCGACCGGCTGCACGCCGTCCCGTTCCTGCGAAGGCTTCCGCCGAGCGAGCTCGATCGGCTCGTCAGCGAGAGCGAGATGCAACGCTTCGCTCCGGGGGAGGCGCTCTTGTCCGAGGGCGATCGCGCCGATTGCGTCTTCCTGCTGCTCACGGGAAGCGCCGCGATCACCAAGCGCGTCGGCACCCGCGAGGAGGTCGTGCTCGCGCTGCGCAGCGCCGACGAGTGGGTCGGCGAGATGGCGCTGCTCGACGACGGCCCGCGCTCGGCCACCGCGACCGCGCGCGATCCGGTCGAGGCGCTGGTCGTCCCGCGCGCCGCGTTCCTGGCGGCCGTCACCTCGGAGCCGGAGGCGGCGGCGGACCTCCTCCGCGTGCTCACCGCCCGCCTGCGCGACAGCGACCGCGCCTGCATCGAGAGCCTGATGGCCAAGGCGAGCTCGCTCGAGCAGGCGAACCACGAGCTGGCGCACGAGAACCAGCGGCTGGCGGAGGCGCTCGATGCGCGGGCGGGATTCGAGGCCTTCGTCGGCGAGTCGGCGGGCGCGCGCCGTGTCCGACAGCTCGCGCGCCGGGCGGCGCGCAGTGATCTCTCGGTCCTGCTGATCGGCGAGACCGGGACCGGCAAGGAGGTCCTGGCTCGCGCGATCCACGCGGCGAGCGAGCGCGCTGCGCGCCGGTTCGTGGCGGTGAACTGCGCGCTGCTCAACGAGACGCTCCTCGAGAGCGAGCTCTTCGGACACGTGCGCGGCGCCTTCACCGGCGCCACCGAGAGCAAGCCCGGCCTGGTCGAGGCGGCCGAGGGCGGAACGCTCTTCCTCGACGAGGTGGGCGACCTCCCGTGGCCGGTCCAGGGGGCGCTGCTCCGCTTCCTCGAGCTGCGCGAGTACCGCAGGCTCGGCGACACGCGACCGCGTCGCGCCGACGTGCGCGTGATGGCGGCGACGCACGTCGATCTCGACGCCGCGACGACCGAGGGCGCCTTCCGCCGCGACCTCGTCTATCGCCTCGACGTGCTGCGCATCGACGTGCCGCCGCTGCGCGAGCGAGGCGACGACATCGAGCCGCTGCTGCGCCACGCCGTCGACCGCGTGGCGCGGCGCCTGGGCCGCCCCTCCCTGTCGATCGGCTCGACCCTGCTCGAGGCGCTCGCGCGCCACCCGTTCCCGGGCAACGTGCGCGAGCTGGAGAACGAGGTCGAGCGGCTCTACGCGACCCTCGAGCCCGGCGACACGGCGGAGGCCCGGCACCTCTCGGCGCGCCTTCGCGAGTCGGACCCCGCGGCGCAGCGGACCTACGGCGCGGCGCTGCGCGCGTTCAAGGTGCGGCTGGTGGCCGGCGCGCTGCGCGACGGCGGCGGCAGCCACGCCGAGGCCGCGCGGCTGCTCGGCGTGCACCGCTCGAACCTGGCGCGGATGGTCCGCGAGCTCGGCCTGCGCGGTCCCCTGCGGCCGGGGAGCCCGTGAGCCGGTGCGCATCCGACTGATCGAGCCCGATGGGGAGGTGGCGGCGGCGCTCCGCACCGCGCTGCGAGAGGCGGGTCACGAGGTCGACTCGGCCGCGCCCGCCGCGGCGGAGCCCGACGTGGTGGTCGCGGGCCTCCCGGCCGCCCCCGACACGGCGCCCGACGAGGCGCCGAGATCGCCGATCGTCGTGCTGGTCGGCGATGCCCGGCCGGGCGAGATCAGGCGCTGGATCGAGGGCCGGCCGCGCTGGGTCGTCGTCGGGAAGCCGGTGCGCCCGGAGACCCTGCTCGCCGCCGTCGACGACGCCGTGTCGAAGGCACCGCGGAGGGCGTCCCACTGATGCGGGAGCCACCGCCTACGCCCTGCGCCGGCGTGCGGCTCCCGTCGAGAGCCACTCCGGCGCGCGGCCCCTGCCCTTCTGGCCCTCCTGCCGCACCACGCGGCGGGTGACCTCGAGGAAGGCGGCCCGCGCGGGCGAGGTCGCGTCCGGACGCCAGGCGACCGCCATCTCCACCATCGGCCCGCGCGGCCGCAGCGGGCGATACACCACGGAGCGTCGCGCCAGGCTCGACAGGCCGGCGCTCACGATCGCCACGCCGGTCCCCACCGCGACCAGCCAGATCACGGTCTGCAGATCGTTCGCGTACTGCTTCACCTGCGGGACGAACCCCTGCATCCGCGCGGCCTCGTAGAAGATGCGCCGGAAGCCCGGCGCCTGCTGCGTCGAGAGCGTCACGAACGGCTCGTCGGCGAGGTCCTTCCAGCGCACCCGCGCCTGCGACGCGAGCGGGTGGTCGACGGGCAGCGCGACCAGGAGCGGCTCGCGCCAGACGCGCTCCGCGGCCAGCGAGGGATCGTCGACCGGAGGCCGCAGGAAGCCGACGTCGATGTGGCCCGCCCGCAGCCCCTGGAGCTGCTGGTCCGGCGTCTGGTCGTAGAGGCGGAGCTCGACGCCCGGGTGCGAGCGCCGGTATTCGCGGAGGATGGCGGCGAACGTCTCGTTGGTGGCCGACGTGACGAAGCCGACGCCGAGCTCCCCGATCTCGCCGCGGCTCGCGCGCAGGGCGCGCTCCCCGGCGCGCTCCGCACGGCGCAGGATCTCGCGCGCCTCCTCGAGGAAGGCCGCGCCGCCGGCGGTCAGCTCGACCCGGCGCCGGTTGCGCGCCAGGAGCTGCACCCCGAGCTCCTCCTCGAGGGCGCGGATCTGCAGGCTGAGCGGCGGCTGCGAGATGTGGAGGCGGGCGGCCGCCCGCCCGAAGTGAAGCTCCTCGGCCACGGCGACGAAGTAGCGGAGATGGCGCAGCTCCATGGGCGACGATGATAGCTTGTACGAATCACAGGCCGATCCAGAATGTATTGGCGCGAACCAGAGACCCGCCCTAAACAATGGGCCGGCACGGGTCGGCTGCCGCGGTGTCTGCGCCTGCGCGGCCGCCGCCCCGAGCGCCTGCCGCCCGCGACCCTCCCCGCGCGGGCCCGGAGCCCGCTCCCATGTGGATCGTCCGACTCGCCCTGCGGCGGCCCTACACCTTCGTCGTGATGGCGATGCTGATCGCCGTGCTCGGAATCGTGTCGATCGCGACCATGCCGACCGACATCTTCCCGAACATCGACATCCCGGTGGTCTCCTCGATCTGGGGCTACGGCGGCCTCTCGCCGGACGAGATGGAGAACCGCATCACGACCGTCGTCGAGCGCGCGATGACGGCCACCGTGAACGACATCCAGCACATCGAGTCGCAGTCGCTGCGCGGCGTGAGCGTCATCAAGACCTTCTTCCAGCCGGGCTCGAAGATCGAGGCGGCCGTCGCGCAGATCAACGCCATCTCGCAGACGCTGCTGCGTCCGCTTCCGCCCGGCATCACCCCGCCGCTGATCCTCCAGTACAACGCCGCGAACGTGCCGGTGCTTTTGATCAGCATCAGCAGCGACACGCTGGCGGAGCAGGAGCTGAACGACCTCGCCAACAGCTTCATCCGCACCCAGCTCGTGACGGTGCGCGGCGCGCAGGTCACCTATCCGTACGGCGGGAAGCCGCGGCAGGTGATGGCGGACCTGGACGCCGACGCCCTCTACGCGCGCGGCCTGGCGCCGCAGGACGTGCTGAACGCGTTGCAGCAGCAGAACGTGATCCTGCCCGCCGGAAGCGCGAAGATGGGCATGCGCGAGTACGACGTCGCCCTGAACGGCAGCCCGGCGGTGCTCCAGGAGCTCGACGACCTGCCGATCAAGTCGGTCAACGGCGCGGTGGTCACGATGCGCGACGTCGCGCACGTCCACGACGGCTTCGCTCCGCAGACCAACATGATCCGCCGCGACGGCCGCCACGGCGTCATGCTCTCGATCCTGAAGAGCGGGAGCGCCTCCACGCTCGACGTGGTGAAGGGCATCAAGGACCTGCTGCCCCGCGTGATGGCCGGCATGCCGCCCTCGCTCAAGGCAGACCTCCTGTTCGACCAGTCGCTGTTCGTGCGGGCCGCGATCGCCGGCGTGCTGCGCGAGGGCGCCATCGCCGCCGCGCTCACGGCGCTCATGATCCTGCTCTTCCTCGGCAGCGCGCGCAGCACGCTCATCGTCGCCACCTCGATCCCCCTCTCGATCCTCACCTCGATCATCGTGCTCAAGCTGTTCGGCCGCACGCTCAACGTGATGACGCTCGGCGGCATGGCGCTCGCGGTCGGCATCCTGGTCGACGACGCGACCGTCGAGATCGAGAACATCCACCGCAACCTCGGGATGGGGAAAGCGATCCGGCAGGCCATCCTCGACGGCGCCCAGCAGATCGCGGTGGCCGCCTTCGTCTCGACGCTCTCGATCTGCATCGTGTTCGTCCCGGTCTTTGCGCTGGGCGGCGTGGCGGGCTCGCTGTTCTCGCCGCTGGCGCTCGCGGTGGTGTCCGCGATGATGGCCTCCTACCTGCTCTCGCGGACGCTGATCCCGACGATGGTGCTGTACCTGCTCCCGAAGGAGCTCGAGCGCGAGCGCGCCCTCGAGCACGGTGCGCCGCCGGGCCGGCTCACGCGCGTGCACCGGCGCTTCCAGGACGCCTTCGACGCGCTGGCCCGCCGCTACGAGCGCGCGCTGGAGGCCGCCTTCGCGCGCCGCCGCGTCGCCCTGGCGGGATTCGGCGCCTTCTCGGCGGGCTCGCTGCTGCTCTTTCCGTTCGTCGGGCGCGACTTCTTCCCGACGGTCGACGCCGGCCAGCTCCGGCTGCACGTCCGGGCGCCGACCGGGACGCGCATCGAGGAGACCGAGCACTACTTCCAGCGGGTCGAGGACCGCATCCGCACGGTGATTCCGCCCGACGAGATGAACGTGATCCTCGACAACATCGGGGTCCCGAACGGCGTCAGCCTCGCGCTCTCCGACACCGCCACCATCAGCTCCGCCGACGGTGAGATCCTGGTCTCGCTCAAGCCGTCGCACGGGTCCACCGGGGGCTATCTGAAGAAGCTCCGCGAGGTGCTGCCGACCGAGTTCCCCGAGCTCATCTTCTTCGCGCAGCCGGCCGACATGGTGAGCCAGATCCTGAACTTCGGCCTGCCGGCGCCGATCGACGTACAGATCAGCGGTCCCAACGCCGAGGCCGACAAGAACTTCGCAATCGCCCAGGAGCTCGCCGCGCGGCTGCGCGCGATTCCGGGAGCCGTCGACGTGCACGTCCACCAGGTCCTCGACGGCCCGCGGCTCAAGCTCGACGTCGACCGCGCGCTCGCGCAGCAGAGCGGCCTCACCGAGCACGACGTGGCCGACAGCCTGCTGATCTCCCTCACCGGAAGCGGCACCACCAGCCTCAACTTCTGGCTGAACCCGAAGAACGGCGTCAGCTATCCGGTCGCCGTCCAGATGCCCCAGCACCGGGTCGACAGCATCCCGGCGATCGAGAACATCCCGGTCGTCACCAGCGGGCAGACGACGCCGACGCTCCTCACGAACCTGGCCTCTCTCGAGCGCACCACCACACCCGTGGCGCTCAACCACTACAACGTGCAGCCCGTCTTCGACGTCTTCGCCGGCGTGCAGGGGACCGACCTCGGCAGCGTCGCCGACGCGGTGGGAAAGGTGGTCGACGAGTACCGCGCGCGCCTCTCGAAGGCGAGCATCATCGTGATGCGCGGCCAGGTGCAGAGCATGCACGAGGCGTTCGCCGGTCTCGGCTTCGGGATCGCATTCGCCGTGCTGCTGGTCTATTTCCTGATGGTCGTGAACTTCCAGTCCTGGATCGACCCGCTGATCATCCTGATGGCGCTGCCGGGTGCGCTCGCCGGCATCCTCTGGATGCTGTTCGTCACCGGGACCACGATCAACGTCCCCTCGCTGATGGGGTGCATCATGGCGATCGGCGTGGCCACCGCCAACAGCATCCTCCTGATCACGTTCGCCAACGAGCAGCGCCACGAGGGGCTAGACGCGCACGCCGCCGCGCACGCCGCCGGCCGCACCCGCCTGCGCCCGGTGCTGATGACGGCGCTCGCCATGCTGATCGGCATGCTGCCGATGTCGCTCGGGCTCGGCGAGGGCGGCGAGCAGAACGCGCCGCTCGGGCGCGCGGTGATCGGCGGCCTCACGCTCGCCACCGCCTACACGCTCTTCTTCGTCCCGCTGATGTACAGCCTGCTGCGGCGGCGGCCGCCGCGGCACCCCGAGGCCGGATGAGCGACGCCGCGACCACACCGCCGGAGGAGCCGGAGGTCGCCGATCGCTCGGCGGGCCGCCTGCGCGGCAACCCGACGCTCGTCGGCGTCGCCCTCGCGTTCGCCCTGCTGCTCGCCATCGGCGTCGTGCCCCGCGTCCGCTCGCGCCTCGAGCTCCAGCGCGCGGCGGCGATCGCCGCCGCCGCGCGGCCGGTGGTGGGCGTGACCACGCCGCATCCGGCGCCGTCGACCGATCTCACGCTGCCCGGGACGACGCTTCCCTTCCAGCAGGCGACGATCTACGCGCGCGTCGACGGCTATCTCGAGCGCCGTCTCGTCGACATCGGCGACCTCGTCAAGACCGGCCAGCTGCTGGCCGTGATCAGCGCGCCCGAGATCGACCAGCAGCTCGCGCAGGCCCAGGCGGACCTGGTGCGCCAGAAGGCGGACCTCGCCTTCGCGCGCAGCAGCCTGGAGCGCTACGAGGCCGCGGACCGCGAGGGCGCGGTGGCGAAGGAGGACCTCGACCAGCGGCGCACCGCGGTCCACACCGCCGAGGCGGCGGTGCAGGCCGGGACCGCGACGGTCCAGCGGCTGGCCGAGCAGCAGCGCTTCGAGCACGTGACGGCCCCCTTCGACGGGGTCGTCACGCAGCGCAACGTCGACGTGGGCGCGCTGATCACCGCGGGAAGCAGCTCGAGCACCACGTCGCTCTTCGCGCTGGCGCAGAACGACGTGCTGCGCGTGTACGTGAACGTGCCGCAGCCGTACGTCAACGACATCCAGGTCGGCCGCCCCGCGCAGATCCGCACGCGCTCGCTTCCCGGGCGCACCTTCAACGGCTCGATCGCGCGCTCTGCGAGCGCGCTCGACCTCAGCACGCGCACCATGCTGACGGAGGTCGACATCCCGAACGCCGACGGCGCGCTCAAGCCGGGCATGTACGTCCAGGTGGCGCTCCAGGCGGATCGCGTCGGGCCGCGCTGGCGCATTCCCGCCAGCGCCATCGTGTTCGACTCGAAGGGCACCCAGCTCGTGATCGTCGGGCCTGATCACAAGGTGCAGGTGCGCCCGGTGGTGCTGGGCCGCGACTTCGGGAGCGAGGTGGAGGTGGCTTCCGGCCTGCAGGGCGACGAGATGCTCGTGACGACGCCCTCGGCCTCGCTGGTCGACGGCACGCTGGTGGAGCCCTCGGAGCCCAAGCCGTGACCCAGCTCCGGCTGGCGCTCGCGCTGACCGCGGCTGCGACGATCACGGGGTGTCTTCTCGGCCCGAGCTACCGGCGGCCTCCGGTCGAGACCCCGGCGAGCTTCCGCGACGTCCCGCCGCCAGCGACCGCGCAGCCGCTCGACAGCGACTGGTGGAAGCTCTTCGGCGACCCCGCCCTGACGGCGCTCGAGGAGCAGGCGCGTGCGGCCAACCAGGACCTGCAGGCCGCCATCGCCCGCGTCACCGAGGCACGTGCCACCGCGCGCATCGCCGAGGCGGATTTCTACCCGGTGATCACGCTCGACCCGGAGCGCCAGAACGCGCGGCTCTCCGCCAATCGGCCGCTGGCCGACCCCGAGAAGGGCAAGACCACGAGCGACACCCTGGTCCCCTTCGATCTCAGCTACGAGATCGACCTCTGGGGCCGCGTGCGGCGCAGCTTCGAGTCGGCGACGGCGTCGGCGAACGCGAGCGAGGACGCCTACGGCGTGGTCGCGCTCACGCTCGCCGCCGACGTGGCGCAGCAGTACTTCGCAATCCGCTCGCTCGACGCGCAGGACGCCATCCTGCGAGAGAGCGTGGTCGTGTTCCGGGACCAGGTGCACTTCGTCGAGGCGCGCTACCGCGCCGGGCTGGTCAGCGAGCTCGACGTGGCACAGGCCCGCACCCAGCTCGAGACCACGGTCGCCCAGGAGGTCGATGCCCGCCGGCTGCGGGCGCTCTCGGAGCACGCGCTCGCGGTGCTCTGCGGGCAGGCGGCCTCGGACTTCTCGATCCCCGAGGCGCCGCTCGAGCCCGGCCCGCCCGAGGTCCCCGCCGGCGTTCCATCGCAGCTCCTCGAGCGCCGGCCGGACGTGGCCGAGGCGGAGCAGCAGCTGGTCGCCGCCAACGCGGAGGTGGGGGTCGCCGAGGCGCTCTTCTTCCCGCAGGTGCGGCTCACGGGCGCCGCCGGCCTCGAGAGCGCCGACCTGAGCGACCTCATCAAGTGGGAGAGCCGGATCTGGTCGATCGGCCCGAGCATCTCGGTGCCGGTCTTCGAGGGGGGCCGCCTGCGCGCCAATCTCAAGGGCGCCAAGGCCCGCTACGAGGAGACCGTCGCGGCCTACCGCTCGACCGTCCTCGCGGCCTTCCGCGACGTCGAGGACGCGCTCGCCAGCGTGCGCCTGCGCGCAGAGCAGGGCGACGCCCAGGCCCGGGCCGTCACGGCAGCCGGCCGCGCCGTCCAGGTGGCCCGGTCCCAGTATCAGCACGGCATCGCCGACTACCTCCAGGTCCTGGTCGCCCAGCGTACGGAGCTCGATCTCCAGCTCTCCTCGACGCAGACCCAGGAGCAGAGACTCGATGCCACAGTCCTCCTGGTGAAGGCGGTTGGCGGCGGCTGGCAGTAGCCGCTGCGCCTCCGTTGCCGCCCGTCGATCCGCGTCCCACGGGGGAAGCAGGCCGGACCATCCGACAGAATCCCGGTAACCTACGGGGCGGGGACGGCCACTTCTTCTCGGGGAGCGCAGATGACGACGCAGACGACCAAGAACGCGAAGCTGCAGGCCTGGGTCAAGCAGGTGCAAGCGCTGTGTCAGCCGGACCGCGTGCACTGGTGCGACGGCTCCCAGGCCGAGTACGACAGCATGATCCGCCTGCTCCAGAAGAGCGGCGCGGCCGTGCAGCTCGATCCCCAGAAGCGCCCCCAGAGCTTCCTCTTCCGCTCCGATCCCGACGACGTGGCCCGCGTCGAGGACCGCACCTTCATCTGCTCGGCGACGGAGGAGGACGCCGGCCCGACCAACAACTGGCGGGATCCGGTCGAGATGAAGGCGCTCCTCAGGAAGCTTTTCACCGGCTGCATGCGCGGCCGCACGCTCTACGTGATCCCCTTCAGCATGGGGCCGCTCGGCTCCCCGATCGCCTATACGGGCGTGCAGCTCAGCGACTCGCCCTACGTCGTGGCCAACATGCGGATCATGACCCGGATGGGCCAGGCGGTGCTCGACGCGCTCGGCGACGACGACTTCGTGCCCTGCCTGCACTCGGTCGGCATGCCGCTCGGACCCGGGGTGGCCGACGTGGCCTGGCCCTGCAACGCCGAGCACAAGTACATCGTGCACTTCCCGGAGACGCGGGAGATCTGGTCGTTCGGCTCGGGCTACGGCGGCAATGCGCTGCTCGGAAAGAAGTGCTTCGCCCTGCGCATCGCCTCGGTGATGGCGCGCGACGAGGGCTGGCTCGCCGAGCACATGCTGATCCTGAAGCTCACCAACCCGGAAGGTCGAACCCACTTCGTCTGCGGCGCCTTCCCGAGCGCCTGCGGCAAGACCAACCTCGCGATGCTCAAGCCCACGCTCCCGGGCTGGAAGGTCGAGACCGTCGGCGACGACATCGCGTGGATGCGGTTCGGCTCCGACGGCCGGCTCTACGCCATCAACCCCGAGGCGGGCTTCTTCGGCGTCGCGCCCGGCACCAGCGAGAAGTCGAACCCGAACGCGATGGCGACGCTGCGCGAGAACGTGCTCTTCACCAACTGCGCCCTCACGCCGGACGGGGACGTGTGGTGGGAGGAGATGACCCAGAAGCCGCCCGCGCAGCTCACCGACTGGCGCGGAAAGCCCTGGACTCCCGACCTCGGCGTGCCGGCCGCGCACCCGAACGCGCGCTTCACGGCGCCCGCACGCCAGTGCCCGGTGATCGCGCCGGAGTGGCAGGACCCGCGCGGCGTGCCGATCAGCGCCATCCTGTTCGGCGGCCGCCGCGCCCACGTCGTCCCGCTCGTCAACGAGGCGCGCGACTGGCGACACGGCACCTTCCTCGGCTCGATCATGGGGAGCGAGAAGACGGCGGCCGCGACCGGCAAGCTGGGTGTGCTGCGCCGCGACCCGATGGCCATGCTGCCGTTCTGCGGATACAACATGGCCGACTACTGGGCGCATTGGCTCCGCATCGGCGAGCACCCCGGCGCCCGGCTTCCGCGCATCTACTTCGTCAACTGGTTCCGCAAGGCCCAAAGCGGCGGCTTCCTCTGGCCCGGCTTCGGCGAGAACTCGCGCGTGCTCAAGTGGATCTTCGAGCGCTGCGAGGGCACGGCGCAGGCCGTAGAGACGCCGATCGGAAACCTCCCGCCGCCGGACGGCCTCGACGTGGCGGGACTCGGCGTATCGCGCGAGGCGCTGGCCGAGCTCCTCCGCGTCGACGCCGACGGCTGGCGCGCCGAGGTGACGAGCGTGCACGAGTACTACGACGAGTTCGGCGGCCGGGTGCCGGCCGAGCTGCGCCGAGAGCTCGATGCGCTGGCGGCTCGGCTCGCGAAGGCCTAGGCGCCGCCGCGCTCCAGGGCGCGGCGGTACGCCGGCCGCGCCTCCATCCGCTCGACGAAGCGCGCGAGGTTCGAGAACTTCTCGAGCCCGTAGAAGATCCGCGCCATCTGCACCACGAAGGCGAGCTGGATGTCGGCTGCGGTGAGCGAGTCGCCGACGAAGTAGTCGCTCGCTCCGAGCTCGGCGTTCAGATAGCCGATGTGGTTCTCGATCTCGCCGTGCACCCGCGGCCGGAGCGGCGCGCCGGCATCGCCGAGCCGGCGCAGGTAGAGCTCCAGCATCAGCGGGAGCATGGCCGAGCCCTCGGCGTAGTGCATCCACTGGAGGTAGCGGACGAAATCCGGCGAGGACTCGGGGGGAGCCAGCCGGCCCTTGCCGTACTTGCGGACGATGTACTCCAGGATCGCGCCCGACTCGATCACGAGCTGCCCGCCGTCGCGGATCACCGGCGACTTCCCGAGCGGGTGCACCGCCTTCAACGAGTCGGGCGCCAGGAAGGTCTGGGGATCGCGCTGGTGCTTCACGACCTCGTACGGCAGCTCGAGCTCCTCGAGCAGCCAGAGGATGCGCAGCGATCGCGACGTGTTCAGGTGGTGGACTTCGATCATCGGAAGCTCCCGGATCCCCCGGATCCGGAGGCTAGCCCGAGGCGCGCACTCCACGCCCGGGCGCGACCCAGCGCCGGTACCAGCCCGGAGGAAGGAAGGTGAGGTAGAAGAGCGCGACCGTCGCCACGCCGACGGTCGCGGTCGCGACCTCGATCGAGGGTGCCCAGGCCAGCAGTCGCTCCGGCCGAGCGATCAGGAAGAAGGAGAGGCTCGAGATCCAGATCGCGAGCGCGGTGCCGAGCGAGCCCGTGCCCCACAGGAAGAAACGGTTCGCCACCAGCGGGTCGGCGAGCCCGAGCGCGAGCCGCCGGCGCATCAGCGCGTAGTAGCGATACGACTCGATCATCGTCCAGAGCGGATAGGTCCAGATCACGGCGTAGCGCATCCACCAGAAGCCGTTCCCGACCCCGGCGCTGCGGAAGCCGTTCTCGAGCTGCCAGCCCAGGTTGCCGCCCCAGAGCGCCGCCAGCGCGATCGCGGCGAGCGCCCGCGCCCACCGCTCGCGCGGCCGGAACACGCTCACCACGAAGGCGATCATCATCGACGCGCCGCCGTCGTGGAGGATCTCGCCGGCCGCCTGGACCGCGCGCTCCGCGAACGAGGTGGCGATCGGGTTCGTCGTGCCGCGCAGGATCTGCGCGGCGATCATCGTGCCGTAGCCGAGCACCGCGGTGCCGAGGATGCCGAGCCCGAGGTAGAGCTCCGGCGTGCAGCGCGTGCTGCGGCTCAGGAGCAGCAGGCGGATCGCCACCGCCGCGGACACCAGCACGAAGAGCAGCGTCGCGACCAGGGCATAGCTCTCGACGAGGGCGCGCATGACGCCCTCATCGGCACCGCGGTCCGTTCCCTGAGGTCGCGCCCGGGACGGGCCCGAGCGGCGCCGCACGCGGGATGGAGCGGGGTGACGCGCTCCCAGCCGCGACGGCACCCCTCTATACTCCGGAGCGGCGTCCACCCGGGCGTCGCGGAGAGCACACGATGCGCCCGATCGCCTTTGCCGGACTCACCGCCCTCGCGCTCGGCGCCCCGCTCGTCGCGCGCGCCGACTGCCTCTCGGACTGCGGCGACAGCTACGAGGCGGCCATGACCGCCTGCCACCAGTCGAACCCGGATCCGGGGCAGCTCGATCAGCTCCAGATGTGCATGGACCAGGCGCAGCAAGCGTTCGAGGCGTGCGAGCAGCAGTGCGAGTCGTCCTCGAACTGAGATGCCGCGGTGACGCTCGACCACGTCCTCGCGGCGGCACAGCCGGTGCTCGATCGCTGGGGCTACACAGCGGTCTTCGCCACCATCTTCGTCGAAGGGGCCGGCATTCCGGCGCCGGGCCAGACCCTGCTCGTGGCCGGCGGGCTGCTCGCCGGTCGGGGACGGCTCTCGCTCGCGCCGCTGCTCGCCACCTCGCTCGCCGCCGCGGCCGCGGGCAATGCGGTCGGCTGGGCGATCGGCCGCTACGGAGGGCGACCTCTGCTCGAGCGATTCGCGGCGGGAGAGCGCCTCGCGCGCATCGAGAAGCTCTTCGAGCGCTCGGGCGCCGGCGTCCTCGCGCTCGGTCGCTTCGTCGACGGCGTCCGTCAGCTGAACGGCATCGCTGCCGGCGCGCTCGGGATGGCCCCGGCGCGCTTCCACCTGTGGAACCTCGTGGGCGCGCTGCTCTGGGCCGGCTTCTGGGGCCTCGGCAGCTACGCGCTCGGCCGCGACCTCGAGGGCGTGCTCAGGGTCTACCACCACCTTCGGCCGCTCTTCCTGTCGCTCGCCGTCTTCGCCAGCGGTGCGCTCCTGGCCTGGCTCCTGCGAGGCCGCCTGCGCAGGGCACCGCCCTGACGCGCGCCGAGCAAGTCACTCGCCAGTCCGGTTCGAAGGATCGAGCTTGACCACCGCAGGAACCGACACCCGCGGGATGCTGGGCCCGGCGCGCCTCGAGCCTCTCGATGGGCTGCGCGGCACCGCGGCCGTCATCGTCGTCAGCTTCCACGTTCTCCACTACGTGACGCTCTCGGACTCGGCGCGCTCGCTCTGGCTCGCGAGCCCCCTCGGCGTGCTGGTGAACGGCACCGCGGCCGTGCATCTCTTCTTCCTCCTCTCGGGCTACGTGCTGTCGCTCACGCTCGCGCGCGATCTCGGGCCCCCCGGTCTCGCGCGCTACTACGTCCGCCGCGTCTTCCGCATCCAGCCGCCCTACATGGCGGCCGTGGTCTTCGCGTGGGTGGCGAGCATCGGCTACGCCCGGCTGGGCTCGCACTCGCTGACGGCCGTACTCGGGTGCATCCACATCCCATCGCCGCTCCTCCCGAGAGCGCTGGCGTTCCCCTCCGCCGCCTTCGGGCAGCTGTCGGTCGGCTGGTCGCTCTACGTCGAGCTCGCGGTCTCGGCCGTATTCCCCCTGATCTTCTGGTCGGGGCGCCGCGTGCACGCCCTGGTCCCGGTCCTCGCCTCGCTCGGCTCGCTCTTCCTGCTGACTCCGTTCCCCGCCGGGATGGGATTCCTGATCTTCGCCCTCGACTTCGCGCTCGGCACGCTGCTGTACCTCGAGCGGGATCGCGCCGAGCGATGGTGTGGGCGCCTGCCCACCGCGGGCGTCGCGCTTCTCGGCGTCGCGGTCGTCGTCCTGTGGCAGCTCCCTCACACGGTGTCCGTCTTGCAGACCGGCACGACGCCGTTCGATCCCGGCCACACTCGCCTCGAGCTGCTGTCGATGGGCTTCGGCTGCGCGCTGCTCCTGGTGGGCGCGCTCCACCTCCCCGCCTGGCGGCGGCTGTTCAGCTCGCGACCCGCCGTGTTCTTCGGCCGTATCTCGTACAGTCTCTACCTCGTTCACCTCACGCTGCTGCTGCTCTGGTTCTGCCGGATGGCGCACGCGCAGACGCCGCTCTGGACCGCGGTGCCGCTCTTCGTCGGCCTGCTCGCGGTATCGACTGCCGTCGCGCTCGCGGGCTTCCACTTCGTCGAGCTTCCGTCGATTCGCGCCGGCCGCGCGCTGATCCGCGCCGGCGAGGTGCTCACCCGCCGCCGTGCGTGATCGACGAGCCGTGACGCGCGCCTGCGCCTTCTGTGAGATCGCGGCCGGCCGCACGCCCGCCGCGGTGGTCCTGGAGGACGCGCTCTCGATCGCATTCCTCGACCATCGCCCGCTCTTTCCCGGTCACGTGCTGCTCGCTCCGCGCGCGCACGTGCCGACGCTGCTGGATCTGCCGAGGGAGGAGCTGGGCCCCTTCTTCGCGAGCGCACAGCGGATCGCCGCGGCGCTCGAGCGCGGCCTCGGCGCCGAGGGAAGCTTCGTCGCGGTGAACAACCGGGTGAGCCAGAGCGTTCCCCACCTCCACGTTCACCTGGTGCCCCGCTCGCGAGGCGACGGCCTGCGCGGCTTCTTCTGGCCGCGCCACCCCTACGCGGACGCCGCCGAGGCGGAGCGCGTGGCGGCGCGCATCCGCGGGGCGCTCTCGGTGGGAGGCTGAGCCCTCGCGGCCTGCAGCATAAATCTCAATGCTTCCATCGACTTGCGGCTCATGTTGCCGATTCCGGCGGGTGTCGGGCTCCCGCCCCAGGGCTCAGCAACGCACGCGAGCTGCCGATACGTGGGATGCCCTCGCTCCAGGGTGGGGTTCGCATGGCGCACGCGTACTTCGTGCTCCGAGAAGCCGGCAAGTCCGATCGCGTCCTGATCTGGGACACGCGCACGCTCTCCATCGGCCGCGCACCGGGCAATGACCTGGTGATCGACGACGACGAGATCTCGCGCAAGCACGCGCTGATCGAGAAGAAGGACGACCGCTTCGCGGTCGGCGACTATCGCACCGGCAACGGAACCTTCGTGAACGGACAGCGCATCCAGCAGAGCGCGGAGATCCGCGCCGGCGACGTGATCCGCGTCGGCAAGGTGGAGCTCCTGTTCGTGATCGACGCGGCGCATCCCGCGAACCGCGGCGCCAAGGTCGAATACGCGTCCCACATGAAGACCGTCGGCAGCATTCCCAAGGGCGCCGACGGCGACCGCACCATGCTGAGCCTCACCGACACGGCCGGGGCCGACGATGAGTTCGTCGTCGAGCCGGAGCGCAGCTCGGGCGCCGGCGCGTTCCGGAGCGGAGTCCGAGACGACGGTCCCGAGTCGGACTTCCAGGTTCGCGACCTCGACGAGTCCCTCGATCAGATGGACCTGGAGCTCGCCTCCGACGACATGGGCCTCTCCGACGGGCTCGAGCCGGCCGCCTCGCCTCCGTCTCCTCCGAAGGCGCCGGCTCCCAAGCCCGTGGCCGCGAAGCCGCCCGCGGCGAGACCTCCCGCTCCGAGCGCTCCGGCCGCCCGGCCGCCCGCGCCGAAGGCACCCGCTGTGAGACCTCCGGCCGCGACGCCCTCCGGCGACACCACGCGCACGCGCCCGTCGCAGGCGCCTGCCGCTCCCGCCCGCGCGCCCGCCTCCGCGGCGGCGCCGCCCGCCGATCCGATGCAGCGCCTTCGCGCGCTCAAGACCCTGCTCGACGAGGGGTTGATCACCGAGGCCGAGTACCAGGCCAAGCGCGCGCGAATCCTCGACGCGATGTAGCCAAGGGAGCGCGCTCCGGCGCGCACCGCACTCGCGCGCACCGGCGACGGGATACCATGGACCGCGACGGCGGAGGCCATGGAGAGAACGACGTTCGCGATCCGGTCTTCGTGACGAAGCACTTGAAGCTCGCGACGATCGGCGCCCTCTACTCGGTCTCGATGGTGCTGCTGCTGACCGCGATCGGCGTGCTGGTCTTCCGCGAGCTGCTCGGCATCCTCATGGCCGTCGGATCCCTCGTGCTGCTGACGCGCTTCGCCTAGCATCGGCGCCGCCGAGAGAGGGGATCCACGACTTGCCATGGCCGACGTCGAAGTCGACGAGGTGCGAGGCCGTCTCGAGAGGTACGTCGGGAAGCCGATGGGCCCGGGCTCGGTGGCGCCGGACCCCGTGAACGTGCCGATGATCCGGCACTGGGTCGACGCGCTGGACGACCGCAACCCCGTGTACCTCGACGA
>Ga0335083_10002642_pt1 | contig 23551 bp, 18 predicted proteins | sample Lox_Sample_42_FD_206716 | JGI IMG/M metagenome (GOLD analysis project Ga0335083, IMG submission 206716) | Soil microbial communities from Loxahatchee National Wildlife Refuge, Florida, United States - Lox_Sample_4.2 | ecosystem: Environmental > Terrestrial > Soil > Wetlands | place: USA...
GCCAGGCCCGCCGCGGTCAGCGTGCCTAGATCCCCGCCGGAGCCCTTCACCCACATCAGCTCCACGTTTTCCCCGGTAACTGGGTCGGTCGCTGTGCCCTTGGCCGAGGCGTTGCCTCCGGCGTAGTTCGTGTTCCGCGGATCCGATCCCAGCCGGTTCGACCGCGCAATCAAGTCATTGACAACGCTCACGGTTCAAGCACCCCAACCTGCCTGCTGGCCGCCAGCTCGCTCGGCGGCGATCTTCTCCGCGTAGCCCGATGCGGCGTACGCCGCAAGCGGGTCCGGGTCCAGCCCCTGCTCGCAGCGCAGGTCGGCCAGCAGCGGCCGGACGTCGGTGGCGTAGGCGTCCATCAGCACCCCATGGGCCCCGAGCACATCTCCGGCGAGCTGAGCCTCGGCCAGCGCGCCGCGGTCGACGAGCAGCGCCTTGGCCGTGGCCTCCTGCACGTTCATCACCGAGCGAATCTGCCCGGGGATCTTCGGCTCGATGTTGTGGCACTGGTCCAGCATGAAGCTGACGCCTGACTGCGGGCCTAGCGCATCCGCGGCGACGATCTCGTTGAGGATCTTGAACAGCCCGAACGGATCGGCCGACCCCGCCATCAGGTCATCGTCGGCATAGTTGCGGGAGTTGAAGTCGAACGCGCCCAGTCGGCCCGCCCTTAGCAGCTGCATCACGATGAACTCGATGTTCGTGCCCGGCGCGTGATGCCCGGTATCCAGCACCACCTGCGCCCGCTCCCCGAGGGCCAGGCAGTGCAGCAGCGAGGTCCCCCAGTCCGGGATGTCCATCGCGTAGAAGTAGGGCTCGAAGAACTTGTACTCGACTAGCAACCGGTGCCCCGGGTCCAGCAATGCGTAGATCTGGGCGAGTGAGTCGGCCAGCCGGTCCTGCCGGTCGCGCAGGCTGTCCTGGCCGGGATAGTTGGTGCCGTCGGGCAGCCACAGCTTCAGGTCGGCCGATCCGGTCTGCCGCATCGCCTCGATGCACTCGGCGTGGTGCGTGATCGCCTTGCGCCGTACCGCCGGGTCGGGGTGGGTCAGCGAGCCGAGCCGGTAGTCGTCGTCCTGGAACAGGTTGGAGTTGACCGCGCCGATCCGGATCCCCAGGTCGGCCGCGTATCCGGCCAGCTTGGCGTAGTCGTCAATCCGGTCCCACGGGATGTGCAGGGAGACCCGGGAGGCGACACCGGTGTACTTGTGTACCTGGGCGGCGTCGGCGAGTTTCTCGTACGGGTCGCGCGGCACGCCCGGTTGAGTGAACACCTTGAACCGGGTCCCGGAATTGCCGAACGCCCAGGACGGCAGCTCGATCGCTTGCGCCGCGAGTTGGTCAAGGACGGTAGCGCGCAATTCGCTGGTTAGCGTGGTCATAGGTTCTCCTGCTGGAAGTCCGCGGCGGCGGCCGCGAGAGGGTGGACCCGGGTCGGGTCGTCGGCCGGGGATCGGTATGCGCACTGGAAGCGGTGCTGGCCTGCCGCGATGTCGACCGGACTGGAGCCTGGCAGGTCGACGACGGCGCTGCTGCCGATCGGGACGACGATGTCCACGGTGAGCTGGCCGTCCGCGCGCCGCCAGGAAACCTCGGCGCGGCCGTATGGTGTCAGGTGTGCCGTGGTCGCCGATGAGATTCCGCCTCCTGGTCGCGGAGCGACGGCCAGCGTGCGGTAGCCCGGCGCGGCCGGGGCGAGCCCGCCGATCACGCGGTGCATGAAGTCGGCGACCGCACCGAACGCGTAGTGGTTGAACGAGGTCATACCGTCCGGGTTGATCGATCCGTCGGGGAGCATGCTGTCCCAGCGCTCCCAGATCGTGGTGGCATCCATCGTCACCGGATACAGCCAGGACGGGCACTGTTCCTGCAGCAGCAGCTGGTAGGCGTCATCCAGCGCGCCCGCGGTGACGAGCGCGTCGCAGATCAGCGGCGTGCCGAGGAATCCGGTCGCGATCTTGTGGCCCTTCAGCCGGACCGCGTCGACCAGCCGCTCGGCGGCACGCTGGCGTTGCTGTTCGTCGGTGAGCACGGCGAACTCGAGCCCCAGGGCGTAGGCGGTCTGGGAGTCGCTCGCGATCCGGCCGTGCGGGCTGACATATTCGTCATGGAAGGCCTGCCGTACCCGCTCGGCCAGCTCGGCGTATTTGGCCGAATCCGCATCCTCGCCGAGCACGGCCGCGATCTCGGAGAGCACCTGGGCAACGCGAGCCCGGTAGGCCGTTGCCACCAGGATCGGGTCGGTGGTCGCGGCGGCTGGGTTGTCCGGCGGGGCGGCCGGGTCCAGCCAGTCGCCGAACTGGAACGGCGGCTTGTCGAACAGGGATCCAGCGCCGAGTAGGCTGGTCAGCCCGTCAACCCAGGCGCACATGCTCAGGTACTGCCGGCGGAGGATCTCGATGTCGCCGAACCGGTGGTACAGCGTCCACGGCACGAGCACAGCCGCGTCACCCCACCCGGCCGAGGGCGGCGGCGTGTCGCCGAACGGGCCGGACAGGTCGATGCGCGGGGTGAAGATCGGCACGATCCCTTCGGGTGTCTGATCGGCGGCCAGGTCGGCGAGCCAGGAGGTCAGGAAGCCCGCACAGTCGTACAGGTAACTGGCCGTAGGGGCGAAGACCTGGAGGTCGCCGGTCCAGCCGAGCCGTTCGTCGCGCTGCGGGCAGTCGGTCGGGACGTCGACGAAGTTGCCGCGCATGCCCCACACGATGTTCTCGTGCAACTGGTTAAGCAGTGGGTTGGAGCACTCGAACCAGCCGGTGCGCTCCATGTCGGAGTGGTAGACGACCGCGGTGGCCTCGGCCGTATCGTGATCGCCGCTGATCTCGGCGTACCGGAAGCCGTGGAAGGTGAACCGCGGCTCCCAGGTCTCGCCGCCGGCGTCGCCGCGCAGCGTGTACCGGTCAGTGGCCTTCGCCGTGCGCAGCGGACGTACTCCCAGCTCGCCGTGCTCGAGTACCTCGGCGTGCCGCAGCGTCACGACGGCTCCCCGCGGGCCGGTGACGCGGACGCGCAGGCGGCCGACAAGGTTCTGGCCGAAGTCCAGCAGAGTCCGGCCCGGCGCCGAGGTGATGACGTCCTGGACGGCTACTTGGTCCGTGGCGCGGACTGGCGGGCCGTCGGGAGCGACGAGCGTGGCACGGTCGAAGTCCTTGACGGAGCACGGCAGCCAGTCGCTGTCGTCGAAGCCCGGCCGCGACCAGCCGTCCTGCTCGCGTCGCGCGTCGTATTGTTCGCCGTCGTAGAGGTCGGCGGAGATGACCGGTCCGGTGGAAGATCGCCACGACTCGTCCGTCCCGATGACAACAGTGGTCCCGTCGGCGAGCAGGATCTCGAGCTGGGCGAGCAAGCCGAGCCGGTCGCCGTAGACCTCGCGCTTGCCGGGGATGAAGGTGAGCCTGCCGCGGTACCAGCCGTCGGCGAGCTGGGCGCCGATCGCGTTCCCGCCGCGCTGCAGCAGGCCCGTGACGTCGTAGGTCTGGTAGCGGAGGCGGTGCGGGTAGCTGGTCCAGCCCGGTGTGAGGGCGTCGTGGCCGACGCGCATGCCGTTGATGTGCGCCTCGTACAGGCCGTGCGCGGTGATGTACAGCCGCGCCGAGGCGATGGCGCCGTCGAGCGTGAACTCGCGCCGCAGCAGCGGGGCCGGGTCGGCTTCGGGTGTGATCATGGAGGCCGTCCAGTCGGCCGGCGTCAGCAGGCCGGCCTCGACGTGAGCCGGGGCGCTCCAGCCGGAGGCCGTGCCGTCGGTGCCGTGGACTCGCACGCGCACCGTGCGGCGCTGTCGCGACGCGAGGGGGGACGTGGGCCACGGTACGAGCACGGAGTCGCCCGACCCGGCGGCGGAGACAGCGGAGGGGTCGTCGTCGATGCCGACCTCGTACCCGGCCTGCCGCCAGCCGTCGGGCGCCTCGGTCCGCCAGGATAGTCGTGGCGACGCCTCCCCGATCCCGAGGCCGTCCCGGTGGTGTTCGAACCATACGGCCGATACGCGGGGCTTCATCACGTCCATGGCGTGTGCGGCTCCTGATGTCTCGGTGGGCGAACGGGCCATCGAATGAGAGATATCCGCATGGTGATCACGCAGAGGACTCGGCAAGCAGTGCGACTGGCACTTGCTCGGCATGATGGCAGGCGGTTTCGTTGCGGCCGATCAGCCGCAGGGCCGGGCGTTCGGTGCGGCAGATGTCGGTGACCAGGGGGCAGCGGCTGGCGAACGGGCAGCCGGTCGCCGACGTCTCGGCCGCGCCGGCGATTCCCACGCCGAGCGCCTCGCGGGCCGTACGGCGGTGGGCCTGCTTGGCTGGGCTCGGCACGGGCGCTGCCGCGTTGAGTGCGACCGTGTAGGGGTGGCGGGCGTGCTGGGTGACGTCTTCCACCGGGCCGGATTCCATGACCTGGCCGCGGTACAGCACGACGACGCGCTGGGCCAGGAAGCGCACCACGGCGAGGTCGTGCGCGATGAACAGCAGTGCCAGCTGATGCTGATCGCGCAGGTCCGCGAGCAGGTTGAGTACCTGTGCCTGGGTGGACAGGTCCAGTGCGCTGACTGGCTCGTCGAGCACGATCACCTTGGGCTTGCAGACCAGGGCCCGGGCGATGGCGACGCGTTGCCGCTGGCCGCCGGAGAACTGCTGCGGGAGCCGCTGCAGCGAGTCCTGAGGCAGGCCGACCGCCCGCAGGGCCTCTGCGGCGCGCTGCCACTGCTCCGCCTTCGGCACCTTCAGCAGCCGCAGCGGCTCGATTAGCGTCTGGCCGATCGTCTGGGCGGGGTTGAGCGATGAGTACGGGTCCTGGAACACCACGCGCAGGTCGACGGCCACCACCCGGCGCTCCCGCAGGGAGGCGCGGGTGATGTCACGTCCCTGCAGCCGGATGGTGCCCGAAGTAGGCGGCTGCAGGCCGAGCACGGCCTTGCCGATCGTCGACTTGCCCGAGCCCGACTCGCCGACCAGGCCCAGCGTCTCGCCGGGCGCGATCTCGAAACTGACGCCGTCCACCGCGGGCAGGCCACGCCCGCGCTTGCCGTAGGAGACGACGAGGTCGCGGACCTCGAGAGCCGGCTCGATCATGACGACACTCCTGTGATCGGCTTGGGGTGGTCGTGGTTGTTCAGCGCGCCGGCCGTGGCGGCACTGACCGGGTGGATGCAGCGCACCGAGCCGTCTCCGTGCTCAGCGGTGAGCGGGATCGGCTGCGCGCATTCGTCGGTCGCGAATGGGCAGCGGGAGGCGAACCGGCATCCGCCCGGCCAGTTCCCGGGCGCCGGGACGGTGCCGGGGATGGATACCAGGCGGGCCGGTACCGGCGTGTTCTCCGGCACATGCGGGTTCGCGCCCAGCAGCGCCGCCGTGTAGGGATGGCGGGGGCGTTCGAGCACGTCGGTGGCGGTGCCGGATTCGACGATCTGGCCGGCGTACATCACGGCGACGTCGTCGCACAGGTCGGCCACGACACCGAGGTCGTGGCTGACCACAATGACGGACAGGCCCGTGTCCTGTACTAGCACGCGCAGCAGGCTCAAGATCTCGGCCTGGACGGTCACGTCGAGCGCGGTCGTGGGCTCGTCCGCGACGAGCAGCTTAGGCTGGCCGGTCAGCGCCAGCGCGATGCAGACCCGCTGGGCCATGCCTCCGGAGAGCTGGTGCGGGTATGAGTGCAGGACCCGGCGCACGTCGACGATCCCGACCTGCCGCAGCAGGTCCGCGGCGATCGTGCGGGCTTCGCGCCGTCCGGCCCCGCGGAGCCTGCGGATCGGTCCGATGAGCTGGTGAGCGACGGAGAACAGCGGATCGAGCGCGACCATCGGCTCCTGGGAGATCAGCGCGACCTGGCGGCCGCGGACGGGACGCAGCTGGCGCTCGGATAGTCCGACCAGGTCACGGCCTTCGAACCAGATGGAGCCGCCGGTGACGGCGACGCCGTCGGGCAGCAGCCCGAGCAGCGACCGGGCCGTCATCGTCTTGCCGCAACCGGACTCGCCCACCAGGCCCAGCACCCGGCCTGACTGCACGGCGAATGACACGTCGCTGACCAGTACCGGCCCGTCCGCGACGGATACGGTCAGATCGCTGACCTCCAGTAGTACGTCGGCGCGGGTGGCGGGAGCGGGTGTCCGCGCTGCCGCGGTCGCGCGCCCCTTGCGATGGGCCGGCGTGCCGCGGTTGGTCTCGCCGGCGATCGCGTCGGCGAGCTCGTTCGCCGCGATGACCGTCAGCGCTAGGACCACTCCGGTCGGCACCATCAGCCAGGGCGCGTTGAAAACGTTCTTCGACGCGTCGGCGATCAGGCCGCCCCAGCTCGGTGACGGAACCTGCGGCCCGAACCCGATGAAGGCCAGGCCGGCTTCGATGAGGATGGCGATGCCGAACAGCTGGGCGGCTTGCACGGCGACGATCGTGGCCATGCCGGGCAGCACGTACTTGGCGTTGACCGCCAGCGAGCCGAGCCCGTTGACGCGGGCGGCGTCGACGTACAGGCGCTTGCGTATGGACTGCGCGACGCCCAGCAGCACGCGGTAGACCGGCGCGCTGAGCAGGACCCCGAGGAAAACCATGATCGCCCAGGGGTTGATGCCGATCGCGCCGATCACGGCGAGGATGATCACCGTACCGGGCAGCGCCAGGAGGACTTCGGTGCCGCGGCTGGTGAACCGCTCCAGCCGGTGCCCGTGCTCGGCCGCCAGCAGGGCCAGCGGGATACCGATGCCGAAGGCGACCAGCACCGCGAGCAGCGCCGGTCCCACCGAGATCCAGGCTGCGGCGAAGATCCGGCTGAGCACGTCGCGGCCGAGGGCGTCGGTGCCGAGCCAGTGCGCGCCGGTCGGGCCGGACAGCGCGTGGGTAAGGGCCTGCTGGCCGACCTGATAGGGAATCCACAGCGGGGCCGTCAGCGAGGCGATGAGGAGGAACAGCAGCCAGCTGATGCCGAAGATGCCGCCGGGCGTGCGCAGCGCCCGCAGCCGCCGGCGTAGGTCACCGGTCCTGGTGGTCGGCTCGGTGAGCCCTTCCAGAGGTATGACGCTCATGCTGTACGCACCCGGGGGTCGAGGGCGGCGACGGCGATGTCGAGCACCAGGATGGTCAGGACGACGACGATCGTGGCGATCACCACGACGCCCTGGATGGCGGGGAAGTCGTGTGAGCCGATGGCCAGCTGGGTGGCCTGACCGAGACCCGGCATGGCGAACAGCTGCTCGATGATGATCGAGCCGCCGAACAGCGCGATGAACTGGACGCCGAGCACGGAGACCACCGGCACGCTCGCGAACCGCAGGGCGTGGATATAGCGGATGCGCCACGGCGGGGTTCCGATGGCCTGCAAGGTGCGGATGTGCTCCTGCTGCAGCGCCGCGACCATGCCGGTGCGCGCGGTGCGCGCGATGATGGCCGCCCCGGCCACCGCCAGCGCGAGCACGGGCAGCAGCAGGCTCTTGACATAACCCGCCGGCGAGACGCTGAAGGGCACGTACCCGGTCGCCGGCAGCAGATGCGCCCTGATCGAGAGGAGGTAGACCAGCACGATGCCGACCCAGAACGTCGGCAGCGACAGCCCGACCCCGCTGCCCAGGCTGACCGCGTGGTCAACGCGGCCTCCCCGCACCGCGGCCGTCACGCCGACGACGATCCCGGCCATGCCGCTGACCACGGTGGCGAACAGCGCGATGGACGCGGTGACCGGCAGCCGGGTGGATAGGTCGGACTTGATGTTCGTGCCGTTGATCAGCGAGACGCCGAGGTTGCCGCGGACGGCGTTGCTGAACCAGGTCCAGAACTGTGACACGAGCGGGCGGTCCCAGCCGAGCTGGTGGTTGGCCGCCGCGATCTGCGCCTTGGTGGCGCCAGCGCCGGCCACCACCGCGCCCGGGCTGCCGGGGGTCGCGTGCACGAGCAGGAAGCTGATCACGCACGCGGCCAGTACGGTGCCCACCGCGAAGATCAGGCGGCGGGTGACGAAGGCGACCATGTCGTTCCCTTCAGGTGAGGTGGATGCCGGTGGCCGCGACCAGGCCGCGGCCACCGGCGCGCGGCGGTCGGCCTTAGCCGGCCGGGCGGAGCGAGGCGAGCAACGGGGTGTTGTCGAGCCCGGGGAAGACCGGCGTGGTCACCTTGGACTTGTTGTAGCTGACGTAGTAGTACTCTTCGGCGACCGGGATGACCCAGCCCTCGTTGACCAGCGCGTTGTTAAGAGTCTTGAGGGCGGGTGCCTGGGCCTCGCCCGGTGCGTTGGCGGCTGCGCCGAGCGCCTTCGTTATTACCGGATTGGTGGCCTTCTGCAGGTTCGCGAAGCCGCCGACGAGTACCCCGGCGGTGACGCCCACCTCGTTCGTCCAGCCCAGCGGGGTGTAGCCGAGCGGCTGGGTGAGCACCGAGGAGAACAGCTGATCCGTCGAGGTGGTTACCGTGAGGTGCATCGTCACGCCGACGGCTTGCCACTGCTGCTGGAAGACCTGCATGTCCGTCTGCTGGTCCGGGCTGATGACCAGGTTGAAGGAGAAACCGTGCGGGTAACCCGCGGCCGCCAGCAGCTGCCTGGCCTTCGCCGGGTTGTACGCGTACTTCGCGTCCAGGGCGGGGTCGTATCCGGCGGACTTCTGCGGGAAGGCGTTGGCCGTCGGGTGGCTGCCCTTGTGCAGGGCGGCCACGAACGCGGCCCGGTTGAGCGCGTAGTTCAGGGCCAGCCGCACGTCGGTGCTGGCGAACGGCTTGGAGGTCTTGCCCGTCTTGTCGAACACCAGGATCGTCAGCACGGTGCCGCCGTTCTTGACCACGGCCGTGCCGCCGGACTGTACCTGGCTCGCCGTCGACGGGTCGATCAGGCCCACGTCGATCTGGCCGGAGACGGCCGCGTTCGCGCGGGCCTGCGCGTCGACGAAGACCTTGTAAACCACGGTGCTGTAGGGGTATGTCGCCTTGGCCGTGGCCGACTTGCGGTCCAGGGTGTAAGCGCTGCCCGCCGTGGTTCCGGCAGTGCCCAGCGCGTAGGGCCCGGAGCCGTCCGGCGTGGTGCGCAGGCTCGCGGGGTTGGCAATGCCCTTCTGGCCGATGATCATCCCGGGCTCGCCGGCCAGCTCGGTCTGAAAGTTGGCCTGCGGCGCTGCGAAGGTCAGCACCACCGTGGACGCATCCGGGGCAGCCACGTTCTTGATCTCAGCGGCGCCGTGCGGCGCGAAGGCACCATACGAGACCAGCTTGGGGTTGCTGCGCCGGTCGAGGTTCTCTTTCACCAGCTGGGCGGTCAGCGTCGAGCCATCGGTGAACTTGACGCCGGACTTCAGCTTCAGCGTCATCTGCGTCTTGCTGGCGTTGTAGGTGAAGCTCTGGACCAGTTCCGGAGCGACGCTGCCATTGGCCTGCTGGGCGAACAGAGGCTGGTACAGCGACTCGAAAAACAGCCGCTGGCCACCGGAATACAGCAAGGGGTCGTAGCCCTGCGGCGCGGGATCGCCGTTGTAGCCGATGGTCAGGGTGCTCGTGCCGGAACTGCTGGTCGCGCCGCTGGCGGCGCCTCCGCCGCAGGCGGCCAGCGGGATGATGCAGGCGGCGGCGGCGGCCGCGGCGCCGATGCGGACGACTGTCGAGCGCCAAGGCGCCCGTCTCGAAGACGTGGAGTCGGTCATCGCAAGTGCCTCTCGGAATGCTGGTTCCGGGCACCTCGCCCGGGTAGTCGATTAGGACGGTTCCGGGCTTGTCGCCCGGGGTTGTCGTCAAGGATGCGGTGACATCACCGGCAGGGTCAGGTACGATGCCAATCAATGGAAGTAAACTCGGGATTACACCAATGTTGCCGGTCAGCGCGCCGCGGGCCCGGGGCAAGCGCCCGGCGCAGGGCGAGCCGGTCATCGACCGCGCGCTGTCACTGCTCGCTGCGTTCGACGCCGGTCGGCGACGGCTGAGCCTGGGCGAGCTGAGCCGCCGCAGCGGCATCCCGATGAGTTCTGCGCTCCGGCTCGCCACCCGCCTGCTCGAATGGGGCGCCCTGGAACGCGACGAGGACGGGCGGTTCTGCATCGGCCTGCGGCTGTTCGAGGTCGCATCGCTCGCGCCGCGCGGACATGGGCTGCGCCAGGTGGCGATGCCGTTCATGAGCGACCTCGCCGAGGTCACCCACCAGCACGTACAGCTGGCTGTGCGCGAGGGCACCGAGGCGACGCTGGTCGAGCGGCTCTCGGCACGCCAGGCAACGCCGGTGCAATACCGCGCGGGAGGCAGGCTGCCGCTGCACTCCACCGCGATCGGTCTCGCCTTGCTCGCTTTCGCGCCACGCGAGGTGCAGGAAGACTTCCTCGCCAAGCCAATGTACCGCGAGCCCGACAACGTACTGATCCAGCCCGCACTCATGCGCCGCACCCTCGCGGAGGTACGCCGGGAGCGGCTGGCCATCTACCGGCGCCAGGACAATGACGAGGTCATCATCGCCGTGGCCGCGCCGATCTACGGGGAAGATGACTCTGTCGTCGCCGCACTCGGTGTCCTGCTACCCGAGCAGGGCGCGCAGCCGCGCCGCATCGGGTTCGCCGTCCTCACCGCCGCGCAGGGGATCTCCCGCCAGCTCGGCGGCCGCCACGCCATCGGCCTCGCATTACCCTCCTGTACCAAGCCGGGGCGCCGAGCCGATTCAGCCGACGATCAGTTCCGTGCCGTCGGACAGATGCAGCGGGCGCAGCCCGATCTCTGGCGCGTCGGCCGTGGCCCATAGCCCGGCGCCGGGGATCAGCGGGAGCTTGGCGGCCAGATCGAGTACCGCGAGGAGCTTCTCGATCACGCGTCGGCTCCTTCCGGTGCCGTCTCGAAGCAGTGCCGGCCGGGACCGGTCCGCTGGGCCGGACGGCCGGGCAGCACGACCTCGGCGGTCGTGCCCGGCGGCACCAGCACCTCCAGGCGCAGGGCACCGCGGTTCAAGGTCCATGAGGACTCGATCCGGCCATACGGCGACTCATGCGCCGCCGCCGCCGAGGTGAGCCCGCCACCAGGTACGGGCTCGATGCGGAAGGTCCGGTAGGCGGGCTGGTCTCCCACCCGGATCCCGGCGGTGTAGCGATGCAGGAAGCTGATCACCGCTCCCTTGGAGTAGTGGTTCAGCGAGTCGTGCGGGACGCCGTCATCGTCGATGCCTCGCCAGTTCTCCCAGATCGTGGTGGCGCCCTTGGTGATCATATTGAGCCATGACGGCGGCCCGTCCTGGAACAGCAGCTCGTAGGCGAGGTCGGCATGGCCGACCTCGGCCAGGGCCGGCAGCAGGTCGGGGGTGGCCAGGAAACCGGTACCCAGGTGAGTGCCCGCGCCGCGGACCAGCTGGACGAGTTGGAACGCCGCCCGTTCACGCAGGTGATCAGGCACCAGCCTGAACGCCAGCGCGCGAACGATGTTGGCCTGGGTGCCAGGACGGATGGCACCGTCCGCAGCGATGAACTCGGCCTGCCATGCGGCCCGGACGCTGGCGGCCAGGTCTGCGTAACGCGTGGCGTCCGCAGGCCGGCGGAGAATCTCAGCGATGCGGCTCATGAGGCCCGCGGAGCGGGCGAAGTAGGCGGTGGCGACGTCGGACTTGTCCCGCGCGACGAACTCCTCGAACGGCCCGGACATGTCATCACCGGGCTCCAGCCACTCGCCCCAGTGGAAGCCGGTATCCCACAAGTAGCGTTCGTGCGCCCGCACTGGGCTGGTCCGCGAGGGATGCCGGCCGGTCGCGGCCGTGCGCTCGGCGCGGTGCAGCCAGCGGACCATGTTCGGCCACATCTCGTCCAGCAGGCGCACGTCACCGTAGGCGCGGTAGATCTCCCACGGCACTATCACGATCGCATCACCCCAGCCCGCCGAGCCGTTGAGGAACTTGACCGGGCTGTCGATGCCCTCGGCCGGCGCAGACGGCGAGATGTTCGCGATGGTGCCGTCCTCCCACTGGTCCACGGCGACGTCGCGCAGCCATTTGGCGGAGAACCCGGCCACGTCGTACAGGAATGCTGCGGTCGGCACGTACAGCTGCCAGTCGCCGGTCCAGCCGGCTCGTTCCCGGTGCGGACAGTCGGTGGGGATGTCGCAGGCGTTGTCCCGGAAGCTCCACACCGCCGCTTGGTGCAGTGCGTTGACCCGTTCGTCGCTGCAGCTGAACCAGCCGGTGCGCCGCATGTCGGTGTGCACGACCACCCCGGTGACGTCCCCGGGCCCCAGCTCGCCGGGGTGGCCTTCGACGCGTATATACCGGAACCCGTGCGTGGTGTGCCGGGGTTCGAAGACGTCGCCGTCACGGCCGGCCGAGACGACCTGGTCGACCATGCCGGTCGGGAGCGGCCTGGGCAGGAACGGCACCGCCGGCCGGAGATGGTCGGTGGTGACGTCCCCGATGGCGTCCAGTGCCTCACCGTGCACGAGCGTGAGCCTGGTCCCCATCGGTCCGAGGTTGCTCAGCCGTGTCCAGCCGGTGATGTTCTGCTCGAGGTCGGCGACGTGCCGGCCATCCGCCAGCTTGGTGACGCCGCGGGCTGAAATCTCCTCGACGCGGCGCACCGGTGGCGACGGCGACCACACCAGCCGCTCATAGCCCAGTTCCAAGGCACGCACCGACTCCCAGCCGCCGCTCCGGCCCGCCAGCCTGCGATCCTCCGACTGCCCCTCGATGAGATCCGCGGCGGTGATGTGGGAGGGACGGCTTCGCCATGAGGCGTCCGTACCGGTGACCGCGGTGGTGCCGTCGGGGTGCTCAACGTGCAACTGGGCCAGGAACGCCGTCCGTTCTCCCCATTGGTCGTGAGCGCGTATGAGCCCGACCTGCCCGCGGAACCAGCCGTCGGACAGCAGCACGGTGAACTCGCTCGTCCCCTCTGCGAGGAGTTCGGTGACGTCGTACGCCTGCACCTGCAGCCGCTTCGTGTACTGGGTGAACCCAGGGGTCAGTTCCAGGTCACCGATGCGGCGTCCGCCCAGGAACGCCTCGTACAGACCCTGCGCGGTCGCATAAAGCCGCGCCCGGACGACCGGCTTGCCGAGGGCGACCAGGCCGCGAAGTTCGTAGGCGGGACGCATGGCCGCCGGCGGCACCACCACCTCGGCAGGCTGGATCCAGCTCGCTGTCCACTCGGCCGGCTCCAGCAGGCCGGTCTCGAATACAGACAGCTGCGACCAGTCCGATTCGCCGCGATCGCCGCGCACCTGCACCTGCCAGGTCACCCGCTGCCGCGATGCCAGCGGCGCGAACGGCCACCGGACCAGCACGCTGTCGCCACTGGTTACCCAGCCGCTGTCCTCGCCGGACCGCAGCCGAATGCGGTACGCCTTCTGCGCCGTAGCGCCGGGCGGCAGCCGCCACGACAGCCGCGGATTGCGGTCCCCCAGGCCGAGCGGCTCGTACAGGTGCTCGACGCGCAGGTTACCCGGCGCGGTCACGTTCGCGCCCGCTCCCCGATCGCCCCGATACTGTCGGCGACGAGGTCGAGGACGTCGCTTACCGGCTCGATGGTGGCCGGCAGGTTGAGGAAGCCGTGCATCATCGTCTTGACCCGCACCTGCCGCACGTCCACGCCCGCGAGCGCGAGACCCGCGGCGAACGCCTCGCCAGATGGCCGCAGGTCGTCGTATTCGGCGTTCAGCACGAGTGTCGGACACAGCCCTTCCAGCGCCGCCAGAGCCGGGAACGCGTACCCGTCGGCGTGGCTGACGGTGCCGCCGAGGTAGTTCATGGCGATGAACTGCGTGGCGTCGGGCGGAAAGCGCAAGACCGGCGGCACGTCGGTCATCAGCGCCGCCAGCGACGCCGACGGCGGCGGAATCACGGCATGCGCAACGGCGTACGCCAGGATCAGATGCGCGGGCTGCCAGCAGTCCTCGTCCCGCAGCTTGACCGTCGCGCCCGCGGCGAGATTCCCGCCCGCGCTGGCCCCTCCTATCGAGATCTGGCCGGCGTCTACGCCAAGAGACGACGCGTTCTGGCGAACCCAGCGCACCGCGGCCACGACATCGTCGTGCGGCACCGGATAGGTCACCTCGCCGGTGCACAGCCGGTAGTCGACGCTGATGACGACGATCCCCGCGCGCGTGGCCAGTTCCCGGGCCATCCAATCCGCCTCCGGCATGTCGAGGTCCCCGGCCATGAAGGCGCCGCCATGCATCCACACCAGGCACGGCGCATCGCCGATCGAGTCAGGTGCGTAGATCCGCACCGGCACCGGCCCGTGCGGCCCGGGGGCCTGGTTCATCCGCGTCGCGACCGCCGGGACGTCGTACCCGGGATGCTCCTCGAACGCCTTGCGCCGATCGGCCAGCGCCGGGTCCTCGAAGAACTCCTGGAGCGACGAGACGCCTTCCAGAAGGTGGAACCTGCCGGCCATCGCGGGGTGAATCGGCACGGGTCACTCCTCTCGTTGCAACGCTCGGCCGGCCAGCGCTGGCCGGGGCCTGGCCAGCATCGGTGATGCGGGCCGCCTCGGTCTACGACCGTGCCGCTCAATGGCAACCCTCTCGCCCGCCGGGTGTGCCTGACATGATGCTCGTTCTGTGACAGAACGCGACAGTTTCCCTGGCGGTTTCCTCTGGGGCGCCGCCACGGCCGCCCACCAGGTCGAGGGCGGCAACGTCAACAATCACTACTGGGAGTGGGAGCACGCGCCGGGCTCGCCGTTCGCCGAGCCGAGCGGCGACGCGGTCGATCACTATCACCGCTGGCGCGAAGACCTGGACCTGCTGGCCGGCGCCGGGCTGACCGCGTACCGGTTCAGCCTCGAGTGGAGCCGGATCGAGCCGGAAGAGGGCGAGCTGTCCCGCGCGGCGCTCGACCATTACCGGCGGGTGGCCGACGGGTGCCGCGAGCGGGGCTTGGCGCCGGTCATCACGCTGAACCACTTCAGCACCCCGCGCTGGTTCCATCGCGACGGCTCGTGGCTCGGCCCAAAGGCGGGCGACCGGTTCGCCCGCTACACCGAACTGGCGCTGCCCGTGGTCCGGGAAGCCGAGTACGTCGTCACGCTGAACGAGCCGAATCTCGCCGCCTGCCTGCCCGTGCTGGCCGCCATGGCCGCGCGCGGCGAGCCGGTCAACGGCCTCCCCCGGCCGGATCAGCGCATCACCGACGCGCTGCTCGCCGCCCACCAGCGCAGCCTCGCCGTCCTTCACGGTGCCGGCGCCCCGCCGGCCGGACTGGCGCTCGTCGGCCAGGAGTGGATCACCGAGGACGGCGCCGACGAGCAGATGGCCGCGCACCGCGCCGCGATGGAGGACCAGTTCCTCGCGGTCGCCAAGGACGGAGATTTCGTCGGAATGCAGGTGTACAGCTGTGCCCGGATCGGTCCCGGCGGCCCGGTGGCGCCCGCGCCGGGGCTCATGACGCTGGCGCACGTGGAATACCGGCCGCAGGCGCTGAGCGCGTCCATCCGGCGGGTGTCCTCGGTGCTGCCGGACACCCCGATCGTCGTCACCGAGAACGGCATCGCGACTACTGATGACCGGCAGCGGATCCAGTTCACCGAGGACGCGCTGCGCGGCCTGCAGGCGGCCATCTCAGACGGTGCCGACGTGCGCGGCTACATGCACTGGAGCCTGCTCGATAACTTCGAATGGTTCTCCGGCTACCGGCCGACATTCGGCCTGATCGCCGTCGACCGGATCACGTTCGCCCGCACGCCCAAGCCGAGCCTGTCCTGGCTCGGCGCGATCGCCAGGCGGAACGCGCTCGCCTGAGCGATCGCGGGTGCGAAAACTTGCTCCGCTCAGCCGACGTGCTCGCCGCCAACGCTGTCGAAGACGGCCCAACCCTGTTGCGGACCGGACGCGAACACGCCCAGCCGGACGCTGCCGAAGCCCGGAGCCCACTGCGCGTCCAGCAGCCAAGCCGAGCCCGCGCCCACCGCGGCGCCGTCGGCGGTGACATGATACGCCGCGCCATCGCACTCTATCGCCAGCCGGATCGGACCGGCACCCGGCACCGGAACGCTTTGCTCCGCGACCAGATCGGCCGCGCGGCGGCGCAGTGTCACGCGCCGCGCGCGGTCGGCCCCGGACACGGACAGGTCGAAATGGTTCTCCGGACCCGCGTACGCGGTGATCCCGGTCGCCGCGGCCGGCGGTGAGGCGACGACGGTCGCCGTGAAGGAGGCGCGGTGCTCGAGCTGGCGCTGGAAGGCCGCGCTCACCGTGCCGCTGCCGTCCAGCGACGCCGCCGTCACCGGAACCTCCATCCGCGGACCCTCGAAGGACAAACCGTCGACCGGATGCAGCCGGGTGCTCCAGCCGCTGAGCCAGGGGGAAACCGATGCCAACCGGCCGGTGGCCGCAGACAGGGCGGGCGCCTCCAACTCCAAAGAGACCGTCCCGTCGTCCCCGATGACCGGCCAGCCGTCCTGCCACCGGACCGGCGCGAGGAATGTCTCGCGGCCCAGCAAGTCCGGCCCCTGCAATCGGCCGGCTCGGGTCGCCAGGAACAGCGCCCACCAGGTGCCGTCCGGTGCCTCGATGAGCTCGGCGTGTCCGGTGCACTGGATCGGGTGCAGCACCAGGTGCCGGTGCGTCAGGATCGGGTTATGCGGCGCGGGCTCAAACGGCCCGTACGGCGACGGGCCGCGGGCGATGGTCTGCATGTGCCCCTTCTGCGTGCCGCCCTCAGCGGCGAACAGGTAGTATCAGCTGCCGATCTTGTACAGGTGCGGGCCTTCGATGTCGTTGGAGCAGAAGCCCGTCTGGCCTGCGGTAACCGGCCTGAGGTCCCTGCTGAGCGCTCCGGTGAACGGGTTCACCTCGCCTTGCACGACCGGCCCGAGGCCGGCTGGGACGTCCGCAAGGTCGAGCGACCGCCGCGTGTAGTAGCAAGTCCCGTCCGCGAAGGTCAGCGATGGGTCGAAGGCGGCCGCGTCGACCCACGCCGCGTCCGACCAATCCCCGGCCGGATCGTCAGTGTGCACGATGAAGTTGCCGATGGTACCCCCGCTCTGCCCGAGCGCGGGATCGCGCGGAGCGGTGTTCGTACATACGACGAAGAACGTCCCGTCGTGATAACGCAGTGTGGGCGCGAACAGCACGAAGTCGCCGTGCTCGCCGTCCGGCCTCAGCTGGGCCGGGCGGGTAGCCGCATGCCCGATCAGCTCCCAGTGCACCAAGTCGGTCGAGTGCCGGACCGGGATGCCAGGCCAGAAGTCGAACGTGCTCGTCGCGAGGAAAAAGTCGTTCCCGACCCGGCACACCGACGGGTCTGGCGCGACGCCTGGCACGACGGGGTTGATGAACTTAGCCATGCGCGCGCACGAACTCGATCGAGCGCCGGACGATCGCGGCCACGTCGCTCGTGCCATTCCAGAAGTGCGTCGCGCCGGGCACCAGCTCCAGTTCGACGGCCGCCCCGGCCGCGCGGAGCGCCGAGGCGAGCCGGATGCTTTGCGCCGCCGGCACCATGTCGTCCGCATCGCCATGCATCAGCAAGACCGGCGGTGCGTCAGGACTGCCATGGGTCACCGGGCTTGCTTGCTGCGCCAGGCCGGGCACTGAGGAGACCGGTGCGCCGAGAAGCTGCGCCTCGCGCGAATCCGGCCCGGGATCCGGTACGCCGCCCATATCGGCGACGTCGGACGGCAGGCCCGCCAGGTCGGTGACGGGAAACCAGGCGACAACGCCAGTCACCTTGGCGCCAGTCAGCGCCGCGAGGAGCGCGAGATGCCCGCCGGACGAATCGCCCCACAGGAACACCCGTCCGGCGTCCAGCCCATACCCGGCGGCATTGTCGCGGGTCCAGCCGACCGCGGTGCGGACGTCCTCCAGCGGCGCCGGGAAGCGCGCCTCGCCGCTGAGCCGGTAGTCGACCGCCGCCACCGCGAAACCTTGCGCCGCCAGGGAGTCATAGAAGCCCGCCCCCAGCACCGGCAGCGGGTGGCGGCGTGACCCGCGCCGCCAGCCGCCGCCATGGACGTACACGATGACAGGCAGCGGGCCCTCAGCCTCGGGCCGGTATAGGTCGAGCTCCAGCGGCCGGTATCCGATCACCTCGCCGTACACGACATCCGGCACCCGCCGAACCGGGATGTTCATGTGCCCGACAGCTGGCCGGCCAGCTTGTAGAACGCGCCGTTCTGCATGATGGCCAGCAGGTTGGCGGGGTCTTGCAGCACACTGACGTCGGCCGTCGGCTCGCCCCGCACGACCAGCACGTCAGCGTAGTATCCCGGCGTCAGCAGCCCCACCGGCAGGTTCATCACCTGGCCGCCGTACTGGGTGGTGGCGCGCAGTGCCTCAGCCGGGGAGTAGCCGAACAGCCTGACGAACAGTTCCAGGTCCCGGGCGTTGCGTCCGATCGGGTTGTTCGGGAAGCCGTAGTCGCCGCCCGGCAGCACCCGCAGCCCGCGCTTGCGCAGCTCGGGGTACAGCTCGGTCATCGCCCGCAGCGCCTTGACCGATCCCATCTTCTCCGCCATCGCGGTATCGATGCCGTACTCGGCCCCCTCGTACACGTTGGCCCACATGATGCCTACCGCGGGGGACAGGAAGATCGATTCCTTGTACTCCTCCAGCAGGTCGATCGCCTCGGCGTCGGCGTAGGTGCAGTGGTAGACCGAACGGAACCCGTTGCGCACGGCGAGTTTGATGGATTCCGGTGCCTGGGCGTGGCAGTTCAGCCAGACGCCGGACTCGCGCGCCTGCTCGCCTGCGGCGCGGGCTTCCTCGGGGCTGTACTGGGTGACCATCGAACCGCCCTCGACGAAGACGTCGTCGTTGCTCATCAGCAGCTTGACGGCGTCGAAGCCGATCGCGGCCTGCTCGCGAATGAACTCACGCACCGCGTCGGGACCGGTCTTTTTCGGCTTGGGGCCATCCGGGCCCATCTGGACCGGGTTGTTGTCCCGCTCGAAGGACGCGGCGCGCATCCGCGGGCCTGGGGTCGCGCCCGCGGCGATCTCGTCGCGCAACCGGACCTCAGTGGGCACCGGCGTGAGCGAGCCGGCCGAGTAGGCGCTGGTGAAGCCGTGGTCGAGCATGATCTTCGCGTTGCGCTTGGCGATCGCAAGATGCTCGTCGGGCGTCGGCATGTGGTGGAAGAAGCTGACGTCGAGCGGCGGGTTGAACGACGGGTCAATATGCCCGACTGCGGACGGGAAGGTCAGGTGCGAGTGGGAGTCGATCATGCCGGGCATGACCGTCGTGCCTGCGCAGTCCACCACCTGGTCGCCGGGCTCGGCGGGGGTGCCGCCGCCGACCCGCACGCTCTCGATACGGTCGCCACGGACCACGACGTCGGCGGGCACCGCGGGCGCGCTGGAACCGTCGAAGACCTGCCCGTTGACGAATAGGATCCGGCTCTCGCTCATGGCTGTCATCTCCTTACGGTTGGGCCGGCGGTCAGGCGCCGACCATGTTGTACCCGCCGTCGGCGATCAGATAGCCGCCGGTGATGTGGTTCGCGTCCTCGGTAGCGAGGAAGAGTACGGCGCCGGCCAGCTCGGCCGGGGCCGGGATGCGTCCCATCGGGGTGAGCTTGCGCAGCTGGTCGCCTCGGCCGGATTTCCAGTCGTCGCGGCCGAGGGTCGCCTCGGTCTCGATGAAGCCGGGCGCAAAGACGTTGACGCGTACGGTCGGCGCGAACGCGTGGGCGTACGACTTCGTCAGGCCGATGATCCCGTACTTGGCCGCCGCGTATTGCGGGGCCCGGGCGCTGCCCCGCACGACGACCGTGGAGCCGATGTTGACGATCGAGCCGTCTCCCTGCTTGAGCAGCCGCGCGCCGAACTCGTGCGTGCACAGCAGCGTGCCCTTCACGTCCACCGCGAGGACGTGGTCGATCGACTCCTCGGTGATGTCGCGCCACGACATCTGCTCACGGGCGACGTCGCCAACGTTGTTCACCACCGCGTCGACGCGGCCGAAGTGGTCCCAGACCTGGTCGGCCATTTGCCTGACCTGCGCCCACTCGGCAATATCGGCCTGGACGAGGAAGGCCTTGCGCCCCTCGGCTTCGATCCGCTCCGCGGTGCGCTCGGCGCCAGCGCGCGAGCTGCGGTAGTGGATGGCGACGTCGGCGCCCTCCTGCGCGGCCCGGACCGCGATCTCGGCGCCGAATCCGGTGCCCGCGCCGGTAACCAGGACGGTCTTGTCGACGAAGCGTTGCGTGATGGCCATTGAGGGGTTCCTTAGACGAGGGTGCGGCCGCCGTCGACGTACAGGACGTGACCCGTCACGAACGCCGACTGCGCTGAGCAGAGAAAAAGAATGGGCCCGGTAAGGTCGTCGAGTGTGCCGAGGCGCCCGGCTGGGACCAGTGAGACCATGTCCTCGCGCATGCCGGGCTTGTCGAGGTACTGCCGGGTCAGGTGGGTCTCGGTATAGCCCGGAGCGATGGCGTTGACGGTTACGCCGTGCGGGGCCCACTCACGCGCCATAACCCGGCACAGCTGGTTGATCGCGCCTTTCGTCGCGGCATACGGGCCGTGATGCTTGTGCGCCAGCAGACCGGAAACGGACGAGAGGAAGACGACGCGTCCGAAGCCCGCCGCGACCATGTGCTCGCCGACGGCCTGGGCCGTCCAGATCGCGCTGTTGAGGTTGATGTCGATGACCGTGCGCCAGACCTCATCGGGGGTGTCCAGGATGGCGCGCCGGTCGTTCACGCCGACGGCATGGACGAACACGTCCAGACCGCCGAGTATCGCGACCGCCTGCTCGACGACGCTTCGGCAGCTGTCAGCATCGGTGAGGTCGGCCGCGATCACCTTGATCTGGCCGCCGGCCGCGACCGCCTGCTGGGCCAGGGTCTCCAGCCGCTGATCGTCGACATCGGTCACGACGACCTGGGCGCCCTGCCCCGCGAGCGCAAGCGCAGCAGACGCACCTATACCGCCCGCGCCCGCGACAAGAGCCGGGCGGCCATGTAGTTTCAGCCAGTCAGTCACTCCAGAAGTGAACAATCCGGCCGACAGCTCCCACAATGGGCCTTCCATTCAATGACACGAACCGCGTCTCGGATTACGGAAGCTGCTCACACTGATCATGTGACGACACGGCTACCACCATTTCCTCCCGGCGACCTCGACGAGGCCCAGCGCGAACTGTACGAGGCCATCACCGGCGGTCTCCGGGCCGCCGGCCCTCAGCTCTTCGCGCTTACCGACCCGCACGGCCGCCTGAACGGCCCGTTCAACGCCATGCTCGCCGCCCCAGCCCTCGGGCACGCCTTGCAGCGGCTGGGTACGGCTATCCGTTACGAGATGTCGCTGAGCGGACGGATCCGCGAGATGGCGATTCTGTCCGTCGCCGCCCACTGGGATTCGGCCTTCGAGCAGTACGCCCACGAGCCGGTCGGCCGCGCGGCCGGGCTGAGTGAGGTGGAGGTCATCACACTGCGTTCAGGCGGCGTTCCGCAGCTCGCCGACGACGCCGAGCGGGCGGCGCTCACCATCGTCCTGGCCATGCTCCGCCACGGAGACGTGGACGACCGGACCTACGCCGATGTTGTTTCAATCATTGGCAATCGCGCTGTCTTCGAGCTGACGACCCTGGTGGGCTATTACGCAACGCTTGCGCTCCAGTTGCGCGTATTCCGTGTCGGTGTTCCCGCAGAAAGAGAAACCCTATGAAGCTCGTGACCTTCAACGACGGACAGGTCGGCCGGATAGCCGACGACCAGGTGATCGAGCTGGACGTCGCCTCCGCCCGCGAGTTCTTCGCGCGCGACCAGCGCGTGCCTGAGACGGGGCGGCGTTTCGCGCTTGCCGACGTCCGGTTGCGAGCCCCGATCGTGCCGAAGAAGTTCTTCCACACCGCGGGCAACTTCCGCGAGCACCATGACGACCTGACCCGGGTGAACTGGTCCCATCCGGTGAACAAAGGCATCGTCTTCTTCCAGAACGTCGACGCGATCATCGGGCCGGACGACCCGATCGTCTACCCGGATCAGCTCACCAGCGAGCTTGACTACGAGCTCGAGATGGCGATCGTCATCGGCCGGCCGGGCCGGTTCTTCTCGGCCGATCAGGCGCTCGAGCACATCGGCGGTTACCTCATTTTCAACGACATCACCGCGCGGGACATCCAGCGGCGCGAGATGAAGTCCGGAGTCTTCTCCTTCTCCAAGGCCATCGAGACCTTCTGCCCGATCGGACCGTACATCCTGACCGCGGACGAGATCAGCGACCCGCATGATCTCGACATGGAACTGCGTGTCAACGGGCAGATCCGGCAGAAATCGAACACCAGCCGGATGTCCGTGTCCATCCCGCAGCTCATCGCCTTCCACTCACCCCAGGTTTACAGCGCCGGCGACCTCATCACCACCGGCACCATTGCCGGCGTGGCCGCGAGCACGGACGACCCGTTCGCCAACTACCTCAAGCCAGGTGACCTGGTCGAGGCCGAGATCGAGCATCTCGGCGTGCTACGCAACCCGGTCATCTCGTGGCGGGACGCCTACGGCACCGATGCCCCGCCCGCCGACAGCTGGATGTAGATCCGATGCGCCTCGCTGCCTTGTCCGGCCGTGCCGTCGTGCTCGCAGGCGACGGCGCGGTCGACATACATGCCGCGAGCGGCGGGCAGTTCGGGCCGGACCCGATGGACGTGCTGGCCGACTGGGACGAGTTCGTGAGCTGGGCGGCCGTGTCGCCGCTCCCAGCGCCGGAAGCGTTCGACACGGCCTCGCTCGGCGCTCCTGCACCGCGTCCGCGGCAGGTCTTCGCCGTTGCGCTGAACTACCCGCCGCACGCCGCCGAAGCAGGCTACGTGCCACCGGAGATCCCGCTGCTGTTCACCAAGTTCCCCAGCTCCATCACCGGCCCGTCGGCCCCGGTCACGCTGCCCGACGGCCACGTCGACTGGGAACTCGAACTGGTCGCTGTGATGGCCCGGGACGCCTACCGCGTGCCGGCCGCCCAGGGCTGGGAGGCCGTCGCCGGCGTCATGGCCGGGCAGGATCTCTCCGAGCGGAAGCTGCAGCTGACCGGGGCACCGCCGCAGTTCAGCCTGGCGAAGTCGTACCCTGGCTTCGGCCCGACAGGCCCCGCGCTGGTCACGCCGGACGAACTTCCCGACCGGGACGACCTCACCCTGACCTGCACGCTGAACGGCGAGCTCGTGCAGTACGCGCACACGAGCGAGATGATCTTCCCGGTGCCGCGGCTGGTCGAGTTCATCACTGCTGTCTGTCCGGTGTACGCCGGCGATCTCATCTTCACGGGCACCCCCGCAGGCGTCGGCAACCGCCGGGTACCGCCGCGCTTCCTAGGTCCCGGCGACATACTGACCGGTTCCATCGAGTGCATCGGGACGATCTGCCAGACGTTCGTCCGTGAGTCACAAGGTCCGCCAGTTACGCCGCCCGTATGACACGCCCCACATCCATCGGAAGAAGTGTCATGACCACTCACCAGCACCCTCGGCCGCTGCTAGTGCCCGACCTCGGTCGCTCGCTCGACCGGCGCAATCTGACGAAACCCGTATACGACCGCCGGATGGTGGACGACATGGAGGAAAACGCAGATTGGTCCGGCTCAGATGTGGTGACGCTCGAGTACACGACCGACCGCGCGCGCTCGGGGCGCCGATCGCTGCGTTTCAGTACGAAACTGCGGAACAAGGCCTACATCGCGTCGGCCCGCCAGGCG
>Ga0335083_10002644_pt1 | contig 23542 bp, 15 predicted proteins | sample Lox_Sample_42_FD_206716 | JGI IMG/M metagenome (GOLD analysis project Ga0335083, IMG submission 206716) | Soil microbial communities from Loxahatchee National Wildlife Refuge, Florida, United States - Lox_Sample_4.2 | ecosystem: Environmental > Terrestrial > Soil > Wetlands | place: USA...
GATCGAGACGTTCCACTCGACGATCTCGCCGCCCGGCTTGGACACGTCGTACCCGTTCATCCCGAGGTCGAAACGCATCTCGACCGTGTAGCCGCGATCGGAGAGCGTGTCGGAGTTCACGGTGCCGTCGACCGTCCAGCGCGCGTCCCACTCCTGGATCTGCTGCGGCGTAGGAGCCTGGTAGCCCGTGCGCCACACGCACGTCATCGCCATCGGCTTGTTGATCGCCCGCGGCTGCGTGTCGCCGCTGGTCGACGGCCACCACCACGAGATGAAGTGCTCGCCGGGCGGCGCGGGGCGATCGGCGAGCTGGTGCTGCTTGAGCGACATCAGCAGGCCGTCGAAGTAGTTGAAGATCTCCGAGCCGCCGATCGAGCTGTCGCGCACCGTGGCGCCCACCCAGAGCTGGCTGCCCACCAGCAGGAACTTGATGACGGAGTGGTTGGGGTCCGTTGCCGCGAAGCCACCTTCGTCCTTCCAGCCGCTGCCCGGAATCGGCCCGATCTGCCGTCCGTCGATGACGATCGAATCGGCGACGGCCCACTGCGGCTCGTTGAGCACGCCGTCGAGCGTCAGCTGCGCGCCGTTGGTATTGCGCGCCCACACGTAGTCGTAGCGCTGGAACTGGGCCCGGCTCGGCTGCGCGGTCCCCAGCACCGCACCGGCCGCGAGCACGGTCACGAGTACTGCTCTGTTCATGGCGAAAGCCTCCTGCGATGTGCTTCGGTCCGTGGCCCGAAGCGGCCTGCCGTCGCTTCGCGACCCTCTGGTGTCGTCTGGGCTGCCTGGGAGCGCCCGATGCGTCGGGCCGCTCCGAGAAAACCAATCCTCCCGGGCTCCTTCTCGAGGTGGGTATCGATCGTGGACATCAGGTCGGAGAGCCGTCCCGCCCGCGCGCGAGCGAGTCGTCGTTGCGTCGCGCCCCCGGGCTCGCGGGGCGGTGGCGATGGCGGTGGAGGTGCGTCGCGCCGCCGCCGTCGGCGGCCCGCGCCCCGCACGACGCGCGCACGACGAGCGACGTCGGGAGCGTCTCGCGGTGGGCGACGGCCGGGCGTCTCGCGCGCACGTAGGGCATCAGGTGCTGGAGCGCGCGTTCGCCGAGCCGGCACGCGTCGACGCGCACGGTCGTGAGCGGAGGGTGCAGGTACTGTGCAATCGCGATGTCGTCGAAGCCGGCGACCGCGACCTCGTCCGGCACGCCAATGCCCTCGTCCCGCAGCGCGCCCATGAGGCCGATGGCCATGTAGTCGTTCGCCGCGAACACCGCCGTCGGGCGGGGCCGCAGCTGCATGAGCTCGGCCGCGGCGTGAAAGCCCGCCGACTCGCTGAAGTCGCCCTGGATCTCGAGCTCGGGCGACCACTCGAGCCCGGCCGCGGCGAGCGCCTTGCGGTAGCCGCGGCGGCGCTCCTCGGCATCGAGGTTGCCCTGCGGCCCGACGAGCGTGGCGATGCGGTGATGGCCGAGCGAGGCGAGGTGCTGAACCGCCGCGTAGGCGCCGTCGAAGTTCGCGATCGAGATCGCGCCGCACTCGACCAGCAGGTCGCCGGGATTGAGGAGCACGACCGGGAAGCGCGTCGAGAAATCACGGATGGCGACCGTCGCGTCCGCGTCGGGCGCCATCACGATGAGACCGTCGATGCGGCCGCGCAGCGCGCGCACGGTGGTGACGATGGTCTCGGCGTCCGCGCGCGAGCTCGAGACGAGCACCTGATACTTCTCGCGGCGCGCGGCGAGATCGATGCCGCGGATGACCTCGGAGAAGAACTCGCCGTAGAGATCCGGCAGCAGCACGCCGATCGCGTGCGTGCGGTGCGTGATGAGGCTGCGCGCCGCGCTGTTCGGCCAGTAGTCCATGCGGGCCGCGACGGCGCGGACGTGCTGCGCCGTCGGCTCGGTCACCAGAGAGGTCTGGTTGAACACTCGGGACACGGTGGCGATCGAAACTCCCGCTTCACGCGCCACGTCGCGAATCGTTGCCACGGGGGATGCTCCGGGGGATGACGTCCGTGCCGGACCACGCCGAGTCGGAGCCGGGCTCCGACGAACCTCGCGGCGGCGGGCGCCGACGCTCATGAAAACGATTACATCTCCGTTGCACCTTTGTAAAGGAAGAGTTTGAGGCGAATCCAGCGCGGCCGTTATCATGCGTCGCTCGTCCGGGTTGCGACGCACGCCCCAACCTCTCCCCATCACCTTCTGCCCTTGAAAACGTTTCCCGCAGGATTCCTCTGGGGCGCAGCGACATCCGCCTACCAGATCGAGGGTTCTCCGCTCGCCGACGGCGCCGGCCCGAGCATCTGGCATCGCTTCGCGCACACGCCGGGGCGCATGTACGGCGGCGCGACCGGCGACGTCGCCTGCGACCACTACCGGCGATGGGAGTCCGACGTCGAGCTGATGGGCGCGCTCGAACTGCGCGCCTACCGCTTCAGCCTGTCGTGGAGCCGCATGCTGCCCGACGGGCGCGGACGCGTGAACGCCACGGGCGTGGATTTCTACTCGCGCCTGATCGACCGGCTGCTCGAGCGCGGCATCACGCCGAACGTCACGCTCTACCACTGGGACCTGCCGGCCGCGCTCGACGACCAGGGCGGCTGGCTCAGCCCCGACGCGCCGGCCTGGTTCGCCGACTACGCCGAGGTGGCGTTCCGCGCGCTCGGCGACCGCGTTCCGATGTGGGCGACGCTCAACGAACCGTGGGTGTGCGTCGACGCGGGCTACCTGCACGGCTCGCACGCGCCCGGCCACGCGAGCGTGCGCGAGGCGCCGACCGCCGCGCGTCACCTGCTGCTCGCGCACGCCGCGGCGGTCGAGCGCCACCGCGCGATGGGCGAGCGCAGCGCGATCGGCGTCGTCCTGAACCTCGAACCCAAGGATGCCGCGAGCGACGATCCACGCGACGTCGCCGCGACCCGCCGCGCGCACGCCTACTTCAACGAGCAGTACGGCGATCCGATCTTCCTCGGCAGCTCGCCGCCCGAGCTCGCGGAGATCTTCGGCGCCGACTGGCGGCCGTGGACGGATGCCGAGCTCGCGCGCGTCCACCAGCCCGTCGACTTCCTCGGCATCAACTACTACACGCGCGCACTCACGCGCCACGCGCCCGAGTGGCCGCCCGTCGGCGACGCGCGCGTGGTCCCCGAGGGCGCGGTGAGGATGACGACGGGCTGGGAGCTCTATCCGCCCGGACTCGAGCGCACGCTGCTCTGGGCGCGCCAGCGCTGGGGCGACGTGCCGCTCTACGTCACCGAGAGCGGCGGCGCGTTCGCCGATCCCGCGCCCGTGAACGGCCGGATCGACGATCCGCTCCGGATCGAGGCGCACCGGGTGAACCTGCTCGGCTGCCTCGCGGCGATCGAGCGCGGCGTGGACCTGCGCGGCTACTTCGCGTGGTCGCTGCTGGACAACCTCGAGTGGTCGTCGGGCTTCTCGCAGCGCTTCGGGCTCGTGAGCGTCGACTTCGAGACGCAGGCCCGCACGATCAAGGCGAGCGGCGAGTTCTACCGGGACCTGATCCGCACGAACGGAGCGGCGCTCGAGCCGCGCTGACGGCGCGGCCGGGCTCCGTCGCGGGCGCGTCTCAGCGCCAGTGCAGGACCGCCGGCAGCGTGCGCACGACCTGCTTCGCCGCGCCGACACCGGGCGGCACGACGACGATGCCGCCCGGCGGCACGCGCAGCTTCGCGCCCTCGATCGTCGCCTCCACCGCCTCGTGCCCCGGTTCGCCGCGCGAGCGGAGCGTGAACGAGATCGGACCCCAGCGCGTGATCAGCCCCTTCACCACAACGCCGTCGCCGTGCAGCCACCCGGCCGGCACGCCCGCGCCGATCACGATCGAGCTGTCCGCCTCGCGCTCGAACGCGAGCATGTCGAGCAGCGAGCGCACGTAGTCGGTGCCGACCCAGGCGTGCGGCATGTCGCCGAGGAAGCGCGGCGCGCGCTCGTCGTGGCAGACGACCTCGGCCCACTCCTGAAACCCCGGCGGGCGGCGGTAGCCCATGAGCCACGCGCGCACGGCGTTTGCACGGTCGCGCCACGGCCCGCCCGGTTGCATGGCCTCGAGCCGCACCATCGCGCCGACGTTGCGCCACTCGTAGGGCGTGAAGGCGTCCCACGGCTCCGTGCCGTCGCGGCGCGCGACGAAGTTCCTCCAGTACTGCTCGAACGTCGCCGCGAGCGCGCCCGGCGGCGGCACGTCCTCGGCGTTCGCGGGATCGAGTGCGATCGTCGTGCTGGTGGCGTCGAAATCGCCGAGGTCGGCGCAGCCGGGCACGTAGTCGACGTGCTTCGAAGCCATCGCGGCCGCGATCGACGCGCCGAGATCGTGCGCGAACGCGTCGCGGCTGCGCTGGATTGCGGCCCGCTCGGGCCGGTCGAGCAAGGCCGCCAGATCCGAGGCGTCCTTGTAGCCGCGCAGCGCGAAGAAGTCGTCCCAGTACGAGTGCATCGGTTTCGCCGAGTAGCCCTCGTGGCTGATCGACGGCGGCAGGATGCCGTGGAACGGCGCGTTCGCGGCCGTGCTCCATTCGGGCGTCAGCCGCTGCGCCCGCAGCGAATCGAGGTAGCCGATCGCGGCCGCGACGTGCGGCCACATCCCGCGCGCGAAGGCGAGATCGCCCGTGTAGCGCACGTACTCGGTGATCGCGTCGATCATCTCCCCGTCGCTGTCGTGCTCGGGCACCGGATCGGAGCCGCGCGAGTCGACGCAGCACGGTGCCTTGCCGTTGGCGTACTGGTGCGGCACGAACGCCTCGTCGAACGCGCGCACATCGTCGGCGTGGTCCAGGCGCAGCAGCGCGCTCGAGATCAGGTCGCCGTCGCGTATCCAGGTCCGGGCGTAGGAGCGCGTCGCGGGCCGGAACATCGGGCCGTTGCGGTTGACGAGCACCCAGCCGAGCTGCGCGCGCAGCGCGTGAACGGCATCCGAGTCCGGCACGGAAACGGTGACGCGGTCGAGCAGCGCGTGCCAGCGCGCGATGGCGCTCGCCTGCGCGGTCTCGACGTACGCGCGCACCGAGCGCGCGTCGGCGGCGACAGGAGGTTCGGCGGGCGGATCGTGGAGCGGCACGAGCAGGTCCACCTCGCGCGTCGCGCCGGGCGGCAGCTCGAGCGCGTACGCGAGCGCGCCCGAAGCGTGCGCGAACGGATCGGGCATGCGCTGCGCCGCCGGCAGGCGGCCCGCGCGCAGGTACTCGACCACGTCGCCCTGATCGAACGCCGCGGCACCAAAGCCGTCCGGGGCGGTCAGGCTCTCGATGCCGCGGTCGCCGTTCGCGCGCACGACGCGCCCGTCCTGTGCGAGCTCGCGGATCGTCGCGACGCCCCCCGGAGCGTTGAGGAACTGCGTCGGCGGATCGACCTGGAACGGGCGCAGCGCGAGGAACAGCGTGTCGCGCCGCGGCGCCGCGCCCGCGTTGCGCACGCGGTAGCGCGCGAGGATCGCGGTGTGACCCGGGCCGCCGATGCCGAACGCCGTGACGTCCAGTTGCAGCCCGCCCGCACTCCACTCCACCGTTGGGATCGGCAGGTCGCCATCGGCGAGCGACTGCGAGAGCGCGACGTCGTGCCACGTGAGGAGACGGCCGCCATCGCGCAGGAACGGCTCGATCGCGAACGCGCTCTTGCCAGTCTCGAGCCGGCCGGCCTCGTCGAGCAATCCGTTCGCGGTGTCGGAATCCTGCCCGACCGTGGTCCAGAAGACGTTCTCGCCCAGCATCGCGCGCGGATAGTCTCCGCGCGGCGCCTCGAGCGCGATCCCGCCGAAGAACGCATCGAGCGACGAGAACGCGAGCGGGCGGACGTCGAGGTTCGCGATCCCGACGCGGCCGACGGCGGCCATCGGGCGCGTGGCCTGCACGCGCACCCAGCGCGCCTCGCTCTCCGGCAGCCAGATCCAGTCGCGGCCGCCGTTGCCGTTCGTGACCTCGTGCGCCGTCGTCCAGTCGTGGCCGTCGGTCGAGAGATCGACCGAGTAGTCGCGCGCGGCGTGCCCGTGGTCCCAATCGATCACGAGCGCCCCGAACTCGCGCGCTCCGCCCAGGTCCATCGTCAGCGCCGGCGCACGGTCGCCCGGCGCGCTGAGCCACGCGCTCGCGGGATCGCCGTCGACCGCGAGTGCGGCGGCGCCCGCATTGCTCGAAGCGCGCGCGGTACGCACCCTCACGCTCGTGTCGGGCAGCGGGAGCGCCTCCAGTTCGAGGTCGTCGAGCCACACGCTGCCGTGCCCGCCACTTCCCGCCGTCACCGCGAACTCGATCGCCGCGACGTGGCGGATCTCACCGCCGCCCGCCGGTCCCCACGCGAAGCCGATACGGCGCTTCTTGAGCGCGACCTTCGTCCACGTCCGGAAGTACTCGAAATCGCGCTGATTGCACCACCACACGTTGTCGCCGCTCGAGTCGATCAGCTTGAACTCGAGGTTCTCGGGCGGGCAGTCCCCGCAGATGCGGAACGTGAACTGGTAGTTGGCGGGCAGGTCGATCGAGACGTCGCGGTGGATCACGGCGTAGCCGCCGCCGCCGTGGAAGTCGAAGTCGAGCCGCAGCGAGCGCCCGACGAATCCGGGATCGGAGCGCAGCTGCATCGTGACGCCGTCCGCGGGTTGCGTCCGCCACGGCGCGGTGGACTCGAAGTCGTCGATCACGGCCGGCGACGCGCACGCCGCCGGCGCCGCGAGCCACGCGGCGAGCGCGGCCGCGAGCGGGGCGGTGAGCGCCGCCGCGAGCCGGCCGCGACGGGCGCTCATCCCTTGACGCTCCCCATGAGCACGCCGCGCACGTACGAGCGCTGCATGACGAGGAACACGATCAGCACCGGCAGCACGGTGAGCACCGAACCCGCCATCATGAGCTCGGTGTCCTGCACGTGTTCGCCGACGAGGCTCGCGAGCGCGACCGGGAGCGTGTAGCGGCGGTCGTCGCTCAGCACGATGAGCGGCCACATGAAGTCGTTCCACGCCGACAGCACACTGAACGTCGCCATCGTGACGAGAATCGGGCGCAGCACGGGCAGCACGACGGTCCAGTAGATGCGGAACTCGCTGGCGCCGTCGATGCGAGCCGCGTCGAGCAGCTCGTCCGGGATCGAAAGCGCGAACTGCCGGATCATGAAGATGCCGAAGACGCCCGCGAGCCCGGGGATCATCACGCCCCAGGGCGTGTTGACCAGCCCCAGCCCCTTTACCATCAGGAAGAGGGGCATCATCCCGACCTGCGCCGGGATCACCATCGCCGCGACGAGCACGCGGAAGATGGCGTCGCGGCCGCGGAAGCGCAGCTTCGCGAACGCGTAGCCCGCCATCGAGTTCACGACGAGCGAGCTGAGCGTGATCCCGAGCGTCACGACGACCGAGTTCGCGAACGTGCGCGCCAGGTTGAGGCGCGTGAACAGGTCGAAGTAGTGCTCCAGCGTCGGCCGGCTGGGGAGAAGTGGCGGCGGGAACGTGTTCGCCTGCCCCGTGGGCATGAAGGAGGCCGACACCATCCAGAGGAGCGGCGCGAGCGTGAGCAGCGCCCCCACGACGAGCAGGGCGTGGAGCGCGATCGCCGGCAGCGCTCGCTTCACGGCCGGCGTCCTTCGCCCTGGAGCCGCATCTGGATCAGCGTCGCGATCAGCATGATGACGAACAGCACGAAGGCGATCGCGCTCGCATAACCCATCCGCCACCAGCGGAAGCCCTGCTCGTACATCAGCATCACGACGCTCACGGTCGAACGCAACGGGCCGCCCTGCGTCATGACGTAGGGCTCGGCGAAGATCTGGAACTGCCCGATCATCGTCATGACGCCCACGAACAGGAACGTGGGCGCCAGCGCCGGCAGCGTGACGTGGACGAAGCGCGCGCCCGCGCCGGCGCCGTCGAGCTCGGCGGCCTCGTAGAGCTCCTCGGGAATGCCCTGCAGCCCCGCGATGAAGATGAGCATGTTGTAGCCGAAGTTCTTCCACACCGCGAGCAGCACGATCGCGGGCATCGACCAGTGCGGATCGCCGAGCCAGTCGATTGGCTTCAGGTGCAGCAGCGTCAGGCCCTCGTTGACCAGCCCGTAGCGCGGGTGGAGCAGGTAGCGGAACACGATCGCGACGGCGACCATCGTCGTGACCACCGGCGTGAAGTAGATGGTGCGAAAGAGGCCCTTCCAGCGCGCGATCTTCGCGTTGACGAGCAGCGCGGCCGATAGCGAGGCGAGCACGGAGAGCGGCCCGCCCACGACGACGAAGTAGAGCGTGTTGCGCAGCGCATGCCAGAACTCGGGATCGGCGAGCACCTGCTGGTAGTTGCGCAGGCCCATGAAGCGGATCGTGTCCGGAGCGCCGATCGCGTAGACGTCGTAGTCGGTGAAGCTCATGACGAGCCCCGCGATGACCGGCACGAAGAAGAACACCGCGATGAGGATCAGGGCGGGCGCGAGGAAGCCCCACGCGGCGCGCTGCTGGCGGCGCTCGGTCGTGAGCGCGCTCACCGCACGCTCCCGGCCGCGAGCGCGCGGCCGTGCAGCCAGCGGCGCTTCTCGAGCAGGCGGTCGACCTCGACGCTGAGCTGCGCGAGCACGACGTCCGGCGTGGCCGTGCCGCGCACGGCGCGCTCGACGTAGTCCTGGAGCCGGTTCGCGATCTCCTCCCACTCCGGGACCTTCGGCGTCGGTACGACGCGTTCGAGCTGCACCCCGAACGCGCGCGTGTTGGGATCGTGGGTGAGCGCGGTGTCGCGCCACGCTTCGAGCCTCCCGGGAAGGTCGCCCGAGAGCCGCCAGAACTCGAGCTGCACGTCGGGGCGCGCGAGGTACTCGATGAGCGCCCAGGCCTCGGGCTTGGCGCGCGAGGCCCGGAAGAGGACGAGACTCGAGCCGCCCGCGAGCGAGACGCCCGACGCCGCGCCCGTCGGCCCCGGGAGCGGCGACGTCGCCCACGCGCCCTGGAGCGAATCGGGGAGCCGGTTGCGAAACTCGCCCAGCTGCCACGGCCCGGTGATGTATGCGTTGAAGTAGCGCCGCGCGAACTCCTGGTAGACGTTCGCGATCTCGTTGCCGCTCACGGACGGGGCCAGGTTCTCGCGGAAGAGGCTCATGTAGAAATCGAAGCCGGCGCGGAACGCCGAATCGCGGAACGCCGCGCGCGTCCCGTCGTCCTTGAGGATCGGCGAACCCGCCTGCAACCCGAAGATGATGGGCGGATTCCACTCGTTGGTCGGCAGGAAGATCGCGAATTTGCCCGGCCCGACGACGCGCTTCATCGCGCGGAGCGCCTGCTTCCACTCCGCCCACGACTGCGGCATCGAGTCGTAGCCCGCGGCGCGGAGCACGTCCCTGCGGTAGAAGAGCAGCCGCGTGTCGACGTACCACGGCACGCCCATCGGTGCGCCGTCGATCACGTTCGTGTCCCAGATGCCGTGGAAGAACTTCGTGCTGTCGAGCGTGGTCGACGAAGCGAGCCATGGCCGCAGCGGCTCGATGGCGTGGAGCGCGGTGAACTCGGGCACCCAGGTGTTGCCGAGCTGGCTCACGTCCGGCGTCGAGCGGCCGACGTACGCCGTGATGAGCTTCTCGTGGGCGGCGGTCCAGGGGATCTGCTGCACGATCACGTGTACGCCCGGGTGCTCGCGCTCGAACGCGGGCATCAGCTGCTGGACGACTTCGCCCTCGCGACCCATCGCCCAGAAGCGCAGGGTCGTGCCGCCGCCCCTCGCGGCGCAGCCGGCCGCGAGTGCCGCGACCGCGAGCGCCGCGACCGCGAACGCCACGGTCGCCCGCACTCGCGCGCGCGCCGTCGCCCGCAGCGTCATCGCGTCGTCCGCGCGCGCTCGAGCCAGCCGCCCTCGAACCCCGCGACCTCGAGCCCGTGCACGAGGTGGGGGCAGCGGCGCATGCGCGACCACACGAGTCCGCTGCGCCAGTTCTCGATCATGAGCAGGATCGGGCCCTCGTCGATCCCCAGCCAATCGGTGTCGAACCAGCCCTTGCCGGGCACGATGCGTCCGTGGTGGACGTCCGCCCCGCCTTTCAGCGTCGGGTTGAACGCATCGAGGAAGCCGTAGGTCGAGTCGAGATCGCGGCCGTAGGCCGTCGCGAGGTGCTCGAGCGTCGGCAGCACGAGCTCCGGCACGAACGGCATCGAGCCGGCGACCGCCGCGGGCGCGATCGTACCGTCGTCGACGATCCCGTTCGCACACGCGCCGCGCGCCGTGTACGTGTGGAAGGCTCGCGAGCGGCCGCCGATCTCGACGCGGCCGTCCAGCGGGCCATCGCACGCGGTGAGGCCCCAGACGAGCGGGCCATAGTCGTCGAAACGGCCCGGGTTCACGCTCGCGTACCGCCGCTGCGCGAGCGTCGCGCGCCGCGAGTTCTCGAAGTAATCGATCCCCTTCGCGCGCATCCAGGCGTCGGTGATGCCGCGGAAGTCCACCCACGCGTGCGAGTACTGGTGACCGAAGAGCGGGCCGAAGTTGACCTGCGACTCACCCTCGAACGCGGCCCACGTGTAGTCCTTCGTGCGCTGCTCCCACGTCGTGGCCCCGAGCGGATGCGTCGGCGAGCCCAACGCGAGCAGGTACATGATCGCGGTCTCGTCGTAGCCGCCCGCATCGTACGGCAGGGGGCCGTCCTCGGGCTCCCAGCCGAGCGCGATCTTCGGCGGGCGCACCGACATCCAGCTCCAGTCGACGCGGCGGTAGAGCGACTCGGCGAGCGCCCGGACTTCCGCTTCGCCGGCGCTGGCGCGGTCGAAGTACTGCTCGCTGAAGAGCGCGCCCGCGAGCAGCAGCGCAGTATCGATCGAGGAGAGCTCGACGTCCTGGAAGCGCGTGCCGTCGTGCGGGTTCAGGAAGTGGTAGTAGAAGCCGCGGTAGCCCGTCGCGCCGGCGCGCGCGGTGTCCTGGCGCGAGGTCCAGAAGAAGCGCAGGGTCGCACGCGTGCGCTCGAGCGCCTGCTGGCGCGTGATCCAGCCGCGCTCGGCGCCGATGGGATAGGCCGTGAGCGCGAACCCGACGGCGGCGACGCTCGAGAACGACCGGGTCGGCGCGCGGTCGGGCGTGAGCCCGGTGCGCGGGTCGGTGAGGTCCCAGAAGTAGTGGAACGTGCGCGCTTCGAGCGTGTCGACGAACGCGCGATCCGCGGGCCGCAGCGAAGCGTACGTGAAGTGCGCGGAGGAGTCGGCCTCTGACACCGCCGGACGCGGCGTGACCGTGGCTCCCCTCGTCGGCGCCGACGAGGCAGCGCTCGCACCGGGCGCGAACGCGGAGAGCGCGAGCAGCGCGAGCGCGGCGCGGACGTTCACTCGGCGGCGGCGGGAATCGCGCGCATCCCGCGCCAGCGCGCGGGGTTCTCGCGGTCCGCGGGCCGGGCGCCGCACGAGCTGCGGATCGCGAGCGAGGTCGGCAGCACCTCGTGGTGACGCGGCGCCGACGCCCCGAGCCGCCGCGCACGCAGCAGCAGCTCGACCGCGCGCTCGCCGAGGAGCGCGGTGTTGACGCGGACCGACGTGAGCGGCGGCGAGGTGAAGCGCGCCATCGCGATGTCGTCGAAGCCCGCGACGGCCATCTGGTCCGGGATCGAGACGCCCGCGTCGCGCAGTGCGCTGATCACGCCGACCGCCATGTGATCGTTGCCGACGAACACCGCCGTCGGGCGCGCGGGCGAACGCAGCAGGCCCGCCACCGCCTCGTAGCCCGAGCCCTCGGTGAACTCGCCCTCGGTCTCGAGCTCCGGCGATGGGCCCAGGCCGGCCTCGCGCAGCGCGGCGCGGTAGCCCTGCAGCCGCTGTTCGGCGTCGAGGTTGCGCGCCGGTCCGCGCACCATCGCGATGCGCCGGTGCCCGAGCGCGATCAGGTGGCGCACCATCTCGTGCGCGCCGTCGAAGTTCGCGATCGAGAGCGTGTCGCAGGCTTCGACCTCCTGCCCCGGGTTGACGAGCACGACCGGGCAGTGCCCCGCGAAGCTCCTCACCGCCGCCGGAGCTTCGACGTCGGGCGCCATCACCACGACGCCGTCGATCCGTCCGCTCATCGAGCGCAGCGCCTCGGAGAGCGCCTCGCTGTCGGCGTGCGAACTCGAGACGAGCAGATGGAAGCCGTGGCGGCGCGCGGCGAGGTCGAGCCCCCGGATCACGTCGGAGAAGAACTCGCCGTAGAGATCCGGCAGCAGCACGCCGAGCGCGTGGGTGCGGTTCGTGATGAGGCTGCGCGCGACGCCGTTCGGCCAGTAATTGAGACGCGCGGCGACCGCCCGGACCAGCGCGACGGTCTCGCCGCTCACGAGCGAGCTGTCGTTGAAGACCCGCGAGACGGTGGCGATCGAAACGCCGGCGTCCCGAGCGACATCCCGGATGGTCGCCAAGTGCTCTCCGTGGGGCTCGCGCCACTCGACCACGGCCCCGGCTCGCGCCTCAGTGCTCGCGACGCAAAGTGTAAGCGTTTACAGCCGCGTTGGGCCGAAGTCAAGAGCGGAGCGCAGTCGGAACCATCGCAGTCCCCGTGCTACCGTGCGGTGCATGGATACCACTTCCGCCCTGCTCGATGCCCGGCGCGCGCGCGCGGCCGCGGCCTGGAACCTCACGAACGAAGTCGTGTTGATCGAGGCCGGCGGGCCGATCTCCATCCCCGGCGGCGCCGACCAGACCTATCCCTTCCTCGCACACGCCGAGTACTTCTGGCTGACCGATCACGAGCCCGCAGGCGCCGTGCTCGCGTTCGATCCGAAGAGCGGCTGGACCGACTTCGTGCCCGAGACGACGGAAGCCGAGCGCGTCTGGGAAGGGCGCGGCGACGCGCCGGGCACGCCGCGCCGCCTGCTCGAGGACTGGCTCGCCGGGCGCGCGGACCGGCCGGTCGTCCGGCTCGGCGCGGCGCTCCCGAACGCGGGCGGCAAGGACGGTCGTGCGCTCGAGCTGCGCGAGGCGCTGACGCACGCGCGCAGGCCCAAGGACGCGGCCGAGCTGGCGCGGCTGCGCGCCGCCTGCGACGCGACCGCCGGCGCGCTGGACGCACTCGCGCCGCGCATCCGTGCCGGCGTGAGCGAACGCACGCTGCAGATCGAGCTCGAGACGGAGTTCTTCCGGCGCGGCGCGGATCGCACGGGTTACGGCACGATCGTCGGCGCGGGCTCGAACTCCGCGGTGCTCCACTTCACGCCGGGGGCGCGGGTTCTGCGCGCGGGCGACTCCGTGCTGATCGACGCCGGCGCGGAGGTGCGCCGCTACACCGCCGACATCACGCGCACCTATCGCGCGCCGGGCGGCGACGCCGGCTTCTTCCGCGCGCTCTACGCCGCCGTGCTCACGGTCGAGGAGCGCGCGGTCGCGCGCTGCGTGCGCGGCGCGGAGTGGCGCGACGTCCATCTCGAGGCGTGCCGCGACACCGCGGCGGCGCTGGTCGAGCTCGGGATCCTGAAGGGCGAGCCGGACGCGCTCGTCGAGCGCGATGCGCACGCGCTCTTCTTCCCGCACGGCCTGGGCCACATGGTCGGGCTCGGCGTGCGCGACGCGAGCGGCTACCTGCCGGGGCGAAAGCGCAGCGAGCGGCCCGGGCTCAACATGCTCCGCACCGACCTGCCGCTGGAGCGCGATTACGTCATCACCGTCGAGCCGGGCATCTACTTCGTCCCGGCCCTGCTGCGCGACCCGGAGCGCCGCCGGCGCTTTGCCGACTGCGTCGACTTCTCGCGCGCCGAAGCGCGGTTCGAAACCGGCGGCGTGCGCATCGAGGACAACGTGCGCATCACCGATGGGGCGCCGGAGGTGCTGACCGCGGCAGCGCCAAAGTCGCTCGAATCGATGCTGCTGGGCTGAAGGCCCGCCCGGATCAGACCCGGGCGTTCGCGCCCTGCAGTCGCTGCTCGAGGGCGCTCAGCTCGTCGCGCAGTCCCTGCGGCAGCCGCGCTCCGAACTTCTCGTAGTGCCCGCGGATCGCGGGCAGCTCGGCGAGCCAGGCCTCGGTGTCGAGGCGCGTCACCTGCTCGAGCGCGCCCGGCGCGATCGAGAGCCCGCTCGTCTCGAGCGCACCCGGCGCCGGCAGGCGTCCGATCGCGGTGTCGACGGCCTTGCCCGGCCCCGTGACGCGCTCGAACACCCACTTGAGCACGCGGCTGTTCTCGCCGTAGCCCGGCCAGAGGAACTTGCCGTCCGCGCCCTTGCGGAACCAGTTCACGTTGAAGATCTTCGGCAGCTTGCCCGCGTCCGCGCCCGCGCCCACCTTCAGCCAGTGCGCGAAGTAGTCCGCCATGTGGTAGCCGCAGAAGGGCAGCATCGCGAACGGGTCGAAGCGCAGCGTGCCCACGGCGCCCGCCGCAGCCGCCGTCGTCTCGCTGCTCATGATCGAGCCCAGAAACGTGCCGTGCTGCCACGACAACGCCTCGTTGACGAGCGGCACGACCGACGCGCGGCGGCCGCCGAAGAGGATCGCCGAGATCGGTACCCCGGCCGGGCTCTGCCACTCGGGCGAGATCACGGGGCACTGGCCCGCGGGCACGCAGAAGCGCGCGTTCGGATGCGACGCCTTGCGTCCGCTCGCCGGCGTCCACGGCCGGCGCAGCCAGTCGGTGAGCTCGGCGGGCGGCGCCTCGGTCATGTCCTCCCACCACACGTCGCCCTCGGGCGTGAGCGCGCAGTTCGTGAACACGACGTTGCGCGCGATCGTCTTCATCGCGTTGGCGTTGCTCTTCTCGCTCGTTCCGGGCGCCACGCCGAAAAAGCCCGCTTCCGGGTTGATCGCGTGCAGGCGCCCGTCGGCGCCGAACTTCATCCACGCGATGTCGTCGCCCACCGTCTCGACCCGCCAGCCGGGCAGCGTCGGCTGCAGCATCGCGAGGTTCGTCTTGCCGCACGCCGACGGAAACGCGGCCGCGACGTAGATCTTGCGGCCCTCGGGATTCGTGATGCCGAGGATCAGCATGTGCTCGGCGAGCCAGCCCTCGTCGCGCGCCTGCACCGAGGCGATGCGCAGCGCGTGGCACTTCTTGCCGAGCAGCGCGTTGCCGCCGTAGCCCGAGCCGTACGACCAGATCTCGCGCGTCTCCGGAAAGTGGCAGATGTACTTGGTCTTCGGGTTGCACGGCCACGGCGAGTCCGGCGTCGTGGGGGTCGGCAGCGGCGCGCCCAGCGAGTGCAGCGCGCGCACGAACTCGCCGTTGCCGAGCGCCTCGAGCACGCGCGTGCCGACGCGCGCCATGACGTGCATGCTCGCGACCACGTAGGGCGAGTCGGTGAGCTCGACGCCGATCTTGGCGATGGGCGAGCCGATCGGGCCCATGCAGTAGGGAATCACGTACATCGTGCGACCCTTCATCGCACCCTGGAAGAGCGACGTCAGGGTCGCGCGCGTCTCGTCCGGATCCTTCCAGTTGTTCGTGGGGCCGGCGTCGTCGCGCGTGCGCGAGCAGATGAACGTGAACTCCTCGACGCGCGCGACGTCGGCGGGATCGGAACGCACGTAGACGCTGTGGGGCCGCGCGGACTCGCTCAGGCGGATCGCGGTGCCGCTGTGCTCCATGAGGTGGAGCATACGGTCGTATTCGCGCTCCGAGCCATCGCACCAGTGGACGGAGTCGGGCTGGCACAGGGCGGCCATCTCGCGCACCCACGCATCCAGCTGGGAATTCCTCGTCATGGCGTGAACCGCCTTTCCGTGCGCGGGCCCGCGTGGGGGTCGAATGGGATTGAGGCCGCCCGCAGGCCCGTGGGCGGCAAGAGTCTGTTCCGTGCGCAGTTTAGACGGCCGCGAAGAGGGCGGGCAAATCGCGCGAGCGCTCCGCCGGCGGGCTTTTTCGCGCCGGCGACGACGCCGTCACGCGTGCGCCGGCAGACCCGCCGCCCGGGCTTTCGCGTCCCGGCTCGCGCGCGCGATACTGCGCGGTCCCTGGACTCCGCACCCACCTGCGAGGGCGCACCGAACTCATGAGCCTCGACTGGTCACGCTGTCTCTCGTCCGAACGCGCCGGCACGCCGGCCGACCCGCCGGGCGTCGCGCGCACACCGTTCCAGCGCGACTACGACCGCATCCTCTTCAGCGCCTCGTTCCGGCGGCTCGCCGACAAGACGCAGGTGTTCCCGCTGCCCTGGGACGATCACGTGCACTCGCGGCTCACGCACAGCCTCGAGGTCGCCTCGATCGGCCGCTCACTCGGCACGCTGGTGGGTGCGCGGGTGCGCGAGCGCGAGGCGGCGCCCGCCGCGCGGCTCGACCCGCGCGACTTCGGCGACAGCGTCGCCGCGGCCTGCCTCGCGCACGACCTCGGCAATCCGCCCTTCGGCCACGTCGGCGAGAGCGCGATCCGCGAGTTCTTCGCGCGCGAGCAGCCGCTCTGGGACGAGCTCTCGGCGCGGCAGCAACGCGACCTGCTGATGTTCGAGGGCAACGCGCAGACGTTCCGGATCGTCACGCGGCTCGAGCGGCCGACGCGCGGGCACGGCCTCGATCTCACCTTCGCGACGCTCGGCGCGCTGGTCAAATACCCCTGCTCCTCGGCGTCCGCGCAGGCCCGGTCGGAGGACAAGGGGCGGCGCAAGCCCGGGCTGCTCGATGCCGACGTCGAGGTCTACGCCGGCATCGCCCGGGGACTCGGACTCTCGTCCTCGGAGCCCGAGCACTGGCCGCGCCATCCGCTCGCGCTTCTGACCGAGGCCGCGGACGACATCGCCTACCTGTTGCTCGACCTCGAGGACGGACTGCGACTCGGCCACGTTTCGGACCACGCCTTCGTGCAGTGCCTGCAGCCGTTGTGCGAGGCGAGCCCCCGTTGCCCCGAACTCGGACCGCTGGAGGATCACGCGGATCGCATGGATCGTGCGGACCGGCTGCGTGCGATCGCCGTCGATGCGCTGGTCCACGATGCGGCCGATGCGTTCATGGCCGCGGAGCGCGATCTGCTCGCGGGCCGCTTCACGACGGACCTGCGCCGCTCGATGCGTCATCGCGAGGCGATGCTCGGCATCCAGCAGGTCTGCGAGGCGCGCTGCTATCGGGCGCGCGACGTGCTCAAGATGGAGCTCTCCGGCGCGGAGGCGATCCAGGGCCTGCTCGAGATCTTCGTCGACGCACTGCGCCACTCGACGTCCCTGCGCGCCGCGCACCTGCGACGGCTCTACCCGCGTCTCTTTCCCGACGCGCCAGCGTACGATCGCCTGCTGCGATTCACCGACCACGTCTCGGGCATGACCGATCACTACGCCGTGCGGCTCTACCGCGAACTGCGCGGCATGCGCTACCCGGGCGGACGGGACTGAAGCCGTACGGCGCGCAGCCTCACCGCTGCGCGCCCGCGTCGATCCACGCCGCGAGCGTGTCGCGCTCGGCGTCGGTCATGCCGGTCAGGTTCCCGAGCGGCATCGTCTTCGTTTCGACCGCGCGCACGCGGATGCGCGGCGCGAGCGCGACGACGTGCGCCGGATCGTCGAACGTGACGCCCGCGGGCGGCTGAGGGAACGACGGATTCGACGGATGGCGCGAGTGGCAGGTCATGCAGCGCCGCTCGAGGATCGCGTCTACGGTCGAGAACTCGACCGGCCCGAGCGTCGAAGCGGCCATCGCCGCCGACGGCCGGCGCGGCGCGAGCGTCAGGGCGAGCAGCGCGCCGAGCGAGACGAACACGGTCGCCACGACGAGCGCGGGCGTCCTCGATCGGAAGTTCATCCAGTACTTGACCGACATGCCGAACGCCACGAACAGCACGAGCACGAGCCACGGCAGAGGGTGCCCATAGGTGCTCGGGAAGTGGTTGCTCAGCATGGTGAAGAGCACCGGGAACGTGAGGTAGTGGTTGTGGATCGAGCGCTGCTTGGCGCGCGCGCCGAGCGAAGCGTCGGCGGGCCGGCCCGCGCGCGTCGCGGCGATCATCTGCTGTTGCGCGGGAATGATGCGACGCCAGACGTTCGCGGCCATGAGCGTGCCGAGCATCGCGCCGACGTGCAGGAACGCCGCGCGGCCGCTGTAAAGGTGGCAGAGCCCGAAGATCGCGGCGGCGAGGAGCGCGAGCGAGAGCGTGGCGGCGGCCCTCGGCGCACGCACGAGCGGCGAGGTCCAGATCGCGTCGTAGAGCAGCCACCCCGAGACGATCACCGCGAGGCTCGCGGCGACCGCCTCCGTCTGCGTGAGCGGCAGCACGGCGCGATCGACCATGAACGCGGCGCCGCCCACCCAGTAGACGACGACGAGCAGCGCGAAGCCCGAGATCCAGGTGGTGTAGGCCTGCCAGCGGAACCAGTGGAGGTGCTGCGGCACCTCGCCCGGCGCAAGCACCCGGCGCTTGACCACCTCGTAGAAGCCGCCGCTGTGCACCATCCAGAGCTCGCCCGAGACGTCGCCCTCGCGCGGACGCGACGGCGGTTCGAGGCTCGCGTCCATCCACATGAAGAGGAACGAGTCGCCGATCCACAGGATCGCGGCGACCACGTGGGTCCAGCGCAGCAACAGGTTGAGCCACTCGGCGATCGGCGCGGGCACGGGTTCTTGCACCTCCGGAACATTGCGGGCTGGAAAACGGCGCAGAATAGCAGGCGTGACCGAAGGGGCCAGCGTAATTCCGCCGCCTGCCGGCGGCACCGAGGAGCACGCCGGGAGCTTCCTCTACCCCGATCGCCCGCCGATGCCGGCCAGCGTGCGCGTGGAGTCCCGTGACCGCCGCGCGCGTCTCGTGCGGGCGGCGCGCACGCTCGGCGCCTGCTGGGGGCTGGCCGTCGTCGCGATCTTCCTGCCGGTGCTGCACTTCGTGCTGGTCCCGCTGCTGCTCGTGCTCGGCCCCGCGCTCGGCTGGTCGCGCCTGAACGAAGCGCACTCGCTGCTCCGCGCGAGCGGCAGCTGCCCGGGCTGCGGCGGGGCGCTCGAGCTCAAGCTGGGCCAGCGCTGGCGCGAGCGCACGATGCTCCGCTGCCCGGCGTGCGGTCGCGGCATCGAGCTGCGGCTGCCCGCGGAGCCGGAGCGCGGCTAGCGTTCGCTCCCGTGTGCCCCGCGCTGGCCGCCGTCTCGCACGCGGCCTAGAATGCGCCGTTCGAAGCGGCAACGGACGGGCGGGAGCGCGATGATCGGCACGACGTTGGGGCGGTATCGGATCGTCGGACGTCTCGGCGAGGGCGGCATGGGCGTCGTCTGGCGCGCGAGCGATCCGCGCCTCGACCGCGAGGTCGCGCTCAAGCTGGTCCGCGAGGGGGCGCTCGCCGACGATTCCGTGCGCAAGCGCTTCCGGATCGAGGCGCGCGCGCTCTCGCGCCTGCTCCACCCCGGCATCGCGACGCTGTTCGACCTCGACCAGGACGGCGAGCACGAGTTCCTGGTCATGGAGTACGTGCCCGGCGGCACGCTTGCGGAGATCCTGGACCGCGGCCCGCTGCCCGAGGCGCGCGCGCGCGCGATCGGCGCGGAGATCGCGGACGCGCTCCACTCGGCGCACGAGCGGGGCGTGGTCCATCGCGACTTGAAGCCCCGGAACGTCGTCATCACGCCGAACGGCCACGCGAAGATCCTCGACTTCGGGCTCGCGCAGCTCGTCGCGAGCGTCGACAGCACCGCGACGGTGACCGCGAGCGAAACGCCTTCGCTCGCCGGCACCGTCCCCTACATGGCGCCGGAACAGGTCCAGCAGCGCCCGCTCGATGCGCGCACCGACGTCCACGCGCTGGGCGTGCTGCTCTTCGAGATGGTCGCGGGGCGCACGCCGTTCGCGGGCGACGACCCCGTCTCGACGCTCTACCGCATCGTCCACGAGCCGGCGCCCTCGCTCGCCCAGACGCGTCCCGGCGTCTCGCGCGCCCTCGACGCGCTGGTGGCGCGCTGCCTCGAGAAGGCGCCCGAGCGGCGCTTCGCGACCGCGGCGGACGCGGCACGCGAACTTCGGACGGCGACCACGCCCAGGGCCGTGGCCGCGCGCGAGGAATCGACGGGCGAGGGCTACCGCTCGCTCGTCGTCCTGCCCTTCGAGAACCGCTCCGGCGATTCCGCGCAGGAGTTCTTCACGGACGGCCTCACCGACCTGCTGATCAACGACCTGGCGCAGATCGGCGCGCTGCGCGTCATCTCGCGCACCTCGGCCATGCGTTTCAAGGGCGGCGGTCGCGCGCTCGCCGACATCGCGCGCGAGCTCAACGTACGCGCCGTCGTCGAGGGTTCGGCGATGCGCGTCGGCGATCGCGTGCGCGTCAGCGTGCAGCTCGTCGACGCCATCGCGGATCGCGGCATCTGGGCGCGCAGCTACGATCGCGACCTCACCGACATCCTCGCGCTGCAGAGCGAGCTCGCGAGCGCGATCGCGAAGGAGATCCAGGTCAAGGTGACGCCGGCCGAGGAGGTGAAGCTCCGACCGCGCGGGCAGGTGAATCCAACCGCCCATGTCGCCTACCTGCGCGGTCGCTTCCTGTGGAACCGCTGGGGCGCCGACGAGGTGCGCGAAAGCATCGCCTGCTTCGAGGAGGCGCTGCGCGCGGACCCGGACTACGCACCGGCGCTCGCAGGACTCGCCGACGCGTACACCACGCTCGGCACGACGCGGGCGATGGCGCCGGGCGAGGCCTACTCGCGGGCGAAGGACGCGGCGACGCGCGGTCTGGCGCTCGACGAGACGGCGGCCGAGCTGCACTCGGCGCTCGGGAACGTGCTCCGCCATCACGAGTGGGATTGGCCCGGCGCGGAACGCGAGTTCCTGCGCGCGCTCGAGCTCAACCCCGGCTACGCCCTCGGCCGCGACCGGTACGCGCTGCTGCTCTCAAACCTCGGCCGCCACGACGAGGCGATCGCCGAGGTGATGCGCGCGCTCGAGATGGACCCGCTCTCGCTCATCATCCACACCGCCGTCGGCGACGCGCTCTTCTACGCGCGCCGGTTCGAGGAGTCGATGATCTACTACCGGCGGTGCAACCAGATGGATCCGACCTTCGGGCCGGGCAACACCGACCTCGCGCGCTCGCTCGAGCACGTGGGCCGCTTCGAGGAGGCACTCGAACGCTTCGCGAACGGCGTGCGCAGGCCGGACGGCAGCATTCCGCCCTCGACCGGGCTCGCGATCATGCTCTGGCGCGCCGGGCGCCAGGACGAGGCGCGTGGGACCATGGAGCAGGTTCACGAGGCGGCGAAGACGCGCTACATCGCGCCGTTCGGCATCGCGTCCTTCCACGCCGTGGCGGGCGAGCCCGGCCTGGCGCTCGACTGGCTGGAGCGCGCGTACGCCGAGCGCGACAGCTCGCTCGTGCTGCTCAAGGTCCACCCGCGGCTCGACAGCCTGCGCGGCGAGCCGCGCTTCCGGGCCCTGCTCGAGAAGCTGCACCTCGACGCCTGACGGCGGCGCCCGCGGCGCAAATCACGGAAAGAACGTGAAGCGGCTGCGGGCGTTGGCCGATCACTGCGGCGATGAAGCGCGTCCTCTTCCACGTCGAGCCGCTCGTCATGCACGGCAAGCCGTTCCACTACTGGGCGTGGCTCGGCTGCGCCGCGGCGATGGGGCGGCGCCTCGCGGCGGGCGGAGAATGGCAGGTGCGCGTCGTGCTCAACGCCGCGCTCGCCACCCGCGCGGTCGCGCCGCACGCCCCCGCGCGCCGCACCGATCCGCGGAACGGTCACGCCTTGCCGCGAGAGTGGCTCGCGGTCCTCCACCAGGAGGAGCTGCGCGCACCGTACGGCGTCCCCAACGTCGAGATCCTGCGCGGGCACCAGCGGCGCACGTGGCCGGAGGCCGCACTCGCACGGCACGCAGCGCTGCTGCGCGAGCGGCTGGGCGCCTTCACGCCCGAGGTGATCGTGAGCTGGACGCCGAACGAGGCGCTCGCGCGCGCGTTCCCCGACGCGCTGCTCCTGCACACCGAGAACGGCATGTTCTCGCGCGCCCCCTACCCCGGCTTCCAGTTCTTCGATCCGCAGGGGCTCTACGATCGGTCGGTGCCCGGCGCCGAGGCGCCCGCGCTGCGCGCATTCGACGCCGCGCCGGACGAGCTCGCGTTCGTGCGGCGCTGGCGGGCGCAGCTCGAGGCGCAGCACCGCGCCTCGAGCCCGTTCGGCACGCTCGTCGCCCGGCTGCGCGAGCGCTATCCACGCGTCGCGCTGCTGCCGCTCCAGTTCGGCGGCGAGGCCGGCTTCGACCTGAACGGCCCATTCCGCAACCAGGGCGAGTACCTGCTGCACGTGCTCGAGAGGCTGCCTGACGACGTCGGACTGATCGTCAGCGAGCACCCGACCGCGCACTGGCTCGGGGACCGGATCGACGAGGAGACGCTCGAGTGGGTCCGCACCGCGTGCCCCCAGGTCGCGTTCGTGCCGCTCGACGCCGCGCCGCACGCGGGCCAGACGCTTGTGCCGCACGTCGACAGCGTGATCAGCCTGAGCTCGTCGCTCGGCTGGCATGCGCTCTTCTGGGGACGCGAGCTCGTCTGCCCGGGCTCGGGGCACCTCGCGGCGTGGGCGCACGCGCACGACGTCGCCGCCACCGGCCGCAGCGGCGCGGACACCGCACCGCCCGATGCCGCGCTCGCGTGGATGCTGACGCGCTACTTCGTGCGCAACCTGCGCTGCCTGGACGACGACGACTGGGTGCGTGTCTTCTTCGCGGGCGCGCTCGCGCGCTGGCGCGCCGGACGGCGCGGCCTCGAGTTCTTCGAGCCCGCCGAGCCGCTCGCGGCGCTCGAGAAGGCGGCGCTCGGCTCGTGCGCGACGAGCGCGCCGCGCCTCGATCCCGCCAACGTGCTCGTCGCCAACGGCGACTTCGCGGATGCGCCCGCGGGCATGCCGCGCCACTGGGAGCTGCTCAATCCCAACGGCGCCGTGACGTCGCTCGATCGCGCCGCCGCGCCGCGAGCCGGCTTCGCCGTCCGGCTCGCGCGCCGCGCGAACGGCTCCGGCCCCACGTTGCTGCTCCAGCGCATCCCCGGGATCGCCCGTCTCGCGGGCGCGACCATCACGGTCGGGTTCGATGCGCGCGGCGAGCGGGGCTCGCGCCTCGGCTGCTACCTCTACCTCCAGCCCGGTGAGGGCGCCGAGCCGCGCGGCTCCGTCCCGCGCGAGTACCGGCTCACACCGGCGTGGCGGCGCTACGCCTACACCGTGACGGTGCCGGCTCTGAAGCCCGGCGAGGCGCTCGGCGCCGGCGACCACACCGAGCTCGTCCTCATGATGCCTCCCGACCGGGCGGCGCTCACGATCGAGGTTGCCGACGTGCGGATCGGTCCCCCGGAATGGCTCGAGGAAGCGGCCTGAGCGCATCGGACTCGCCGCTCAGCTCCACGCATTCGCAGGGCGCGAAGCGCACCTCGATCGCCGCCGCGGGCGGCCGCTCTCCGGTCGCGACGAGCAAGGCGCGCAGCACGGACTGGTGCGCGACGACCAGCGTCGCGCCGGACGGAACGCGAAAGCCGGCGAGGCGCGCCGCGGCGTCGGCGTAGCTCTCGCCCGAGGGCCAGCGCGACGTCCAGCGATCGCGACCGCGTTCCGCCCACCATGCCGGCCAGCGCGCGCGCACCTCGGCGAGCGTGAGCCCCTCGGCCGCGCCGAAATCGAGCTCGGCGAGCACGGCCTGCTCGCTGCAGTCCGCTCCGCAGGCCGCCGCCACGATCGCGCCGGTCGCGCGCGCGCGGCCGAGCGGGCTC
>Ga0335083_10002645_pt1 | contig 23538 bp, 21 predicted proteins | sample Lox_Sample_42_FD_206716 | JGI IMG/M metagenome (GOLD analysis project Ga0335083, IMG submission 206716) | Soil microbial communities from Loxahatchee National Wildlife Refuge, Florida, United States - Lox_Sample_4.2 | ecosystem: Environmental > Terrestrial > Soil > Wetlands | place: USA...
ACGTGGATCTGCTGAGTGCTGGGAAGCTAAACTTCAGCAGGCGCGTCGCCTTCCGTCACAAGCTCTCCTGCTGGGAAAGAATCTTGGCAATTCAACGCCTCTATGTCTCACACCGAACGTGTTGTCCACCCACGCTCAGATTGTGGGCTCGACAGGCGTCGGCAAAAGCTTCCTCATGGAAGCCCTGATCAAGCAGTTAATCATGCTTGGCTGCGGCCTCGTTGTTATCGATCCACACGGAGAGCTGTATCAACGATTGCTCGCGTTTTGTGCCTGGTTGTCGATCCAGAGGCCGGAGTTGCAACTTCACCGTCGCGTGCTCCCTTTGGATATCGGTCAGACACGGGAAGTAATCGGGTTCAATCCCGTCGCTCGGAACGCTCGTGTCATGACTTACCAAGTTGTGGCACTGATGGAGTCTATTCGCAAATGTTGGGGGCAGGGATCGTTCCAAGAGACTCCACGCTTAGCCCGATGGTTGTTCAATGTTGCCTATGCTTTGGTCTCCGCGAACGTAACTTTTGTCCAGGCTCAACATCTCGTCAATCCCGCGGTCAGTCCGCAACGGCTTGCGATCAGGGCGCGAATAACCAACCCGCGTATTCGAGCCGAGTGGGAGTGGTTGGAAGCGATGAAACTTGATCGCCGTGAGGAGCGGATTGAGTCAACGTTAAATCGAATCAAACCCTTCGTTGAGCACGAACTCATTCGACCAATGCTCGGGCAATATACCAAGACGTTGGACTTTTCGAGCGTTCTCGCGCACAGAAAAATCCTACTCGTCAACCTAGCTAGGCAGAATGCTATTTCCGAGGACAACCAACAACTCCTGGGAACTTTGTTGGTCAATGAACTTCTGACAGCGGCGTTTGCTCGACAGCCGAAGGAGCGTGAGGTATGCTTCCTGTGCGTTGATGAATTCAGCAAATTCGTAACCAAAGATGCCTGCGAGATCCTTGATGCCGGGCGCAAATATAAGCTGCACCTCCTTCTTGCACACCAGCACTTGAACCAGCTCAAAGAGAAGGACCCAGAGGTTTACTACTCCACTCTGACTAACGCGCGCACGAAGATCATATTTGGAGGTCTCAACGACGAAGACGTCGAACTCATAAGTAAGGAACTCTTCACTGGAGAATTCAACCCGGACGAGGTTAAGGACGAGATTTGGCACCGTGGGTTTGAACCCGTGGAGAGCACGCGCACCGTGCGCGCCTACTCGTCATCGGACAGCAGCGGTGACTCCTACGGTGACGTTAGCCATTTTTCGCTCGTGAACGGTCAGACCTATATTCCCGGTTCGAACTTCTGGTCAATGCCAACGCTGGCGAGCACTGGTCGAACATCAGGAAGCGGCTCTAGCACAACGCGAGCTCACCAAAGTTCCTATAGTTCGGGCCTAACCGAGACCACCGTACCGTTCTACGAGTTTCACGAGTACAAAGAACTCACATCACGCGCATTCCGCTCATTGGAAGAGCAGCTTTACCTCAAGAAAGCTCAACTCAAGCGGCAGCCAAACCAGCACGCCGCGATTCTCATGCCAGGGCAGGATGTGGAGATGTTCAAAGTCGCAACTTTGCGGGACCTCCCTATCACTGATCCTCAGTGCGAAGAGTTTCGCCAAGCCTGCATCGATTCCGCCGGCTGTTATAAAACGCCAGAGCAGGCCGAGGCGGAGATAGCGGCTCTCGAACACAAGCTCCTCTTAGAGGCACATCCCCCGATCGTCATTTCCACGTCTGGCTCGGAACGTGCAACTCCGCGCATCAGCAAGAAAGCGCCCCAGAAGGCCATCTGGAATAGGTTGCCGAGCGCGCAGAAAGGCCGACAGAATGCGGAACCCGAATAGCTTAAGTTTTGACCGCCTACTTGCCATGGTTGCGGACAGGGTAGCTGACCGCCTCGCCAATGGTCAGCTACCGCAGCACAAAATTTCAACCTCCACAGAGTGGGGCAGCACGCCGCATTGCGAGGCGCTTCGTTGCGCTTTGAGTGCCTGTTGCGGGTGTCACTCTCCGATCACCGGCCCCGTCCATGCACCGAAAGATTTTGGCGGTTTGTACTGTGCTGGTTGTTGTCCTTCCTGCAGGCCTGACAAAGATCACAGGAACTAGCAATGCAAGCCCCCGAGCAAATCCGTCTCGATCAGCACTACTCGCCGCAATTCTATGCCGAGCTGTGGGGCGTCAGTCGTGATACCGTGGTTCGATGGTTTCAGGACCTGCCTGGGGTGTTGAAACTATCAGAGCCAAATAAACGCGGCAAACGGCGCGTGGAGCTGCGCATCCCCTATCGCCTTGCCGCCAGGGTTTACGAGGAACGGACGAGATAACGATGCTGATGCTCTGGCGCAGACACGAAGCCAAGTGTCCGCACAAGAAAAAGGGGCGAACCTGCCTGAAGTGTCAGTGTCCTATTTGGTGCGATGGAGACATCGACGGCAAGCGGGTCCGCAAGAGCCTGGAGACGCGCGACTGGGCCAGGGCCACCCGCAACCTGGCCAGGATCGAAGATCCCAATTACGGCCTTAAGACCTGCTCCCAGCCAGGCTGCAATGAGCTGGTAGAGCGTGGCCGCTGCGCCCGTCACACACGGGAGATTGGCAGAGCCATCTCCGCTTACCACGAGGCTCACCAGGACGCCGCTGACGGTACGAAACGCAACCGCAAACGTGCGCTCCGCTTCCTTGAAGAATTTCTAGCTGAGCGGACGGTCAGAACGGTCGATCAGATCAATCTGGAAGACTTGAACGCCTTTCGTGGCGCCCGTACCATCAGCGCGCGGACCTGGAGCAAGGAGCTGGAAATTCTCAGGCACTTCTTCCGTTTCTGCCTGGACAACGAATGGACAGTGCGCAACTGGGCAGAGAAGGTCCAGATGCCCAAGAACCTCAAGCCCGCTCCGCGCGAGCCTTATCAGCTAAATGAGATTACGCGCATTATCGCGGCTTGCGATCAGATCGGCCGCGGCGCTTACGAGCGACTCCGCGCCAGAGCCATGGTTTTGCTGCTTCGCTACACCGCGTTGCGCATTTCCGACGTGGCTACGCTGGAGAAGAACCGGGTGCGCAACGGTGAGATTCTTATTCGCACGAGCAAGAACGGTAAGCCAGTAAAGCTGCCCGTGCATCCTGATTTGCAGGCTGCTCTCGACATCCTGCCGCTGCCCCGCGAAGCTGACAACACGGGCTGCCCTTACTTTTTCTGGAGCGGCCATGGAGCAAAGCGCGCGTTTGTTCGCGACGCCACCCGCACGATGAAAACGGTCTACGATGCTTCTGGCGTTTCCGGCGCCTGCTCCCACAGATTCCGGCATACACTGGCTACGGAAATACTAGAACTTGGTGGAACCATCGAAGAAGCGGCCGATGTTCTAGGCGATTCTGAAGCGATTGTGCGGAAGCATTATGCCAAGTGGAGTGCTGGCCGACAGGCCAGAATCAGCGAATTATTGAAGAGTTTGTGGCACGTATACGGCACGCGGCCTAAGCCGAGCCAACAAGTCGCACACAATGAGTGGATTAGGTTGGTGGACGGCATGGGATTCGAACCCACGACCCCGGCGTTGCGAACGCCGTGCTCTCCCAGCTGAGCTAGCCGCCCACTTCGAGGTTGCTCGCCTCATTTTACCTCACTCCTGGTCGAAAACTCCGCCAAGATCGCCTCTCGGCCTGCATTTGGTTTCACCGGTCAAACCTCCCAGCCGCCGTTTCCCACCGCGCCAAGGTGCGCAAAAAAATGGGTGATTTCCCACATCCGATCGCCGCGCCTCCACTTTGGCCGGTCCAAAACATCGGATTCGCGCCTTATTCCCCACATATCTAGCGCGATCTCCTTTCGAATCTCGACCCTGGACGGCGATTTGCATATCTCGGCATCATGAAGGACTTCTTCAGGAATGGCGAACACCTGATCCGTGTCCTGCTCCTACTGATCCTCGGAGTCGTCGCCTTCCTTGTAATCAGGCGAGCGGTCGTCCCGGCCGAATTCGGCAAGTATGGCCACTTTCGGCCCGCGGCGATGGACGACATTCGCGCGCGCGCAGTCAAATTCGCCGGCCACGAAACCTGCGAGGCCTGCCACTCCGACCAGGCCGAAGTGAAAAGCAAAGGTAAACACGCCAACGTCGGATGCGAGGCCTGTCACGGTCCGCTCGCCAAGCACGCCGAAGATCCCTCGTCGGTTGTGCCTCAGCTCCCCGACACGAAAATCCTCTGCGCGCGCTGCCATGAGGCCAATCAGGCGAAACCGAAATGGTTCCCCCAAGTGATCACCGCCGAACACTCCGGCGGCATGGCGTGCAACACCTGCCACAAGCCGCACGCCCCCAAAATCGGAGACTAAGCCATGGAGATGACCCGGCGAGATCTTCTGAAAAAATCCGGCAAGTTCATCCTGCTCACGTCGGCGGCCGCCGCGGCCTGGGAACACGTGCTGGCGGGCAATATAGAATCGGCGCCTAACTATGACGTGACCAAGCACTGGTGGGCCATGGTGATCGATCCGGAAAAATGCATCGGCTGCGGCAATTGCGTGCGCGCCTGCGAAGCCGAGAACGACGTCCCCACCGGCTACTTCCGCACTTGGATCGAGCGCTACCACGTCAACGACGCCGACATGGAGCACCCGCAGGTCGACTCACCCAACGGCGGTCACGACGGATTCACCGAGAAGTACCACGACTCGGGCAAGACCTTCTTCGTCCCCAAGCTCTGCAACCATTGCGCCGATTCGCCCTGCGTCCAGGTCTGCCCAGTGGGCGCGACCTTCCGCACTCCCGACGGCGTCGTGCTGGTAGATCAAAAATATTGCCTCGGGTGCCGCTATTGCATCCAAGCCTGCCCGTACGGCTGCCGCTTCCTGAATCCAAAAACCAATACGGCCGATAAGTGCACTTTGTGTTATCACCGCATCACGCAGGGTCTCACCACCGCGTGCTGCGAAGCCTGTCCCACGCAGGCGCGCGTGCTGGCCGATCTAAGAAATCCCAAGGACCCGATCCATGAGTTCCTGAGAACCCACAGCGTGCAGGTGTTGAAGCCGCAAATGGCAACGCATGCCAAGGTGTTCTACAAGAACCTCGATGGATCGGTGCGATAAGGAGTCATGCATGCACCCCCTTCTTCCCGGCGTTGAAGGCTACATGTACCCCAACGAAATCGAGCTGCAATGGAGCATTCTGATCGTGCTCTATCCCTACATCACAGGCTTGGTGGCAGGGGCGTTCATCCTGGCGTCTCTAGAACGCGTATTTAAGGTGGAAGCTGTTAAACCCACCTACCGGTTAGCGCTCCTCGTAGCGCTTGCGTTCCTCCTGGTAGCGCCCCTGCCATTGCAACTGCACCTCGGCCACCCCGAGCGTTCGTTTGAGATGTATCTCACGCCGCATCGCTCATCGGCGATGGCCATGTTCGGCTTCGTTTATCTCTGGTACCTCATGATCGTGCTGCTGATGGAAATCTGGCTGGACTATCGCAAGGACATCGTGCAAAGGGCGGAAACCAGTACAGGACTCAAGAAATGGATTTACAACATCCTCACTCTCGGGTCGCACAACATCAGCGCGGCGGCGTTACGGATCGACGACAAGGTCGGCTACTTCATCACGCTGATCGGCATTCCCTCGGCCTTCCTGCTGCACGGTTACGTCGGATTCATTTTCGGTTCGGTGAAGGCGAATCCATGGTGGTCCTCGCCGCTGATGCCGGTGGTGTTCATCTTTTCCGCCATGGTCTCGGGACTCGCCGCGGTCATGGTGATCTACATGCTTACCTGCTGGCTCCGGCGAGTCCAGATCGATATGCGCTGCGTGGACACCATCGCGCGCTATCTGCTGTACACGTTCATCATCGACTTTTCGCTCGAAATGCTGGACCTGGTGCACCGTATCTATGAAGCCGACGAATCGCTCAGTGCGCTGGACTTCATGGTCCATACCAAGCTCTATTTCTCCCAGGTGATTCTCCAGATTTTCATCGGGACGCTGCTGCCCATCGGGCTGGTCGGGCTCACCCAAATCACCAAGCTCGCCGAACAGACGCGCAAGGCGATCTACGTCGTCAGCGGTTGCCTGACAATGATCAGCATCTTCGCCATGCGCTGGAACGTCGTCATCGGCGGCCAGCTATTTTCGAAAAGCTTTCTCGGATACACATCCTACAAAATGGACTTTGCAACCCGCGAGGGATTGCTGCCGGCCATAGTTCTAATTCTGTTGCCGTTCGCCATCCTTTATGTGTTAGTGAAGTTGCTGCCGCCCTGGCCCAAAGGCGAAGCGGCAGCGTAGCGTACGAGATCTTAGCGAAGGAGGGCGCCATGCATGGGCCTCCGGCGACGGAAGCGTCCCATCAGATCGAAGCGCTGACTCAAGCGGTGGAAGAGCTGCGCCGCCGCGTCGCCGCGCTCGAACAATGGAGCGTCACCTCCGGAGCAAACATTACGCCGCAACCGGCGCCCGCAGCGATTCCATCGTCCGAACTCGCCGATGTTTCGCCCGGCATTTTGGCCGCACTGGGCCGGTTGCTGCTCGGCATCGCCGGGGCCTACCTGTTGCGCGCAATCACCGAAGCCGGACTCGTTCCGCAACTCGTCGGTACCATCTTGGGATTGTTGTACGCCGCCGGTTGGCTCGTATCCACGGTGCGGATTTCGATCGGCAGCCGGATATCCGTAGCCATGCACGGCATCACGGCGGCGTGTATCGTGGCGCCGTTGCTATGGGAAGCCACGGTTCGTTTTCACACCGTGCCCGCGGCTGCATCCGCAATCGTTCTGGCGCTCTTCGTGATCTTGGGCCAAGCCTTTGCCTGGCAGCGCGATCATTCCGCGCTGGCGGGTGTGACGGCGTTCGCCGGCGCCGCCACTGCGATTGCATTGATCATCGCGACGCTCGATCCGGTCCCGTTCGCCGTCGCCCTGGCGCTCGCCGCGGCGGTGGTTGAGTGGGGAGCCTATCGCGACCGCGCGCTCTCCTGGCGCTGGATCGTTGCGTTGTCTTGCGATTTCTGTGCGTTTCTGTTGCTGTACCTGATAACCCGGCCGCAGGGGCTGCCGGAAGGCTACGCCCCGGTTCCCGTCGTGGCCGTAGGCACGCTGCTGATAGCGCTGGCCGCCACTTACGTCACCAGTACGGCGCTGCGCACCCTGGCGCGCGGAACCGCGATCACCGGGTTCGAAATTCTGCAAATCGTGCTGGCAGCGGCGCTGGTCATCGGAGGCGGGCTGCGCGTGTCGCATGGCGCCGGGCCTTTGCCGGTTCTTATTGCCATCGTCTGCTTAGTTCTCGGCGCGGCCTGCTATCTTGCCGCGTTTACCGGTCTGGCGGGCGGAAGCAATTTCCACGCTTACGCGACGTTCGCGCTTCTGCTTATGCTGATCGGAGGCGCTCTCTCACCATGGAGTGCCCCCATGCTCTGGACCACCATGGCTCTTCTGGGAACGGGATTGGCATCCACACGGCCGCGAAATACAGCCGCCATGCACGCCGCCATTTACTTGCTGGCCGCCGCCTGGGCGTCAGGATTACTGCTATATTCAGCCGGCGCACTAACCGGCGCATCCGTACTTCGGTCCAGCAGTCTGAACGCGGCGTCCACAGTATGCGCTATCGCGGCGGCGATCGCTTACGCGCTGATGCTCGGCAGTCCAAAGCTGCGCGTCTTGGCTTGGACCGAGCGAATCCCGCGCGCCCTCATCGCGGCGCTGCTGTGCTGGACGTTGGCCGGTCTAGCTTGCGGAGCCCTGTTGCATATCCAGGTCGAAGCGGCGCTGGCGAGTACAATCCGCACCATCGTGCTGTCGATTGTCGCGATCACCCTGGCCTGGTTTGGAAGCAGCAAAAACCTTCGCGAGCTGATCTGGATTCTTTTTCCCTGGATGCTCTTCGGCGCGGTCAAGCTGGCAGCGGAAGATTTTGAGCAGGGCCGATCGGCCACACTATTCCTGTCGCTGCTAGTTTACGGAGGAACTTTAATCGCTTTGCCGCGCCTGCTTAAGCGCGGTTCGACGCCTGCTTAGCCAGCCTGCGCGGGGGCGCAGCGGCGGCGCGTTGCACGGGGTAGTGCTCGCGCAGCCACTTCTCGATCTTTTCCTTTTGCGACGTTAGCACAACGCGCTGCCATTTGAGCACGCCGGTACGCTCGCTATACTCGGCCATAACGTAAGAACCTTCGTTGAGCACCTCAATCAGGCCATCGGTTTTGGCCCGTTTGAAATGATACGAAGAGAGCGCGGGATGTTTTTGCATCAGCCTTTAGAATAGCAGACCCTGGCAGTTTTCCCTAACTCGGTCCCCAGGCGCCTCCAGGTTCGGACTCCCCCCAAACGAATTTTGTGCCGGAGGTAACCTTGGGGGCACTTCACCCACCACAGTTATATGGTATATAATTACAGGCCAGGTCCCATGGACATTTTGGTCCTGACAGGAGGAACGAACTCCAACGGCTCCGGCGGTCCACATCGGTCCCCGCGGCGTCGCTCCGAACGCATAGCTGTGTATGCAAGCTCGAGGGAGGTTAACCTGAAATGCCTGATTCGACAGATTTGAAAACGGTCGACGAACGGCCGAAATCGGTATCTAGACGAAGATTTATCAAAGGAGTCATCGCAGGTGGCGCGGCGGTCTCGTCAGCCACTTATCTGTTCCGCGCTTCGACATCGACGTCGGCCGCGGGCGCGGGCGATCGGTTAATAACACTGAACGTCAACGGCCAGATGCGCCGTGTGGACGTCATGAAACAGGAAACGCTGGCCTGGACGTTGCGCTACAAAGTGGGGCTCACCGGCACCAAGATCGGTTGCGACCGGGCCGAATGCGGCGCCTGCACCGTGCTCATCGACGATGTGCCGCACTATTCCTGCTCCACCCTGACTCACACCGTACGTAACAAGAAGGTTGTAACTATCGAAGGCCTCCAGAGCGCCGACGGCAAGTTGCATCCGGTGCAACAGGGCATTCTGGAAGAGCAAGGCTTCCAGTGCGCGTTCTGCATGTCCGGATTCGCGATGGCCACGGTGGGATATTTGAAGACCAATCCGAATCCCACGCGGGCTGAACTGGCGCACGGCATTTCAGGCAATCTGTGCCGCTGCCAGGACTATGACAAGATCCTCACCGCTCTGATGCGCGGCGCGGAGATCGCAAGGGAGGGTAATCATGCCTAGCAAGTTGCCCGAGAATAAGAAACCGGCCGGCCCCGAGTACGGAAAAGGCCACAAGCTGATCGGCAAGGACTACACAACCCTGGACCTGATGGCCAAGGTGACCGGTAAATCGAAGTATGCCGAAGATTATCGCGCCGAGGGAATGCTGTTCTGCAAGCTGCTGCTCAGCCCGATGCCGCACGGACGCGTCCGGCACATCGACGTGAGCGCTGCTTTGGCGATGCCCGGCGTAAAAGCGATCCTGACCGAGGAAGATCTGCCGGCTCCCGCCGACAGCCTCACCGACAACGGCACGCGTATCGCAGCCAACAAGCTCGGCGAAAAAGCGCTGACCAACGAACCGTTGTATCAAGGCGAGCCAATCCTGGCGGTCGCGGCCGTGGACGAGCTAACAGCCGCTGAGGCGATCGAGAAGATCAAGCTCGACATGGAACCGCTGCCGTTTGTGATCGATCCGCTCGAGACACTGCGTCCTGGTTCGCCGAACCCGAGAATCGGAGGCAACACCTGGTATCGAAAGCCACCGGCGGCCGGAGCGGCAGGCCGGGGAGGTCGAGGCGCAGCTCCCGGGCCTATGGAGGTCAAAGAGCTGAAATGGACCCAGGCCGATTTCGATGCGGCTAAGGACGGCCAGATGCCTCTGGGCGCCATCCATGAGGATCCGGCCAACTCCTGGACGTTCGGTGATGTCGACGCCGGCTTCAAAAAGGCCGCGCTGGTTCTGGATGAAAGCTTCGTCACTCCGGACACCAGTCATCACTGCCTGGAAACCCGCAGCGCGATGGCGTACTGGCAGAACGGCAAAGTCTACGTTTACACCGGTACTCAGAGCACCATCCAGACCGTGCCCGCGATCGCTCGCTGGCTGAACATCGACCCCGATAAGGTGGTCTTCATCAGCGAATACACGGGCGGCGGTTTCGGCAGCAAGATCACCGGCGCGATTTCGCTCATCATCCCTGCGCTGCTGTCCAAGAAGTGCAACGCTCCAGTGATGATGCGTCTGTCGCGCGAAGAAGAGACCTTCATCGGCCGCGCCCGTCCCAGCTTGACCGGACGCGCGAAAGTTGGCTTCGCCAAGGACGGCCGTATCGTCGCGCTCGACATGTTCTCGCTGATCAACACCGGACCGTACGATCCGGTGGGCGACGCGCCGACTTCCGGCCAGATGGTTTCTCTGCTCTATCAGCCCGAGACCATGCGGTTCCGGGGCTTGACCGTCATGACCAACACTCCCCCGCGCGGCGCTCAGAGCGCTCCTGGTGGACTGCAGGGCATCGCCTTGATGGAGCCGATCCTTGCCAAGGCTGCTCGCAAGCTGGGAGTTGATCAGGTGGCCATTCGCAAGATCAACGCTCCCGAGGGTAAGGCCAAATTCGGGCCCGAGTTCCGTGGCCGGCGACAGTATGCTACCAGCGCTTTTATTAAGGAAGCGTTGGATCGCGGCGCCGAGCAATTCAACTGGAGCGAGCGCGTCGCGCGCAACCCCAAGCGCATTGGGACCAAGGTGCGCGGCGTCGGCGTCTCCATGAGCACCTACTCCGGCGGTTCAACCGGATTCGATGGGCTCATGTTGATCAAGCCGGACGGCAGCCTCTGCTTCCAAACGGGAATCGGCAACCTCGGCACCGAGTCCTTTTCTGACGTCCACCGCGTCGCGGCCGAGATGCTCGGCGTGCCGTGGGAGAAGTGCGATGTCTGCTGGGGTACCAACGCCAAGAACCTGCCGTGGTCGTGCGTATCAGGCGGAAGCCAGACTACCCACGCTATGACCCGCGCGGCACACGCCGTGGCCGAAGAAGCCAAGAAACGGCTACAGGAGATTGCTGCCAAAAGCCTCGGCGGCAGCCCCGAACAGTATGATGTCGGCAACGAAAAGGTCTTCCGCAAGGGCGGGGGCGCCAGCATGACTCTGGCGCAAGCCGCGCAGAAGGCTATTCAGATGGGCGGCATTTACGACGGGCATGAAATGAATCCGGACGTGAATCGCTTTACGAAGCAATCGATAACGGCTCTTACCGGGCAAGGCTTTATCGCGGCGGCTCGCGACAAATATCCGCATGACGGTCAGACACGTTCCTATGTTGCCAGCTTCGCCGAGGTCGAAGTCGATCTCGAAACCGGCAAATACCACATCGTCGATTTCCTTGCGTACGCGGACGTAGGAACCGTGCTTCATCCGAAGGCTCTGGGAGGCCAGGTGCTCGGACGTTCAACGCTCGGCATCGGCCACGCGATCGGCCAGAAATGGGTGTATGATCCCGAATACGGCGCGATGCTTTCCAAGCGCTTCCACCACAGCAAGCCGCCGACAATTCTGGATGTTCCCGTGAACATGCAGTGGGCGGCTGTCGATCTTCCCGATCCGGAGACTCCGGTCGGGTCGCGCGGTATCGGCGAACCTCCCGTGGGTGGCGGATGCTGCGCCATCCTGAACGCGCTATCCGATGCAGTCGGCGACGAAGTGTTCCGCCGCGCACCGGTAAACCCGGACACAATCATTGCCTCGCTCGACGCGGGTCGGCCTATGCAGCACCCGCTGGAGGCCCATATATGATGCGGACATCGAGTGCGCGCGAAAGGAAAGGAGAATAAGCCATGGCCGTAATTCGAGACGTAATGCCCGCTTTTGACTTACTCCAGCCAACTTCGGCTGACGAGGCGCAGAAACTTCTCCAACAGCACGGGCACGATGCCTGGGTGATGGCGGGAGGTCTGGACAGCTTCGACTGGCTCAAGGACCGCATCAAGAAACCCAAGGTGCTGGTGGACCTGAGCGGCATCGATGAGCTGCGCGGCGTCCGCACCACTTCCGACGGCGGCGTCGAGATCGGCTCCATGACCACGCTGACCGAGGTGGTCAACAACCCGACCATCAAGCAGAAGTTCGGTTTGCTATCGGAAGGCGCGGAGTTGGCGGCCTCGCCGCAGATCCGCAATCAGGGGACCCTGGGCGGCAACGTATCGCAGGACGCGCGCTGCCACTACTATCGCGCCGGATGGCCGTGCTATCGCGCCGGCGGGAACATCTGCTACGCCGATACGCCGACGGGGCGCAACCGCGAGCATGCCATTCTGAACGCCAACCGTTGCGTGGCGGTGAATCCGTCGGATTCGGCGCCGGCTTTGATAGCGCTCGACGCCAAGTTCGTGATCAAGACCTCGAAAGGCGATAAGGTCGTCAATGCCGAGGACTACTTCATTGGTCCGGACATCGACATCACGCGGCTGAACATATTGAGGCCGGGTGACCTGCTGACGGCGATTCGGATCCCCGCGACCTGGGCGGGCGCGCAGTTCTATTTCGAAAAGGTTCGAGATCGCAACGTGTGGGACTTCGCGCTGCTCAACGTGGCCTCGGCCATGAAGGTGTCGGGCGGATCCATCCAAGACGCCCGCATCGTGGTAAACGGCGCGGCGGCTCGTCCGTTGCGGTTGAAACAGGTAGAAGACGCCATCAAAGGGAAGCCGGCTAATGCGGCGACCGGAGAGATGGCCGGCAAGCTCGCAGTCCAGGGAGCCATGCCGTTACAGTTCAATGCTTATAAGATTCCGCTGATGCGCAACCTGGTGAAGCGCTCCATCGGCGGCGTGGAGGTAGCTTCGTGGGCCTCGTAACATGGGCAAGAAGCCCCTGGGGACAAGATGTTCCCATACACATCGCTTGGTTTTTGATTTATGTGTGCGCGATCGGAGGGCTCGCCTTCCTGATCGTGCACGCGATTTACGTGCGGTATTTCGCCAAGGCAGAGGAATTCGCGGGCACGGTTAGCCCGAATGTTGCGGCCACGATTCCTCAACGGGTGCCGCGGCACTCGCTCGCCGCGCGCCTGTTCCACTGGATCATGGCGGCGGCCATGCTGACCCTGCTGGTCACCGCGTTCCTGCCTAAAGTCGGCGTCCAGTTCAACTGGGTTCCGATCCACTGGATCGCGGGTCTGGTGCTAACCGCGTCCATCATCTTCCACATTATCCATGCGTCGTTCTTCATGGATTTCTGGGCGATTTGGCCTAATAAGCAGGACCTGGAAGAAGGGACCAACAGAATGAAGCGTGCCCTCGGCCAGGACGCTCCGCCGCCGCGCCGCTTCGCGAAGTATCCGCTGGAGAACAAGATGTATCACGGCATCATCGTGCTCGCCGGGTTAGCCGTGATCCTCACCGGTGTGTTCATGATCTTTCGAGTGCGTACCGGCATCTTCCCGCGCAACCCGTACTTGTTCGGCGACATGACCTGGGGCCTGATGTACGTCCTGCATGGACTGGCCGGCGTCGGATTGATCGCCCTGGTGATCGTGCACATCTATTTCGCCATGCGTCCGGAGAAATTCGTGCTCACGAAATCCATGGCTTTCGGAACACTGCCAAAAGAGTATTATTTGTCGCATTACGACGCTGAGCGTTGGGTTGTGGGCGGCGAATCCGCGTTGTCCAAAGGGGCCGGAGACTGAGCGCGCTGGAAGCTGTCCGCGAGCGGTGCAACGCCATCGAAGAGTGTTACGAGCTCATGTTGGCGTTCGCCGCTCAAGGCATGCCGGGCGAGCAGGGCGGGCATGGCTCAGAAGTACGTGTTAGCCTGACCCGCGCCGTTGAAGCGCTTTCCACCCTCTCGGAAGCTTATTCCAAAGCCGTGCGCGAAGCGGGACTAAAGCCCGCCGAGCGCTACGGAGCGTTTCTCACGGTGCTGGAGCGCGACGCCGCCGATTCGCGCATCGCGTTTGAATTGGTTCTGGCGCAGCCCTCCATCGGCTCGCAGTTAATCGACAATCTGAATGCTTCGATCCATCTGCGGGCCTTGCTCACGGATCTGTTTTTGATCGACGAGATCCTGCGGCCGCTGCCGGAGTCGGCGAATCCGGTCTCCACCTCGTAACGGTTCTCGCCACACAGGAAGCGTCATGCCGCCCTCCGGTGTGCGATGATTTGATTTTCTATGGCATCCGCTGCTAAAAACCACTCCTCCTCTCCCTTAAGCGAGAACAAACATCTATGCCGGTGGGTCGAAAAGATCGCGGGTCTTACCAAGCCGGCCAAGATTCATTGGGTGACGGGCTCGCAGGAAGAGCACGACCGCTTGTGCGCCGAAATGGTCGCAAGCGGCACCTTGATCAAGCTCAACCAAAAGCTCTGGCCGGGCTGCTATTACGCGCGCTCCGACGCCGGCGATGTCGCCCGGGTTGAAGATCGCACCTTCATCTGCTCGCTATCCAAAGACGCAGCTGGGCCGACCAACAATTGGGAAGATCCCTACAAGATGCGGCGCAAGCTGAAGGAGCTGTTCGACGGCTCCATGCGCGGCCGGACCATGTACGTGCTGCCTTTCAGCATGGGGACGCTGGATTCACCCATGTCGCAGATCGGGGTGCAGCTCACCGACTCGCCCTACGTGGTGGTGAACATGCGCATCATGGCGCGCATCGGCCTGCCGGTATTCGAAGAAATCGACAAGGACAAGAAGCGCGTGGTGCCATGCGTCCACAGCGTCGGCGTACCGCTCGCGCGCGGCCAGAAAGATGTGCCGTGGCCCTGCAATAAAGAAAAGTACATCGTGCATTTTCCCGAGACGCGCGAGATCTGGTCCTACGGTTCCGGCTACGGCGGTAATGCGCTGCTGGGTAAGAAATGCTTCGCGCTGCGTATCGCATCCAATATCGCGCGCGATCAGGGCTGGATGGCCGAGCACATGCTCATCCTGGGGATCGAGAATCCGCAGGGCGAGAAAACCTACGTCGCCGCGGCGTTTCCCAGCGCCTGCGGCAAGACGAACCTGGCCATGCTGATCCCGCCTCGGGGATTCGAAGGCTGGAAGGTTTGGACCGTCGGCGACGATATCGCGTGGATCAAGCCCGATGCTCAAGGCCGCCTGCGTGCCATCAATCCGGAAGCGGGCTTCTTCGGAGTCGCGCCCGGAACGTCGGCCAAAACCAACCCGAACGCGATGGCGACACTCGCCAAGAACAGTATCTTTACCAATGTGGCGCTTACGCCCGACGGCGGCGTGTGGTGGGAGGGGATGACGGATACTCCTCCCAAGGAATGTCTGGACTGGCAAGGCAATAAATGGACGCCGCAGATCGCCAAGGAAAGCGGCGCCAAAGCGGCCCATCCCAACGCCCGTTTCACGGCGCCGGCTTCGCAGTGTCCCACCATCGATCCTGCCTGGGAAGACCCGGAGGGCGTGCCGATCAGCGCATTCATATTCGGTGGGCGACGCGCGTCCACGATGCCGCTGGTTTATCAGGCTTTCAACTGGAGCTCGGGAGTGTACATCGGCGCCACCATGGGCTCGGAGATGACCGCGGCGGCCACCGGAACCGTGGGCAAGGTGCGCCGCGATCCCATGGCGATGCTGCCGTTCTGCGGCTATCACATGGGCGATTACTTCCGGCATTGGATCCGCATGCAACATTCCCTCAGCGAGACGCCGCGGATTTTCCACGTCAACTGGTTCCGCAAGGATGCCGATGGAAACTTTCTGTGGCCGGGCTATGGCGACAACATGCGCGTCCTGAAGTGGATCGTGGATCGCGCGCACGGCCGGGCGCTGGGCCGGGAGACGCCCATCGGATGGATGCCTCGCTACGAGGATATTGAATGGAAGGGCTTGGATTTCCAACCCGAAAAGTTCGAGCAACTGCAAGCCCTCGATCGTCACGCCTGGCACTCCGAGATCCTGGAGCACGAGGAGCTTTTTCTCAACCTGCACGACCATTTGCCGCCGGAGATCATCTATGAGCGCGAGCTGCTGATCTGCCGTCTGTTCCCGACTTTTGCGGGCGGAATGCGGGCCTGAGGGCGAAACCCCGGGGCTGACGATATAATTGAAACGGCAGCATCGTCGGGGCGTAGCGCAGCCTGGTAGCGCACCTGCCTTGGGCGCGTGAAGTTCCGTTCCAAACCGTCCATTCCGTTTCGCGGTTTCTCAGTCTCTCCAACAATCTGGGGAATCTGCTCTTCGCTCGACGGACAACCCCAATGCGTGTTTCAGATAGAGTTTTGATACGGTTCTGATACAGCTCGAGAGCAGGTGGTCTCCCGTATCCGAACGACCGCGAGCGGGCCGTCACCTTGACTACGCGAGTAATTCGAAGCGGAACTTAAGTCCCTCGCGCCGGCGTTCCGCTACATTCAATACGCGCTGGTCGGCTTCGCACCACTTCCAAAAGCGTTCCCGAAGAATTCCGAATACTGGCAGCGAAATTGCCCCGGCTGAGCTATCAGGTCATTCTCCAGGCGGCGAGTGTTGCCAATGCTTCATTGTGGGTGAGGTCCGGCGTTATTTCCAGCTCCAAGGCAGACACACCCTCTAGATTAACCTCATAGTCTTCGAGTTCGCTGGTTGATCCGGCAGGGCTGAAATTCCACTGCTGCCGCACGATTTCTCTCGGGTTGCCTCCATCTGCGGTTAACCAGCGAAGCGTAAATTGCTGTAGACGGGCGCAATTCGGCTCGAAAAAATGAAGCTGTATCCGACGCAGGGCCAAAGGCTGATCGAAGATGAGGCGGATTTGCTGCTCGCCCTTTTGCGCTGCCCGCCAGCCCGGACTGCCATCGGCAGCGAAGACGGATTCGATGGGAAATTCTGGATCTTCCGACGTGACTTCAACCGTCGCGAGTTGCCCCAGATCCATCCACGGCGCGCCGGACACCGACTTGGCGGGGGTGATCGCCGAATTGACAACTCTCTTTCGCACATCCTTATTCTCGCCGAAGCGGGCGCGAAGCGCCGTGATGGATAGGACCAACGAATTCACAAGCCAGATTTGCAAGAAACTGGGCGCGAAGTAGTAAGGCCCTTAGGAACCGAAGTGGATTAGCCGACCCTGGAATTTCCCTGCACACTGATTCGCTTGGATCAGCGTTCTCCGGCACGCTGAACCCTGTTTTGCTTGCACTTACAGTCCGGTGAGTGAGGAAAGTGTGCGTGAGGTGTGCGACGCTGAGGAGTGGTGTAGCCACCTTGCGCTGTCATCGCCCACCGATCACATGAAGCAAAGCTTTTGACGTCCAGCTTGGGACCGATTGGCCCCGCCGGCTGTTGCCGCCGGAACGTCTCGGTCACCTTAGGGGTCAAAGATAGTAGGTGGTGGTATAGTAGGTGGTGGAGGTGGTAGTACCTAATGGAGAAATTCCGGATTGGCGGGGTCGAGTTTCTGTTGAGCAAGGAGGAGGTCGAGCGAAAGCTGAATGGTGTAGAGCCTGAGAACGTGCGCGAGGTTTATGTCGAGGTGAAGGGTACGCGGTATCCGATCAAGCAGGTGCTGGCGCTATCGACGGGCTTGTTGCGGGGCGGGTTTACGACACATGACGCGATGCGCGTATTCCGCAAGCTCGCGCTGCCGGTCGGCACCGAGGGGATTGATCCGAACACGATGCCCGAACGGTGTTACACCATGCTTAAGAGCCTCAGTGAGTTCGACAAGCTGGAAATCGCCGGCGTCCTCCGGGGAGTGCTTGCGAAAACCGATCGGGATAACTGTTTCATCGGGAATTACTACCGTGCGAAGGCCCATATCGACACGCTCCTGTCGCTGAAGAGCGCGAAGGATCTGCAGGCGATCGCGATGGTTGCGCGGGGTCTCTTTGAACTGGCGGTGGACACGAAATTGATCGATGTGATCCCGGACGCGGTAAAGAAGATTCTGGTGTTCTCGGATGTCGAGAAGCTCCGGGCGGCGCGAAAGATCGTAAAGTACAAGGGGGCAAATCCGGCCGCCGCCGTGGACGCCAGTATTCACAGCGCGTTTATAGCCGCAGAAGCGCAGAGGATCGAAGCGGAGCGGGCGGCGGTGTGGCCGGGCGTCAAGAAGCTGACCCACTGGTCGGGACTGGACCTCGCACAGCGGGTGGCACTGCTGAAGGCGCCCTTCGACGAGATTTACGAGGTCGAATACCCGGAGCTGAGCTGGTACGTGCATTCGGGATTGACCGGCTTCGTGAACCTGAAGGCAGAATCCTTCAACATGCTCGCGGGCAAGCAAAACAAGTTGGCGGGAGAATGCTTCATCGTGATGCTCACTGCGATCATCGATGAATTCGGAATCGCCAAGGCAGACGACAAGAAGAAGAACAAGCTGAAGCTCGCGAAGTTGTACCCGTTCATGGACAAGCCGGAGGAGAGGGCCATGGTCGAAAAGGAACTATTGAGCTAGCGATTTTGGCCGTCTCGTGTCGGCATTTAGCGGCGGAGAGTCGCGAGGCGGCTCAACCTGTTGAGCATGGCGACGATTGCGTCGAGGTATTCGGAGAAAGCGTCGCGCAGATCCACGAAGGAGTATTGAACGGGTTCCCGTGCGCGAACGACATGGCGGCGGCCAATGACGTTGCCGAGTGCATCCCTGACCTCCTCCCCCAATCGGGATTGAAGCGCCGAATAAAACATCGCGTAATCAACCGACCGCCGCACGTGATGCATCAGACGGTTTCGGTAGCCGACAGCAGTATCGCGGCGGGGCGCGGCATCTGGAATTGCCAGCGCTCCGGCAATTGCGTCAAAATCTGCTTGGGAAAGTGCGTCAGACGCACGTTTGGCTTCCAGACCATCCCGGACATTTTTTCGCGTCAGCTGGGTTCGTTCCCATTCCGTTTTGGTCGTATCGACGAGATTGCCGCCGAGACTCTCGTGCAGCAGGCGGTTAACCAGATCCTGCACCTTGACCAGGGCGTGGACAGTCTGGTTGAGCAGTGTGATCTTGCGATCGTGCAGGTAATAAAGATCATTGATGGCAACGTCGTCGCCGAACGGCGGTTCCTGCAATGGTTCGAGCGACTTATAGGCTTGCGCGAGAATGAGATCGCCCTCCGCTCCCATGACGAGGTTGGCCAGTTCGAACCACATGGCCTGTGAATTCTGGATATCGAAGTATTGTTCGATGCCGGCCGGTTGGTTCGGAAAATTCAGCCATCCCCGAGCCGTTGCGTTGTGCCGCGGCGGGCCTTGCTCGCCAACCATGACCTTGAGCTCGGCGAACAGGATTTGGGCGAGACGATGCTCGCCCCCGAGATCCGGTGTATAGCCGGTCTCCAGAGTTTGTAGCTCCTGGCGGGATGCGCCATCATCGTCTTTAAACGCTATCGTTAAATCGATCCGTCTCATGGATTTCCTCGTCAAATCCGAGCGAGATTTGCAACAAACGTTCCGGTCCGGAGCGCGAAGTTTGTTCTCCGGAGACCGTGGCTCACTTCTTGCGCTTAGCGGCCTTGCGCGTAGCTTGTGGATTGCTGTGTTCCGCTTTCGGTTCCGGTAGAAGTCTCTTTAGAGCCTTGGCAACCTGTCTCTCGATGAGGTCGGGATCGGCCGGGTCGTTGTGCCCGATCCGTAAGACGGTTTCCTCACGGAACCCGCTGTCGTCGTCAACGCGACGAACGATCAGCTCGAGCGGATCGTTGGGGCCGTCGCCTTTTTTCACGCCTTCGGATCTGGCCTTGATGATCGACGTGATGAGATCGATGACGCTCTTGGCGAGGGTCAGACCGGCGGAAGCGACGGCCAGATAAACCAGCAGCTCCGGCCCGCTTTCGTGCTCCTCCAATTCGAATTCCGCAGTGGAGCGACGAAGGTATGAATCGATCAGTTCATATGCGCGAGGCGAGTGCTCGCGGTGGAAGCAGCCGGACGTGACCCGTATCTTCGCAGATATCGCGATGTCGCCCGGCGATGGCGGACGTCGCCGGCCAAAGTCCTGCATGCGATCTCGAAACGTTCGTTGCCATTGAGGGCCCATATCTTCCTTTCCTGGTCAAGCCGGCGGCTGGATTTCAACGTTGCCGTCATAGCTTCTGGTTCTGGCATTCCAGTAAAGAAACAGTGCCCGCCTCGGGATCTGAACGAGCTCGGCGGCTTGTTCATTTGGAACCGTGAAGGTCAATTCCGTCAGTTTCTCAGGCTTGTGTCGACCGACGATGGTGGCAAAAACCTCGATCAGATAGTTCCCGCCGCCGTAGACGAAATTCTCCAGACCCTCGCGGGGATTGAAGTGGTGATCGGAAGCGACGCCGGTCGAGCCTACAAAAAGTCCGCTGCCGAGGGTGAGCTTGCCGCTCTCCGTATGTCCCCAGAAATCGAACGTGTGAGTACCGTAGTCCTGGCGCACGTTCAAGTACATGTTTTGGACGACGCGTACCTTCGAGCCGGTCGTATAGAGTAAGGGGCGGAGAAAAATCTTCGGCCGCATGCTCGGATCTTCACGCTTGAGGCAGACAAGCGTCGGCTGGGTCATTTTCAATCGGCCGTGCCTGAACTGCACAACCCAGAGCGCGTAGCCGGACAACGCCAGCGACGCGATGGAAATTGAAGTCGTAATGATGTCCTTTATCGTGACATCCATGGGTGATTCTCATTACACTGGTGCGGCCCTGACGTGGAAGCGCACGCCCTCGCGCTGCTGAAGAAAGCTGACGACCTCGAACAGATTGTCGGCGCGTGGGTTGCCGGCTGGGCCGAGCATCCGCATCAGGCTCTTCGACGGAATATGGGTCGCCTCGGCGAGTTCGGCGAATCCCACGGTCGCGTTGATGTAATCGCGGAGGATAGTCTTAGCGGTCGCAATGTCTCCGCTGAGCATGCATTCGATACCCTCGCGCAGAAGTTCCTTACGATACTTCGGGTCGCGCTCGACGCGTGCGCGGATGGTTTCCTTGAAGTCGCGAGTCAGAGCCATGATTGTCCTCCTACTTTCTCCGTCTATAATCCTGCCATCGCGCAGCGGCTGTTTCGATATCCCGTTGCTGACGTTTCTTCGTTCCGCCGCCGAGCAAAATGACGAGGCGTTCTCCGTCTTTTCCAAAATAAACTCGATAGCCGGGGCCGAAATCGATGCGGCATTCGAAAATGCCGGCCCCGACGCCCTTGACGTTTGAGAAATTTCCTTGGCCCAGTCGTGTCAACGCTGTCGTCACTTTAGCTGCCGCCTGCGCGTTGAGCCGATCGAACCAGTCGGCATACGGGCTGCGACCGTCGGGGTCGTTGTATTCCCGGACATCGATCATTCGATATAGTAACACATATGTTACCATAATCAACGCCGATTCGCGCGAAGAAGCTGATGGCGGAACTGCAGTCGCCAGGAGAAGCGGCTAAGTACCAGAACGTTCCCTCAGTTCAGTATTGAGATATGGCGCTTAAAATAAAGCGGTTAGTGTCGCAATTCGTGCGCCTAGGAGTCACAAAAACAAAGCCATCAAGCAAGATTGGATTACATCGCAATATGAGTCCTAGATCGAAAGTTCCATATGACCAACGTGGACGTCATGTTTATAACATCCCTCAGCGTCTCTTGAGACGTTAATAACGTGAAGCAAGCGACTTCAGCCGTGGACACTCGAGAGCTAGGTCGCGCGCACCTGGAACAGCTCCTAAATTCCAAGACCTTCCAACGTTCGGCTAAGCTGGCTCAACTACTCAAACGCCTGGCGGAACCCACACTGACGGGAACGCACGACGCCGTCAAGGAACAAATCCTCGGAATTGAGGTCTTCGAACGGCCCAGCGACTGGGATCCTCAGACTGATAGCATTGTTCGCGTCCACGTCAACCGGCTGCGGTTGATGCTGACGTCGTATTATGCCGACCAAAACCCTGCGCCTGTGGTTCGTTTCGTCATCCCTAAGGGCTCATACGTCGCCCAATGTGTTTTGACGTCGCCCGAGAATTTGCCACAGCCAGAACCGCAAGAATCTTCCAATGGGTTCGAACAAAAGCAAGAAAACTCGGCTCATCACGTCCGATTCTTGCTTGATCATCGCCCTGCCCGGCTTACTGAGATGCGGCTCGAACGTCTGACCTATGAGCGCGGCGACTTAACGAATGCGGCTTTTTGTCCCGACGGTGAATCTGTAGTCTACAGCGCCCGCTGGAAAGGCGAACCCGCGCGTTTCTATTGGCAACGCATTGGACAAAGACATAGCCGTGCGCTGGGACTTCCCGCAGGCGAACTGCGCGACGTGTCCGCAGATGGCCAGCTTCTTCTTACTCTCGGCGAAGGCCCCGTCGGAACTCTGGCACAGGCGGAACTGAGCGGCGGACCACCTCGAGAGATCGTGGACGGCGTCCTGGATGCCGCCTGGCTGCCCGACATGCGGAATATCGCTGCCGCTCGTTTGGAAGGGGGAGCGATGCGAATCGAACTCCCGCTCGGCAAACCAATTCATACGTTGACCGGCAAACAAACTCGCATACGTCTGAGCGTCGATCCAACCGGAGAGCGCGTGGCCTTTGTCACCAACTCGCTCGGTCCGCTAGATATCTCCGTTGCCGAAGCCAATGGAAACGTGCGCCGAATCTCGGAAGGATGGCGCGTGATAGGCGGGATTCGCTGGCTCTCCTCCAACTGCTTGTTAGTGTCTGGGACGCGCCGTGGCGTGCCAGCTATGCATGCTCTTGACATGCAGGGCAATGAGAAATCGTTCTATCCTACGCCCGATCCATGGGGACTTCATGACTGCACCCGTGACGGACGAATGCTGGCGTCTTCCATGAATACCCGTCTGCATATTGGATTCCGCACCCCAGCGATGCAGACCGAACAGACCATCTTTGCAGTCACGAACTCGAGGGTCATAGGGCTGACGCCCGATGCAGGCTTTGCAGTTCTGATGGATCTGTTGACCGACGGTGTTTCGCGAAACAGCCCGATATTGTTGATGGCGCTTCCGAATGGTCAGCCTGTCCAGATCGCCGAAGGCTATCATCCTCAGGTGGCGCCGGATGGAAGATCCGTGATCTGCTTGGAGCGCCGGGGGTCGGAAACCAACATACTGTTGACACCGATTCCTTCGGGCCTGCAGCGCCGCTACCGGCTTCAATCGGGTCCCCGATACCATTCAGTAGAATTTCTCGGAACAGCCGATCGATATCTTCTTCATCTGGCCGATGACACCGGTGCTTTGCACAGCCACATTATCGACCCTCGAACAGATCAGCTCTCGCCGGTGGCGGGCGAGCGCTACGTCACTCTGATAGCGCCTAACGGAAGCTGTGGTGTCATTCCGGGAGGTTCCGAGCTTCGTGTCGTGAGCTTAGAGAGCGAAACGGTTCAAAATGTTTGCTCGCTTGCTAATGGTTGGGTGCCTATTCGCTGGTCGGTGAGGGGGAACGAGATCTTCGTCTTTGAGCCAGGCAAAGACTATGCGCTCGGAAGCATCCTTCGGGTCAACGTGCATACCGGCGACCAGACGGAGTGGCTTGTTCTGCACCCGGCCGATAGCGCCGGAGCTTATTTTCTGCCGTGGTTGGATATTACTCCGGACGGCCGTTCCTACGCCTACAGATACCAGCAGGACCTCTGCGACCTTTATTTGATCGACGGCCTTGTGCCGGCTGCCGACGTCACGCCGTAAGGCGTGGTTCGAATCTATGCCCGCGGAGCCAGCCACG
>Ga0335083_10002646_pt1 | contig 23536 bp, 17 predicted proteins | sample Lox_Sample_42_FD_206716 | JGI IMG/M metagenome (GOLD analysis project Ga0335083, IMG submission 206716) | Soil microbial communities from Loxahatchee National Wildlife Refuge, Florida, United States - Lox_Sample_4.2 | ecosystem: Environmental > Terrestrial > Soil > Wetlands | place: USA...
CGAAGTAGATGCCGGCCAGGTCCGAGGAGTCCGTGCAGCTGGCGTCCGTGACGGCGGTGGCGATCTGGGCCCGGTTGACCTCGGGGCTGACGGTGGCGGTCGGGCTGGCGTGGGTGCCGCCGTAGATGAGCCTGATCTCCTGGCCGAACACCGTGTCCGGCTGGCCGAGGTGGTAGCCGTTCCTGGCCATGCAGGCGGTCCAGGTCTGGGTGGCGTTCTTCACCGCCTGGTCCTTGAGCACGTTGTTGTAGACGTCGTTGGTCAGCACCGCGATCCCCGCCAGCGGGCCCTTCCCCACGGCGTCGTCGAAATCGCCGGTGATCGTGGAGCACTTGCCTATCGCGTCCTGCTCCGCCTGCGGCAGGGTGTTTGGATTCTGGCCGCCGGCCGCGCCGAGGTCGATGCCCAGCTGGCCCGCCACGGAGCCGGGCAGCATCCGGAAGCCGTACTGCTGCGCCACGGCGTCGCCGAGGTAGCCCCAAGCCCCCCAGGGCTGACCGAAGGACAGGCCGGCCTGGGAAAGGCTGATAGACACCGGGATGTTGCCGCTGCCCGGGTAGCCAGCAGCGGTCATGCACGCGGAAGCCAGGGCGAAATCCGAGGCACCGGGGGCCAGGCCGTCGTTGTCGGACTGGCCGAGCGCGGCGTAGGGGGTGAACGCCATGCGGGACAGCGCTGCCTGGACCGAGGACGGCGGCGGCGGCCGGCCCACGCCGGGCGTGCTCACGGTCACGTCCGGTCCCTTGGGCGCGCTGGCCGTGCACGCGGTCAGTCCCGCGCCGGTGATCAGGGCGCAGCAGGCGATGACGAGGCCGCGGGTGCGCATCGTCCTTCCCCTTTCATGAATGGCGGAGGGCGGCGAGCGGGCTGGTCCGCGCGGCACGCAGCGCCGGGTAGGCGCCGGCCAGCAGCCCGACGACGGTGCCGATCAGCGGGGCAGGCAGGGTGTAGGCCGGGTTGAGCACGGCGGTCCAGTCCTTAGCGGCGGCGAAGACGACCACGGTCCCGACGCCGACGCAGGTGCCGACCAGGCCGCCGAGCGTGCCGAGGGCGGCGCTCTCCGCGAGGAACTGGACGGCGATGTGCCGCGGCCGGGCGCCGACGGCTCGGCGCAGCCCGATCTCCGCGGTGCGCTCGAGCACGGCGACCAGCGTGGTGTTCGCGATGCCGACCGCGCCGATGAGCAGGCTGACCAGGGCGAGGATCAGGAACAGGCCGGTCAGGTCGCCGCTCACCTCGCTCTGCAGGTTCTGCGGGGCGGGCGGGGACGTCACCACCAGCCGGCCCGGGTCCGACGGCAGCTCGGCCGCCGCCAACTGCCGTGCCACCGTCCGCGCGGCGCCGATCCTGGTGGCCACCACCAGCTGGGCCTCGTCCTGGTCGCCGATGCCGGGCTGCGGGTTGCCGAAGTCGGCCAGGGCCGTGTTCTCCGGGATCAGCATGGCGCTGGAGTCGGTCACCACCCGCTGCGCCGAGCCGTAGATGCCCACCACCGTGTAGGCGACGCCCCCGATGAACACCGCGGGGTGGCTGGCCAGGCGGGCGGCGGCGATGCCGAGGGCGGCCGCCGTGCCGGTGTCGATCATCGCGACGTGCTGGCCGGTGTCGTTCTCGTAGGTGGTCAGCGGCGAGCCCGCGGTCAGGTCAAGCCCCATCGCCCGCACCGCGCCCGGCGAGGCGGCCAGCACGCTGACCGTCGGGGCGGCGGCCGCGGACAGCGCCAGCGAGCCGGTGATGCTGGTGCCGTCGGGCAGCCGGACCGGCCACCAGACGCCCGCGGCGGTTACCCCGTCGATGCGGCCGGCGATCGCGTCCGCGTCGGCCGGGAAGCCGATGGGCGGGTTGGTGTCCGGCGGGGCGACGTCGCTGGCCGGGCCGTTGTCCTGCACCGTCACCGTGGTGTCCTGGAGCACCGTGAACTGGCGGGAGATCTGGCCCGCCCCGGTCGCGGTCATGCCGAGCACGGCCACGAACGCGCCTACCCCGAGGACAGTGCCGAGCATGGTCAGCACGGCGCGGCCGGGGCGCTGGACGATCCCCGCGACCGCCTCGGCGGCCGCGTCCCGGGCCGCGAGCCGCGGCGCGGGCAGCCGGGGTGCGGGAAGGCGCGGCGCGGGCAGTCGCGGCGCCGGCTGGCCGGCGGCCGGGCTACGCATGACCGGGTTCCTCGGAGAGCACGCCGTCGCTGATCGCGACGGTCCGGCCGGCGTGGGCCGCCACCGCCGCGTCGTGGGTGATCACGACGATCGTGAAGCCGCCCGCGTTCAGCCGGTCGAGCAGTTCCATCAGCGCGGCCGCGTTCCGCGAGTCCAGGTTCCCGGTCGGCTCGTCGCACAGCAGCAGGCTGGGCTGGTTCACCAGGGCCCGGGCGATGGCGACGCGCTGGCATTCCCCGCCGGACAGCGTGGTGGGGAGCGCGCCGAGCCGGTGGCCGAGCCCGACCGCGTCCAGCGCCGCGGTCGCCGCCTGGACGCGGCCGCCCCGCGGGGTGGCGTTGTAGAGCTCGGCGAGCAGCACGTTCTCCAGCGCCGTCCGGTACGGCAGCAGGTGGAAGGCCTGGAAGACGAACCCGATCCGGCGGCCCCGCAGCGCCGACCGGTCCCGGTCGCCGAGCGCGCCCGTATCCAGGCCGTCCAGCCGGTAGCGGCCGCCGGTCGGCGTGTCGAGCAGGCCGAGCAGGTGCAGCAGCGTCGACTTGCCCGAGCCGGAGGGGCCGGTCACCGCGACGTAGTCGCCGGCCTCGATGACCAGGCGGGCCGGACGTAGCGCCGGTACCGGCGGCGGGCCAGGGTAGGTGCGGGCCAGCTCGCGCAGTTCGATCACCGGGGGCGCCATTACCCGCTCACCACGACGCGGTCGCCGGCCGCCAGCGCGCCCGGCCTGGCCGGGGTCACCTGGACGAAGCCGTTCTCCGACAGGCCCGGCGTCACCGGGACCTGGGTCTGCTGGCCGCGGGCCCCCGCCAGCGTGACGTAGCTGGTGCCGGACGCCGTGCTGACGATGGCGGCCACCGGCACCGTCAGCACCGGCCCCTCGGTCTGCCCGGTCTGGACGGTGACCAGGACGTTCTCGCCGTCAAGGGCCGCCGCGAGCGGCTTGGCGGGGTGCACGGCCAGCGGGACGAACACGGCCGCGCCCGAGCTGCCCGAACCGCTGGAGCTACCGGAAGATCCCGAGGACCCGGCCGATCCAGAAGACCCTGAGGACCCGGAGCCGGCGGACCCCGAAGAGCCCGCCGAGCCCGAGCCGCCCCCGATGGCCACGGTGGCGCCGGCCGGCACGGTGGTGGTCGGCGTCCCCAGGTCCGCGACCGTGCCGGCCGCCCGGACGCCGGTCACCTCGTCGTAGACCGCTACCTTCAGGCCGGACCTGACCTGGCCGGCGTAGGCGGGCGGCAGCTCGCCGGTCAGCGCCAGCGAGCCGCGCGCGGCGAGCTCGAGGAAGGGCTGTCCTGGCTGCTGCCCGGCCGCGCCGTTCACCGCGACGACCGTCGCGGGCAGCGAGGGCAGGAACACCACGTCCCCGGCCGGGACCCCGCCCGAGGCTGGCGGGGCGTAGCCGAGATGCTCGTAGTACAGGTACACGGCGTACCCGGTCGCCGGGCCGAAGTAGCCGGGCGTGTCGCCGTCGTCGTAGTACCCGAGCGCGGCCAGCGCCTCCTGCAGCTCGGTCACGTCGGGACCGCTCTCGCCGGGGGTCAGGTCCCGCCAGGCGGGCACCGGCCCGGTCAGCGCGAACAGCGGCTGGCCGTCGATCTCGGCGAGCCGCTCGCCGTTCCTGACCGTGCGGCCGGCGGCCACGTCCAGCTTCGAGATGTAGGCCACGGACCCGCTGCCGCCGGTCCCCGACGCTCCTCCCCCGTCGCCGGACGCGCCGGCGGTCCCGCCGGCCGACGTGCCCGCGCCGGACGGCGCGGTCGCGTACACGTCGTACTGCGTCGCCGGGTACACCACGCCGCGCATCTGGACCGAGGCGGTCAGGACCTGGGAGACCACCGCCGCGGTGGTCACCGTGGGGGGCGGCGCCGCGGTGTCCGCGGCCAGCTGCTGCGGTGACTTGACGAACGAGGCGCCGATCAGCCCGCCGACCGCGAGCAGGGCCGCCGCGATGCCCACCGCGAGCAGCACGCGGCGCCGGCGGCCCAGCCTCGATCCAGGTTCCGCCACGAGATGCCTCCGTCGTTGAGATGCCTCCGTCGTTCGACACGTGAGGCTCACCCTCTACGGCGGTTCTGCAGAAGCCGAATGATCTCTGTGTGAGTTTCGTTTGACCTGGCAGCTGACTCCGGCGGCCTGGCTCACACGAAACTTGCATGAAACTCGGACACGACGTTCACCATCGGCTGCTGCGATGAGGTGATGACCGCTGACCACGGGAGCCTGCTCGTGGTGGACGACGAGCCGTTCCTGCGCGAGGCCGTGGCCGCCTCACTGCGCTTCCTCGGCTTCGAGGTGACCACGGCGGAGAGCGGCACCGACGCGCTGCGGCTGGCCCGCGGCCGGCCGTTCGACCTGCTCGTCCTGGACGTGGTGCTGCCCGACGTAGACGGCTTCGAGATCGTGCGCAGGCTGCGCCGGGACGGAACCCAGCTCCCGGTGATCTTCCTGACGGCCCGGGACACCCCGGGCGACAAGGTCACGGGGCTGACGATCGGCGGCGATGACTATATGACAAAGCCGTTCGGCCTCGACGAACTGGCGGCCCGGGTACGGACCGTGCTGCGCCGCACTCGCCCCGGCCCGGCCGAGCCGTTCCTTTCTTTCGCGGACCTCACCCTGGACCAGGACACCTACGAGGTCCGCCGCGGCGAGCGCCGGATCGAGCTGTCGCCGACCGAGTTCCGGCTGCTCCGCTACTTCATGCTGAACCCCGGCCGGGTGCTCACGCGCGCCCGGCTGCTCGACCACGTGTGGGACTACGACTTCGGCGGGTCCAGTACGGTCGTGTCGACCTACGTCACCTACCTGCGACGCAAGCTGGCCAGCGACGGGCCGGACCTGATCCACACCCAGCGCGCCGTGGGCTACAGCCTGCGCCTGCCCCGGCCCGGAGAAAGCCAGGCGGGTCCCGATGAGACATAACCCAGGTCACCGGTCAGCCCGCCGTCCGCGGGCGCTGCTCAGCCGGGTACTGCGGGCCCAGCTGCGGCTCAAGGTGATGGCCGGGGTGGTGGTGGTCACGCTGGTCGCGCTGGTGGCGTTCGACGTCGGCGCGGTCGCCACCATGCGCCGGTACCTGCTCAGCCAGACCGACAGCAACCTGAAGGTGGCGCTGACGCTGACCATCCCGCGGCTGAACGAGATCCTGCCGGCCGGCGCGGCGGCCCGGGCCCGGGCCGTGAACCGGCCGGGCGCCGCCCCTGGCCCGTACGGGCAGCCGAAGCCGACGCAAGTCCATGCGCTGGCCGGCGCCTTCGACATGGCGTTCCTGCCGTTCCACGGCGGCCCGGTGACCCTGCAGGTAGCCGCGGGCCCGGGCTCAGCCGTCAGCACGGTCGGCGGCTTCACCTGGTACCTGCCGCCCGCCGCGGCCAGGGTCGCCGCCAAGCCGGGCCCGCACACCCTGGCCGGGCCGCTGGGCAAGGGCGAGGTCCGGGTTCAGTCGCTGCCCGTCACCGGCGGCTCCCTGGTCGCCGGCACCAGCCTGGACCAGGTCAGCAGGACCATCGACAAGGTCGAGGCCATCGTCACGACCGGTTCCCTCGCGGTAATCCTGCTCATCGGCCTCGGCGTCTTCGCGGTGCTCCGCCGCGGCCTGCGCCCGATCGAGACGATGGCCAGGCAGGCCGACCGGATCAACGCCGGCGACCTGACCGACTGGGTCGCCCCGCACCACCCGCGCAGCGAGGTGGGCAGGCTCGGCACCGCGCTGAACGGCATGATGGCCCGGATCGAGGCCGACGTGCAGGAACTCGAGACCAGCCAGGAGCAGATGCGCCGGTTCTTCGCCGACGCCAGCCACGAGCTGCGCACGCCGCTGGCATCGCTGCGGGCCAACGCCGAGCTCTACCAGCAGGGCGCGCTGACCAGCCCGGACCAGGTCGACGAGGTGATGGACCGGATCGTGCTGGAGACCAGGCGGATGGGCCGGCTCGTCGACGACATGCTCCGGCTGGCCCGGCTCGGCCAGCATCCCGGCCGGTCGGCCGAGCCGGTCGACGTCACCGGCGTGGTCGCCGGGTGCGCCGAGCGGGTGCTGGTCGCCGACCCCGGGCGGTCCTGGCGGGTCCTGGTCGCCGCGGGCCTTTCCACGGTGGGCGACGAGGAACTGCTCCGCCGCGCGGTCGACAACCTTCTCATGAACGTGCTGGTGCACACCCCGCCCGGCACCGCCGGCGTGATCACCGCGGCCGCGGGCGACGGCCAGGTCATGATCGACGTCTGCGACGACGGACCCGGCGTCCCGCCCGACAAGCTGCCCCACATCTTCGAGCGTTTCTACCGCGCCGGAGCCCATCCGGGCCGTCCAGGATCCGGCCTCGGGCTGGCCATCGCGGCCGAGATCGCGGCCGCCCACGGCGGCTCCGCGCACGCCGCGCCGGCTAGCCCGCACGGCCTGCGGATCACGCTGACCCTCCCCCTCGGGCCGCCGCCGGCCCCGGGGGACGATCGTCACGCTGCCTGGGACGCGAACTGTGTCCGGTACAGGCCCGCGTACACTCCGCCCGCGGCGAGCAGTTCGTCGTGCGTCCCGCGTTCGGCGATCTGCCCGCCGTCCACGACGAGGATCTGATCGGCCGCCCGGACGGTGGACAGCCGGTGCGCGATGACCAGCGATGTCCGCCCGGCCAGGGCGGTCGCCAGTGCTCGCTGGATCGCCAGCTCGGATTCGGAGTCCAGGTGCGCGGTCGCCTCGTCGAGCACGACCACCGAGGGGGCCTTGAGCAGCAGCCGGGCCAGGGCGAGGCGCTGTTTTTCCCCGCCGGAGAACCGGTAGCCCCGGTCTCCCGCGATGGTGTCGAGCCCGTCAGGCAGCGACGAGATCAGCTCCCAGATCCGGGCCGCCTGGCACGCCTCGGTCAGCTCCTGCTCGGTCGCCGACGGCCGCGCGTACACGAGGTTGGCCCGGATCGTGTCGTGGAACAGGTGCGCGTCCTGCGGCACCACCCCGACCACCGACCGCAACGACTCCAGGGTCAGGTCACGCACGTCATGCCCGCCGATCCGCACCACCCCGCGCACCGGGTCGTACAGTCGCGGCACCAGGTGCGTGATCGTCGTCTTGCCCGCCCCCGACGGCCCGACCAGCGCGGTCAGCTTCCCCGCCGGCACCTGGAAGGTCACGTCCCGCAGCACCCACGCATCACCGGTTTGTTCCTGGCCGGGCGCGGCGGCCGGCTCCAGCGAGGCCAGCGACACCTGGTCCGCACCCGGGTACCGGAACCACACTCCTGCCATCTCCACGCCCGGCGCATGCCGCATCCGGGGCAGCGGATACGCGCCGGGGCGTTCGGCGATCAGCGGCTCCAGGTCCAGGATCTCGAAGACGCGGTCAAAGCTGACCAGTGAGGTGAGGATCTCCACCGGCAGGCTGGACATGGAGTTCAGCGGCCCGTACAGCTGCGAGATCAGCGCGATGAAGGCCACCAGGGTGCCGAGCTGGAAAGCGCCGTGCATGACCAGCGTCCCGCCCAGCCCGTACACCAGGGCCGTGATGAGCACCGCGAGCAGCGTGACGAACACGACGACCAGGTTCATGCCGGCCCGGCTGGCGACGGTCAGGTCACGGACCCGGCTGGCCTTGCGGGTGAATACCCCGGCGTCCTCCTCCGGCCGCCCGTACAGCATGGCCAGCAGCGCCCCGGACACGTCCGACCGCTCGGCCGTCATCGCGGACAGCTCACCGGACAGCTGCATCTCCTGCCGGACCAGCCGCTCCGACCGCTTCCCGGCCACCCGGCCGGGCAGCACGAACAGCGGGACGACCGCCAGCGCGACGAGGCTGAGCTGCCATGACAGCCAGAACATGGCCGTTAGCACCAGGACCATGTTCAGCAGCACCGACAGCGACTCCGATAGCAGGCTCCCGGCCGCCCGCTGCGTCTCGTCGATGTCTTCCATGCGGGAGACCAGCGACCCGGTCTGGGTCCTGGTGAAGAACGCCAGCGGCTGCCGCAGGACGTGCCGGAACACGCTCGTCCGCAGTTCAAGCACCAGGCTCTCGCCGATCCAGTCCGAATACCGCGAGCCCACGTGCTGCGCGGCGGCCTCCACCAGCGCCAGCCCGGCGACGGCCAGCGCCAGCCCCACGACCACGCTCTCCTGGTTGCGCAGGATGCCGTCGTCGATGATCAGCCGCAAGATCAGCGGGATCGTCACCACGATGGCCGCGTCCACCACGGTGATGAGCACCAGCAGCACCATCGGCCCGCGGTACCGCCGCAGGTACGGCCAGACCCGCCGGGCGGTCCCCGGCCGCACCTGCTGCCTGGTCACGTCATCCTCGTGGAACCGCCACCAGACCCCGGGACTCTCGATCATGGGCCCACTATCCCCAGGCCTCATATTCGATGGCAAACTATTTTTTGCCGGGTATTATGCTCAGCATGATGCCGAACATGGTGATGTCGTGAGCGTCCCTCACGTCCTGCTGGCGCTGCTGTCGGAAGGGGCGAAGTACGGGCTGCAGCTGCGCGAGGAATTCGAGGCCGGGACCGGTGAGGTGTGGCCGCTGAACGTCGGCCAGGTCTACCGGACGCTGGGCCGGCTTGAACGCGACGGGCTGGCCGAATCCGACGACACCGGCCAGGACGGGCCGCAGAAGCGGTACCGGATCACCGGCGAAGGCCAGCGGGTGCTGGCCGCCTGGCTGCGCACGCCGCCCGACCTGACCTCCCCGCCCCGCGACGAGCTGGTGATGAAGGTGCTGGTGGCGGCGCGGGTACCGGGCACCGACGCGCATGAGGTGATCCTGGCGCACCGCGTGTACCTGCTGGAGCTGATGCAGCAGTGGACCCGGCTGAAGGAGGGCGAGGCCCGCGATGACCTGAGCCTGGCGCTGGTGGTCGACTCCGAGCTGTTCCGGCTGGATGCGGTGATCCGGTGGCTGGACGCGGCGGAGGTGCGCCTGGCGCGGGCCGCCGCCGAGCCGCCCCGGCCCGCTTCCGCTCCGGCTCCGGCCCCGCAGCTTCGCCGGCTGGGGGCCAGGCGATGAGCCGGCCAGAACAGGACGCGGGCGCGGTGAGCGTGCTCGAGCTGCGCGGCGTGTCGAAGACCTACGGTCAGGAGCCGGCCCTGGTGCACGCGCTGGCCGGGGTCGACCTGTCGGTGCGGGCCGGGGAGATGGTGGCGGTGATGGGGCCGTCCGGGTCGGGTAAGTCCACGCTGCTGACCATCGCCGGGAGCCTGGAGGAACCGACCAGCGGGAACGTGCTCGTCTGCGGGATGCCGCTGGCGGGGATGGCGCGGGGCCGCCGGGCCCGGCTGCGGCGCCGGGTGATCGGGTACGTGTTCCAGGATTTCAACCTGCTGCCCGGGCTGACCGCCGCCGAGAACGCCGCCTTGCCGCTGGAACTGGACGGCGTACCGGCGCCGAGGGCGCGCGCCGCCGGGCTGGCCGCGCTGGAAGCGCTCGGGGTGGCCGGCCGGGCCGGCTGGTTCCCCGATCAGCTGTCCGGCGGCGAGCGGCAGCGGGTGGCGATCGCCCGGGCCGTGGTCGGGGACCGCCGGCTGCTGCTGGCCGACGAGCCGTCAGGGGCGCTGGACTCGGTGAACGCCGGCGAGGTGATGCGGCTGCTGCATGAGGCATGCCAGCGGGGCGTGGCCGCGGTGGTGGTGACCCACGACGCGCAGCTGGCCGCCTGGGCCGACCGGATCGTGCTGCTGCGCGACGGCCGGATGACCGGCCATACCACCCGGCCGCCGGGTCCCGAGTCCCTCCTCACCGGGGAGACCCGGTGAGCACCGCCCTGGCGGGTCTCCCCGACCTGGACGCGGACGCGGGCAGCGGCATCGTCGCCCGCCGGGCGGTGATCCGCTGGGGCTGGCGGCTGTTCCGCCGCGAATGGCGCCAGCAGCTGCTCGTGCTCGGCCTGCTCACGGTGGCGGTCGCGGCGACCATCTGGGGTGCCAGCGTCGTCATCAACGCGCAGATCCCGCCCGGCCAGCCCACCTTCGGCACCGGTGCCGCGCAGGTCACGCTGCCCGGCCGCGACCCGCGGCTGGCCGCCGACATCGCCGCCGTGGCCGGCCGCTGGGGCCCGGCTGATCTCATCGAGAAGCTGAGCGTCACGACCGTCGCGAGGCAGTCTGTGCAGGTCCGCGCGGAGAGCCCGCACGGGCACTACAACTCTGTGCTGCTCGGCCTGGTCAGCGGCAGGTACCCGGCCGGCCCCGGTCAGGTCGCGCTGACCGGCGGGGTGGCGGCTCGGTACGGCGCGCATGTGGGCGGCTCCTGGCAGGTGGCCGGCCTGACCTGGCGGGTGACCGGCATCGTGCGGGACCCGAGCAACCTGGCGGACGAGTTCGCGCTGGTCGCCCCGGGCCAGATCAGGCATCCCGGCCAGGTGACCATGCTGCTCGGCCCGGCCGCGGCCCAGGAGCTGGGTAGCGACGTGACGGTGCCCGGTGTCCCGGCGGGCACCGTGTCGCTGCTCACGCAGCAGGTGGGCGGGGTTTCGCAAGCGGTGCTCGTCCTGGTGGTGGAGGTATTCGGCCTGGCCTTCATCGGCCTGGTGTCGGTAGCCAGTTTCTCCGTGATGGCCCAGCGCCGGCTCCGCGCCCTGGGCATGCTCAGCGCGATCGGCGCGACCGAACGCAACCTGCGCCTGGTCATGATCGCGGGCGGCCTGGCCGTCGGCGTGACGGCCGCGCTGGCCGGGGCGGTGCTCGGCCTGGCCGCCTGGTTCGCGTACGCGCCGACGGTGCAGCGGGACACCAGCCATGCCGTGGACGCCGCGAACGTGCCGTGGTGGGCGGTTGCCATCGGGGCCATGCTCGCGGTCGCGACGTCGGTGCTGGCGTCCCGCCGCCCGGCTAAGGCGGTGGCCGCGGTCCCGGTGGTGACCGCGCTGTCCGGTCGCCCCGCACCGCCCAGGGCGGTGCACCGGTCCGCGCTGCCCGGCGTCATCGTGCTCGCGGCCGGCCTCGCCTGCCTGGCGTCGGCCGGCGGCCTGAATGGACTGGCCGGCGGCGGCGGGCGAGATGGTGGCGGCGGGGGCAACGGGCACGCGCTGTTCCTGCTGGGCGGCCTGGTCATCACCGTCACCGGCATCTGCCTGCTCGCACCGCTGGCCATCAGCGTGCTGGCCGCCGGGGCGGCCCCGCGGCTGCCGGTCGCGATCCGGATCGCGCTGCGCGACCTGGTGCGCTACCGCGCCCGGTCCGGTGCCGCCCTGGCGGCGACGACGTTCGCCGTGTTCCTGGCCATGGGCATCTGCGTGGTCGCCAGCATGAGGTTCGACAATCCGCTCAACTGGATCGGCCCGAACCTGTCCAGTAGCCAGGTGACCATCGGCGCGACCCAGAGCCCCGGCCCCGGACAGAGCACGCCGTTCAGCCGCGCCCAGCTCGCCGACCTGACCACGCGAGTAAACACCCTCGCCGCCAGCCTGCACGCGGCCGCGGTGCCACTGGAATCCGCCAGCACGCTCTATCAGGTTGGCTCGCCGGCTCACGGTGTGCAGAACTTCACCGGCACTGTCTACGTGGCTACCCCGCGGTTGCTGGCCACGTACGGAATCAAGGCCAGCCAGGTTGCTCTTGGCACCGACATCCTCACCATGCGGCCAGGGCTAGCGGGCCAGCCGCACCTGGAGATGGAATGGGACACAGGCTACGTCAGCGACGGTTCCAGCGGCCCTCCGCCCGATCCCGGTAGCGTCGGCGGTCCGCCCTGCACGCTGAGCAGCCACTGCCTGGCCAGCCCGGCGATCCAGACGATCAGCAGCCTGCCAAGTGGCACGTCGGCACCGAACACGGTGACCACCGAATACGCGGTGAGCAGATACCACATGCCGACTCATCTGAACGGATGGCTGATCCAGGCCCCGGCCCCGCTCACCGCCGCGCAACTCAGCGCCGTACGGCAGTTCGGGCACGCCAACGAGGTGCAGGTCCAGACCGCGACTCGCAACCCGAGCCTCGCGGACTTCACCGACGGGGCCACCGCGCTCGGCATCGTGATCGCGCTCAGCGTGCTGGCCATGTCCGTCGGCCTGATCCGCAGTGAGACCGCGCCTGACCTGCGCACGCTCACCGCGACCGGCGCCAGCGGCGCGACCCGGCGGACGATCGCGGCGACGACCGCGGCCGCGGTCGGCCTGCTCGGCGCGATTCTCGGCCTGGCCGGCGCGGTGATCGCCGCGATGGCCTGGACGCACAGCGGCCTGCCGGCCACGGCAGGCGGCGTGCCAGCGACCGACATCGTGATCCTGCTGATCGGGCTGCCGCTGGTCGCCGCGGCAGGCGGCTGGCTATTCGCCGGGCGCGAGGCGCCGGCCGTCGCCAGGCAGCCGCTCGAGTAAGGCCCGGATAGCTCAGCTGAGGATGAGGGCAGCGGCCAGGCGGCCGATGACGATGATCAGAAGGGTTTGCGGGATCCCGTTCTGCAGCGCGGTGACGACCAGCTCGGAGGCTTCCCTGGACTGAAGGTACCGCCCGGCCACGGCGCTCACGGCGGCGGCCATGACCAGGCCGGCCAGGAGCCAGGGCCGCGGCAGCTCGTGCTCCACCCTCGCCAGGCGGCCGAGCCGGCCGCCCACGGGCAGGAGTCCGCTGGCAGCCGCCAGGAACACGCTCGTCACCAGCGGCAGCGCGACGGCGCCGGGGTAGCCGCCCAGCCACAGGCCGGCCCCGGCCAGGGCGGCGAGGACGACCGCGGACTGCAGCAGCTGGACCGCCAGCCGCGGCCCGCGACGGCCGCGGGCCGCGAGCGAGTCGCGGGGCGCGAGCGGGCCGGGGAGCGCGAGCGGGTCGCGCTTGTTCCTGGAAGCCTGAGCAGGCGGCGGCCCCCGGCGGCGGCGCGGACCGGCCGGCCACACCGCGGCCAGTACCACCAGGGCGAGGACGGCAAGACCGCCGAACAGGCTGACGCGGAACAGCAGCTCAGGCCCGAACGTCAGCCGGACCAGGCCGCTCGTTCCAGCCGGCAGCACCCACGCCTGCTTCCACCCGTCCAGCCGGACCGGCTGAAGCGTCCGGCCGCCGATGACCGCCTTCCAGCCGTGATTGAAGTTCTGGTCGACAACCAGGTAGGAGCGCGCGGCGGCGCTGACGCGCAGCGTCCGCGCGGTCACCGTCCACTGGACGACCCGCGCCGCGGCCGGCGGCGCCGCGGCCGGAAGGGCGGACCGGGAAGCGGCGGCGCCCGTCGCCTGAACCACCGCGTCCTGGATCGAGAACACGTCGGTGACCGGCTCGACGATCCGGTTGGCGCCCGCGGCGAGCTGGACCGGGGAGCAGGCGGTGAACTGGACCGGCTGTTCGGCCCGCAGGCTGGCGAAGCTGCCGGTGACGCGGGTGGCGACGGCCTTGCCGTTTACCGTGAGCGAGGGCCCGAGGCCGCACCGCAGCCGGAACGTCCCGCCCGGCGTGGTCAGCGGCGGCACGCCGGGGATGCCGACGTCGGTGATCTGCACTGGCGCGTATTTCGGCAGGAACGTCAGGGTGAGGGCGCTGGTCCGCATCGGCGCGAACGTCAGCATCCCCGAGGCGCTGACCCACGCGTCGCGGTGCTGTCCGGCGGACCCGGTAATCCGCACCTCGAGGAAACCGGACGCGCCCGGCGGCCGCTCGATGGTCAGCCGGCTCACCGTGCGCGGGCCGCCCCAGCGGATGCTCAGCGTCGGGTTCCGGTCGTACGCGGCGGCCGCCCACGAGGTCGCCCGATCCCCGTCGAACGCGGCCGTCGGCTGATCCTGCGGGTCCGCCGGAGCGTAGACCGACGACGCGGTGACCTGCGGCTCGCTCGGGCTGAGCCGCGTGTACTGGTCGGCGAGCGCGGCGTTGACGAGGATCGCGGAACCGTGCACCACGGCCGGGTCCGGCGAGCTCTCGTCGAAGGTGCGGTCGAGACCGTACTGCTCCTCGGTGGCGACCGCCAGCAGCGGCGAGCAGACCCAGCGCATCGAGGTGAGCATGCACCCGGAGGGCTGCGGCTCGTCCTTGGCGAGCACGACCGCGGACGGGTCGGGGCCGGGGACCGCGGGGGTCACGATCGTGCGGGCCGACTGGACGCCGGGCACCGCGATGTCGTAGATGCCGACCTGGGCGCCGGTGGGCAGGGCCGGCCGCAGGGCCAGGCCGGTCACGGTGATGCGCAGCCAGCCGGTCGGCCCGGGCGGGACCCGCAGCGGCTGCATGTTGCTGGTGAGCTGGACCGCATCGGTCGCCTGGCCCGCCGCGGTGGTGATCCGCACCTGCATCACCGGCGGCCCGGACACGAAGCTGGCGTCGAACGCGACGTCGATCGTGCGCGGGTCGATGGCGGCATCGAACTTCAGCTGGATCCACTGGCCCACCGGCCCGGTCCAGCTGCCCGATTCCCACCGGGTGAACAGGTTCGCGTCCACCGCGGCGTACGGCAGCCGCCCGCTTGACCACTCGCCGGGGATAGCCGCCACGTCGGACGCCGACGACGACGCGGTCACGTCCGCGATGCCGGTGTAGCGGGCCACGCTCTGGTACTTGCTCCAGCCGGGCTCGGTGTAGTCGTCGGTCGCCTCGAACGTCACCGTCGGCTCGGTCGCAGTCAGCGTCGGCGAGTACGAGGCGCGGATCGAGCCGAAGCCCGTGGTCCGGCGCCGCAGCGAGTCGGAGACCACCGAGCCCGACGTCGGCTGGCCCGCGCCGTCGTCGTTGATCAGCACCGGGCGGGTGCCTGAACGGCCGAGCAGGTTCTCGTCGCCCAGCGTCAGGAGCGACTCGGGACCGCCGTAGACGCGCAGCGCGCCCGCGGCCGGCTGGACGTTGGCGACCGGCTCCGCGCCGGCCACCTGGTAGATCTCCACTGGCGGGTACGGCGCGTCGAAGTGCGACACCGCGTTGTCGGGGGCGAACGAGCCGACGAACGTGCCGAACTGCGCCACCCGGGTGATACCGGGTGACTCGGCCAGCGCCTGGTGAACCCGGGCGGGCCAGGCCCCGTTCAGGACCGAGCGGTCGAGGTCGTTCCTGACCACGACGTACTTCACTCCCATCCGGGCGAGCACCTCGGTCAAGCCCGCCGACCCGTCGCCGGCGGACAGCCGCTGGTCGATCGTCTCGAGCAGTCGCTCGTTGCCGACCGAGCCGATGTCCGATATATCCCGCCGGACGAAGTCGGCCGACGTCAGCGGGGACAGCACGTCATCGAGCGGGGTGCCCCACAGGTACTGGCCGAACGGCGCTCCCGGCTCGACCAGGACGGCCTGGTTCCCGGCGTGCGCGTTGATCCAGCCAGCCGCCTGGGTCCAGTACGAGGGGATCGCGTCGAACGAGCCCGGCATGGCGAGCCCCGACAGGTAGGCGAGCGCGGCCACGCCCGCGACGGCCAGGCCGGTCACGGCGCACAGCGCGTAGCTCAGCACCCGGCTCAGCCCGCGTCTTGGCCAGCGGGTCGCCATCAGGTGGGCCAGCCCGAAGACCACCGGCAACCGGATCATCGGGTCGAACTTCCACAGGTTGCGGAACGGCGACGCGGGCCCGTTGATCAGGCTGTTCAGCGAGCCCTCGAGCGGGTTGCCGAGGCTGCTCACGTGAGCGGTCCCCATGATCAGCACGCCCGCGATCACCGAGAGCAGCAGGAAGCGGCGCTCGGCGATCCTGACCGCCGGGCGGGCCGGAGCCAGCGCCCCGGCCTGGCCTTCGGGGACGCCGGCCGGGCCCTGGGGAACCCGGATGATCAGGCCGGCCAGCCCGGCGGCGGCGACCAGCCCGGTCAGCAGCGTCGGCACCCACCAGGTGGCGATCCGGAAGCCAAGCGGCCACCAGGGCTGGCCGGTTACATCCAGGTAGCTGATCCAGTTGCTGGTGCCCCGGAGCACGTCCGACAGGCTGGTCACCGAGGTCGTCACCGCCGCGCTCTCGGTGTACGGCAGGAACGACACCCCGTACTTGTCCTCAAGGACCAGCGGGACAGACCACCAGCAGGTGGCGAGCAGCGTCACCGGTACCCACCAGGCCAGCAGCCGCCGGCGCGACGGCGAAGACCGCACCTCTTGGGCTCCTTGGGCTCCTTGGGTCGGGGCCGACGCCAGGATGTAGATGAGCGCCGGGGTGAGCACCGCGGCCGTGCAAGCGGCGTTCGTCCCGCCGCACAGCGCGGCCGCCACCGCCGACCGCGCGGCGGCCCGGGCTGGGGAGAGCTGACCGCGGACGGCGCCGGCGAGCGGAAGCAGGATCCACGGGAGCATCGCCATCGGCAGGTACTCGTCCGAATACTGGCCCACCATGCTGAGCGCGATCGGCGACAGCGCATAGGCCAGGCCGGCCACGGCCCGGGTCCACGGCACGCCGATGCCGAGCCGGGCGGCCAGGCGCTGGGTGCCGACGCAGGCCGCGATCAGCACGACCGCGATCCACAGCCGCTGCGTTATCCAGGCCGGAACCGCCGCGAGCTTGCCGAGCACGAAGAACGGTCCCATCGGGAACACGTAGCCAGCCGCCTGGTTCTGCAGCCCGCCGAACTGCTGCGGATCCCACAAGGTGAGCGCGCGGGCCAGGAACCCGGCCGGGCTGACCGCGAGGTTCAGCTTGGTGTCGGCGATGATCTGGCCGGGCGCGGTGATGAACGGGAGCAGCGCCAGCAGCAGGCAGATCCCGGGCGTCAGGGCGCGCCGGGCGAACTCCCCCGCCGGGTGGGCGCTGACCTTCCCCGTGATCCGGCCGGCTGGCGGCGTGGCCGGCCGGGCGAGCGTCCCGGTCAACTGGGCACCGGCAGGGGCGGGATGGCTTGCCTGGTCTTGTCCGGCTGCAGCGAGCCGGCCGTGACGCCGGTGACGCACAGGCCGCCGCCGGTGCCGCGCAGGGTGACGGTCTTGCCGCCGCCGACCGCGGTGAGGTACGCCGTGTGGGTGCCGGCCGGCAGCGTGACCGTGCCCGTGCGCGTGCCCTGGGCGAATCCGGCCGTCAGCGTGCTCGCCGAGCCGGTGTAGGTCACCCGGATCGTCCAGGCGTAGCGGTACAGCGAGCCGAGCAGCGGCACCCTCGTCCCGGCGGCGGTCACCGGCCAGCAGTACTGCCCGGCGAACCGGCCGGTCTTCATCTTGGGCCCGGCCCAGCCGTACTGGCCGATCACGGTGACCGGCCAGAGCCGGCCCTGCTCATCGAAGATCATCGGCTCGGCGGCCACCCCGCGGAGCGTCTGGCGCCAGGTCAGGTGCTGCGACGGCACCGTCGTGGCGCCGATCACGTCCGAGGTCAGCGCGTGGTTCCAGAACAGGCCGACGTCCATGATGACCTCGGGCACGGCCGAGTCCACGATGACCGTGCCCGGCGGCGCGTCCTCGGCCGCGGCCTGCGCGGTGGCGATGTAGGACCGGGCGGTGGCGGTGGTGGCGTTGCTGACGGACTGCAGGCGTTCAAGCGACCACACCGACCCGGCCGCTACCGCGCAGATCAGCGCGGTGGCGGCGGCGATCAGCGGGCGCCGCAGCGCGGCGAGCCTGAACCGGCAGGCGTCCTGCTCTCCGGCCAGCGGCAGGAGGGCGAGCCCGGCGCACAGCGCGAGCACCCCGGTGGCGTCGGTCAGGTACCTCGTCTGCGCGCCGAGCAGGCTAGGGGGATAGCCGCCAAGCCGGCCGATGATCACGGGCACGAAATCGGCGGCCACGATCCAGCCGGCCAGGATCGCCCATGCCCGCCAGGCACGGGCCCGCCGCAGGCAGGTCACGACCACGACGATCAGCGCGACCGCCCACGAGAGCCACTGGAGCACGGCGGGCGGGGCCGCCTGGTCATATCCCGAACCCGACGCCCAGTGCCACGGGCCGCCCAGCGCCCCCGGCACCAGGCTGGTCCCGACCATCGTCCAGGTCAGGCTCAGGACGTGTCCGGCCGAGCTGGGCTTGCCGGGCTGCACGACGGAGGTGTGCAACTGGGCGAAGAAGACCGCGACGTAGCAGGCCAGCACGCCACCGTAGATCGCCCACGCCCGCCAGTACCGGCGGACGTCACGCAGCCTGGGCACGAAGAACGCCGCCGTCAGCGCGAGCAGCAGCAGCGGCACGACCGCGCCCTTCTCCATGGCCGCCATGCTGACCGCCAGCCAGGCGGCGGCCGCCGCCGCGGTGCGCAGCCTGCCGCTGCGCAGGTAGCGGACGTGCGCGTCCACCGCCAGGAAGATGGCCGTCTCGAGCGGCAGGATCTCGATGGCGACCGCCCACCAGTCGGTACCGGCCAGCGACAGCGGGCAGAACAAGAAGATCCCGAGCGGGACCAGGATCCCCGGCCGCCGCCCGAAGACGGTCAGCAGCATGCGGAGCATGGCGAAGCTGGCCACCGCCAGCAGCACCAGGATGACGCCGACCGTGGCCGGCCAGTTGTACATCGCCAGCCGGGCCTGGACCCAGTTGAAGGTCATGCCGAGGGGCAGCAGGTGGCCCGAGTCCACCAGCATCAGGTAGGACCAGCCGAACCTGCTGGCCGCCGCGCGATCCAGGTAGTGGTAGTCGTCCTGGCGGAAGTAACCCCCGGCCAGCAGCGCGCCCTTCAGCCCCAGCTGGACACCGATGAGCGTCACCGCGGCAACGGTGACCCCTCGTCCGCGCAGCCACCCGATCACCCCGAGCGGCTGGGACGTCGGGCCATCCGTCCGGGCGGTCGCCGCCGAGATAGCCATGCTCCCCGCTTTATCTGTCACATCTGCGTGGGTTCATCCTGGCAGTCGTCCGGTCATCCGCCAAGCGCCGGCCGTGCCCGACTATGGGGCATGAGCAACTCGAGGTCTTCGACGCCAACGGCGCGCCCATCTACTCGGTGGGCGAGGCCGGCGGGGACGCCGTCTTCGGCGACAACCGCAGCGTTTTCCCGCCCAATAGCGTCTACCACCCCTCGATTGTCGAGTCCTACACGACCCCGGCCGGATACGGGTCGAAGAGCTGCGCCGCCCCTGCCCTCTGGATATCCCCCACCGCGTTCTTCAGCTGTGAGAACGGCGTATGGGTGCAGACCCTGACCCCCTAGTCACTACCAAACGATCGTCAGGCACGTTAGGCTCGTGATCATCATCAACGGCGAGGACGAGGAGGACGGACGGATGGCGGACCGCGCGAAGATCACCGACCTCTGGGGTGACTACGGGGCCGGGAATGACCAGCGTGATTTCGGCCTGCTCGAATCGTGCTTCACCGAGGACGCGTCGTTCGCCGTGCACATCGCGGACGGCGACACCGTGGGCCCGTTCCAGCCGCGCAAGGACGTGATGGAGTTCTTCCGCGCTGCCCTGGGCACCCAGACCGACCGGCGGCGGCACGTGCTGACCAACTTCAGGTACCTGGAGGATGACACGGACCGCGCCCGGGTGGCCGCCTACCTGAGTCTCGTCGTCACCGACCAGGGCGCGACGGTCACCAAGAGCGCCGGCGTCTACGACACCGAGGTGGTTCTTGACCAGGGCAGATGGCGATTTCGTTCGGTAATTCTCGATCTTGACGCCCCGTTCTGAGGGGGGCGGCATGAAATTCGGTCTGCTGTTCCGCCCGCAGGACCCGCCGGACGCGGCCAACATCGGCCGCCGCTGGCAGGAAACCCTGGACGCCGCCCAGGCCGCCGAGGAGGCCGGGTTCGACGGCGTGTTCGTGCCCGAGCATCACATGATGCCCGACGGCTACCTGCCCGCCCCGCTGGTCGCGTGCGGCGCGCTGGCCGCCAGGACCAAGCGGGTGGACGTCGGCACCACCGTGTTCCTGCTCCCCTACTACAACCCCATCCAGGTCGCCGAGCAGGCGGCCATGGTCGACGTCATCTCCGGCGGGCGGATGCGGCTCGGCTGCGGCCTGGGTGCGCTGCCGGAGGAGTTCGCCCTCTACGGCATCGACAGCAAGACCCAGATATCGCGGTTCGAGGAGGCCATCGCCCTGGTCCGCGAGGCCTGGTCCGGGGCCGAGCTGAACCACCAGGGCAAGCACTTCACCGCGACCGGGAAGATCAGCCCGGTGCCGCATGGCGCCGAGCTGTGGCTAGGCGCCATGTCGGACGGCGGCGTGCGGCGGGCCGCCAGGTTCGGCGTGCCGTGGATCACCGACCCGCTGCACAACGTCAGCGTGATGAGCGAGTGGACCTCGCTGTACCGCCAGGCGGGCGAGGAGTACGGCACGTCGGCGAGGCAGCAGCTCGTGCTGCTGCGCGACGGCTGGGTGGCCGACAGCCTGGCGGAGGCCGAGCGGGTCTGGTGGCCCTGCATCCGGGCCGAGCACTGGTTCTACTTCAAGCAGATCCCCCGCTGGGTGGCCGACCGCGAGCCGTTCCTGGCCGGGGTCAAGGAGGAGTCGGACTTCCGCTTCGAGACCCACCGCATCGACCGGCTCGTCGTCGGCAGCCCCGACGACTGCATCGCCGCGATCAGCGAGCTCCGCGACGCGCTGCGGATGGACTACCTGATCCTGAGCTTCCGGATGGCGGCAGGCCCCGCGCACGATCTGGAGCTGGAGTGCATCAGACGCTTCGGCCGCGACGTCATCCCCGCGTTCCGCTGACGTGCCCCGCTACCTGGAGCTCTGCACGCTCGGCGACCTGCTGGTGCGCGGCAGCGAGCTCCATCCGGAGCGGGACGCGCTGGTGCTGCCCGGGGTCCGGCGGAGCTACCGCGAGCTGGCGGACCTGGCCACGCAGGTAGCCAGGTCGCTGACCGCGATGGGGGTGAACCGGGGAGACCCCGTAGGTCTTTTCATGCCGAACGGGGCTGAGTTCATCGAGATCCTGTTCGGCATCTTGTTCACCGGCGCGGTCGCCGTCCCGGTCAACGCCCGGTTCACCGCCCGCGAGCTCGGCCACGTGGTCAGGGACGCCGGCCTGAAGGTGCTGCTGGCCGGCGACGCGCCCGGGGAGCCGCGCACCCGGGCCGACGTCCTGGCCGAGGCCCAGGTCACGGACCTGGCCACCGTCGTGGCCGCGGGCCCGGCGCTGCGTCCGGCTAGCGGGATGCTGTCGCATGAGGCGTTCGGTCAGCTCGCGGAGCATGTGCCCGCGGCGGAGATCGAGGCGCGCCGCCAGCGGGTGGCGCTGCGCGACCCGGCCATCATGTTCTACACGTCGGGGACCACGGCCATGCCCAAGGGCTGCCTGCTCAGCCACGAGGCCCAGGTCAGGACCGGCGTTACCACCCGGTTCCGGCTGGGCTACGCCGACGGGGAGCGGGTGTTCGCGCCCTGCCCGATGTTCCACACGGCGTCGACCCAGCCGATGGTGGCGACGCTGCACGCCTGCGGGACGTTCGTCTCGATGGCCCACTTCGAGCCGGCCCTGGCCCTCAAGCTGATCGGGGCCGAGCGGGTGGCGCACCTGTTCCCGGCCTTCCCGCCGCTCACGCTGGGCATGCTGAACTGCCCGGACTACTCGGCGGACAGCTTCGCCGCCGTCCGCACGGTGTTCACGGTGGCACCGACCGAGGCGCTGCGGGCCATGCAGCGGCGGATGCCGCACAGCACCATGGTCAACGCCTACGGCATGACCGAGTTCGGCGGCTCGGTGGTGATGGTCGACCCGGATGATGACGAGGACGTGCGGCTGGGCACGCAGGGTCCGCCTTTCCCTGGCGTCGAGATCGGCATCCGGGACGAGGCCGGCCGGGCGGTCCCGCCTGGGGAACGCGGCGAGATCGTGATCCGCGGCCCGAGCATGTTCGAGCGCTACCACAACGACCCGGCCAAGACGGCCGAGGCCATCGACACGGGCGGCTGGTACCACAGCGGCGACCTCGGCGAGCTCGGCGCCGACGGCCGGCTGCGCTACCTGGGGCGGCTCAAGGACATGCTCAAGGTGGGCGGGGAGAACGTGGCCGCCATCGAGATCGCCTCGCACCTCCAGGCTCACCCGGCGGTCAGCGTCGCCCAGGTGGTCGGCGTCGCCGACGACAAGTACGGCGAGGTGGCGGCGGCCTTCATCGAGCTCGCGCCGGGCGCGTCACTGACCGAGGAGGAGGTCGTGGCGCACTGCCAGGCCGGGCTGGCCAGCTTCAAGGTCCCGCGGCACGTGCGGTTCGTGACCGAGTGGCCGATGTCCTCCACCAAGGTCCAGACCTTCCGCCTGCGCGAGCAACTCGAAGCCGAACTGGCGGCCCGCATTGGCGCTTGCGACCTGCCCGAGGGTGCGCCAGGCTAGCGCCCATGCAACTCAGCCACCTCGGGCTGCCGGTGCGCGACTACCAGCGCAGCCTGCGGTTCTACGCGGAATACTTCGGCTTCGACCCGGCGACCGCGCAGGAGTACTCCGACGGCACCGTCATCGTCCGCAACGCGGACAGGTTCGACCTCGCGCTACACCCGGTCGAGAACGTCGAGGCGCTGCCCGCGTTCCTGCACGCCGGGTTCCGGGCCGCCGAGCCGGCCGAGGTCCGCACGCTGCTTGCCCGCCTGGACGCCGACGGCGTGACGGTCATCGAGCGGGACGACGAGGACGGCTACACATCGTTCAAATGCCTTGACCCGGACGGGCACCGGGTCGAGGTGTACTGGGAACCGCCCTTCTCCCTGGAGGCCTAAGTCATGGCGATCGTCCACAACACCACGATGAGCCCGACGAAGATGGAGCTCCTGGCGGCCTGGCTGCCCGCCCAGCCCTGGTTCTCCGGCAGCGGGCGCGAGCCGGAGCTGACCAAGGTGGGCGGCTTCCGCCTCGACGACCCGACGGGTGCGGTGGGTATCGAGTTCATGCTGGTGGCCGACGGCTCCGGGGATCAGCCCGCTACCTACCAGGTACCGATGACGTACCACGGACGCGAACTTTCCGGTGCCGACGGCCGCCTGATCGGGACGTCCGAGCACGGCGTGCTCGGACGCCGCTGGATCTACGACGGCATCCGCGACCCGGTCCTGGTGGCCCAGCTGGTCGCCTTCTTCCAGGGCGAGGTCGAGGCGCAGGCGCAGAGTGTCAGCAGCACGCCGGAACCGACCGTGACCGTCGAGCCGACCGTCGGCGGCCCGCTGGCCGTGATCAGCTCCGTGATCACCGACGACGATCCGTCCGGCACGCATCTCCTGGTGGACACCGCCAGCCCGGACGGACGGCCATCCGGCGAGCTCGCCATCCGGATCAGGAGGATCCTCTCTCCCGACACCGGCCGAGCCGGTGACCCCTGCCTGTCCGCCACGTGGCGGCAGCCCGACGGCACCCAGGCCCGCGGCGTCCTCGCCACCGCTCTGCATACCCCGGCCTCGTGATCACCTCCCCGCACCAGAGACCGGAGCCAGCATGGATACCTACCCTTGTTTTCCTGCGGCTTTAGATCCGCGACCACTCCGATATCCTAATCTGTGGGGCAGGTGTGGCTTTTGATGCGGCTCCTGCGCGTCGCGCCGTTATCGTGTTGAGTTACCCCCCGGAAAATGGGTGGTAAGTCCACACGATAAGCCGATCATGAGTCTTCGGCCGGCCGGTTCCGATCTGCGTGATGCGGGCGGGAA
>Ga0335083_10002647_pt1 | contig 23531 bp, 20 predicted proteins | sample Lox_Sample_42_FD_206716 | JGI IMG/M metagenome (GOLD analysis project Ga0335083, IMG submission 206716) | Soil microbial communities from Loxahatchee National Wildlife Refuge, Florida, United States - Lox_Sample_4.2 | ecosystem: Environmental > Terrestrial > Soil > Wetlands | place: USA...
GTCGAAGCGCGGGAAGTTGCTGCTCGATACCTCGATCCGGACACGGTGGCCGGCCGCGAAGAAATTGCTCGTGGTCATGGGCTGAAGCGTCACTTTATACACGCTGCCGGACTGCAACCACACCGGCGGTTTCTCGTATCCCTCGCGATAGCGCAGCCGCTGGATGGTCTCGTCGAGATTGTACGCCGTGCCGTCGGGGTAGACGTCGATCAGCTTCACCGTGATATCCGTGTCCTTCACGTCGGAAGAAACGTATAGCGTGACTTCGATCGGCCCGCTGACTTCTATGCCATCGGCCAGAGGTTCGGACGAGTAGACCAGGATGTCCTGCCGCGCTTCCATCTTGCGCTGATCGAAGGCGCCGCCGGTGACGGCGTTGCCGGTGCAGCACACGTTGCCGCCATACGAGGGCACCGGGTCCATGGGATCGTAGGCAAAGTTGTCCGGGCTGTCGGCGCCGGGAGCGGACGCCACTAGCGCGCCATCGCCGTTCAGCGTGTTGGCCTTGCCGCCGCTCGCCAGATAGAAGGTCATCGGTTGCCCGCCCCGGGGCGGCCAGGTGTCGGACGATTGCCACTTGTTGATCCCCATGGTGAAGTAGCGGACCTTGGGCATCTTCTCCAGCACGTGGTTGTCCTCGCCTTTGAGGAAGTGGTCGAACCAGCCGTAAGTGAGCTCGTCGTAGTCGAGGCGCGCGTCGCCCATGCTGCGCTCGCCCACGACGGTGTTCTCGGTGGCACGCTTATAGGCGCAGTGCAGCGTCGGCGCGATCACCGCGTACTGCCGGTCGGCGACCTCGGGTGACGCCGTACGGCGCACGTAATTGTACGCCGCCAGGTTGGGGCCGATCGATACGTCGTACCAGGACATGAACCAGAACCCGGGGATGTTGATCTTCATGTCGTCGTGCCAAAGTCCGCCGCGATACCAGGCCTGATCGTTGGGCGTCCGCTTGATCATGGCCCCGCCCGTGGAGACTTCGGCGCGGTCGGCGAAGATTCCGTGAGGGCCGTTCACAGCTTCGATGATGTCGATCACCGGCAGGTGGCGCAGCGCCTGCGACCAGTCAACCGGCGGCATCTGCGGAGCCAGGTCGAACATGCGCGATGCGCGGATCAGGTCCTCCTGGGACGTGTTGGGCGGGAACATAGGCCGCACCTGGTTCTGCTCGCCATAGATCCACGCGATGAAGAGCATCTGCACGGCGCCGCCGCGATACCAGTTGCCCTGCTCCCAGTACGGAGCGACGCGTCCGACGCCGGCGCCGAATCCCTGCGGGATCATGGTGGTGAACGCCGGATTGCCCTGCGCGGCCACGCCGAGCTGCCATTCGGCGGTCGAAGAGCACCCGATGGTGCCCACCTTGCCGTTGGACCACGGTTGTTTGGCCATCCATGTGATCGCGTCAGTGCCGTCGGTGAGTGGCGGACCCAGAATATCGTAGATGCCCTCGGAGAAAAAGTGTCCGCGCTCGTTCATCTCTACGTAGGCGTAGCCGCGCTTGACGGCGGCGATTTCGGCCGCCATGTCGCGCGGCGCGCCATTGCGCACATCCCAGAAATTGAAGTTGTACGGCGTGCGCACGAAGATGATGGGATATTTCTTCGAGGTGTCCTTCGGGCGATAAACGTCGGTGGCCATGCGCTTGCCGTCGCGCATGGGGACCATGACCTTGCGTTCGATAATGGCCATCGATTCGAGCTCCTGCTCGCTCTTGTTGCGCGCGGCGACCAGCTCGCGGTTGACGCCGCCGCGTTGCTGCGCGGCAAGAGAAAGAGCACACCAGAAGATCAGGCTCAGCTTCATTTCGGAGACCTCGGATGCCACAGTGTACCGTATTCCGGAGCTTTGGCTGCAATGCGCTACCCTGTTTCGAGATGGCTTCTTGCGCCTTCACGCCTGCCGAGTGTGCGGTGTTTCGCACGCTGAAGACGCCTGAGAAGATTCAGGCCTTCATCGACGCCTTGGCGTACAACAAAGAGACCGACGGAGACACCTGCCGGTCGCCGCGGCGCGTGCTCCGCGACCGGACGGCGCACTGCATGGAAGGCGCCCTGTTCGGCGCCTCAGCTCTGCGTATGCTGGGATACCCTCCCCTGTTGCTGGATTTCGAGGCGGTGCGCGATGACGACCACGTGATCGCGCTCTTCCGGCGCGAAGCGCACTGGGGCGCCATCGCCAAGTCCAATTATGCCGGCCTGCGCTACCGCGAGCCGGTGTACCGGACTCTGCGCGAGCTGGCGATGAGCTACTTCGAACACTACTACAACCACCGCCGCGAGAAAACGCTGCGCAACTACTCGCGCCCGGTGAATCTGAAACGCTTCGACGATATCCATTGGATGACCAGCGAGGAGGAATTGTGGGACATCCCGAACTATCTGACCACGATCAGCCACACCCCGCTTCTCAGGCCCAAGCTGATCGCGCGCCTGGGCAAGGTGGACGACCGTCTGTTCGCGGCCGGCACCATGGGGCAGGCACGCTGAGTTGACAGCGTTCCAGGAGTTAGATACCCTCCAATTTTAGAACTTGTCTAACTTTCTCCCGGAAATCCGGGAGGCAATTTCGGGGGTGCGACCATGAGTCTTGCTGAGAAGCACTGCGTCCCTTGCCGCGGCGGGGTCCCTCCGCTCAAGGGCGAGGCGCTGGAACAACTGAAGAGCCAGCTCCCCGGCTGGCAGGTGGTTGACGAGCACCACCTTTTGAAGACGTACTCTTTTCCCGATTTCCGCACCGCTCTGGACTTTGTCAACAAAGCTGGCGCCATCGCGGAAGCCGAAGGCCACCACCCCGACCTGCTGCTTTCATGGGGCAGGGTCGAAGCCAAAATCTGGACGCACAAGGTCAACGGGCTGACGGAAAGCGATTTTATTCTCGCGGCCAAACTCGATGAAATTCAATAAGATGCAGCGGCGGTTTGGCTAGCGGCCGGCTTCCGCCTCTGCCTGCTTCAGCTTGCGCTCGATCCTGCCGATGTAGTTGACGGTTTCCGCGTAAGGAGGCACGCCGTTGTACTTATCGACAGCTCCAGGACCGGCATTGTAAGCCGCCAGCGCGTGGCGCAGACCGCCATCGTACTTCAGCAGCAAGTCGCGCAGATAACGGGTTCCGCCATCCACGTTCTGTGCTGGATCGGTGGGGTTCACGCCGAGGTCGCGAGCCGTCTCGGGCATGAGCTGCATGAGGCCGATTGCTCCTTTGGGCGAAACGGCTCCCTGCTCGTTCCCGCTTTCCGCGGCCATCACACCACGCACCAGGGTGCGTGGCAGACCGTACTTGTCTGCTGCCGCATCCGCCAGCTCGCGCGGACTTGCGGCCGCGGCCACGGCCGGAACCACCTGCGCAGGTGCTGCAACCTGCACTGGCGCCGGCGGCGCCGCGTCATCCGGCTCGAACCCCTTTACAGCGGATGCATCCAGCTCCACTAAACCTGTACCATGGTACAGTCGCACTTTGGCCGCGTCCGCCTCGTGCCGGTCCACGTAGAGCCGCGCTCCACTTGTCAGGACGGCAAATTCGCCTGCAAAAAGAGTACTGCTTCCGGCCAGCAGAAGAGACAGGAGGAGCGAACGCATCGTACCACTTATTTTGACGTACTTCCCGCTGCAAGCGTGTAGAGAAAGTAGCGATCCGCCGATTTGCTATCTTGGGAGGTAAACCACCTTTCCGTATGCCCTTTCACATCCAGCCGCTCCGCGAGTTTCTGGTACGTCCCAGTCTGCCGCAGCCCATCGAACGAATGATGGAACTGGCGTACAACATCTTGTGGAGCTGGGAGCCCATCATCCGCGCATTATTCCGCCGGCTCGATCCGGCGCTGTGGCGGGAGTGTGGCTACAATCCGGTCCTGATGCTCGGCCGCGTATCCCAGGCCACACTCGAAAAAGCCGCGGCAGACCCGCGCTATCTGGTCTTGTACCGTTCGGCGTGCGAGACCTACGATTCCCGGGTACGCAAATCGCCGCTCCGCGCCGACGGCAAGCTGATCGCCTACTTTTCGGCTGAATACGGGCTCACGGAATGCCTGCCCGTCTATTCCGGCGGTCTGGGCATTCTCTCCGGGGACCATCTGAAATCGTGCAGCGATCAGGACTACCCTCTGGTCGGGGTCGGCTTGCTCTATCAACAGGGCTATTTCCGCCAGTTCCTCACGCCAGATGCCTGGCAGCAGGAACGCTACCCGATGAATGACTTCTATACGCTGCCGCTGGTCCCGGTCAAGGACGCCGCCGGTGGCGATCTCAAGGTCACCGTCAAGCTCCCGACCGGCAACGTCTTTATCCAGGTGTGGAAGCTCGACGTAGGCCGGATCACGCTCTACCTCCTCGATACCAACATCCCCGAAAACGTCCTGCCGCAGGATCGCGACATCACGGATTCGCTGTATGGCGGCGACATCGATACCCGCATCCGCCAGGAGATCGTGCTCGGAATCGGCGGCACTCGCGCATTGCACGCGATGGGGCTCAACCCCACCGTCTACCACATGAACGAGGGCCACTCCGCGTTTCTGGTGCTCGAGCAGATCCGGCTGCACATGCGCGACGCAGGATTGAGCTTCACCGAGGCCCTGGAAGCTGCCCGCGCCAGCAATGTCTTTACCACCCACACGCCTGTCCCCGCCGGGATCGATATCTTCGACCCCGGCCTGATGTACCACTATTTCTCCGAGTATTGCGCCGAGATCGGTATCGATTTCCAACAACTGATGGCGCTTGGCCGCCGCAATGTCTTCGATCGCGACGAGCGCTTCAGCATGGCGATTCTGGCGCTGAACACGTCGTCCTATCGCAACGCGGTCAGCCGGCTGCATCGTGAAGTCTCCCAGGAGATGTTCCAGGACCTCTGGCCGCAGCTCCCGCTTTGGGAGGTGCCCATCACATCGGTCACCAACGGCGTTCACGTACCGACCTGGCTCAACGGCGACCTCGCGCTGCTATACGATCAGTATCTCGATCCCGACTGGCGTTCGCGTTTCAACGATCCGTCCATCTGGAACCAGGTTCAGGATATCCCCGACGAAGAGTTATTCGAGGTCCACCGGCGCCGCAAACGGCGTCTGATCGCCTTCGTGCGCGGTAGGCAGCAGGCGTCCGCGCTGCGCCGCCAGGCATCGTCGCTTGAAGTGCGCCGGGCGTCGGAGGTGCTCGATCCCAACGCATTCACTATCGGATTCGCTCGCCGTTTTGCCACCTACAAGCGCGCCACTCTGCTGTTCCGCGACGTCGAGCGCCTCAAGGCCATTTTGCTGAACAAGGAGATGCCGGTGCAGATCGTGATCGCCGGCAAAGCCCATCCCAAGGACCAGCCCGGTAAGAGCTACATCCGCGAGATTGTGCTGCTTTCCCGCGATCCCGAGCTTTGGAAGCATCTGGTGTTCGTTGAAGATTACGACATGAAGGTCGGGCGGGAATTGGTCCAGGGCGTGGACCTCTGGCTCAACAATCCGCGGCGCGGCGAAGAGGCTTGTGGGACGAGCGGAATGAAGGCCGCTATCAACGGCGTGCTGAACCTCAGCATTCTGGACGGGTGGTTTGATGAGGCCTACGAACAGTCCGGCGGCTGGGCCATCGGCGAACGCGAGCCATATTCGGAAGATCAGGACGCACTCCACGCCGGCGCCATCTACTCCCTGCTCGAAAACGAGATCGTGCCGCTCTTCTATGAGCACCGCGATCAGACTCCGCGCGAATGGATCCGGCGCGTCAAGCGATCACTCGCCTATATCAGTCCGACCTTCGATTGCCGCCGCATGGTGCGTGAATACACCAGCGAGCTCTACGATCCGGCGCACACTGCCCATGCCCGAATGTGCGTCAGTGGGTACAATCTCGCCCGCGAGCGTGCGGCCTGGAACGCGAGGGTTCGCGAGGTCTGGGACCGGGTGCATTTCGTCGAGGCCGGTCCCGGCCCCGGCGCAGCGCTCACCAGCGGCAAGGCGGTACCGGTACGCGCCGCCATCAACCTGGCGGGTCTCACTCCCGGCGATGTTCGCGTGGAGGCCGTCATTGGCCGTGTGGATTCGAACGGCCACCTCGAGGAAACCGAGGTCCTGACCCTGCCCGTTGTCGAACAGCAGGGTTCGGTGGCCATCTTCAGCCGCGATGTCGTGCCCGAGCGTACCGGCCGCCTCGGCTATGCCCTTCGCGTCAGCCCCAACCACTTTGACGATCCGATTACGCGCCCCTGCACCAACCTGCTGAAATGGAGCGGCGTGGGGTAGAGCGCGGACTGGCTAGTACCTGGACCACCCGGAAGATTCGAGAATAGTAGGTGCAAACGGCATCCATTTTGTGGTAGATATGTATTTGCAGCCCACGCGGGTTCCGGGAGTGCTGTTAGGGGCGCCCTAGGAACTCACGCTCAAGCCTACGTTATCCCAAGTCAACCGCGTCCGCCAAGGTTTGCCGCGCGGCCTCTTGACCGGAATGGCCATGTCTTATCGTGTGGCGCATGACGTTTTATCGGACCTTTAGCACTCTTCCCATCCCGCTTCCTTACGGAGTAGCCCTACGGAGTAGCACTACGGAGTAGCTCTACGGAACGCACAACGGAGTAACATCCTCATGGATAGCGACCGCAAATACAGACAACACGGGTATATGGATTCGGATCGCGAGAACCGACCCTTTCGCGAAGACCGTCCGAAACCCCAGGGCCCGCGTCCTCCCTTGGACGTGACCGGTCCCCGCCTGCCCCGCCTGGTTCAGCATGTCGCCGCCTCGCGATGCTTCAATTGCGCGACGGCCCTCCCGGCGGAGACCAATTTTTCCGGCAACTGCCCCAAATGTAACGCCGAGCTTCACTGCTGCAAGCAGTGCTCGCATTTCGAACCTTCGACCCGTTTCCAGTGCATGAAGCCGATTCCGGTGCGCATCGCGGTCAAGGACAAGAACAACGATTGTTCGCTCTTTACCCCCCGTGTTACGGTCGCTCGCGAAGGCACTAACGGCGCTTCGGCTCCTCCGCCCTCGATGGCGGTGAACCCGGGTCCTCCCGCACCGAAGAATGCGGACGACGCTCGCAACGCGTTCGACAAACTCTTCAAGAAGCTCTGATTCCCCCCCGGCCGACGGTCATAGGGACACACGCGTGAAATCCGGACACGCGGGAATGTCCTAAAAGAGTCAGTCAAACCAAGCCGCTGCGAGTTGGCTCGCGGCGTGCACAATCCCGGGCCATGAACCGTCATGGGAACCCGGCCGCCCGATCCGGGGTCTACACGGGCATGTATCGCGCCTCGCTGGTGCTGTTATGCATTGGGACCGCCCTGTCGCAGGCACCCCAGCCAGACCCGATCTTTGCCAAGCGGGATGCCTTCTGGAAAGCCCGCCGCGAGGGCCGCTTCGCCGATGCTGCGGCTCTCCGCGAGGAAGCTCGTGCGACACTTCACCAGTTGCCAGCCGACGCCGGCCCGTTTCCGTCATGGGTGCAAACTGTGGTCGAGATGTACCAGAGCGGTGCGCGGACAGCCCAGGCGCGTGCCGTGGTGGAGGAAGCTCTGGCACGTACCGGAAAATCCGGCACCAGCAATCCGAATCGTCTGGCAATGCTGTCGAACCTTGCCCAGCTCTGGCAGCAGGATGGAAACCTGCTCAAGGCGGTGCTCTGCCAGGAGCAGGCGGTCGCCGAGGCGGAAAAGCCCGCTGCAGCGCTGCCAATTCGCCCCGCACCGGCCGGCGGCGTTTGGGCTGCGGTCAGCGGGCGCATCACGCGCTTCGGATTCAGCACTGACCTGGGAGGCGCATACCAGCAGTTGGCCGACTTATACCGGCAACTGGGGCGGCGTGAGACTGTGGAGACCGTTGTGGATCGCGTGCGGCAGCTCGCAGCCAAACAGGACGATGGCCGCTACGCATGGTTCTTCCAGCGATACGGTCACGACCAAGAGGCGCTGGCAATGTTCCGGCAGCAGGTGGCTAGCGCGGCCAATCCCCAGCAGGCGGTGAGTGCGTGGCAGCAGCTTGCCGATTTCTATTCGGCGCAGGGACAGTACGACCAGGCGATCTCCGCCACGCAGCAGGCTATCGCCGCGGCCCGTGCGTCGGGCGCGAACGATATTTGGCCGCGGCAGACTTTGATCTCGATCCTCCAACAGGCAGGCCGGACCGGGCAGATCGATGAGGTATACCAGGGCATGCTGGCTACGGCCGGAAACACTCAGGACGGGAACCAGTTTCAAGTGCTGTTGAATTACGCCAACTATCTTGCCGGGGCCAAACGCGGCGCTGAGGCCGAGACGCTCCTTGCGGACTACCGGAAAGATCATCCCGACCTCCCGGAGGGCCAGGATTGGAGCCTTCTGAATGCTCTCTCCTATGCGGCAGGGTCGTCAGGCGACGAAAAGCGGGCAAAGGCATATCGCGAGCAGGCCGCCACGAAACAGCCTGGCCCCAAGGTGGCTCCCATTGGAAGCGAGATCGCGCCGGACTTTCAGAAGGCGCAGTCCATGGCGCAGGAGGGCAAAACCGGCGAGGCGCTCGCCCTCGCGCTACAGGCGATCGGGAAGGCCCCGAACGCGCCGGACCGGGAGCAGGTGGCCTGGCTTGCGCCGTCGCTTGCCGGCATTCTGGAACAAAAGAAAGCTACTGGCGCGGTACAGATTTATGGGCGGCTCTTCGCCGTGCTCGAAGACTGGGCGGCGGACACGCAGCAGCCGCTCCTGAGCGCGACCGAGAATTACCTGCATTTACTGATTTCACAGCGCGAGCCTTGGGCGGAGGTGCCTGTCGCACTCGATCACTTCCGCGGTCTCCTGATCGCTGCGCACGGAGCCGACTCGGCGCCTCAAAAGAACGCCTTGCAGATGACCATCGAGTTCGCATATGCGCGCAACGCGCCGGAAACCGCGCTTCAGACCGCGATGGAAACCGTGATGCTGGAAGAGTCGCTCAGCGGAACCGCCAGCGAGGCCTACCTTGGCGAATTGCGTACGCTTGCCGAGTGCCAGCTCCGTGCCGGCCAGCCGGAGGCGTCGGCCGACACTTACCTGAAACGGGTTGCCATCGCCGATGCAGGCTATGCCGCCGGAGAGATGATCCGCGGATACGCCCGAACCGATGCCGGCCAGGCCCTGGCCCGCCAGGGACAGTTCGACGAGGCCGAGCGGCTGGCCGCCGAGGCGGTCGAGCTGTCGAAGAACTGGCCTCACCAATCGTCCTTCTTTGTTCAGCAGCAGGAAACCATCCGCAAGATGCGGTTGGCGCGCGCTTCACGGTAAACTCGTGATGTCTCCCCCAACCCTGGGGGGCGCATGAAACGTGTCTATCTGAGCCTCGGTTCCAACCTCGGCGACCGTGAAGCCAACCTGTCTGCCGCACTCGACCGCGTGAAGCCGGTCCGCGTGTCCCCCGTCTATGAAACCGAGCCCGTGGATTACAAGGCTCAGGCGTGGTTTCTGAATCTCGTTGCCGAAGTCGAGACCGGCCTCTTTCCGCGGCAATTGCTGGCGCAGACGCGCCGCATCGAGCGCGAATTGGGCCGCGTGCGCACTCTGCCCAAGGGGCCGCGCACCATTGACATCGACATTCTGCTGTTTGGCGCCGCGGTCATGCGCACCCCGGAATTGGAGATTCCCCATCCACGCATGGCGGAGCGCCGCTTCGTTCTGCAGCCGCTGGCCGATCTGGCGCCGGACCTGCGCCATCCGGTGACGCATCGCAGCGTGCGCGAGATGCTCGCGGGTCTGGCTGATACAGTAGTAGTTCGACCGTGGAAGAGATCTACGCAGCCCTGAAGAAATATTGGGGCTACGATACATTTCGCCCCATGCAGGAGCGCATCATCCTGAGCCTGATGGGCGGCCACGATGTGGCGGTGGTGATGCCCACCGGGGGCGGCAAATCCCTGTGCTACCAACTGCCGGCGCTGGCTTCAGGCAAGACCGTGGTGGTGGTCTCGCCCCTGATCGCGCTTATGCAGGACCAGGTCGCGCAACTCGGAGACATGGGCATTCCGGCGGCCGTGCTCAACAGCTCGCAGCCGGCCGAAGACCAGCGCAAAGTGATGCGCGCCGCTGCACAGGGAGCGTTCCGGCTGCTATACCTCTCTCCCGAGCGCCTCGCGCGCCAGGACACGGTGGCGTGGCTGCAGCAGGTTTCCCTGGCCTTCTTCGCTATCGATGAAGCGCACTGCATCTCCGAATGGGGCCACGAATTCCGCCCCGAGTACCGCCAACTGAATTCGCTGCGCGAAAATTTCCCCGAGCAGGCGATCGCCGCCTTTACGGCCAGTGCCACGCGCCGCGTGCGCCATGACATTCTGCACCAGCTCCGTTTGCACGATCCGCACAAGTACATCGCCAGCTTCCACCGCGCCAATCTACGATATGTGACACGGCATTGCGACAAGGAGTCGCATCCAAGACTGCTGCTCGCCGCCATGCGGGCCTACGAAGGCCAAAGCGTGATCGTATACGCGCCGACCATCGCCTCGGTGGAGGAGACCGTGGATTTCCTGGGCGAGCGCGGCATCGAAGCGATTCCGTATCACGGCCAGATGGAGACCGCCACACGGCGCCGCAACCAGGAGCGGTGGATGAACGACGAGGTCCGCGTGCTGGTCGGGACTATCGCGTTCGGCCTTGGCATCAACAAGCCGGCGGTGCGCGCGGTGATCCACACCTCCCTTCCGAAATCGATCGAACAGTATTACCAGGAGGCGGGCCGCGCCGGCCGGGACGGAGAGCCGGCGGATTGCGTCCTGTTGTGGCGCAAGAAGGACACGGCTCTGCTGGCCTACTTCATCAAGCAGCTTCAGGATCCCGACGAGGCACGGCGCTCCTGGCAGCGCTACCGGGAAGTGACGGGCTTCGTCGAGCAGGATCGCTGCCGGCACCTGCAGATCTGCAATCACTTTGGCCAGATCACCAAGTGGCAGCGGTGCGAAATGTGCGACGTTTGCGGCAATGTGCCGGAGTGGCTGAACGCCCCGCTGGAATCTCTCACCGTGAAGAAGAAGAGAACGCCCCGGCCAGAACCGGCCGCCACCCCGCCGCCCCAGCGGACCGAGCCCAGGCTCGCTCCGCCGCCCGCGGACACCAGCCTGCTGGATCTCTTCAAGGAATGGCGGCGCCGCACCGCTCAGCGTGCCGCCGTGCCCGCATATGTAGTGCTCAGCGACGCGGCCCTGGAAGATCTGTGCCGCAAGCGACCTTCGAACCTTCGTGAACTGCTCGGCGTAACCGGCATCGGTGAGCGAAAGGCGGAATTGTACGGCAGCGAGATCTTTTCCGTGTTCGAAGCCTGGCGCAAGGGAACACGTGCCGAGCAGCGCGTCCGTCCGTCGGAATCGCCAGCCGACGAAACGATCCGCCTTCTGGACGAAGGCCGGACATTCCAGGACATCGCGCAGATCCGCGGGCGCCAACTATCGACCGTCGTCACGATGGTCGCGGAGTTGATCGAGAAGGGCCGCCTCGCCTATCGCCGCGAATGGGTTGGTGACGAGGCTCACCGGAAGATCGAAGAGGCGATCGGCAGGCTGGGACTCCAAGCCCTGAAACCACTCAAGGAAGGGCTGCCTCAGGAGATCACGTATGAGCAGATCCGCCTGGTCGTGGCGTATTACCGGAAACAGGATGGATCCAGAGAAGATCCGGCGGCCGCTTCTCTCAGATAAACATCTCTTCGTCCTGCGTGGCCTCGTCCACGCTGGACCTGCGCTGGCCCCGGACCAGCGTCGATACCGCGGCCGAGATTCCCGCCGCAATGCCGTTGACTTCCTTCACCGGCCGCATCATGGCGCGCTTCATCGCGCCCGACACGTGCTCCACCTGCTCGACGGTGCTGTCGACTGCATTGTCGATCTTCTGGAGGCGGTCGCGAGCGCGGTCCGCCGCTTCGTGCAGGACTTCGCCAACATGCTCGACCTGCTCACGGCCGGTCCGAACCAGCCTGGCGGTCTCGTTCGAGATCTGGGCGATCCTGGGACGCGTCTCGTCCACGGTCCGCGTCGCGCTCGAAATCAGCGCCGACCCGCGCTCCGCCATCGCTCCGATCTTGTCGGCCATGGGACCGATCCGTTCCAGCGCCGGCTCGGCCTTGTCGAACATCGGACCAATGCGGCGAATGATCGTTCCCATTTCGTTCAGAATCGGACCGGCGTGATCCAGCATGGGTGCCGTGCGCTGGATCACGGGTTCGATTCCATCCAGAAACTTCGCCGTCTTCTGCTCCATCTTTCGGGATCCGCGGTAAATGGCGAACACGATCCCGGCCTGTACCACGAACGCGAGCGCCGCGAGCACGACGGCTGCCGTCACCACGATCCGAAAGACTTCCTCAGACATTCTGCTACCCGGTTTAGCTGACCGCGTCGCGATAGGCCTGCTTGCCGGCTTCCATCGCGTCGTTCAGATTTTCCTTCTGGCGGCCGAGCACGTCCTTGCCTTTGTCGACCCAGGTCGAGGCGGTCTCTTTGAACTCCGTGCCGCGCTGCTTGATGTAATCGGAGCCTTCTCCAGCCTTATTCTTAATATATTCGCGCGTTTCCTGACCCGACTTGGGTGCGAATAGCATGCCGATTCCGACGCCGACGCCCAGCCCGAGTAGGAATGCGGAAAGCCCGTTCTTGTCCATGTTATCTCCTTCGGCTTCAGCCAACTTCAGTATAACCCGCAGGAATCGGGCCGCCACCGGCCCCCATTCGCGAATGTGGTGCGCAGGACACGCTTGAGGCGCTATACTCCCGGTGGAACGCGCCGATATGGACGAACGCAAACCGCGAGTACTGGATCGGGAAGGCTTGTGGACCTACGCGCTCCGGGCCCTCGGCGCCCGCGCACACGCCGCCGGAGAACTGCGCGAAAAGTTACGCAGGAGGGCCGCAAATCCGAAGGATATCGAAAATGTCCTGGACCGGCTGAAAGACATCGGATACCTGGACGACCGTCGATTTGCCGAAGGCTTCGCGTCGGCACGCCTCTCCAACGAGCGGTTCGGGCGTAGGCGCGTCCTGCAGGACCTGCGCGGACGGCGCGTGCCGCCTGCGCTTGCGGAGAAGACCGTCGGCGAGGTGTACCGGGACGTGGACGAGTCCGCGCTCATCGAGGAGTGGATCCGCCGCAGATACCGTCTGGCTCCGCGCGAAGGCTTGTTTCAGGAAGACAAAGACGTAGCATCCGCATACCGCCGTCTGCTGCGGGCCGGGTTTCGCACCGGCGAGATTCTGCGTGTCCTGAAGCGGTTCGCCCGCAATCCGGAGCTGCTCGATTCCTTTGAGCCTCCGCCCGATGGTCAGGAGGAGTAGGTTCGCGCAAACGCGAATTCTTCTACTACCTGCCCGCCGATGAGATGCTCCTGAATAATTCGCTCCAGCACCTCCGGCGTTGCGGCGCAGTACCACACGCCTTCGGGGTAGACCACCGCAATGGGACCGCCTTCGCAGATCCGGAAGCAGTTCACCTTCGTGCGATACACCCGGTCCAGCAAGCCAAGCTCTGCGAGCCGGCGCTTGAGATACTCCCAGGCTTCGAGTCCGGCCTCTTTCGTGCAGCACTTGGGCTTGGTCTGGTCGGCACAGAGAAAGACGTGGCGGCGAATGGAGGGTACGCCGAGGCCGCCGGCGATCTGCGCGAGGCGTTCGCGATCGGGCACGGTCAACCCACCACCGCGGTCGGGTTCAGAAGCTCGCCAATCTCCGGTACGCGGATGCTGACCGTATCGCCTGGCGCCAGCGCGGCCTCGTGCGGCACAATGATGCCGGTGCCCGTCAACAGCACGGAGCCGCCGGGCACGCTGTTCGCCCTCGTGAGGAATTCGACCAGCGTTTCGAGCTTGCGATGCAGCTTGCCGGTATTGACCGCGCCCTCGTAATAGACCTTCCCGGCGCGGCTCAGAGTACAGGTCATTTCGAAATTGTACGGGTCCGCGACAGAATCGGCGGTGAGGATCACAGGGCCGAGCGCGCAGCAGCGGTCGTAGACTTTGGACTGTGTGAGATAAAGGGCATTCTCGCGCTCGATATCCCAGGCCGAGACGTCGTTTGCCAGCGTGAAGCCGAAGATGCGGTTGCCGGGGCCGATCACCACAGCCAACTCTGGCTCGGGCGCCGTGAAACGCGAATCGCAGCGGATGCCGATCGGCTCGCCCGGCCCCACGCAGACGCGCGCGGTGCCTTTGAAGAACACTTCAGGACGGGCCTCGCGATACACATAGGCGTACATGCCTTCGCGCGTGCCGTGCTCGGCATCGCGAAACGCCGCACTGGTCTCATAAGTACAGCCGCAGCCCCAAACTTCCGGCGGGTGAATCGGCAGGATGGCTTCACCTCCGCCGCCAGGCTCGGATGCCGCATTCGCCAGCTTCGGATCTAGCACCACGTCGAGCGCGGTGTGGCCGGTGATGACGCGAGTCGCCCCATCTTCGAAAATGGCGGCCGTGGGGGAGCCGTTCACGCGAATTTGTCCGAGCTTCATTTCAGTATTTGAGGTACACCGTTTTGTAGTCGCTATAGAATTCGAGTGCCGCGGGACCCTGCTCCTTGGGCCCGAAACTGGAGTCCTTGGTGCCGCCGAAGGGGAGCTGGTATTCAACTCCGGCGCTGGGCAGATTTACCGTCAGCAATCCTGCCTCTGCACGATAGATGTACTCGAAGGCGCGCGAGAGGTTGGTGGTCTGAATCGAAGAAGAGAGCCCGAACGGGATCGCATTGGCCATCCGCATGGCATCGTCAAAGTCGCGCGCGCGCATGACGGCCAGCACCGGTCCGAAGATCTCCTCCTGCGCGATGGTATGCCGCTCTTCGACGCCGGCAAACACAGTCGGCTCGACGAACCACCCGTTCGCATGCGAACCTTCCGTCAGGCGGCGCCCGCCGCAAACCGGTTCTCCGCACTCCTTGCGGCCGATTTCGATGTAGCGCAGCACGGTATTCATCTGCCCCTCGTCGACGCACGGGCCGATGTCGATGCCCGGCTGCATTCCGTCGCCGACCTTGAGCTTGCGTGTGCGCTCGACGACCGCGCTGACGAACCGGTCGTAGATGGCGTCCTCGACGATGGCGCGGCTGGTCGCCGTACACTTCTGGCCGGTGGAGAAGAAGGCGGCATTGACGGTGTTTTCCACTGCCAGGTTGAAATCCGCGTCCGCGAGAACGATGGTAGGATTCTTGCCGCCCATTTCGAGCTGGATGCGCAGGCGACGCTTCGAGGCCTCCCCGTGCAGCCAGTTGCCGACGTCGCACGATCCGGTGAAGGAAACAGCCTTGAGACCGGGTGCTTCCACAAGCGCGCGTCCGAGCGCGCCGCCCGGGCCCGCCACAAAGTTGACCACGCCCTTCGGTGCGCCCGCCATGTGCAGGGCCTCGACAATGCGCCACGCGCTGAGCGGCGCGGCGGATGCCGGCTTGATCACCACGGTGTTTCCGCAGATCAGCGCGGGCGCGAGTTTCCAGGCCGGAATTGCACTTGGAAAGTTCCAGGGCGTCACCAGCCCGACGACCCCCACCGGTTTGCGCAGCGCGAACATGTGCACGCGGTCGCGTTCGCTCGGTACGAGCATTCCGGGCATGCGTGCGCCTTCGCCGGCGAAATAGCGGAAGATGTTGATCGAGCGCCGCACCTCACCCTTGGCCTCGGGCAAGGTCTTGCCCTCCTCGCGCGTCATCTCGGCCGCGATGGATTCGAAATTGCGGTCCAGGATGTCGGCGGCTTTATAAAGTATGTTGCCGCGCGCCGGTCCGCTGGTCGCGCTCCAACCGGGAAGCGCAGCTGCGGCGGCGCGGACCGCCTCGGCCATGTCGTCCGCGGTGCCCTTCACAAAGCTGCCCACCAGTTCACTGGTGTTCGCGGGATTGCGGTTTTCAAACGTAGCTCCGGCGGTGGTCCATTCGCCGTTGATGTAGTTTCCGAAAGTCAAGTTCACTCCTTCGAGGACGCGCGCGCATCGGGCGCGGTCGGAAAATAATCGTCGTCGCGCGAAAAACCGCTGAGCGCGGCCACGAGATTGTGCGGGAAGACGGAAAGGGAAGCGTTATAGCGTTCCAGGGCCTCATTATACTTCCGGCGCGCCACCAGAATCCGATTGTCCGTATCGGTGAGCTGTTCTTTGAGCAGCAGGAAGTCTCTATCGGTGCGTACCTGGTGGTCCTGGTCGGCTGCCAGAAGCAGGCGCGCGGTTTCGCGCGAGAGCTGATGATACGCCTGAATTTTTTCCCGGTGCTGCGCGGGTTGATCGAGAACGCCGCGCGCCGCCGCGATGGTCTGCTGCGTCTGCGCTTGAAGTTTGGGGGCGAGCTTGACCTTGCCGGCAAGGGCCGGCAGCAAGTCCGCGTGGTCGCGGAGGGCTGACTCGACAGCGGTCCAGCAATCGCTCACGGCGCCCCGCTGCGCGGTCAGGGAATCCCGCGTGCTGAGAAAGCGGACACGGGCTATAATGCCCAGGGCTGTTACAGCCACGAGCGCGATGACGATCCTCTTCACGTGAAATTCTATTTTGCCAGACCCTCCAGCGCTTCGCTGCGGCGGGTTCATGGGGCCCGCGTGAGGGCCCGCGTGAGGTGGCCTCGCTCGCGCTGTTCTGTTAAAATCTGGTTGTAGCTGTTGGGACGTCGTCTAACGGTAAGACTGCAGACTCTGGATCTGCGTATCGGGGTTCGAATCCCTGCGTCCCAGCCAATCCCACCGTTCACGTCCTCGAGGGTATAATGGTTTTCCCCCGCTTCTCATGAAGGCTCTTTCCCAGTTGACAACCAGGATCTTCGCGGATGGCGCGGATAAAGCGGCCATGCTCGAGTTGTATGCCCTGCCTTACATCAAGGGATTCACTACCAATCCCACCCTGATGCGCAAGGCTGGAATTAACGACTACGAATGGTTCGCCCGCGATATTCTGCAAGCGATTCCCGACCGGCCCATCTCCTTCGAAGTGTTTGCCGACGACTGCGCCGAGATGAGCCGGCAAGCACGCCGCATTGCTTCCTGGGGGTCGAATGTCTACGTCAAAATTCCGGTCACCAACACGAAAGCCGAAAGTTCGGCCGGTCTGGTCCGCCAGCTTGCTCAGGAAGGAATCAAGCTCAACGTCACCGCCATGATGCCGCTCGATCAGGTCCGCGACATCGGTGCCGCGCTCGCCGATGGGCCGGCGGCCTGCATCTCGGTCTTCGCGGGACGCATTGCCGATACCGGTGTGGATCCCGTCCCGCTGATGGCGGCTGCTCTGGAGATGATCCGCAGCTATCCGAACATCGAGCTGATCTGGGCCAGCCCGCGCGAGCTGCTGAATATCTTTCAAGCCGATGCCATCGGATGTCACATCATCACGGTCACGAACGACATCCTGAAGAAGCTGCCGCTCGTGGGCAAAGACCTGCACGAATACTCTCTCGATACCGTGAAGATGTTCCACCAGGACGCGGTGAGTTCGGGTTTCACGCTGTAACCCCGACGCCAGGCTGGCTCCGGGATCTGAACCAGCGACCCGCAGGGAGCTGAAGGAGCGCCCGCACTATCTGCGGCTCGCTTTCCCCCCTTGGGGCCGGCCGTGGAGCGTTAGCGCTCATTCCGAGGGAAACACACAAACCTGCGCTCGTGTTCCCCGAGTAACTCTGGTGTGACGTTACCAACCGTACCACTAGCCCGTTCTGTATGCAAGATTGATCCGTGTTACGCGGAAGGCGTTTTAAGCAAGAGTTAACGCCGGGCCTTCTCAAAAGATTTGCATGCAGGAATATTGACATGAATTAGTAGTGCTGTCATACTTTCTTCCACGAAAGTCATGGGAGGGAACCACTTGCGGGATCCACGGCTCAGGTGGAATGCGCCGCCACGGCTCCTGGCCCCGGCTTTTACAGCACTAGTTTCGGAACTACGTAATCAGGGAGAGTGTTATGCGACGAGGGGTCTTGTCCACGACGATATTGGCATCCCTTCTCCTGTGTGGAAGGGGATACACACAAACCACCAGCGGCTCTATCGCGGGTAACGTGGTCGATGCGCAGCACGCATCGCTGCCCAACGCGGCCGTAACCGCCAAAGAGCTCCAGCAACAATTCACAGTCAACACCAAGACCGACGACTCGGGCCGGTTCGTTTTTCCGCAAGTGCCACCGGGCACCTACACGATCACGGTCGAGGCCCCGGGTTTCAAGAGAATGGAACGCGCCGGCGTGGTGTTGAACGCGAACGACAAGCTGTCGATTGGCGAAATATCCATGGAAGTCGGCGCAGTTACCGAGCAGATCGAAGTCTCGGCCTCGGCGATCACGCTCCAGACTGAGAGCGCCGAACGGTCGGCTGCGCTGGTTTCCAAGCAGATGGAGAATATCGCGGTCAACAGCCGCAGCTATCTGGACCTGGTGAAACTCGTCCCGGGCGTAGTCAGTACGGTGAACCTGCAGACCGCCGGACCGGGCGGCCTGTCGAGCATCTCGGTGAACGGCACGCGCGTCAACTCCAACCAGTTGACCATTAACGGCATCAGCAATGTAGATACCGGCTCCAACGGCAGCGTCAACGTCACCCTCAGCCTAGATTCGGTGCAGGAGTTCAAGATTCTCACCGGCGTCTATCAGGCTGAATACGGCCGCGCCATGGGCGCCCAGATTTCGGTGGTGACCAAGAGCGGCACGAGCGACCTGCACGGCAGCGCGTATTGGTTCCACCGCCACGACGACCTGAACGCCAACAACTGGTTCAACAACCGCAACGGGCTGCCGCGCAATCTCTTCCGTTTTAACGACCTCGGCTTTACGGTCGGCGGGCCGGTGTACATTCCGAAGATTCTAAAGAGCCGCCAGAAACTTTTCTTCTTCTGGAGCGAAGAGTTCCAGCGCCAGTTGCGCCCGCAGGGTTTCCGCCAGCTCACTGTGCCCACCGCCGCCGAGCGTGGCGGCGATTTTTCCAAGAGCGTGGACAACAATGGAAATCCCTTCACCATTCGCGATTACACCACCGGCGCGCCATTTCCCGGCAATATCATTCCGGCCAACCGGCTCTACGCACCCGGAATCGCGCTGCTCAAGATGCTGCCAAGCCCGAACGTAGCCAACTCCTGCGCCCTGCAGCCGGGCACAGCGGGCTGCATCAAGGGCTACGATTACCAGTCGCAGATTTCCGACCAGTATCCGCGCCGCGAAGATCTGATCCGCATCGATTACAACCTGACATCTAAGATGCGTCTGTACGGCCACTGGATCAACAACAACAATACCTACTCGTCGTACTACGGTTCCTTCGTGCTAGGGTCTAACACGCCGCTCTCGCCCATCCAGTATGCCAACCCTGGTTACGGCTGGGCCGTGGGGAGCACCTACGTGCTCGGTCCGACACTGACCAACGAGTTCAATTTCGGCGTGACCAACAACAGCATTTTGATCGACGAGACTGGGAATCAATATACCCGCGCCACATCAGGTGTCAATCTTCCGCTGCTGTATCCCAATGCAGTGCAGCGGGACTATGTGGCTAACCCGTCATTCGGAGGCAGCCGTCTCGCCAACGGCCCCACCTTCGGTACCAGCGACGCGCCGTTCATCAACTACAACACCACCTTCGACATCACCGACGGCGTGGCGAAGATCTGGGACCGGCATGCGTTCAAGTTCGGCATGTACATCCAGCGTAGCCGTAAGAACCAGACATCCTTCGGCGCGTTCGACGGATCTTACAACTTCGGCGATAACTCCGCCAACCCCTACGACACGGGCTACGGCTACGCCAACGCGGCCTTTGGCGTATATAACTCTTTCAGCCAGGCGGCTAACTTCATCAACGGCCAGTACCGCTACTGGAATATAGAGTTCTACGCTCAGGACACCTGGAAGGTAACCCCGCGGCTGACGCTTGATTACGGGCTTCGCGTGGCGTACTACCAACCGCAGTATGACCAGTCATTGCAGGCGTCCACTTTCGTGCTCAGCCAGTGGAATCCGGCGCAGGCTCCGCGGCTCTACCAGCCGCAGATTGTCAACGGCGTCCGTTCTGCTGTCGACCCGGTCACCGGCCAGGTTCTGCCAGCGGCCGATATCGGATTCATCGTGCCCGGCAGCGGGAATATTCAGAACGGCATCGCGCAGGGTGGAGTGAACGGGTTCACCAAGTATCTGCAGGACAGCCCGCCTCCACAGTGGGGTCCGCGACTGGGCATCGCGTGGGACCCGCTGGGCACGCAGAAGATGGTGATCCGCACCGGCGTGGGTTTCTACTATGACCGCTACCAGGGTAACCGCGTGTTTGACTTCGTGCGTAATCCCCCGCTGGGCATCCAGCCGACGCTGAACTACGGCCTGGCCAGCACCATCAGCCCGACCAGCTCGCTGCTTTCGCCGCCAAGCTTCTATGCGGCCGACCAGCCGGGAAAGCTCCCTACGGTTTACAACTTCACCTTCGGCGTGCAGACGAAACTGCCCTTCGGGATGCTGCTCGACACAGCCTATGTCGGCGCCCTGTCGCGGCACCTCCAGGACAACCGCAACCTGAACTACGTCCCGTTCGGCGCCGCTTTCCTGCCGCAAAATCAGGACCCGACCATTTCGTCGAGCCTGCTGGGTAGCGCCGCGCTGCCGGCGCAGTTCCTTCGCAACATGCGCGGCATCGGCGATATCAACCTATACGAGGGGGCGGCGACGGGCAATTACAATGCGCTGCAGGTGACATTGAACCGGCGCGTCGGCCATCTCTTCCTGGGGATGGCCTACACGTGGAGCAAGGACCTTACGACAGCCTCCGGCGACACGAATTTCGTCCGCCCCGATCAATATACCCGGCAGGCTTACTACGGCCCGTCGGGCAACGACCGGCGGCAGAACTTCGCGCTCAATTACGTCTACGATCTGCCCACGCTTAACGGGAAGAACGTCATCGAGAAGGCGATTCTGGGCGGCTGGCAGATTTCCGGCGTGACGCGCTTCATGAGCGGCTCCCCGTACGGCATCGGCTACAGCATCACCGGCGTGGGCTCGCAGAACATCACGGGATCCACCACCGAAGGCGCCCGCGTCTTCCTGCTTGGCAATCCCATGACGGGCAGCACCAACCCCTACAACCGGCTGAACTCCGCCCTGGTGGCGCCGCCGATTGTGGGCAGCATCGGTCTGGAATCGGGTGTCAACTATCTGACCGGCCCCGGAATCAACAACTGGGACATCTCCGTGCAGAAGGAGTTCGTGGTCAAGGAGCGACTGCGCCTGCAGTTCCGCGCCGACGCCTTCAACGCCTTCAACCACACGCAGTTCAGCGGCGTGAACGCTACCGTCACGTACCCGGCGCTGAATAACAACAACCCGACCAACCTGGTTTACAAGGCGGACGGGTCGCTGAACAACATCAACGGATTCGGCAGCGTCAACGGCGCCCGCGATCCGCGGCTGATGCAATTGATGATCCGCTTCCAGTTCTAAACACATGGGCGGGCAGGCGCGTGCCTGCCTGCCCACGCCTCCGTCTTTTTGCCGTCCCGGCCCGTCTCGTATAATCGAGACAGAAGATGTACCGCATCGCTCTTCCCCTGCTGTTCGCCTTCCTTGCCGGCGCCCAGGACAACCCTTTCAACAAGCCGCCCGCGGACGTTGACGCCGCCTTGCGCGCCCGTATCAAGGAGTTCTACGACCTCCACGTTCAGGGCAAGTTCCGCCAGGCCGACGAGTTGGTCGCCGAGGATACCAAGGACTACTACTTCAATAGCGGCAAGCCCAAGTATCTCAGCTATGAGATTTCGCGCATTGACTACTTCGACAACTTCACGCGCGCCAAGGCCGTGATCATGTGCGAGATGTACGTCATGATGCCCGGCTTCACCGACAAGCCGATAAAGATGCCCACCCCCAGTGCCTGGAAGCTGGAAAACGGCAAGTGGTATTGGTTTGTGGATCAGGAGGCCCTCCGTGACACTCCGTTTGGCCATATGACACCCGGTCCAATGCCGGCCAGGCCGGGTCAGAGCCAGCCGCCCGTGACCAATCCCGCAGCGATCAACATGTCGCCCGATTTCCTGTTCAAGCAGGTCAAAGCGAACAAGGAGGAGGTCTCGCTGGCTGCCGGCGAATCGACCGAGGTACTGGTGGCGAACTCCGCTCCCGGTTCCATGGGTGTTACGGTGTTGGTGGCGCCGGCTGGAATCGACGCCAAACTCGACAAGACGAGCATCGGATCGAATGAGACGGCGGTGCTGACCATCAAGGCGGCCAAGGAGGCCAAACCCGGGGTGGTGAACCTCCAGGTGGATCAGACCGGCCAGGTCATTACCATTCAGATCAAGCTGAAGTAACCTCCCCGGCCGGCGTTAGTCGGCTACTTGGAAGCGCTCTTCGCGGCCGGTTGAACGGGCGGCGTTTGGACGGGTGACGGCGTCTGGCCCGGTGCCGGAAGGTGGTACGCCGCGGCTACCGCGATCGCTCCCGCCACGATCGGCGCGAACTTCGCGGGCACCATCGGCAGGAGCGCCGGCAAGATCTGTTGGCTGGCCGCGCCGGCCAGCGCCACGGCAATTGTTTTCCAAATGCTTTTTGTCATGCCACCCTCACATAGAAATAGGCGATCCCGAACGGCGTCACGCTGGACTGTTTCTGGTACACGTGGCCGGTGGCAGGATCGGTCATCTTGAATCCCACCGGCAGCGTATCCCCGAGCGGTACGTTCTTGATATCGTCCCGGTCGGGAAGCGGCGGCGGCGGCGGCGGAAAGCTGGGAATCGCCGGCATGGCGCAAACGGGGTCCGTCCCCTGCGCCGGGTAAGGCCATTGAATGACCTGCGTGCCGTACACTCCGCTCCCTGCCGTTCCGCTGGTCGGATCGTCGAAGTAGCCCACCGCGTAAGCCTTGGGAGGCTGCGGCGGATTGCTGTTGTCGCTGCGGCCCGCCAGAACGGATTGCGCCCAGTTATTGAAGGCCGTCAGGTAATTGGATTTCAAAGCGTCGTTCAGGTTGGCAACCTGTTGCTGCACCGCGGCCAGCGCATTTGCCTGTGCCGCTTGCAGGGAAGTAACTGCATAGTCCGGAGTACTCATCCATGCTCTCCTGAGCCGACGCTATCATCGGCGCAAGGGCCGGCATTTCTCCGGCGGTCATAACTCCTGTGGAATCACCGAAAAATAAAGTCGCGGCACCTGTGATTTTGCCTGACGAATGGACCCCTGGGCCCGGGTTTTTCCAGACGCATCTGGAGACCTGAGCGGTCACTGCAAACGGAGCGCCGCTACCGGGTCCATGCGGAGGGCGCGCCACGCGGGAATAGCGGCGGCCGTTATCGTGGTCAGCAGAGTGAAAGCGGCCGCCAGAGCGAACACAAGCGGGTCCGACGGGCTCACCTCGGGGAACACCGCCGATGCCGCCCGTGCCAGTGCACCGGCAACAAGCGATCCGGTCACCAGCCCTGCCAGAGCGAACCCCATGCCCTGCCGGATCACCAGGCCCATGATGTTTCCCCGCTGGGCGCCCAGTGCCACTCGAATCCCGATCTCGCCAGTGCGCTGCGTCACCGAGTAGGCCATCACGCTATACAGTCCGATGGCCGCCAGCAACAATCCCAGCCCGCTGAGCACACTCAGCAGGCTTGCCGCCACCTTGGCGCCGAACAGCGATCCGGCAATGT
>Ga0335083_10002649_pt1 | contig 23521 bp, 20 predicted proteins | sample Lox_Sample_42_FD_206716 | JGI IMG/M metagenome (GOLD analysis project Ga0335083, IMG submission 206716) | Soil microbial communities from Loxahatchee National Wildlife Refuge, Florida, United States - Lox_Sample_4.2 | ecosystem: Environmental > Terrestrial > Soil > Wetlands | place: USA...
GATCCGACGACCGCTGAGGGAAGCCATGAGGCCCGCGTTATAGCGCGAGCCTGCGACGCGCGAAGCGAAGCGCTCGTTACGGCCCGCTCTGTTCGGGCGGGAGCGCGGCGATGAGGCGTTGAGCGTCCTCGCGCCGATAGGTTCCGTAGCGGCCTTCCGCAAAGGGCGCGAGCGCGCTCCGGGCCTCGTCGTTCAGGTGCAGGCGCACGAGACAGAGCGCGCGATTGTAGCGGGCCTCGGGCGCGAGGGCTCCGTGCGGCGCGGCCCTCAGATAAGCGTCCCAGGCGCCGAGAGCCCGGGCGTAGTCGCGGTCCACGAAGTGGGCCTGATGCGCCGTGCGATAGAGCTCGAAGGTGGGGTCCGCCGCCGCGTCCCCCGCAGCGGGAAGGGCGTGCGAGGGCGCGGCGGCGGCAAGGCCCGGCGTGCCGGAGGTGAGCGCGCGCTCACCCTTCGCCGCGGGCGGCGGCTCCGGAACCGCGGGCGGCTCGGGCGGCGGCGCTACGTCGCTCGCGCCGGCGGACGGCGCGGCCACCGTGGACGGCGTCGCCACGGGCGCGCTCGACGGGAAAGGGCGCGCGACGGCGTGGCGCGGCACCGGGCGCGCGGGCGGCGCTTCTTCGCGATGGATCCCGAGCGCTCGCGTGATGACGAGCATCACGGCGTGCGTCTTGCCGGTGGCGGCGCCGAACGCGCTCGCCGCGACGAACGTCGCCGCGATCGGGATCAAGAACGCCCAGCGCGTGCGGCGCTTCACGCGCTCGTCGTGCACGCTCGCCATGATGCGCGAGCGAGTGAAGCGCGCGCTCGCGTCGTCACCCGCCGTCTCTTCGCGGAGGGCGCGAGCGGCGCGGGCGAGCAGGTCGTCCGTCATCGCACTCCCTCCTGCTCGAGCAAGGCCCTGAGCTTCTTTTTGGCGTGAAAAAGCCGCGTTCGCACGGTCCCTTCGGGCGCCCCGACGATCTCGGCGACTTCCGTCGAGCTGCGCTCTTCGACCTCGCACAGGACGAACGCGACGCGCTGGTCGAGCGGCAGCGCGTCGAGGCAGCGTTCGAGGGCACGCGCGAGCTCCCGCTGCCCGGTGGTTTGCTCCGGATCGACGCTACCGCGCGCGGGCTCCCGTTCGTAACGCTCCATCGCCAAGCGCCGCCGGGCCGCGGCGCGCACGTGATGGCGCGCGTGGTTTACGGCCACGGAGATCAGGAACGTGCGCAACGAGGCGTCGCCGCGGTAGTTTTTGACGGCTTGCGGCAGCGACACGAACACCTCGTGCACGAGGTCCTCGGCCGCCGCGACCTCGCCGACCAAGCGCTTGGCGAAAGCGCGCACGGCGCCGTGATGCGCGTCGTACGCCTCGGCCACCGCCGTGCGATCGCCGAGCGTGAGCCGCACGACCAGATCGCTCTGCAGCGCCCTTTCACGCTCAACGAACGCCGAGTCCGTCATGGTCACGAGCTCAGAGAGCGCCATCGTAATGCTTTGTGTCGGGTCCGCCTGCGGGAAGGCTCGCGGGTCTTGGCCGTAGTGCCCGGAGCTCGGCATTCCGTTCAAAGGTCGCGTGCTTTTTTCCGAACCAATTGAATTAACTTGGGTTTTCGTCAGAGGAACGAGACGCCGAAGAAGTAGGTCCCGCGGATTTCGGAGCCGGTCCCGTGAATGCGTTGGGTCAGGCCGCCGCCGGCAAACGCCGTCACGCCGTGGACCGGCTCGAACCCCGCGCGCGCCTCGTAGCGCACTTCGGAGCGGACGAGCGCCTTGTCGGAGAAGAGCGGACCGTTCGCGCCCTCGTAGCTCTCGCCGTAGCCGCCGCCGACCTCGCCGTAGAGACGATGGCCGAGGTCGAGATGCAGCCCGGCCGTCACCTGATAGCTCGGTCGGTCGAGTCCGGGGTCGTACCCCGCGGCGAGCTCGGAGTACGTGTAGCCGACCACCGAGCGGAGCCCGACCATCAGGTTCGCGCCGGGACCGGCGAACCAAACGCTCGGCTGAAGGCGGCCGTTCTTCGCGATGCTCACGAAACCGATGGCGCCACCGTCGACGTCGCCCGCGACGTTGACCAGCCCGAGCTGCAGGCCCTTCACCCGCCCGGCGACGTTCACGATGCCGAGCTCCAGGCCTTCGGTCGGTCCGGCGACGCTCACGACACCGGCTTGGACGCCGCGCACCGTGCGCGAAACCGCCACGACGCCGCCGGCTTGAACGCCCACGACGTCGTGAGCGACCGCGACGATGGGACTCGCCTGGATACCGAACGCGAGGTGCGTGGACGTGACGATGAGGGCGCCCTGCGCGCCGCGCGTATCGCCGTCCCGCGCGTCGACCAGACCGGCGAAGCTCAAGCCGCGGAGCTCGCCGTAGCCTTCGTTCACGAAGCCGCCGAACTGCATGCCGCGGACGGGCCCCGATCGATTCCAACCGATGCCGACGGAGAAGCCTTCGACCGGGCCGTCCGAGCGAAAGTAGCCGAACGCGCCGCCCGCCCCGTGAATCGCGCCGACGCGCGACGACACCAATCCGATCTCGAGATTCAGGCGCCGTGACTCGGTGTGCTTGAGCGCGGTGAGCGGATAGTAGAGTGAGACGTCCGCGGTGAAGCGCTCCGGCTCGGCCAGCGGCGCCGGCGGAGCGGGCTTCGGTGCCGGTGCTTTCGGGGCCGGAGACGGCGTCGGCGCGGCGGGGGGCGGGGGTGGAGGCGGCTCCTCGGGCGCGGCGGGGGCAAGCTGCTTCAGGAGCTCGGCCGCCTCGTCCCGCGCGAGATTCCCAGCGAGAAACGCGATGGTTTCGAGCGCTCGCTCCTCGTCACGAGGGAGATCGACCGAGCGCGTCACGGGCTCGTGACCGGGCGCGTAGTACGTGACGTTCGCGCGGCGCCCGGTGATCGCGACCTCGAGCCGCTCGTCCGCGTTCGGTGCGATCACGAGCGCGACGCCGAGCTCGTGCTCGATCGCCGCTTGGATGCGTGCGGCGTCGAGGCCCGAGCCGCCGACGCTGATCACGGCGGGTAACCCGGCCGACCCCGCGCGCGCGCCCGCCGCGACGAGCAGCGCGCCGAGCACGCAGACGAAGAGCCGGAGCCCCTGCAAAAACCCGAGCGATCGCATCAGCGCTCGACCACGAAGCGGCACGTGTAGCGAACGAGGGTCGCGACCTTGCGCCCTGCCTTGTCGCGCGGCGGCGACCAGGACGAGCCGAGCAGCGTCTTTTTGCACGCCTCGCCGAAGCCCGCGAACGTCTCGTTTTCGAGCCGTACTTGCCGCACGCGCCCGTCCGGCTCGATGCGCGCCTCGACGCTCGCCGAGCCGCCGATGCCGCGCTGCTTGGCCCCGGCGGGATAACGCTCGCGCAAGTCACCGGCGAGCGCCGGCGGCACGGGGCGCGACGAAAGATCCGCCGCGTCGACCAACGGGATTTCGGGGGCGCGCGGGCTCGGGCGCGCGGGCGCGTCGCTCGCGACGGGCCGCGTCGTGACGCCGCCGATCGGCCCGACAGGGCCGCCGAGCGCGCTGCCGTTGCCGACGGCCGAGCTCCACGCGGCTCCACCGGTGTCGTTCGTGAGCGTCACGCCACGCAGGTCGACCGGCGGCGGCGCGGCGGGGAGCGGGTCCGGATTCACGCTCGGCGCCGCCTTCGGCTTCGCTTTCGCGAGCCGTGGCTCGGGCTTCGGGGCTGGCGGCGGCAGCTTCGGCGCGTCGGGCGCGGGCGGCGGCGCGGCGTCACGCACGCGAAACGAGACGCGACTCGGCGGCGGTTCGTGCGGCGCGACCGGCGCGAGACCGAGCGACGCGTAAGCAAAACCGTGGGCAAGCACGCTCGCGAATGCGGCGGCGATCAAGCCGACGAAGGGGTGCTGAGCCATCGATTCCTCACTTTGCCCCGCCGAGATCCTCGGGCCGGACGTCGAGGGCGAATTCGGTAACATGTTCTTGCCTCAGGAGGTCAATCAGTCGAATGACGCGCTGGTGGGCGACACGGCCGTCGGCCGCGATCACCGCTCGAAGGTCGGGGCGGGCACGCTTGGCGGAGGCGACGCGCGCGTGGAGCGCCGGCTCGTCCACTCGCCGTCCGTCGAGGTAGAGGGCGCCGTGCTCGTCGAGCGAAAGCGCCAGCGTTTGCGGCACGGATTCGCCCGTCGCGGCCTGCGGCAAGTCGACGGGAATCGCGCGCGACGCGATGTAGCCCGCCGTCACCATCAAGACGACGAGCAGCACGAGCACCACGTCCACGAGCGGCGTCACGTTGATGCCCACGATCTCTTCGTCGCCGTTCGAGCTCGACATGCTTGCCATCGTTCACTCCGCGTCCGAAGCGGCCGCGTGGCGCGCCGACTTGAGGTACGCGAGCACCTCGTGCCCGAGCGCGTCGCTCTGCCCGAGCCGCGCCTTGATTGCCCGATGAAACAGGTTGAAAAAGGCGATGGCGGGCAGAGCCACCAAAATCCCAATCGCGGTCGCGATGAGCGCCTCGCCGATCTCGGCCATCAGGCTCGCCGAAACCTGGCCCGCCGACTCGCTCAAGCGATGAAACGCGCGGACGATGCCGATCACCGTGCCGAGCAGGCCGATGAACGGCGCGTTCGAGCCGAGCGTGCCCAAAAACCCGAGGTTTCGCTCGAGCTTCAGGCGCACGACCTCGCGCTCGGCGAGGATGCGCTCCTCGGCGCTCGCGGCGCCGTCGGCGTCGAGGCCGGCGCGTGCGACCGTCGCTTCGAAACTCGGCGAACCGTCGAGCCGCCGGCGCGCGCCCTGCACGTCGCGCACGGCGAGGAGCGCCCGCACCTCGCGGCGCAGGCGAACCAGGTTGTCCCGCGACGACCAGAAGAGCACGGCGCGCTCGAGCACGATCGCGAGGGCGACGACCGACGCGAAGACGAGCACCCAGAGGATCCAATGCGAGCCGTAATTCGCGATACGTTGAATGCGTTCGATGTTCATGGAGTTGCTTTCGGGTTACGGAACGACGCAGAGACGCCGTTCGGTGAAGTCGGAGCCGCCGCGCCCGTCGCGCACGACGACGATGAAGCGCGCGAGCGTCGGGCCGTCGGCATTCGACGGCGGCGTCCAGCTCACGCTGCCGCGGAGATCGGTCGCGTCGGCGTCGATGTCGCTGAAGGCGTGATCGAGGTCGCCCTGCGTGATGAAGTAGGAAATCAGCAGGCTTTCACGCGCCGGATCGCTCGCGGCCACTTGCACCAGCGGATCGCGCGACGCCGGATCGAGGTTGACGGCCAGCGTACGCGGGCCCGACCCGACGGCGACGTTCGGCAACACGGAGCAATCCGTCAGCGTCGCGGTGGCCGGATCGAGCACGACGTCGTTCAGACCGACGTCGGTGAGCGCCGGGTTCGTGTTCGGGCTCGTGCCGTCATCCATGAAAAAGTCGTCGGTCGCCGCGTACGGCTTCGAACCGTCGGCGCAGCTCGCGCCGGTCTCGTCGCCGAGCGCGACGCCGGCCGCGCAGGCACCGCCGATCACCGCGAGGCGCGTGCCGCTCGACGCGTCGCCGGGCGCGGTGAAGGTCACGCTCGGCGGCTCCGCGACCGGTTCGACGCTCACGGCCGTCCCGAGCGCGGCGCCGCCGCAGCGCGCGAGATCCGACGAAGAGTCCGCCGCCACGCACGCGTCGAAGCGGTAGGCGAACGTCGCCGCCGGGTCCGGCGCGACGACGAGGAAGCGCACGCTCGCGTCCTCGCCCGGCTCGGGCGACGCGCGGGTCGGGTCGCCCGCGACCTCGACTTTCGCGGCCAAAATTCGCGTCCCGTCGATGACTTCGACGGGCGAAAGCGGCTTGTCGCAGCCGGCCGCGGAAAGCAGGCTGAACGCCAGAAGGGCGCCCGTGACTCGTTGGTTCATAGCTCACCTCGAATGCCGAGATTCGGAAAGAGCGGGAGTCCGGACGCTTCTTCCCGCTTGGTGTAATCGTAGTTGTAGGTGTAACCGACCGGATTTTTCGCGTCGTAGACGTTTTGAACGTCGAGGTACGTCGCGAGCGTGAAGGCGCCGAACCGGAACGCCTTCTCGACGCGCACGTCGAGCTCCTGAAAGAGCGGATTGCGCTCGCTGTTCACGGGGCCGTACGTCGGCACGTAGACGCCGCTCCGCGCGTCGAAGACGCTGCCCGTCACGGGCGTCTGCGGATCGCCGCTCACGAGCCGAAACCGCGCGCCGAGCTCCCACCCTTTGCCGAGCTTGCGACTCGCCGCGAGGCTCAGGATGTGAATCTGGTCGTGGTCGAAGAGCCGATAGGGGCCGCCGTGGTCGCTGCGTTCGCTCCGCGACAGCGTGTACGCGAGAAAACCGAAGGTCTTGTCGTCGGGGCGCGCTTCGGCGGAGAGCTCGGCGCCGTAAATCCTGCCGCTCCCGCCGTTCACGAAATTGGGCGGCCCGCCGTCGGCCGTGCCGTCCACGACGTGGTCGAGGTGCTTGTAGAAGCCTTCGACCCCGAACTTCACGCCTTTCGAAACGCGCTGTTCGAACCCCGCGCTCACCTGGATGGCGTGATACGGGTCGAGGTTCGGATTGGCGATGCCCGGAACGCTCATCCAGAAGAGCGGCGGTTGCGAGTAGCGCCCGACACCCGCCTTGAGCAGCGTGCTGTCGCTCAGCTCGTAACGAGCCGAAAGTCGCGGATCGATCGACCACGCGCTGAACTCGGCGTAGTAGTCCGCCCGGACGCCGGGACTGAGCAAGAGGGGCTGCAGCGGGCGATAGCCGACCTCGACGTAGGCGCCCGGGCGCACGACGTTCAGGTGATTGTCTTTCGCGCTGAGCACGCGCTCTGCCGCGAGCGCGTCACCCTGGCGCGGATTACCCTCCTGCTGCGTCGGTACCGGACCCCGGTAGTCGCCGCTCAGGAAGTTCGCGAAGAGGTCGAGTCCGCCGATGACGCGCAGCGCGGGATCGACTTCGACGGTCCACTCGCCGCGCCCGTAGAGCTCCTCGCCCCCGAACACCTGCTGTAACTCCCCGAAGTGCTGCGAGGAGTCGAGCCGACCGAGCGCGACGGTGAGCTCTTGCGTCACGGCCGGCGAGAAATCCGAGTGGAGCTCGGCCTGAATGCGATGAAAGCCGGTGGCGCCCTGCACGTTGCCGGTGAGCCCGGGATCCTGGGCGTTCGGGTGATTGAAGACGAGCTTGAGCTCGTCGTGACTGCCGTAAGCGAGCACCCGCAAGCGATGGTGCGGCCCGAAGCGATGGCTGAGGATGCCCTGGTAGTCGTAGTAGACGGGCGCCGCGACGACCGAGAACGTGTCTTTGGGAACGAGACTCGAATAGACGAGATCGATGTTCGAGCGGCGGCCCGCGAGCGCGATACCGGTGTTCTCGCCAATCGGCGTTTCGAGCTCGAGCGACGTGTCGATCAAGTTCAGATCGAAGCTCCCGTGAAAGCGATCGCTCTTCGGGTCGCGGGCGCGCACGTCGATGACGCCGCCGACGACGCGACCGAAGCGCGAAGAGAAGTTGCCCGGATAGAGATCCACGCGCGAGAGGAGCCGCGAGTTGAAGAAGCTCGTGACGCCGCCGAAGTGGTAGAGAAACGGCACGGGGATGCCGTCGAGGTACGTCTGGCTCTCGTCGCTGCCCGCGCCGCGCAAGATGGGCGTGCCGTCGCCGATGCCCGTCCGCGCGACGCCGGGGAGCACTTCGATCGCGCGCAACGCGTCGCCGCGCGTCCCGGGTATCGTGGTGAGCTCTTCGCCTTCGAGCGTGCGCTTGGTCGGCTCGCGCGGCGGCGCTTCGACTTCGGCCGTCGCTTCGAACGACTCGAGCTCGCCGCTCGGCACGGGTTTCGCGGGCGCCGGCGTCGTACTCGGCGGCGGCGCGTTCGGCGCGGATGCGTTCGGCGCGGGTACGGCCGGCGGCGCCGCGCTCGGAGCCGGCGCGGGCACGGCGGGAAACACGTAGCGATACGCGATCGTCACCGCGAGCGGCTCGTCGCCGCGACGCGCCGGCTCGAACACGAAGGCGCGGGCCGCGGCGAGCGCGCTGTCGTCGAAATCGGAACCCGCCGAACGGACGACGCGCGCCGCGCTCACGCGACCACTCGCGTCGATCGTGAGCTCGAGCTCGACCGTCACGGGCTCCTTCGGCGCGGCGCCCGGCGGCAACGCCACGGGCGGCGCGCTCGCGAGGCGCGGCGGCGTCACGGCATCCGCTACCGGCGCGCTCTCGGCGACGACGGCCGGCGCGTACACGGTGGCGAGCGAGCTTGCCGCGAAGGCGAGTAACCAAGTACGAAAGGTCGGAAGGCGCATGGAGTCCTCGTCTCGGCGCCCCGCGGCCCGAGATTCGACCCTCCGTGCCCGCTCCGCGTCGGAGCGTTCAAAACGCATGCATGCGTCGCGTTTTTCGGCCGCAGCCGGCCGCGCGCCGAGCTCCGCTAACGGAGCTCGCCCGCGCCGCTCACCGCGCGAGCGCGGGCGGCGGGCGCCTCGTTCTCATGCGCCGCGCTGCACGAGCGCACGCCGAGCGCAGCGCCCGCGACGAGCGCGACTCCCGCCACCGCGAGCCAGGCACCGCGCGCCGAGCTCGCGGTCGCCACGGTTGGCGGTGCGTCGTCTTCGAGCGCGTCGGAAGAGAGCTCGAGCGCGTCCGTCTCTTCGATCGGAGCGGGAGCGACCGGCGGACGACTCGGATGCGGCGGGTGCGGCGCCGGCGGCTTGGACCACGGGCGCGACAGCCGCGGCTGCGGGCGCTCGGGCGGCGGCGGCACCGACGAGAGCACCGTGTCGTCATCGGCGCCCGCGACCTCGAACACCTCCGCCACCATCGCCGGCGGGACGGACTCGGGGAACAACCGGCGGGGACTCGCAGCTTCGCTCGCGGCAGGCTCGCTCGGGGCAAGCTCGCTCGTGTCTGGAGCGCTCGGAGCGCCTTCACTCGCACCGCGCGCTGCAACTTTGTTGCCGGGCGACGTGGGGTCGCCGGCGCCGTCCGGCGTGTTCGACGGCCTTTTCGGCCGCTTTTCTTTCGGCGATTTGGCTCTTGCGCCCATGCCGCCTCGCCCCTCTTTGGTACCGCGCCGGCGCGCGGCGGGCAAGCGCGCGTGGTGCTACCGTTCGTACCGGTAAAGGAGAAGCACTCATGCACGCTCGCACGATCATGCTCGCGCTCGGACTCGCGCTCGCCGCTTGCAACACCGCCTCGAAGGAGACGAAGTCCTCCGAGCCGACCGCCGCGGCACCCGCCGCCGTCCGCGAAGTCTCGGTGTCGGACGTCGCGAATTTCATCCAAGCCAAGAGCGCGACCATCGTCGACGCGAACGGAGCGGAAACGCGCGAGAAGATGGGCGTCGTGCCGGGCGCGATCCTGCTCACGAACTCCCACGACTACGCGCTGAGCGAGCTCCCCGCCGCCAAGGACACGAAGCTCGTCTTCTATTGCGGCGGCACCATGTGCCGCGCGTCCGACAGCGCCGCCAAGCGCGCCGCCTCCGCCGGTTACGCCGACGTGAGCGTGATGCGCGCCGGCATCAAGGGCTGGAAAGACGCGGGGCAAACCACCGAAATGCCGCGCAGCTGACGCGCGGCTCGCACCTCCGGCGGCTACGTGCGTGACGCGAGGAACGCGCGCCAGCCGCCGAAGTGCGTGATGTCGGCGCTGCCCTCGAGCGCCGCAGGTTCGCAGAGGAACCCTTTGACGCGCGTCGCGTCGGCGAGCTCCACGGTGCCGATCACCATGGGCGGAGGCACCTCGGCGACGAACGAGCCGAACGCCTCGAGCGTGAGCGACCACACCTCGAGCTCGATGCCCGGCCCCGCGTGGCCCGGCGTGCGCACGAGGCCCGGCTTCGGCGGCGTCGTTCCGGCGAGCGCGAACAAGCGATAGTCCGGCGCCGTGCGCACCGAACGGACGAGCGTCGCGTGGCGAGTCGTGAGCTGGTGGTTCAGCGGCTGGCCGCTCAGGTGCGCTCCCGCCACGGCGAGCAGGACGTTTTGCGGTGTTTCGAGCGGGCGCGGCGCCGCAGCGGCGAGGGCGAGCCCGCTCGCGCCCCACGTCGGCGAGGTCGTGCGATGCAGCCTGTCGCCGAAAACGGCGAGGGCGCCATCGGAGAACGCCGGCCCCACGAGCGTGACGCCGAACGGCAGGCGCGCCGCCGTGAAGCCCGCCGGCACGGCGAGCGCGGCGAGATCGAGCAGGTTCACGAAGTTCGTGTAGAAGCCGAGCTTCGCGTTGAGCTCGATCGGATCGGCGAGCACGGCCTCGATCGTCGGGTGGAAGGGCGCCGTCGGCAGGAGCAACGCGTCGACGGACTCGAACGTGCGGTCGGCGGCGCGCTTGAGCTCCGCCAGACGATACGAGCCGCGAAACGCGTCGGCGCCCGTGACGCCGCGCCCGCCGAGCACGATCTCGCGCACCACCGGGTGCACGTCGTCGGGGTGCGCTTCGATGAACTCGCCGACGGCCGCGTAGCGCTCCGCCACCCACGGACCGCCGTAGAGCAAGCGCGCGGCCGCGAGAAACGGCTCGAGCTCGACCGGGACGATGCGCGCGCCGAGCGAGCGGGCGCGCTCGACGGCTTCGGCGAAGAGACGCTCGTACTCGCGGTCGCCGAAGAACTCGGGCCGCGCGGGCACGCCGAGCGCGGCGATCGGGCTGGTTTTCGGCCGTGCGGCGCGCGAAAACGGATCCTCCGCGTCGAGGCCGCGGAGCACGCTCGCGACGCGCTCGGTGTCGCCGACGCTGCCCGCGAACACGGAGACGCAATCGAGCGAGCGACACGCCGGGACGACGCCGCGCGTGCTCACGAGGCCGCGCGTCGGCTTCCAGCCGACCAGGTTGTTGAACGCGGCGGGCACGCGTCCGGACCCCGCCGTGTCGGTACCGAGCGAAAAGCTCACGATGCCGTGCGCGACCGCGAGCGCGGATCCGGAGCTCGAGCCGCCGGACACGTGCCGCGCGTCGAAGGCCGAGGCGCACGTGCCGTACGGCGAGCGCGTCCCGACGAGGCCGGTCGCGAATTGGTCGAGGTTCGTCTTGCCGAGCGGAATTGCGCCGGCGTCGACGAGGCGCGCCACGGCGGCGGCGTGCTGCTTGGGGGTCCGCGCGAACGCGGGGCAGCCGGCCGTCGTCGGGAAACCGGCGAGATCGATGTTGTCCTTGACGGCGAACGGAATGCCGAAGAGCGGCAGCGCCTCGCCGCTCGCCTTCCGCTCGATCGCCCGGTCGAGTAGCGCCCGTGCATGGGCTTTCGGCACGACTTCGGTCCAGATCGGTCGCGTGCCGAGCGCTTCGAGCCGCGTGTAGGCGCAGTCCAAGAGCTCGTGGGGCTCGAGCTCGCCCGCGGCGTACGCGCGAGAGATGGCTTCGATTTCGCGGGAAAGTGCTTCTTTCATGCGTCCCTCACCGAAAGCGCGACGAGCGGCTGACCGGGCGTGACGGCCCGACCTTCGGCGACCAAGAGCTCGAGCACGACGCCGGCCGCGGGCGCTTCGATCGCGATTTCCATCTTCATCGATTCGAGTACGAGCAAGACGTCGCCGCGCGCGACGCGAGTGCCGACGGGCGCGCGGAGTTGCCACACGCTGCCGTGCACGTGGCTCTCGACGAGCTCGGCGCCGGCGTGCTTCGAAGCGGCCGGCGCGGCCTCGGAGCCGTCGGTCTCGGCGACGCTCGTGCCCTGCTCGGCCCAGCGCCGCCGTTCCGCTTCGAACGCCGCCTGTTGCGTGGTCTTGAACGCCGCAATGCTCGCCTGCTCGCGCGCGAGAAAGCGCTGGTAATCGGCGAGCCCGAACGTCTCCTCGCCGATCTCGAGCTCGTAGCGCCCGTAGGGGAAGGCCTCGCGCATCTCGAGCAGCTCTTCGGCGCCGACCGGGAAGAACCGGATCTGGTCGAAGAAGCGGAGCAGCCAGGGCTTGCCGGCCGCGAAGTCACGCGTCGCGCGAAAGCGGTTGTAAACCTGGAGCGTGCGTCCGACGAACTGGTAGCCGCCCGGCCCTTCCATGCCGTAAATGCAGAGGTAGGCGCCGCCGATGCCGACCGCGTTCTCAGGCGTCCAGGTGCGCGCGGGGTTGTACTTCGTGGTGACGAGGCGATGGCGCGGATCGAGCGGCGTCGCGACCGGAGCGCCGAGGTAAACGTCGCCGAGCCCGAGCACGAGGTAACTCGCGTCGAACACGATGCGCTTGACCGCCTCGATGTCGTCGAGCCCGTTGATGCGGCGAATGAACTCGAGGTTGCTCGGCGTCCACGGCGCGTCGCGCCGCACGCCCTGCATGTATTTCTCGATCGCGAGACGCGTCTGCGGGTCGTCCCACGAGAGCGGCATCTTCACGATCCGCGTCGGCACCCGCATCGCGTCCACGCCGGGGAGCTCGCTCTCGGCGCGCGCGAGCACGTCGAGGAGCTTCGCGAGCGGCAACACCGACGCGTCGTAGTGCACCTGGAGCGAGCGGATCCCCGGCGTCACGTCGACGATACCGCGCACCCGTTCGCGTCCGAGCCACTCCCAGAGCGCATGCACGCGGAACCGGAGCGCCAGATCGAGCACGAGCGGCCCGTACTCGACGAGCAGGTAGCGATCGCCCGACGGCCGGTACACGACGCGCGGCCGCTCGCCTTCGGCGGGAATTTCCCGCAAAATCGCGTCGTCCGGCGGCTTTTTCGCGAGCATCGCCGGGGGCGTCGCGCTGCGCGTCACGACCGCGCGCGTCTGCTCGGCTTCGAGCGCGACCGCGCTCTCGATCGCGATCGGCACGAAACGCACGCGCGCGCCGGGCTTCAACTGTCCGATTTTCCAGAGCTCGCCGCGCGTCACCGTCGCCGGGCACACGAAGCCGCCGAGGCTCGGCCCGTCCGGCCCGAGAATGATCGGCATGTCGCCCGTGAAGTCGACCGTGCCGACGGCGTACGCGTTGTCGTGAATGTTCGAGGGGTGGAGACCCGCTTCGCCGCCGTCGGCGCGCGCCCAGGCCGGCTTCGGCCCGATCAAGCGCACGCCGGTACGCGCGGAGTTGTAATGCACCTCCCACGCCGTCGCGAAGAAGGTGCGGATGTCCTCCGGCGTGAAGAAGTCCGGGGCGCCGTGCGGCCCGTACACGACGCCGAGCGTCCATTCGTCCGTGAGCTCGGGCACGAGCGCCGGGTCGAGCGCGCGCGGTTCGTCCGGCAGGTCGCGCGGCGCGGCGACGTGGAGCACGTCGCCTTTCCTGAGCGCGCGGCCGCCGTGCCCGCCGAAGCCGCCGAGCGTGAACGTCGCGCGGCTGCCGAGATATTCCGGCACGTCGAAGCCGAAGCGAACCGCGAGATACGCGCGGCACCCGGGGCCGTTCACGGCGCCGATCGCGAGCGTCTGCCCCGCCTTCACGGCGACGGGCGCGTGGTACGGCACCGCCTCGCCGTCGAGCGTCGCGGCCATGCGCGCGCCGGCGAGCGCCACGACGGCGTCGCAGGCGAACTTGAGCGTCGGTCCCGAAACCGTGAGCTCGAGCGCGGGCGTGCCTTCGGGATTGCCGGCCGCGCGATTCGCGAGGCGGAAGCTCAGCGTGTCCATCGGCCCCGACGGTGGAACCCCGATGTCCCAGTAGCCGAGCCGGCCCGGATAGTCCTGCACCGTCGTGAGCGTGCCGGGCGCGAGCACTTCGACCGTGCGCGTGGCGAACGTGAAGGAGCCGAGCGTGCCGGTCGTCACGCGTCCTTGCTGCACGCTGTCGTCGCGCACGAGCGCGCGCAGGTACTCGAGGTTCGTCTCGATGCCGTCCACGCGCGTTTCGTCGAGCGCGGCCGCGAGTCGCCCGAGCGCTTCCGCGCGGTCACTGCCGTGGGTGATTATTTTGGCGACCATCGGGTCGTAGAAGGACGGCACGGTGCTGCCCCGTTCCACCCAGCCGTCGATGCGCGCGCCGCTCGAAAAAACGGCTTCGGTGACGAGCCCCGCGCTCGGACGAAACCCGCGCGCCGGGTCCTCGGCGTAGAGGCGCACTTCGACGGCGTGACCCTTCGGCTCCGGCATGGCGTCCGGCAGCCCTTCGCCCGCCGCGACGCGCAGCATCCACTCGACGAGATCGACGCCCGTCACGAGCTCGGTCACGGGGTGCTCCACCTGCAGGCGCGTGTTCACTTCGAGGAAATAGAAGCGTTCCGCCTCGTCGTCGTAGACGAACTCGACGGTGCCGGCCGACCGATAGCTCACCGCGGTGCCGAGCTTCACCGCCGCCTCGAAGAGCGCCTGGCGCACCTCGGGCCGCAAGCGCGGCGCCGGCGTCTCCTCGATCACCTTCTGGTGGCGCCGCTGGGCGGAACAATCGCGTTCGCCGAGCGCGACCACGCGGCCCTTGCCGTCGCCGAAAATCTGCACCTCGATGTGGCGCGCGCGCTCGACGTAGCGCTCGAGGAACACGCCGCCGTCGCCGAAGTTCTTCTGCGCGAGCGAGCGCACCGAATCGAACTGCTCGACGAGCCGCGCCGAATCACGACAGAGCTGCATGCCGATGCCGCCGCCGCCCGCCGTGCTCTTCAAAATCACCGGAAAACCGATGCGCTCCGCGGCGAGCTGCGCGGCGCTCGCGTCTTCGAGGAGCGCGGTCCCCGGCAGCAAGGGCACGCCGAGCTCCGTCGCGATCGAACGCGCGCCGTGCTTCGTCCCGAAGCCGCGGATTTGCTCCGCCGTCGGTCCGACGAACGCGACCCCGCGCGCCTCGAGCGTCTGCGCGAACGCGGCGTTTTCGCTCAAAAACCCGTAACCCGGGTGCACGGCCTCGGCGCCGGTCCGCTCGATCGCGGCGAGAATCGCAGGCACGTTCAGGTAGCTCTCGAGCGCGGGCGGCGGCCCCACGCACACCGCCTCGTCGGCGTCGAGCACGTGCCGCGCGTGCCGGTCGGCCTCCGAATACACGGCCACCGAGCCCACGCCGAGGCGCTTCAACGTACGGATGACGCGCACCGCGATCTCGCCGCGGTTCGCAATGAGGACTTTAGAGAACATGGGACAGCTTCATGCAAATCTCCCAAGACCGAATGCGGCGCTGGCCCCGCCCATCAATCCCAAATCAAGACCTGAATCGGCGTCGGATTGTACGCGTTGCACGGGTTATTCAGCTGCGGACAATTCGAGATCAGGATCGTCACGTCCCGCTCGGCGAGGAGCTCGACGTAACGGCCCGACCCGCTGATGCCGTCCGCGAACGTGAGCCCGCCTTCGGGGGTGACGGGCACGTTCATGAAGAAGTTGACGTTGTGCGTGATGTCGCGCTTGCCGAGCCGCTCGAGCCGCGTCTGGATTTCGAGCAGAAACGTGTCGCGGCAACTGTGCATGTACTTCTTCTCGATCGCGTAACGCACCTGATTCGACTCGGCCGCGCAGGCGCCCCCGAGCGTGTCGTGCCGCCCGCACGTGTCGGCGACGATGGTGAGGAGCAGGTTGCCCTCGCTCGAGAGGAGCCGCGTCCCCGTCGTCAGGTAGATGTTGCCTTGCTCGCGAATCGTGTCGACGGCGCTGTAGCGCTCCGTCGGATCGTGCGCGTCGAAAAAGAGCGTATCCACCGCCTGATTGCCCTCGAGATCGACGATGCGCACCGTCTGCCCGCGCCGGATCGTGCGGCTGAAGCCGAGCCCCGAATCGACGACCGCGCCGAACACGGCTTGCTCGGCAACGAGACTGCTCTCCTTGAGTGCCATGCTGCTCACCCGACCCCCGCGAACTCGCGCTCGGTGAGGACGAAGCCGCGCGCGTTCTCCGCGCAGGAGGTACGACACGCGTCGTCGGTCGCGGGCGGCGGCCCGAGCAGCACCTCGAGCGCCACCGGCTTCGGCGCGTAACGCGGCGCCGGATCGAGCGGGTGCGGCGTGTTCGAAAGCACGACGAGCACGTTCATCTCGGCGCGGAGCTCGACGGCCGCGCCCGCGCGCGTGCTCTCCGCCCAGCGCAAATTCCCCTCGAGATCCGCGGCGACCTTCACGAAGAAATTGACGTTCGCGTGGAGGTCCCGTTTGCCGAGGCCGAACTTGCCGAGCTCGATCAAGAAATTGTCGCGCGTATTGCGGTAAAACTCGTTGCGCAGCGCTTGGTACGTGCCGTCGCCGTATTTGGCGCGCGACGCGGCGGCGCTCTGGTGCCCGGTGATGGTGTCGTGCCAGCCGGCGCTGTCGGCGACGACGGAGCAGAGCACGCGACCCATGTCCGAAAACAAGACGTTTCCGGCCGTCAAACGCGCGATGTGCTGCGCCTTCAGCGTGTCGGGCATGTTGTAGCGTTCGAGCGGCTGCTCGGCGTTGAAGAACAACGCGGCGACGCTCGCGCCCCCTTCCACGTCGGTGAGCCGCAGCACCTCGCCGCGCTTGAGCACGCGCGACCACATCTGACCGCCGCGCAAAGGTTCCGCGACGAGGACGCGTCGCGGCACTTCGGGATTCACGCTGTTCGACATCGAGGACACCTCCGCCTCTCACCCGCACGCAGGTGAGCTTCGGTTCGGTGCCGGGTCGTCCCGGCGCTCGCCCTGTCGCGCTACCACCACGACGGCGCCAGCGCGGACCGGGTCGTCCCGGTCAGGCAGCTCGGACGCTAGCCCCGTCGATGTTTCGGCGTGGTTTCCCCGAACTCCGACGCACTCAGTTCGCCGGCACGTCCCGCGCCGCGCCGGGCGCGCCCGTTCGTCCGGGCGCCGCAAGCACCGAGGCCGGCGCGGGTCACGCGCGACGTTCGACGAGAGGCGACACCGAAGAGCGCGAGCGCAGTCGCGTCCTCGCTGCGCGAACATCGCACGACGCCGGCGCGGCGGAGATCGACGGCGCGTGCACGTGAGTCCGTGCGCGGCGCGCGTCGGGTCCGAGCGAGTCGTCGTGACGCGCTCGGGGGAACGACGAGCCGCTGCAAGAAAGTTGACGAGATTGGCGGCCAAAAACACCTCGCTCGCCTCATGAACGGCGCCGCCGGCGATCGCGATGCTAAAGATGCAAGGACGGATGCGAGGCGACGACACCTCGGTACGACGGATCACTCAACTCGACGGCTTGCGCGGGCTCGCGGCCCTCGGCGTGATGGTTTTTCACTACCAGCACTTCGGTGGTGACAAGGCGCTTTACCCCTACGCCGCAACGTCGCCGACGATCGGCTGGCTCTACCTCCACGGCTGGATGCTCGTCGACTTCTTCTTCCTTCTGAGCGGCGTCGTCATCACGCGCAAGTACCTCGACCTCGTCGCGACGCGGCGCCTCTCGAGACGTACCTTCTTTTGGCTGCGCTTCTCGCGCGTCTACCCGCTCCACTTGCTCACGCTGCTCTTCGTGGCGGCTCTCCAGTGGGGCCGCGTGTGGTTTTTGCACCCCTACGTGCTCTACCCGCAAAACGACCTTTATCACTTCGTGCTGAATTTGGGCCTCTTGCAGGCCGGCGTCGTCGACGAAGGCTTTTCGTTCAACGGGCCTTCGTGGTCGATCGGCGTCGAGATGATGGTGTACCTCGTCTTCTTCCAAATCGCGAAGCTCCGGGGCGCGCATTTCGCGAGCGCGGCGGCCGTCGCGTTCGTCGGCGCCCTCGTCGTCTGCGGCATGACGCTGCCGGCGCCGGGCGTCACGCTCATCGGCGTTTACCCGATCGTGAACTCGAGCATCGGCCGCGCCGTGCTCGGCTTCTTCGGCGGCTCGCTCTGCTATCTCGGCCTCCTCCGCGCGAGCGAGCTCGGCCTCTCGCGCAGGATCGGCTACGCCGCGCTCGCCGCCCTCGCGGCCATGTTCGTCGCGGGCAAGCATTTCGAGAACGACGCCTTCATCGGCGGCATGGCGAGCCGCGCGGTGCTCCACTACGGGCTCACGCTCTTCCCGCTCGTGCTCGTCGCCGCGCTCGAGGTACGCCCGCTCGGCTGGCTGCTCTCGCTCTGGCCGCTCAAGCACCTCGGCGACATTTCCTACGCCATGTACCTCCTGCACGTGCCGCTGCAGATGGCGCTCCTCACCTACGCCGAGTGGAAGCACATCACGCTGCCGACCGAGCGCCCGCTCTTTCTCGTCACCTTCACCGGCACCGTGCTCGTGCTCGCCACCGTCACCCACTACTTCTTCGAGGTGCCGGCGCGGGCCTGGCTCCGGCGCCGGCTCGCGCTCAGCGCGGCACCGAGCTGAACGCTCACGCCGCGCGGATGCGCTGGAACATCTGCGGGCCGTGAATGAGCTCTTCGAGCCGCTGCTTGGTCGCGAGGAAGTGCCCCGACAAAAACTGCGCGGGCGACCGCGGGCGGCTCACCGGCACGTCGATGATCTCGACGATGCGCCCCGGGTTCGCGCCGAGCACGACGATGCGATCGGAGAGGTAAACCGCTTCTTCGAGGTCGTGCGTGATGAAGAGCACCGTCACGTCGACCGCCTCCCAAATGCGCAAGAGGTGCGCTTGCATGCTGCAGCGCGTCTGCGCGTCGAGCGCGCCGAACGGCTCGTCCATCAGCAAGATGCGCGGCTCGTTCGCGAGCGCCCGCGCGATGGCCACGCGCTGCTTCATCCCGCCCGAGAGCTGCCCCGGGTACTTGTCGGCGGCTTCGGACAAGCCGACCACGCCGAGCCACTCGAGCGCCATCTGCTCGGCCGTCGCGCGCGCGACGCCCTTCATCTTCAGGCCGAACATCACGTTCTTCTTCACCGTGAGCCACGGAAAGAGCGTGTACGCCTGAAACACCATGCCGCGATCGGCGCCCGGCCCCTGCACCGCGCGCCCGTCGAGGCGCACGGTGCCGCTCGTCGGGTAGTCGAGGCCAGCGAGGATGCGAATCAGCGTCGACTTGCCGCAGCCGGAGGGTCCGATCACGCTGATGAATTCGCGCTGCCGCACCTCGAAGCTCACGCGGGAGAGCGCCGTCGTGCGCACGCCGTTCGCGTCGAACTCGCGCCCGAGCGACTCGACGCTCATGACCACCGGCCGCCCGCGCAAGGTCTCGATGCGCTTCTTCACGTCGGGCGTGTGCTCGAGGTAACTCGGGAGCTCGAGACGATCGTCTTCGGCCATGGTGCGTCCTTCAGCGCGTCGGTGCGACGCCGGGTTCGGGCCGGAGGCCCCACGGAATGGCCTGGCGCACGCTGCGCGCGAGGCGGAAAAGCCGCAGATTCCCGCTCTCCCACGGGAAGAAGTAGCGACCGAGGAACGCGAGCAGCTGATCGATGCCGAGCCCCACGAGGCCGATGATGACGATCGCCGCGTACACGTTGTCGAAGTGGCGGTAGCGCTGCTGCTGGTAAATGAACGCCGAGAGCCCCGTCTTTTCGCCGATGAGCTCGGCGACGACGAGGTAAGTCCAGGCCCAGCCGATGAGGATGCGCACGTCACGGTAGAGCGCCGGTAAAATGCCCGGGATCACGACGTGCCACACGAGCTGGCGGTTCTTCGCGCCGAGCGTCTGCGCGGCGTGAAGCAGCGAGAGATCGACCGTGCGCGTCGTGTTGGCGACGACGAGCACCATCTGGAAGAACGTGCCGATGAAGATGATGGCGATCTTCGGCTCCTCGGCGAGCCCGAAGATGCTCACCGCGAGCGCGCCGAACACGGGCGCCGGCATGTAGCGGATGAAATCGACGAACGGCTCGAACAGGCGCGAGAAGAACGAGAAGGTGCCGCAGGCGATGCCGAGCGGAATGCCGAAGACCGCCGACCAGAAGAAGCCCCAGAAAATCACCTTGCAGCTCTGGAGCAGGCTCTCGTGGAACCACACGTCGCCGATGCCCTCCGGCGGCGTCGTGAACGCGGTGTAGAGGGCGCGGCCGACGGCGTGGGGCGGCTGGAAATAGATGGGATTCGAGCGTTCGCCCGTCGCGAGCTTCTTGTGCGCGCGTGAAAGCTCGAGGTTCCGCGCGACGAACACCTCGCGTTCGACGAGCTGCCCTTCCGCGAGGTACGCGTAAGTGCCCGGCACGCTCGTGTCACCCGCGTCCTGCACGAGGACGAGCGGGTGCCACAAGAACGGCAGGTAACTCAGCGCGCACCAGAGCAGGAACGGGATCGCGAAGGCGAGCACGCCGACCGAGAACGTCGCGCGTGACGAGAGCGGCTGCCGAACGGCGAGGAGCCGGGGACGGACCGGCTCCTCCATCGGGTCGAACGTCGAGGCGTCGACTTCACCTTCGGCGAGCTCGCTCATCGGCTACTTGCTAGCCTTCGACACGGCTTCGACGAGGCTCGGATCGAAGTACTCCTCGTACTTCACCGGCTTCTTGTACATCTTGTTCTTGGTGAAGAAGGCGTCGACGATCTTGCTCGAGCCGTACACGGAATCGAGACCGTCGCCCTTCGTGAACGCCTTCAAGTTGCCGGCCATGTCCTGAAACGCCGTGCCGGCCATGAGCTTCTTGTACTCGTCGCCCGGCATCTTCACGCGCGCGCCCATGATTTTGGCCGCTTCGTCGAGATTCGCCGGGTTCTTGATGAAGTCGGCGATCTTGAACCAAACGCCCACCACCTTCTCCCAGTCGGCGCGGTGCTCGGCGAGGCTCTTCGGGTTGACGCACAGGTGGTCGAAGATGAGGCCCGGCGCGTTCGCGCTCGTGAAGACGGCGGTCGAACCGGCGACGTCCTTCAGCGCTTGCCCGCTGTTCGGCTGCCAAGCGGCGATGGCGTCGACCGTGCCGGACTTCAACGCCTGCGGCGTCTGATCGGTCGTCACGTTCGTGATCTTCACGTCCTTTTCCGTGAGCTTCGCGCTCTCGAGCGCCTTCAAGAGCAACAGGTGATCGACGAGCCCGACCTCGACGCCGATCTTCTTGCCCTTGAGGTCGGCGACGCTCTTGATCCCCGGCTTGGCGACGATCATGTCGTTGCCGTTCGAGTAGTCGTTGACGAGGATGCACTTGCTCGGCGCGCCGCTCGACCCGGTGACGAGCGCGTCCCCGTTCGTCACGGCCACGGCGTCGACCTTGCCCGCCGAATACGCGTCCATCGACGGCGCGTACTCGAACCACGCGAAGTCCACGTTCACGCCCGCGTCCTTGAACCAGCCCTTCTGAATGCCGATGTCCCACGCGATCCAGCCCGGCCAGTCGCTGTACGCGATCTTGAGGGCGGGCCCGGTCGGGGCGGGCGCGGGCGTCGCTGCAGGCGCCGCGGCCGCGGAAGCGGCGGGAGCTGCCGCGCTGGCGGCAGGCTGCGCTTCGGGGGCGGGCGTCGGCGCCGGCGGTTCCGTCTTGGAACAGCCGAGAACAAGGAGCGGAAACGCGGCGACCGCGATGAGTCCGAGGAGCTTTTTCATGAAGGCCTTTCTCGGGCTCCGAGCCTCGCGCGGCGCATGTTGCGAGCATGTGTCTGACTCCTTTCGGAAACACACGCCGGCCCTTGGCGGATCGATGAATTTTTGGCGCGACGTTGTCACCGCCCGGGAACGTGAGCGCTTCATTTGCTCAGTAAATTTTTCTTCCGTGCAACGCCCCCAGCGCGTCTTGCTCGTGGTTCTTCGAGGCACGGCCGTCGGCGTCGCGGCGACCTTGTTGTGGCGCGTGTTCGCGACGGCCGACACGCACCGGGTCGCCGCGCTCGTGACGAGCGTCGGCGTTTTCGGTGTCGTTCTCGTGCTGTGCCCGCAGCTCGCGGCCCTCGGCTTCGAATCGCTCGGCTGGCAGCGCGCGTTCCGCGCGGGGGGCGCGCGACCGCGCTTTCGTTCCCTCCTCCGCGTTCGCCTCGCCACCGAAGCGCTCGCGCAGAGCCTCCCGGTCGGCGTCGCCTTCGCCGAGAGCACCAAGCCGATCCTCCTCGCCAAACACTGCGGGCTCTCGGTCGACCAGAGCGTCGCCGGCATGGCCGCCCGCAAAGTGCTGCTCTTGCTCGCGCAGTCTCTCTACGTCGGCGGCCTCGCCGCGCTCGGCTTCGCCGGGCTCGAAGCCGCGTCGCGCGCGGTCATCGGCGCGCCGCATCTCGGCCTGCTCACGCTCGGCGCGGCGCTCGTCCTCGCCACGGGCGGCGTCGGCTCGGCGCTGCTCCTCCGCGAGAGCGCGCTCGCGAAGACGGCTTTCTCGCTCATCGAGCGCGTGCCGAGCGCGCGCGTTCGCGCCTGGCTCGACGCGAAGCGACGCGTCTTCTTCGCGACGGACAACGCCGTTTCGGCGCTCTTTCGCGTGCCGCCGCAGCGCCTCGCCGGCGCGCTCGCCTGCTTCGCGTGCGGCTGGCTCATGGAGTCGCTCGAGACGTGGCTCATCCTCTCGGTGCTCGGCGCGCCCGTGAGCTTCGTCACGGCGGGCAGCCTCGAGGTGATCCTCTCGCTCGTTCGCAATGTCGTGTTCGTGGTTCCCGCGGGGCTCGGCGTGCAGGACTTGGGCTACGCCGCCTGCTTCGCCGCCCTCGGCGTCCCCGAAGCGGCGAGCCTCGGCGCCGCGTTCGTGCTCCTCAAGCGCGGCAAGGAGCTCTTCTGGATCGCGTTCGGCTACGCCCTGCTCGCCGGCGACTTCGGCGTCCTCTCCGCCCGGCGCGACGCCGCCTCCACGCCGCCCCCCGCACCCGCCGTCGCCCGCCTCCGACCGGCGCGAGCCTAGGGTTTCCCCTCACGAGAGCGCGCGTCGCGTGCTGCCAGCGGGTCCGTCCGCGCGCGGGTGCTCAGGGTTCGTCGCTCTTCGCTCGCATGCCCACGAGCGCGCGGTGCGGCTCGAGCTCCGGCGCCGGATTCGTCGCGAGCTCGCGCGGGCGATAGCCGCTCGTGATCGCGTGAACGACGATGCGGCGCCCGTCCACCGTGAAGCGCGCGCGAAAGTCTTTGACGGCGAGCATCATCGCGTCGCCGACGCGGCGGATGCGGCGGTACGGGTGCTGCTGCGGGCCGAGCACGAGCACGCGCCGGATCGCGTCCTCGAGCTCGATGTGCCACGTATCGCGCAAGTAGCCGAGCTCGCGCGCGGCCCGCTCGGCGAGCTCGACCTCGAAGCCCGGCTGCGGATCCAGCCCGGTTTCGAGCCAGCCGCCCTCGGCGTCGGCGAGCGCGTCCGCGTACGGCACGTACGGCTTGAGATCGAGCACGGGCGTCCCGTCGAGCATGTCGAGCGCGCTCACGTGGAGCACGAGCCCGTCCACCTTTTCGAGCTTCACCGCGCTCATCCCGATCGGGTTCGGCCGGTACGGCGCCCGCGTCGCGAACAGGCCGCGCCGCTTCGCGCTCCGGGGCGGCAGCACCTTGGGACGCCAGCCCTCGTTCAGGTGAAACCAGAAGAGCACCCACAAGTACGGCCACATCTCGAGATCCTCGAGCGCGTGCTCGAAGTCGTGGCCCGGCAAAAGCTCGATGGTGCCGCGCACGTCCCGCGCCGCGGCGGTCTGGCGCGGCGCCTCGGCGCGCTCGCGAAACGGCGAGCGGACGACGCCGATCGGCCGGCACACGAGCTCGTTCACTCGAGGACCCGGAGCCGCTTGTGCCGGAACTCGATGGGCTCGCGCCCCACGTCGAGGCGCATCACGCTCTCCGGATCGGGCAACCAGCCGGCGTTGTCCTGCTCGGCCGTGCGCGGCGCGGCGCCCACGGGCTCCGGCGCCGCGTCCCAATTCGCGAAGTCGTCGCCGAGCGGGCCGGGCAGCGTCGGCTGCGTGTTGCGCTGAAACAGCTGAAAATCATGGCGCCCTTCGAGCACGTGCGGCACGC